>JAAUYD010106351.1_pt1 | contig 58043 bp, 56 predicted proteins | sample 7278101 | NCBI WGS metagenome assembly JAAUYD01 (sample SAMN14350128, study PRJNA611818) | marine sediment metagenome | isolation source: surface marine sediment (0.6m) | place: French Polynesia: Moorea | collected 2018-08
GGTGGGGCAGAACACCAAAAATCAAGGCCCTGGTTGGCATATTCAGGATAGCCAAGGGCATCAGCAACGGACTGGGCGTGTTCTAAACTTGTAAGATGACCGATCAGACCAAACATTGATTATTCTATATAATAATTAGGCAGAAAAGAGACTACATTATAGGAAAAAGTTAAGACTCTTAACAATATTACCGTAATACTTTGACCATTGATCAGATTTTAACCTGTTGAGGATAGAATTCCATCATACCCTACAGGTTATTGGCTCCCAGCCAAAGCAAATAACTTTTATGATGAGGTAAGATCGGTAAAATTACAGGGCATTACCCTCTTGAAATCTAAAAAAATACTGGCCTTAAGGGAATTACCAAAAATTCTGATCTAGCTTTTTAGGGTATCACATCAAATGTTTTAAGTCTTTTTACTGTTTTTTATGGTTAAAAATCTTATTTTACGCTGGCTTCCTCCTTGTTTGAGTCTCGGGGTATTTGCCTTATCCCTATGGACGATACAACAACATTTACATCATTATCAAGCTGAAAATTTTTGGGACAGTTTATATAGTATTCCGCCTAGTCATATTGTTTTAGCGATCGCCTTAATGGGGGTCAACTATTTGATTATGACAGGCTATGAATGTTTAGGGTTAGCTTATGTTCGACAGTCCCTTCCCTATGCTAAAAAAGCCCTAGTGGGTATTATTTGTTCTGGAATTAGTAATAGCGTGGGGTTTGCGGTTTTAAGCAGTTGTATGATTCGTTATCGTTTTTATTCAGTTTGGGGATTTTCTGTGGTAAAAATTGCCCAGATTTCCGCTTTTTGTAATTTATCTTTTTGTTTAGGTTTATTTGTGGTGGGTAGTATTATTTTCCTTAAAGAACCCTTAGGAATTCCTCATTTATTAGATCTCCCTTTTCTTTCAGTCCGTCCTATAGGCATCATTTTTTTGGTTATTATTTTAGCCTATTTATTTCTCACTGTTATTCGTCAAAAACCTTTAATCATTGGTAAATGGATTATTCCTCATCTTCCTTTTAAATTAGCAGCTAGTCAATTGATTATCTCTGCTTTGGATTGGTGTTTAGCTGCGGGAGTTTTTTATGCCCTTTTGCACAGTTCAGTTCCATTATCCTATTCTGCTTTTTTTGGCATTTATATGTTAGCTCAAGTGGCCGGATTAGCCAGCAATATCCCAGGGGGACTAGGGGTTTTTGAAACAGTGATGATATTATTATTAGCCCCATTTATCTCATCAGAAAACTTATTAGGAACGTTATTAATTTATCGTGGTATTTACTATTTTATTCCTTTAACAGTCGCTGCTTTACTCTTAGGAAAATATGAATTTCATCATTTCTTTCATCAAAAAAATTCAGGACTCGAATCAGTCTCCAACCTCTCAACAACAGTTAGGGAAGGCATTAATATTGATTGACACTCACACGGCTAGAAGCGCGTGGGATTCTCATATCTAGTTCCATCAAAGGTGCAATCGAATAGAGATAGCTGAATATACTCGAATGCCACTAAGTTAACGTAAAAGCCTTTTTTTATTTCTTCCCTCAGTCTTTTTGTCATAATCTTAACTTCAAATTGCGCTAACAGACTGTTGAACTCTTTGGGTGGCGATCGCTTGCTTCAAACCCTCTTCTTGTAAGGCTTTTGTCTTTCTCTATCGCAGATTTTGTGAGAAATCCGGGTTAAAGCCGTTGATCTTGTAGAACCTGCAACAGATCTAACAAATCTTTATCTAAATAAGGTTTGGTAAGATAGTCAGTAGCACCTAGGGATTTTGCTAATTGACGAGACTCTTTACTATTACGAGAAGTTAACATAATAATAGGAAAAGAATCTCCTTTTAACTGACGACAACGGCTCAAAAATTCTAATCCATTCATTCGTGGCATTTCAATATCACAAATAACTGCCGTAATATTCGATTCATTTTCTATGTGTAGCATTCCTTCCCATCCATCTTTTGCTAAAAACACTTCATAACCTGCTTTTTCTAAAGTAATTGCCAAGGTTTGTCGAATGGTTAAAGAATCATCAATAACTAAAATTTTAGGCAGGATAGAAACAGACATCTCAAAAGGTTGTTCAATCAAACCCATCTCAGTTTCTGAACGTTGAAACCATTGTTCTAGAATTACTTGTCCTTCAATGACTGGAACTAAACGACCATCTCCTAAAATAGTACAACCAGACAAATAAGAAGGTGCATTAATCGCTTCATTAAATGGTTTAATAACTAAATCTTGTTCCATCACAATTTGATCAATTATAAAAGCAATTGTTTGTTTTTTATTAGATAATAACAGTAAAGTAATTTTAAGAGATTTTTGCTGGTTATTTTTGAGATCCAGGTCCTGAGTTTTGAGTTTACCGAATAATAAAGAATAGAGGGAAATTAATTTACCTTGATGTCGATAAAATACATCATCATTTTGAATTTTGAGGTCTCGCTGAGCAACCACAGTTAAGGATATTAAAGGAGTCTCTGCAATAGCAAATAAAGAACCATGTACCTTAAAAACTAATAATTTACTAATAGCTAAAGTCAAAGGTAAACGTAGGGTAAAAGTTGTCCCTTGGCCGAGTTCAGAAGTAACGGTTAAGGTTCCTTTTAAGGTCTGAATTTGTTGGTGAACAGCGGATAATCCCATCCCTCTTCCTGATAATTGGCTAACGTGGGAAGCTGTAGATAAACCAGGGAGAAATAAATACTCATATAATCGTTTTTGAGGTATCTTTTCTACTTCAGTTGAGGATAACAAATTCATCTCAATTATTTTCGATTTTAGTTTGTCTAAATTAATACCTTGACCATCATCTTTAACTTCAAAATAAGTATGATTACCCTGATTATAGGTTGAAATCGTAATGGTTCCTACAGGAGATTTTCCATAGGATTGACGAACAGAAGGAAGTTCAATACCATGATCAAACGCATTACGAACGAGATGAACTAAGGGGTCATAAAGTTTATCTAAAATTGCTTTATCAACTAATGTATTAGTATTTTGTAATTCAAGATGAACTTGTTTGTGTTCTTGCGCGCAGAGATCTCTTATCATACGAGGAAAAAGATTAAGAAGATGTCCAACAGATATCATTTGAGTTTGTCGTAGATTAATTTGGACTTGTTTTAGGGTTTTTTGCCGTTGTCTAAGAATCTGTTGAAATCCTTGGTTTAACAAGACAATATCTTGAATTCCCTCTTTAATTTGTGCCAGATCTTCTGTTATTGTTCTGAGAGATTTTGGTGATTCTTTATAGGAATTACGCATTAATTCTTGAAACCGAGAAAAACGTTGAATTAAATTATCTAACGTTTCTTGATGTTGTTGATTATGTAATAAAAAACGGTTATCTTGCGTCACTAAATCTTCCACTAAATTATTCAATTTTCTAAGATATTGAACATCAACTCTCATTTCTAACATAGGAGTAGGAACTTGGGTGATCGCTTGATAATTCAAAGTCTGATCTTCAAGATTTGTTTCTTGTTTAATGTTCTCGTTTTCTTTAATATTCTTATCGCTTTTAATGACACTTTTATCTTCTTCACTTTCTACATTAATTATTTGAGATTTTATAGGAGATTTTGCCAGATTAATCAAGGCTTGAGACGGAGTTATTTCAGACGTATTATTCCCTGATAAAACAGCCATTTGAGCGGATTGTAATTCTTCTAAAGCTAATTTACCAATGTCTTTAACGGCTTCAGGATGACATTTTAAAGCTTGAAGAATGGTTTTTGTAATAGCAATTAAACCAGAAAAATTGAGCAATTCACCCAATCCTTGAAAGATTTCAATTTGCGCTTTTAATCCTTCTAAAATGACGGCTTGATTAGGATTTTCTAAAATAGTTGCTAAACGATTAATTCCCTGTTGAACTTCTTCTGAAAAGAGAAAATGTGTAACGTCTGTTTGTGGTGATTTTTGAGCGTCTGAAAGATGTATCGGTGATTTTTCTGTTGCGACTTCATTGGCTACTTTTGCCTCTATTTCAGACATAATAGTTTGAAGATGTTGAATTGCTATTTCTCCTTGATGACTACCTGTTCTTATTTCTTCTTCTAGGGTAAACCGTAAACAATCATAAGCTTTGAGCAGTAAATCTTCTAATTCGAGATCTATAACTGGTTTCCGTTCATAAATAAGCTTAAAAATTGTTTCTAATTCATGGGCTAATTGTTGAATTTGTGTTAAACCAATACAAGCAGCCCCTCCTTTAATTGAATGAGTAGTGCGGATAAGATCATAGACTTTTAAAAGCTCAGAATCTGAACGAAGTGCTAATAAAATAGATTCTAACTCCTGCAATCTTTCAGGAGCTTCTTGCATGAAAAAATTATATGATTCTGGGGAATGAAAATCGGAAACCATTATAATTGTTAGGTATTTAAGGGTTTTTGATTAACTAAAGATTTTATTTTCTATCTTTTTCAAAAATTATCAGGATTTATTCCTAGTTCTCGTAATTTGTTTGCTAATTTCTCAGCACGTTCTTGAGCTTGCAGAGCAGTTTCTTCTGGAGTCAAAATTAATTCTTCTTCTGGGGTAAAATAGCGTAATTTTCCTTGATGAATTCCTAAATATAATTCAAGGGTTTCACTCCAGTATAACCCTGATGGATTCGGCATAATTTCTTCATAGTAACCTTGAACGAGTCGAAAACCAGCTAAGGACAAATCTTCAGGAGAGAACCAATAATATTCTTGGGTACGAAAATAGTTTTGATAAAGATCTTTTTTCAAAGTTTTATCAATATTAGCCGTTGATTGTGATAGTAATTCAATAATTAAATCGGGATATTTACCCTCTTCTTCCCAAACGACCCAAGATTTTCGGGGACGTTTTTGGGTATTTTTTACTAAGAAAAAATCGGGTCCACGAAAATCCCTATTTTTGAGTTGTTGGCGACTAAAATAAATGGTTAAATTAGCTCCAATAAAAAAATCATTGCGTTCTCGCCAAAACCATTCTAAACAAGAGACTAATAGGGCTAGTTGAACATAATGTAAACTACTTTCCATTTCTGGTTCATCACTTTCTAGTAAAGTCCCATCTGGCATGAGATCGGCAAATTGTTTCGCTGTTAATACCATTGTTTTGAATAGGTAATTGATTATTTATTTGAGGAGTGTAGGTATTTTTCTTACACTCCCCTATATCCTAAAATTAACGCACTTTAAACTGTGCCACACTTTTTTGTAATGCTTGGGCTACCTTTAACAATTTCTCAAACGATTTTGCCTGTTCTATGGAACGTTCTGAGGTTTTTTGAGCCATAGTATCTACTGCTTGTATGGTACTCGAAACAGAAGCGGAGGTATCTGCTTGAACCGTTGCTGCTTGGGCAATTTCTTCTACTAAAGCGCGAATTTGCTCACTAACCGTCGCAATAGAGGTGAGTTTTTCTCGGGTGGTTTCCACCAATTGAGTCCCAGCAATGACCTGTTCTCGTCCCGTTTCCATGGCCATAATCACCTGTTTGGTTTCAGTTTGAATTTCTTCAACCATTTCCTCAATTTCTTCTGCTGCTGCGCTTGACCGTTCTGAGAGGGAACGTACCTCGTTAGCTACTACGGCAAACCCTTGTGCATCTGGAGAGGATTCATTGGCTTCAATGGAGGCATTTAAGGCTAAGACTTGGGTTTGACTGGCAAAATCTCGAATTAAACTCACCACACGGGAAATCTTTTGAGACGCTTCTCCTAACTGTTTAAGTTTTTCGGCTGTTTCCTCTACCGTATGTTGAATGGCTAAAATGCTGTCTACGGTAAGATTCATGGCCTCATCCCCTTCCTTAACACTTTGATCTGCTTGTTCAACTTTCAACTTAGCTTGTTGAGCATTGGCCGCTACACTTTGAATAGAATCAGCCATGGCTTGACTTTGAGCCAAGGTTTCTGTGATGGCCACTGACGCTTGTTGAGCTTCTTGAGCAAGGCTTTTAATATCTTCAGCACTATGATTGGCTGTTTGGGTGACTGCTTGGGAAGCGGATTGGACTTTTAGAACCAAATGCTGTAAATTTTGTAAGGTTTTATTAATAAATAGGGCAACTCGACCAATTTCTCCCTTAAATGCAGTGCTACGCACAGTTAAGTCCCCTTTAAAGGCTCCATTGACATCTTTGAGCAAGGTATCCAGTTGATGTTGAATGGCTTCTTTTTGCTTTCTTTGTTCCTGGGAAGCGGTTTCTGCTGTTTTACGGGCTTGTTGTAGTTGTTCGATATAAGTGATATGGTCGAGGGCGTATTCCGTTTGGGTGGCCAACTCCGATAAAAAGTCCATATCTGATTTTTGCCATACTCTCGGTTCAGAACAATGATGAGCAATCATCAATCCAAATAGTTCATTATTTCTGCGTAGAGGAACCACTAAATTAGCTTTAACCTCATACTGTTCTAAAGTACGAATATGGCAATCGGTTAAACCTGACTCATTATAAATGTCATTAATGGCTCGTACACGACCATTACGATAGAGATCGATGTAACGACCCCGAAAACAAGGATCGTCAATGGTTTGTCCTAAGACTTCAGGAAACCCTTCCCCAACGGATTCAGCTATCATGGTGCCACTGCCATCGTCATTAAAACGATAAATTAAGATGCGATCGGTTTTTAAGGTCTTTCTTCCCCCTTTGACTGCATTTTTAAGAATATCTTCTCGGCTCAAAGAACGACGGGCCCGAAAAGCAATATCCCCAAACAAACGGGCTTTTCCGACTGTTTCTTGAATTTTCTCGATAAAACTCAAATGATCTAGCGCATATTCCACTTGAGTGGCTACCTGAGAGACAAAATCAATATCTTCTTTTTCCCAAAACCGAGTGGTGGCACAGTGATGAGCGATCAATAACCCGTATAACTCCCCATTTTGACGCAGAGGGGCAACCACATTGGCTTTGACTTCATATTTTTCTAAGGTCCGAATATGACAGTCACTTAAGCCAGGTTCATTATAAATGTCATTAATGGCACTGACTCTTCCTTTTTGATAAGCTTCTATATACTGATTGCGAAAACAAGGATCATCAATGGTTTGGTCTAATACTTTCGGAAAACCATCAGCCACTGATTCGGCGACCATCGTTCCACTCCAGTCTGGGTGAAACTGATAAATTAAGACGCGATCGCTTTTTAAAATTTTGCGGGTTCCTCTAACAGTGGTTTGGAAAATTTCCTGTAAATTCATGGATTGACGGGTACGAAACGCAATTTCCCCAAAAAACCATGCTCTTTCAGTCCCTGCTTGCTGTTGGTTAACAAAGTCAACATAGTCTAAACTATATTCAACTTCAGTGGCCAATTGAGAGAGAAAATCAATTTCCCAAGATTGCCACATATGGGTATCCTGACAATGATGGGCAATCAGTAATCCGTATAATTTCTCGTTTTTGCGTAAGGGAACCACTAGGTTCGCCTTCACCTTATATTTGTCTAAAAGCTTGATATGACAATCGGTTAAACCCGGTTCATTATAGATATCATTAATGGCCCGAACACGACCTTCTTGATATTGTGCCGCATTGCGTTTTTCAAAGCAAGGATCGACGATGGTTTCACTCAAAACCGTAGGAAATTCTTTGCCCACAGATTCGGCGATCATGGTTCCACTCCAATCCGGATTAAATTTATAAACCACCACGCGATCGGCTTCTAGAATCTCTCTGGCACCTTCTACGGTACTGTTGAATAAAACATCTCTTTGGGGGGTTTGACGGGTACGAAAGGCAATACTACTAAATAGTTGTCTTTGTCTGGTTTGTCTTTCTTTTTCCTGTAAGGTATGGATAAATTGGATGTGATATTCTACTTCATTGGCTAGTTGGGAGAGAAAATCAATGTCTTCTTTTTGCCATACTTTGGGACCCGAACAATGATGGGCGATCAATAATCCATAAAGTTTTTCTTCTCCCCGAATGGGAACCACTAAATTAGCCCGTACTTTATATTTTTCTAAGAGGTTAATATAGCAATCGGTCATCCCAGGTTCGCTATAAATGTCGTTAATCCCCCGAATGCGACCACTTTGATATTGTGCCGCATGACGTTTTTCAAAGCAGGGATCAAGGATGGTTTCGCTGATCACAGAGGGAAACCCTTTTTCAACAGATTCTGCCACCATTGTCCCACTCCAATCCGGGTTGAACTGATAGATCATCATGCGATCGCTTTTCACAATCTCTCTGGCCCCTTCAACGGTTGTGTTAAATACTGTCTCCATCGTGGGAGTTTGACGAGTTCGATAGGCCAAACTGCTCAATAATTGCCGTTGTTTGGTGGTTCGTTCTGTTTCTTGTAAGGTATGGAGAAATTTGAGGTGATACTCCACTTCAACGGCTAACTGGGAGAGAAAATCAATATCTTCTTGTTGCCAAACTCGACTACCAGAACATTGATGGGCAATGAGTAATCCGTACAGTTTTTCATCCGATCGCAATGGTACTACTAAATTGGCTTTTACTTTATATTTTTCTAAGAGATTAATATGACAATCGGTTAAACCTGGTTCATTATAAATATCATTAATTGCCCGAATGCGACCATTTTGGTATTGAACTGCATGGCGTTCGGCAAAACAGGGATCGCCAATGGTTTCGTGGAGAACTTTAGGAAATTCCTCGGCAACAGATTCTGCTACCATTGTCCCTGTCCAATCCGGGTTAAATTGATAGATAACAACCCGATCGGTGTTAAGAATTTTTCGGGCTTCTTCAACGGTGGTGTGATATAAAACGTCAAGATTCTTGGTTTCTCGCACCAGAAAAGCTAAACTGGCTAATGATTTTTGTTCCTGTGTTGTTTTTGGTTGTTCTTGAGGAGTACCCGACCAATGAGAGGATAAATGGTGAAGACGGGTTTCTAATTCACTTAAATTATCGTTTGCTGTTTCTACTGTATTGGGTTGGGTTTTATCTAATTGTTTAATGGTAGTTAGAGCATTTCTAATCTGTTTTGAAGCCCGTTTCATCAATACAGTAGCGGTTGTTCCTGCCACTAAGGAAACAGTTATAATTTCTAGGACTAGGGTAGTGGGGGTGGTTTCTCCCAGAGAATTGATGAGATTAATTAACAAAACGGGTAAAGCAGATCCGCCTACTGCTAACAGTGTCACTTGCTGTTTTAATCCTAGCGATCGCCAACCTTTATAAACTTTGGCAACATATTCTGTTGGTGGGATGACATTATCTCGTTTTTCTGTTTCATCAGAACGATTGTTTTGATTATTGGTGTAGATAGTCGTGTTTTTTGTTGAAGAATTTTTCTCGGAATTCTGTGTCATGGCTAAATTTTACTAAAAACTTTAATATTTTTGGTTGATGTTGATCAGTTTTACGCAAAAGGAAACATCAATGGGATAGTTGTTTTTTTCTGAGCAAATCGAAGATTTTTTCTCCTTCCAAATGCAAAAATAATTGTCTTTTTTGATCTTGATGTTCGCTGTTCAAACAATAAGCAAGTTCCCAAGGAATGGATTTAATTACCACTTCTGGTGGTTTGAGATCCTGGTAATTGATTAACTGTCCAATTTGATGAACTGCTAACCCAATTACCTTGTTATCTTGACGAATTACAATAATATTATAGGGATTATAATAGCTTTCCCTGAGAAAAGGAGAAAGGGTAAAAAGACAAGCCAAATCAACCACCCACAAAATTTCCCCTCGACGATGATAGACACCAATAACTGATGATAAGACACCATAGATAGGGACAATATGATTCGGAGCAATCTTGATAATTTCCCTAATCATATCAGTACATAACATAGCTTGAATCCCTGGGGTTAGATGAAAACATAAAAATTTATAATGTTGGTTAATTGGGAAGTTCATATTTATTTAAGGATTAAGACTTTTTGACAATCGGGTAATTCCCACTCGAAAAGATTATCTTCTCAATGTTTTAAAGTTTTATAGCATTTTCTCAAAATACTTGACTTCAGGGTTTATACTGTTATATTATGTTGTCTTACATTATTTTTTAAGCAAAGATTGGGTATACTAGAAGAAATACTGAGTTTAATTAACCCCGAAATCTTAGAATCCTATGGACTAACAGGCAAAAATCTTAAGTATTAATTAAGATTTCTCTGTTCATCATTCTTTATTTCCCAATCCATTCAACGAATTCTATAATTTAAACCCGCGATCTAGCGTTTCTCTAACTAATAAAGTACACAAAATACCCATTTACTTTTTACATCAAAACTCAATTTTTTGTACTTCACCCCCAAAAGAACTGGGATATAGCGTTTCTCACACTCATGAGGTACACCTAATATTTAAGTTCTGACTCCTGACTCGGAGACTCCTGTTCGCTAGAGCCGGAGCGAAGCGAGGAACTCCTAAAACTAGAAAATTTTGTATCTCACAAGTATGGGAACTGGGATATTACCTTTTAATTTACTGTTTAAAACGTTTAAATAACACCTTTTGCACGATATACTATGACTTCACTGTCTAACGCTCCTCACAAGACCACATCTGCTATTATCACTTTACAAGAAACTCGTCAGAGTTTGGATAATCCTCAAGCCGATCAAGTCGCCAAATTACTGAATATTAACGAACAACTGAATGCTGAAATCCATAAGTATCAGCGTTCAGAAACAGCTTTATTATCAACGAAAACCCAGTTACATCGTCTGCTTTCTTGTAGTCCAGTGGTGATTTATAGTCGTCAAGCATCCGACGGGTTTGCTTTAACCTATGTCAGTAATAGTATTCAACAATTTGGTTACCAACCGAGACAATTTTTAAAAGATAGAAAATTCTGGTCAAATTGTATTCATCCTGAAGACATTTTAGAAGTTTGCGCTCAACTCCTAAATTTATTTGCAGAAGAAACCCAAATTTGCCAATACCGTCTCAGAGATGACAATGGTGATTATCGTTGGATACAAGATCAACGAAAACTGATGCGAGACGAGATGGGTAAAGCCACAGAAATTATCGGTTCTTGGCAAGATATTACAGAACGAAAAGAAATTGAACAAGCGTTGTTTTGTGAAAAAGAATTGGCTCAAGTTACGTTAAAATCCATTGGGGATGGTGTTATTACCACCAATATTTCTGGAGAGGTTTTATATCTCAATCCTGTAGCTGAAAAACTGACCGGTTGGAATGCAGTAACAGCGAAAGGAAAACCCATAGCAGCCATCTTTCAAATCATCAATGAATTCACCGAAGAACCAGTAGAAAGTTCTGTATACCAACTCTTGCGTCAAGAAACTCAAGTCTGTGTTAACGATGATATTTTACTCATCTCTCGCGACGGAAATCGATACGCCATTGATGAATCAGCTTCACTTATCTATAATCACAACCGAGAACTCATTGGTACAGTTTTAGTCTTTCGAGATGTGACCAAACCCCGTCAGTTAGCCCGTGAAATCTCCTGGCAAGCCAATCATGATATGTTAACGGGATTAATGAATCGACGCAGCTTTGAGGAACAATTAGAAACAGCTATTCTAGAAGCAAAAACCCATCAAAATAACCATATTCTTTGTTACTTAGATTTAGATCAATTCAAAGTGGTTAATGATACCTGTGGCCATATTGCAGGGGATGAATTGTTGCGTCAATTAGCTGAATTGTTTAGTCATCAAGTTCGTAGCAGCGATCAAATTGCTCGTTTAGGAGGGGACGAATTTGGCATTCTTCTTCATCAATGTCCTCTGCTGGCTGGTAAACAAATTGCCGATAAACTTCGCAAGCTGATTGAAGATTTTCGATTTACTTGGGATGATAAAACCTTTACCATTGGAGCCAGCATTGGTTTAGTGGAAATTAATGAAGATACCTTAGATTTGAATGGTTTATTGAGTGCGGCGGATGCCGCTTGTTATGCAGCTAAAGACAATGGTAGAAATCGACTGCATATATATCAAGCTGATGATCATGAAGTAGCAAAACAAAGGGAAGAAAGACAGTGGATCTCAAAAATTCATTTAGCACTACAAGAAAATCGTTTCTGTTTATACCAGCAAAAAATTATTCCAGTTGATCCCTCAAAAAAAGGTAAAAAAAATCATAATGAGTTATTAATCCGCATGATCGATAGGGAGGGCAAAATTGTACCTCCCATGGCCTTTATTCCGGCTGCGGAACGCTATGATTTGATGCCAGTATTGGATCGATGGGTTGTCAGTCACTTTTTTAGGTATTATTCCACCCTAACAGACAGTCAAAAACAGGAGATCTATACGATTAACCTCTCAGGAAGTAGTTTAACCAGTGAGCAGTTTCTTAATTTTCTCAAGCAACAATTAAAGGAACATCCCATCTCTCCAGAAACCCTTTGTTTTGAAATCACAGAAACCACTGCCATTGCTAATTTGAGTAAAGCGATCGCGTTTATTCGTGAACTAAAAAAAATAGGATGTCGTTTTGCTTTAGATGATTTTGGTAGTGGGATGAGTTCTTTTGGCTATTTAAAAAATCTACCCATTGATTATTTGAAAATTGATGGCAGTTTTATTAAGGATATTCTTAAAGATCCCATTGATTGTGAGATGGTTGAATGTATTAATCGAGTTGGCCATGTTATGGGAATTCAAACCATTGCTGAGTTTGTGGAAAGTAATGAAATTTTCCAAAAATTACAGACAATGAACATAGACTATGCACAAGGCTATGGTATTGCTAAACCTTGTCCTCTATTTGATAATCTTCAAACTCAGAATCAAGGAAGTTAAATTGATTTAACACTTGAGCATTTTCAGGGGTTAAAATTCTCTGTAATTCTGATATTTTATTAACCATTGCCAAAAAATGTGCTGACTCCTGTTGTAACGTTTTAATATGAATATTCCGTTCTTGTTCATCGGATGAATTTTTTAACTGATCTAGGGTATGAATCATGGAGGAGAGGGGTTTACGAATCCTCTGAGATAAATAGTCCAAAAGAGTATCTTTCGCATTGAGTAATTCTTGTAGTTGTTCTAATTTTTGTTCTAGGGTTTTACTTGATTCACTGACCGTTGAATATCGTTCCAAGAAAACTTGTTTCTTTTTCAATCTTGAAGCGATCGCTCCACGTAACTGTTCGCTCGTAACGGGTTTATTCAAATAATCATCTGCGCCTAATTCCATACCATGACGAAGATCCTCATTATTACTAGAAACTGTGAGAAAAATAAAGGGAATTGTCGCTGTTTCAGGATTTTTTTGTAGTTCATTTAAGACATCATATCCATCTAATTCAGGCATTAAAATATCACAAATAATTAACTCAGGTAAATGAATTTGAGCTAATTCAATTCCTTGACGACCATCTTCTGCTTCGATGGGATAAAATCCTTCTGATTCTAAAAATTTTAAAAGGTTTATACGAGTGGCTCGATCATCTTCAATAATGAGAATTTTTTGTTTCATTCTCCCTAATCCCTTGAATATAATGTTAATCTACTTTCTCTATAATAAGGGTTAAATCTACTCTACAAGAATCATTTGAGGAAGTGTGGGGAGTGTGGGAGAGGTAGGAAGTGTAGGAGATATTAACAATTTAACGTTTAACCTACGCAAATGAAAACTGCTGTTAGTATCAGACAGTTGTGCAGCGAAACCTGTATAATATTGAATTTCCTCTAAAATATGAATAAGGATTGATTTATTCATTAGCGATCAATGAACGATAAACAAAAACAACGATCATTCGAGGATATTCCTGAAGCATTACGAGATATTCGAGTATCTCATAAGTCATCTTCTGTGAACCCTAAACTAATTATGATCGGGTTGGGTGGGTTGGTTATAATGATTCTTGGGATTTCAGGAATTATGATTTTGGTTTCCTCCTTGTCACAGCCGAATACAGTATCAGTTGAACCCACCCCGTCACCAACTCCCACTCCATCACCTGAAACGGTTGAAAATATTTTAGGTCATTTACCTTATGAAGAAGCTGATCCTAACCAACTCAAAGGGATCACCAATGACGGCAGAATTAAACTGAGAACAAAAGCAGCAGATGGCTTTTTGAGAATGCAGCGAGATGCACGAGCAAGTGGCATTATTTTAACACCAATTTCTGGCTTTAGAACCGTTCAAGAACAAGAATATTTATTCTTTGAAATTAAACGGCAAAGGAACCAAGATACAAGAAAAAGGGCTGAAGTTAGCGCACCGCCAAGATATAGTGAACATCATACAGGATATGCGATTGATATTGGTGATGGTCAAGTTCCTGCTACTCATTTAAGTGAAAATTTTGAACAAACCCCTGCTTTTCGTTGGTTAGAAAATAATGCAGCAAAATATAGTTTTGAGTTATCTTTTCCTCGTAATAACCCCCAAGGAATTAGTTATGAACCTTGGCACTGGCGATATGTGGGAGATCCTGATAGTTTAAAAACTTTTTATGAGGCTCAACAATTACAAAATAAGCCTTCACAAGAAGGAAATAGAGTTAATTAACAGGAGATTAAATGACTAGAATAAAAGCGACTGGATTAAACAATGATGGTAATTTACCTCAACAGGAATGGTGGGTAGTTCGTTGGTTAGAATTATTAGATTCTTATCGCTTTAAAAAACGGTTAGAAAGGGCAAGAAATTATGCTAGAGAAGGTCATATTTTAAGCATTGAATTTTCTGGATCTGAGGTGCTGGCTAAAGTCCAAGGGACAGAACCTGAACCTTATCAAGTTTCCCTATCCCTTGACCCTTTTACCGATGAAGATTGGGATTTTATCATTGAAAGTTTATCAAAAAAAGCAATTTTTTCCGCTCAATTATTATCAGGTAAAATGCCAGATAATATTGAAAGGGTTTTTACAGATAATGGGCTAAGTGTCTTTCCTTTTACGTTATCGGATGTTCATTCTCGTTGTAGTTGTCCTGATAAAGCTAACCCTTGTAAACATATTGGGGCTATTTATTATCAATTAGCTGAACGATTTAGGGAAGATCCTTTTATTATTTTTAAATTAAGAGGAAGAACTAAACATCAAATTTTAGAAGGGTTAAGGAATTTACGGAAACCAAGAATGAGTCAGGACGAAAATACTTCAGATGAGCTTAAGGAAACCATTAACAAAAATCAAGAAATACAAGAAAACATTACTCAAGAAAATCAGTCATTAGATATTAAACAATTTTGGCAATATCAGGAATCTTTAGACTCTTCGTTAGTGGTTATTGTTCCTCCTACGGATAATAAAATAGTTTTAGATATTTTAGGGAGAATACCTTTAGCTTACGAAGAAACAAACATTGTTAAAGACTATTTACAACAAGTCTATCAAACGGTTTCACAACAAGCCATGATGACAGCTTTAAAGAGAGACGAATGAGTAAAAATCAATCTATTTTATATGTAATTTGTCCTGGGTTTCATCAACAAAGTTTAACTGATTCTTTTGTTAACAATATTACCGATCGCTTTACTTATCTCGATCGCTTATTGATCTTTCCTACAGATCAATATCCTCCCTATTCTGGTGTTCATCTCCTACACTATTTACATGAAAAATGCAAGTATAACTCACAAAACTTAATGATTATTGCCTTTAGTGCTGGGGTGGTTGCTGGTGTGACTGCTGCTTGGCAATGGCAAGGACAAGGGGGTAATATTAAGGGGTTAATTGCCTTCGATGGTTGGGGAGTTCCTTTACTGGGTAATTTTCCTATTTATCGCGTCAGTCACGATCAATTTACCCACTACAGTTCTGCTATCCTAGGAACAGGACAACTTAGTTTCTACGCTGATCCCTCGGTTGACCATTTGGACTTGTGGCGATCGCCTCATTTGGTTCAAGGTTGGATGAGTGACAGTACAACCCTCAACAAAACTTTTGTGTCTCGTCTCTCTCTTATGGAGTTTTTAAGTAACATTTTGTAAGTTTTGAAGCTATGAAGGGCATAATAAGACTAGCATACCTTACTAATTTATGATAATTACACACTTTTTTGCAAATGTCAAGTGCTACCCCCAAAAGTTTAGAGAAATTTGTTGATTATTGTCGGCAATATATCACAGGAAAAGAGCGAAAAGAGGCGCAAGTTTTCTTAGATAGATTCTTTCAAGCATTTGGTCATCAAGGGGTATTAGAAGCGGGGGGAAGGTATGAGGAAGCGATTAAGAAAGGCAGTAAAAAAGGGAAGACTGGGTTTGCTGATTTAGTGTGGAAACCTCGCGTTTTAATTGAGATGAAAAAGCGGGGAGAATCCTTAGATAAACATTATGCTCAAGCCTTTGAATATTGGATGCGATTAGTCCCCGATCGCCCTCGTTATGTCATTTTATGTAACTTCGATGAATTTTGGATTTTTGACTTTGATTCACAGATAGATGAACCGGTTGATATTGTCCCACTTACTGAGTTAAAAAATCGTGCTAGTGCATTTAATTTTATGGAGTTGGGAAACCGAACTCCTGTGTTTAAAAATAATCAAGTGGAGGTTACAGAAAAAGCAGCAAGACGTATGGGGGAATTATTTAAAATTTTACAGAAACGGAGTAAAAAAGATAGTTTTAATGAGTTACAAGCACAGCGTTTTATCTTGCAATGTGTATTAGCGATGTTTGCACAAGATCGAGGTTTATTACCAAGAGATTTATTTTTGTGTTGTGTGAAAGATTGTTGAAACGGAGCGAGTTCTTATGATGTTTTAGGGGGTTTATTTCGGGAAATGAATCAACCTGGAAAAACCCCTGCTGGACAATATAAAGGAGTTAGTTATTTTAATGGAGGTTTATTTTCTGAGATACAACCGATAGAGTTAACGAGACGAGAATTGGAATTTTTAGAAGCAGCATCCCTTCAAGATTGGAATAAGATTCGACCTGCTATTTTTGGTAATATTTTTGAGGGGACAGCCAATGAAGATGAACGTCATACTTATGGCATTCATTACACTTCAGAAGCGGATATTATGAAGATTGTTCGGCCTACTATTAGTCGTTATTGGGAGGAGAAAATAGAGGCAGCTAAAAACATTGGAGAATTGAATCAATTACAGTTAGAGTTACAAGGTTATACAGTGCTAGATCCAGCCTGTGGTTCGGGTAATTTTCTCTATGTGGCTTATCAAGAGTTAAAACGCATTGAACAGTTATTATTAAGCAAAATTTCTCAGCGTCGTAAGTCCAAAAATGAACAAATGCAGATGAGTTTTGTGACACCCAAACAGTTTTATGGGATGGATATTAATCCGTTTGCTGTGGAGTTGGCTAGGGTGACATTAATGATTGCTAGAAAAGTTGCGATCGATAAGTTCAATTTGACAGAGAATCCTCTCCCTTTGGATAGTTTGGATGATAATATTGTTTGTCAAGATGCTTTATTTAGCGACTGGGTTAAAGCAGATGCGATTATCGGTAATCCTCCTTTTTTGGGGGGTAAACATCTAAGAATCAATTTAGGAGATGATTATATTGATAAGGTTTTTAAGCAGTATTCAAAGGTTAAAGATTCTGTAGATTTTTGTGCCTATTGGTTTCGATTAGCACATGAAAATATAGAGGAAAAAGGACGCGCCGGTTTAGTAGCAACGAACTCTATTAGTCAAGGAAAAAGTCGAGTTGCTGCATTGGATTATATTACTCACAATGGAGGTTATATTCATGAGGCTATTTCTACTCAACCTTGGTCTGGTGAAGCAAAGGTTCATGTTAGTATAGTTAATTGGTGTAAGCAAAAACCTGATCAATATTATTTAGATGATCATCAAGTAAGTCAGATTAATTCTTCTCTACAATCTCATATTGATGTTTCCATTGCCAACAAGTTAAAAGCAAACAAAAATAAAAGTTTTCAAGGTGTTATTCCTGTCGGTAAAGGATTTATTCTAACAGAAGAACAGGTTAATAGTTGGATTAACAAAGACGCTAAAAATGAAGATGTCTTAAAATTGTTTTCAATGGGTTCTAATTTAGCCAAAAATCCTCATGGTCAACCGGATCGATGGATTATTGATTTTAATAATATGTCCTTAGAAGATGCAAGTGATTATAGTTTACCTTTTGAACATATTAAGTTAACAGTTAAACCTGATAGAGATAATAATAGAGATAAAAAAGCCAAACAATTTTGGTGGAAATTTTTACGTCATCGTCCGGAAATGAGAAAAGTAATCAAAGATTTATCTTGTTATTTTACAGTTCCTAGAGTATCTAAATGGGCTATATTTATACCTGCATCTTTAACTTGGCTACCAGGTGACTTAAATATAGTTATTGCATCTGATGATTTTTATATCTTAGGTATCTTGACATCAAACATTCATCGACTCTGGATAAAAGTGCAAAGTTCAACTTTGAAAGGTGACACTCGTTACACTCCTAAAACTTGTTTTGAAACCTTTCCCTTCCCCCAAAACCCTACATCTGAAATGGTTAATAATATTCGTAAAATAATGATACAACTCCATGACTATCGAACTCAACAAATGGAAAAGAAACAATGGGGAATAACCAAACTATTGTATTAATTGTCCAGTTGTATAAGTTAACTGTATCTGGGACTATATTTTATGGTCTGGTAGTGAACATTTGTATTAATTATTCAGTTGTTCGAGTTTACTGTATCTGAGACTGTATTTTATGGTTTAGTAGTGAGCATTTGTATTAATTGTCCAGTTGTTACAGTTAGCTATTTCTGAGACTATATTTTATGGTTTGGTAGTGAGCATTTGTATTAATTGTCCAGTTGTATAAGTTAACTGTATCTGGGACTATATTTTATGGTCTGGTAGTGAACATTTGTATTAATTATTCAGTTGTTCGAGTTAACTGTATCTGGGACTATATTTTATGGTTTGGTAGTGAGCATTTGTATTAATTGTCCAGTTGTTACAGTTAGCTATTTCTGAGACTATATTTTATGGTTTGGTGGTGAGCATTTGTATTAGTTATCCAGTTGTTATCAATAATGAATTATTAATTTTAGCCACACCTAGGATATATGTAACAGGGAAAAGGTGTTGGTTGATGATTAATCTTTAGATAAAGGTTGATATATACAATCTTGTTCTTGTTTCTTTTGTTAACTTTTACTTTTCCATAATTATGGTTTGTAGGCGCACAACTTCTCCATTATGTATATAGTATCATGTCAAGTCAAGAAAAAGCAAGAATTTTTTGGATAATTTTCTAATGAAATTTGTTGAGTAAATTAGGAAGATAAAAAAATGTTCGATCTGTTACAGTTAAATTAATCATTGAGTAGCAACGATTGGCGTAACGTAACTTAATTAATCTCATGAGAGAAATTCATTCTATTTTGACAGCATTTTCCCAAGATAAAAACGAGAAAGAAACCTTATTTTTAGCCACAGTTGTTAAAGTTGAAGGATCTACTTATCGTCAACCTGGTGCAAAAATGTTAATAACATCATCAGGAAAAATGATCGGTAGTATTAGTGGGGGTTGTTTAGAAAAAGATATCCTAGAACATACTCGTATTTCTATGACAGAAAATCACTCTATTATTGTTACTTATGATACCAAAGCAGATGAAGATATTATCTGGGGGTTTGGACTCGGTTGTAATGGGGTGGTCAAAGTGTTAATTGAAAAGCTTGATCCAGATGATCAGTTAAACCCTTTAGGGTTAATTAATCACTGTTTCAAAACACAACAACCTGGAATAATCGCTACAGTTATTAATGTAGAAAGAAACGTTAATATTAAAGTAGGGCAACGTTTAAATCTCAGCTTAGATAATCAAGTTAACAGTAATATAAAAGACGATGATTTGAATTTAGTGTTATTGAAAGATGCTCAAACTTGTTTACAAAATCAACAGTCTAGTTTCTATTGCTATCAACTTTCGCAGGGTAAAATAGACGTTTTTTTTGAGTTCATTAAACCACCTCTTAACTTAATGATTTTTGGTGCAGGCCGTGATGTAATTCCTGTAGTAGAATTAGCTAAAATTTTAGGCTGGAAAACAACAATTATTGATTGTCGTGCTAATCAAGAAACCAAAGAAAGGTTTATAATGGCTGATGAAATTATATTGACCCGTCGAGATATTTTAAAGCAACAAATATCCGTTAATGAGGATGTCATGGTTGTCATCATGACTCATAATTATCTCGATGATTTAGAGATTCTCAAGCTACTGATTCCTTCTAATATAAAATATCTAGGATGTTTAGGATCAAAACAACGTAAAAGTAAGCTGTTAGAAGATTTAAACAAACAAGATTTTAACTATTCACCAGAGATGTTAGAAAAGTTATATGCACCCATAGGAATGGATATTGGTGCAGAAACGCCAGAAGCGATCGCTTTATCAATTATTACAGAAATTCAAGCTGTATTAACTGATCGTAATGGTGGGTTTTTAAAGCAACGAAATCAACCAATTCATACACCGAATAAAGTTAAGAAAGTCGAACTCAATATCTAGAAAAAAATGAATCAAAAAGTTAATATTGCTATTATTATTTTAGCTGCTGGATCTTCGACACGAATGGGTACCCCGAAACAACTATTACCCTATCAAGGATCGACCTTACTTTGTCATACCATTAAAATAGCCAAAGATTCAATTTGTCACCCCATTATAGTCGTTTTGGGAGCCAATGCAGACAAAATAAACACTGTAATTGATCCATCTTCTGTGTCAGTCATTGAGAATAAAAATTGGTCTTTAGGGATGGGTTCATCTATTGGTGTAGGAATTAATTTTATTAATAGTTATTCTGAAGCTATAGAAGCTGCTATTATTTGTGTTTGCGATCAACCTTTTTTAACAACAGAAATTATTAATAATCTAGTGTTTGCCTATCAGACTCAGAAAAAGCCTATTATTGCTTGTAACTATGCAGATACTTACGGCGTTCCTGTTTTATTTCAGGCTAATTTTTTTTCTGAATTAGTTAGCTTACAAGAGAAAGGAGGAGCAAAAAAAATAATAAATAAATATAAAAAAGATGTATTCTTTATCTCTTTTTCACAGGGTATAATTGATATTGATACTCCAGAAGATTACCACAAATTATAGGAAATTAAATTATCTTATGAGTCCATTAATAATTAACCTATTTTATAGTTTGAAATCACTTAAAATTCCAATCTTTAATATTCCAAGTATTACGATCCCAAGGAGTTAATTCAAACCCTTGTAAACGGTTACTAATAGCAGTAACATCAGCCCGATGAACTAAGGGAATAATAACAATATCATTCACTACGATATCATTCATTTTTATAAAAAGTTCTTGTCGTTTTTTAGGATCTAATTCTGTGGTTACAGCTTCCCATAATTGGTCATATTCAGGATTACAATAACGGCTATAATTATTTCCCACCCAATTATTAGCTTTTTGGGGAATTTCGTCGCATTTGTAACCCTCCATATAATTAGTGGGATCTGGACTATAATTCCCTGTGGTAAACATCTCTAAGTCAGCATAAAAATGCTCAACCGTATCATTATTTGAGGGATCACCAGAGAAGAAAATACTGGCATCAATACTTTTTAATTCTACCCCTATACCAATAGTCTGTAATCCTTGTTTTACGATTTCTTGAGTTTTTTGCCGTAGGGGATTAACTGATGTTTGAAATACCACTTTCATCTCTATGCCATTTTTGTCTCTTGTCCCATTATTATTACTATCTTTCCATCCCGCTTTATCTAATAATTGTTGAGCTTTTTCTAAGTTAAATTCATAAGAAGTATTAGGTGAATTATATTCTTCTGGTAAAAGTAAAATATTATTTGCTGGTTGCCCTGTAATACCATATAATTGTTCACTAATCGTATCTCTATCAATTGCTAAATTAAAGGCTTCTCGAACAGTTTTATCACTCAAAAAAGGATGGGGATTATTAATATTTGACCGCTCTCCATCCGCAGTTGCTTTATTAGGGTCAGAAAAATTCAATAAAATACGCTCACTTAATGTCCCTAAAATTGAAACAATTTTCCCTTTTCCTCCTGTTTCTAATTGTTGCAAAATAGGAGCTTCTACTTGTAGGTTAAAAGCATAGTCTGCATCCCCTGTTTGTAATACGGCACGTGCAGCAGAAGTTGCATCACCACCTCCTTTTAATTCAATGCGTTTAAACCCTAATTCCTCAGCATTTCTGAAGTAAGAATTGGGTTCATAAATAACTACATCTCCAGGCTTAAATTCAACCACTTTATACGGACCTGTGCCAATCGGTCGTAAATTTGCAGGTGCTTGTCTGGCATTTTCTCCATTATATTTTTCATAAATATGACGGGGTAAAATTAATCCCGATGACCCAATAAAAAAACGATTCCAAGCGGGATTAACGATTTTAAATGTAATCTTAACTGTATGATCATCAATAGCTTCAACTGTCTCAATAATTTCATAATCTCCTGAACTGGTTGCTCCCACTTTAGGATTACTTAAAAACTCATACGTAAAGACCACATCATCCGCAGTAAATGGGGTACCATCAGACCATTTTATATCTTGTTTTAATTTCCAACTAACAGACTTGCCATCCTCTGCAATACTGCCATTTTCAAACGTGGGAATTTCAGCAGCTAAAAAAGGAATTAATTCGCCATTTTTGTCATAACTCGCTAAGGGTTCTAAGGTAATTCGACTGGCTTCGGTATCTTTTAATCCTGTGGATAAGTGCGGGTTGAGAATAGTGGGAGCTTGCCAATATAATAACTTTAAAGTATCTTTGTCTGTTTGAGTATTTGTTGTGGTTGTGTTTCGGGAATTACAGCTACTTAAAACAAGAGAGGTTCCTAAACATAAAGATAATACCAAACGGCAAGAGTTATAAGAAAATTGTTTCTTAAACACAGATAGAATACTTCCTCAGATAATTTGGTTTAGGCTAAATTGTAGCAGATCCCTGTCAGTATGGGTTTAATTGAGTAATCAAGGAACAGGGAATAGAAAATCAGAAGAGGTTGTTAACCTGATCCAATAATTATTAATTAATAAGGGTTTCTACTGATAAATGATTATTTAGATATTTGTCTATGTTAAGGAATTTCTCGGAGTGATGATGAAGGGTTTTTAATGTTTTAAAACAAGATAAACTCAAGTAAATAAATTATAATAAGAGTATTAATTCTGATGTTTCAATCATCTAAAATTGATTGTTTCCAAGAAATTACTGAATTTTTATTAGACAAAGTTTATTGATATTACGTAATTTTACTTAGTCATATTAAACAGTGTCAAAAAACTTTCATCCTATCTATTTAATTACTCAACTTAAACCCATGATAAACTCTTGTATTTCTCGTCTACTTACTATCACCTTATGTCTCACTCCTGTTACCTTAACGCTCACCGCTCAACCCAGTTGGTCAGAAACCGAAAGTATCGAAACCACCATACAACGACTGACAGAAGCAGCTAAAATACAAACGGAACAAGGCCAATCTCAAGAAGCGATCGCTACTTGGCAACAAGTTCTCGATATGGCTCAACAACACGATAAAAAAAATCTACAGGCTTTTGCTTTAGTGGGACTGGGTTTCAATTATCATGAACTCAAACAACCTTCTACTGCCTTAAGTTACTACCAGCAAGCCTTACCTATTGCTCAACGAAGTGGCGATCGCCGTGTAGTAGGTGCTGCTTTCAATAATATGGGGGCTTCCTATCAAAGTCTTGGACAATATCAAGAAGCCTTAACTTACTATCAACGGGCCCTACCCATTACTCAACAGGTAGATAAACCCACAGATATCGCTAAAACTCTCAATAATATGGGAGAAATTTACAATTTAACAGGAAAAACATCAACCGCCTTGCAATACTACCAAGAAGCTTTATATATAGCCGAAAAAGCAGGTGATCCTATTTTACAACAAGCAATTCATAACAATATTGCTGCGATCGCAAACTAAAAAAATTCTCTCTTACAATGTAAAGAAATCTTGCAATGTCCAAAAAGTTTTGTTAAGATTGTAATCAAGCACTTGACTTAATTGCATTTACCTAATACAGAGGTATATCACTATGGATAATCAAGAAACTAAATTCGGCTTCACCGCATTTGCTGAAAACTGGAATGGTCGTCTAGCTATGCTTGGCTTTGTCATTGGTATTGCTACCGAATATCTCACCGGACAAGGTATCCTTTCCCAGTTAGGCTTAATGTAATCAAAAAGGGGTGAGTTGTTCACTCACCCTCGTTCTATATACAGTACGGTCAATCGGATTGGATTATAGCCGTTCTCAGTCAAATTATATACACTTTTACCCTTTAGTAGCAGAGATTAAAAATCTTGATGGGTAAAAGTTTTTGCATTTTTGCCGGAATAGGTTGCAGCAACGTGACCTTTTCCGGTTACTTGGTATTTGTAGGTAACTAACCCTTCTAACCCCACAGGACCCCTCGGGGGCATTTTCTGGGTACTGATGCCAACTTCTGCCCCAAAACCGTAGCGAAACCCATCTGCAAAGCGTGTTGAACAGTTATGATACACCCCAGCAGCATCTACTTGATTCATAAATAATTCTGCGCTATTTTTGTCTTCTGTAACAATAGCATCGGTATGTTTTGAACCATAAGTATTGATGTGATTAATGGCTGCTTCTAAGGATTCTACAATTTTAATCGATAAAATTAAATCACTATATTCTGTCTTCCAATCTTGTTCCGTTGCTGCTTCAATATTGAGATAATTTTGAGTTAATTGATCTCCTCTTAATATAACTTGATGGGAAGTTAAAGCATCAGCTATTTTAGGTAAAAATTGAGCAGCAATATCTTGGTGAACTAATAACGTTTCAATAGCATTACAAGCAGCAGGATATTGAGTTTTAGAATCCACTGTAATAGAGATTGCTGTTTCTAAGTCAGCTTTTTGATCAATATATAAGTGACAAATTCCGTCTGCATGACCTAACACGGGAATATTCGTATTTTGTTGAATAAATCTCACAAATTCATTGGAACCTCTAGGAATAATTAAGTCAATATATTCATCTAATTCTAATAAGTTTCTAATTTCTTCACGGGTGGTTAATAACTGTACTGCTTCAGGACTCACTTTCGTTGTCTCTAAGGCTTCTCGGATAACTTTCACTAACGTTTGACAAGAGTTTAAAGCTTCTTTTCCTCCCTTTAAAATCACCCCATTGCCAGATTTTATAGCTAAACTGGTAATCTGAATTAACGCTTCTGGACGGGCTTCAAAAATGATGCCTAATACCCCTAAAGGACAACTCACTCGTTTTAAGATTAACCCTTCATCTAATTCTCTATGAATAGAAATATGTCCCACAGGATCGGGTAAATTAACAACATCTCTTACTCCTTTTATCGTTGCTTTAAGTTTCGTGTCTCCCAATTTCAAACGGTTATATAAAGGTTTAGAAATACCGTCATTTTCTGCGAGTTGACAATCAAGTTCATTAGCTTGAATAATATCGTTTGAAGCCGTTTCTAAAGCTTGTGCGATCGCTTGTATGGCTTGGTTGCGATCTTCTGTGGAAAGTCCCCCTAATTTTCGGGCTGCTTGAGCGGTTTTCTCAGCAATTTCTTTTAATAATAATGATTGAGAAGAATTAACTATCATTGCTAATAATAATCATAATTTTACATAAGATTTGTATTATACCAAGTCATACACAAAAAGCCTTATTTTATAGATATTCTTAACATTATCTCTAATTTTTGGAGCATCCTTATTTTATTTTCTCATTATAGTTAGGATTAAAAATTTTTTTATATTGCAAACTGGTTGAACCGAAGTTAATTAATAATCCCACAGAAAAATCATAAGCAACGACGTAATTTTTAGCTTGAGCAAGATGAACATTTTCTAAATTGATTACAGCTTTGAGTTCAACTATAATTTTATTTTCTACAACAAAATCAGCCCGTCTTGTTCCCACATGGATACCTTCATAATAGATCGCTTGTTCTTTTTCTCTCTCAAATGTTAAGCCTGCTTTTTGCAGTTCAATGGCTAAACATCTCTGATAAATAACTTCTTGAAACCCATTGCCCAATGTATTATGAATTTTCATAGAGCAACCGATTACTTTATAGGTTACTTCTTCTAGTTTCATTTATTTATTATAAAAGTGATGGTGTAGTGTAGATAGCTTACTAATTATCAGTATCAGGATTTAACAGGATTAGGGGATTTTCAGGATTTTTTTCTTTTAAACTTTGTGGGGAAGATGAATGCAATTAATATAGTAAATTTTATCATCCCACCTCATCATCCTATCCTGTAAATCCTATCATCCTACAAAATCCTGATACTGATGGTGGGGATATGATAAAAGAGAGAATATTTAAGTTCATTTATTTTCTAACTTTTTCACTCGCTCAAGCACATCTCAATAATCATCTTTCTGATTTTATTGTGAGTAAAGTTGTGCTGCTTGATTGTAGTCAGTGATCGCCCCTTGATAGTCTCCTATATTATATTTGGCTAAACTGCGATTGTGGTAAGCAAGAGCAAAGTTAAGGTTGAGGTTAATCGCTTGATTGTAGTCAGCAATCGCTCCTAAATAGTCTCCTAAGTTATACTTAGCCCAACCGCGGTTGTTGTAAGTAACAGCATTATAAGGGTTGAGGTTAATCGCTTGATTGTAGTCAGCAATCGCTCCTAAATAGTCTCCTAAAGCTAATGTTGCTAAACCGCGATTGTGGTAAGCAAGAGCAAAGTTAGGGTTGAGGTTAATCGCTTGATTGCAGTCGGCAATCGCCCCTTGATAGTCTCCTAAATTATACTTACCTAAACCGCGATGGGTGTAAGCAAGAGCAAAGTTAGGGTTGAGGTTAATCGCTTGATTGCAGTCGGCAATCGCCCCTTGATAGTTTCCTAAAGCTAATTTTGCTAAACCGCGATGGGTGTAAGGTAAATGCAGTTCAGGATTCTTAAATCGGATAGATTCATTGTGGTCAGCAATCGCCCCTTGATAGTCTCCTAAGTTATACTTAGCCCAACCACGATTATGATAAGCAAAAGCATTATAAGGGTTGAGGTTAATCGCTTGATTATAGTCTGCGATCGCCCCTTGATAGTCACCTGATTCACCTTTGTTATAACCACTGTTAAACCATTCTTCTGCGGTTAGGGTGATGGTTTTGGTATTTGAAGTAGGTTTAACGCCTGTAATACCCCACTCTAAGTTATAAAAAGCCCTGCTATCATCCTCTTGTTCAAAATTAACCCAATTAAATTCTTTGAGAAAGTATAAATTATCAGGAATCTGATGCACACCTACTAACAAAACTGGAATCACTGGGGTATTACGATTAACAAATTGACTGATCAGGCTTTTTAGTTCCAATTTTTGCCAATTTCCTAAGCCTTTAGCCCCAATAATAATAGCTGCGGATTTTATTTTAGGAATCGCTTTTTGAATTTCATCTTGAAACGCCTTCCCTGGCGGAATTTGTTCTTCATCTAACCAAGGTTTTAACCCTCTTTCCCTCAGTTTGGCTGAGATTTTCCGCACTTGGGGTTTATCTAAACTATTATGAGCGAGAAACACATCAAACTCAAAACCGGAACTCATCCGTCAATCTCTCCTTTAATCGATGTTTCAATACCCGCAATATCGGCCAAAGCGAGGGCGTATTGATAGAGATCCTGTCTGAGATCCTCTAATTCCTGACGTAATTGAGGTTCTTGATCCCATTGCTTTTCATATTCTAACGGACTAACATCAGGAGGGCGTTTTACTTCCCAAACTTGTAAGAGAGGATGCCATTTGGTTAAAAAAGGGCGTAACCCTCGATTTAAAACTGCGATCGCAATACCCCCCACAGACTTCAGAGATGCACCCACATCGGGTCCTGCTTCTTTGAGAATTTCTCGGGTTGTACCAAATAAGCTATAGAGAGAGTTCAAAGCTTCACGTATTAACCCTTCATCGCTGTTTAACGGTTCGACAGAAACACGAGTTACTAACTCCACATACAACGCCCAAGCAGCCCTACGTTGGGTGGAGTCAACTTCCCATTCAGCCCCACCAATGCCAAAAGGAAGATTAATAGATACTTTTGTTAATATTGGAGGATCAATTTTCATTAGTTTAGTGAAGAAATTGTACAATTAAATTATATTTCTTCTTTATTGAATTGTATCTTTTAACTTGACTATAGATTAAATTTCTCTTGAAGGCGTTGACTAATTAATTCAATTTGTTGATCAGGGGTTAAGTTATCTAATTCATCAACTCCAATGATTACCTGTTTAGGTTGTTGCTGTTTACGATCTAAATAGGCATAAAATGCTTCTTTATTATCTTTATTTTTAATCAAATATTGTTTAAGTTCTTGATTGCTCATTTGACTATAATTAATAGGTTTCATTAGAAGAGTTCTCCATTCGGGGTAATAACAATTTCAATTTGGCGATCGCAATACCCCCCACAGACTTCAGAGAGGCACCGACATCAAGACCAGCTTCTTTATTAAAAGTTATAGGATATAATGGCGACAGATAACATTCAATCCTAAAAAATATGCGCTACAAAGTGAGGTTACAAGAAAGCGAAGAAGGATATGCAATATGGTGTCCGAGTTTACCTGGATGTTGGTCCCAAGGTGAAACAAAAGAAGAAGCAATTAGTAATATTAAAGATGCGATTAAAATTTATTTGGAGACGGTTGAAGAATTAAATCAGGATAGTGAGTCCTTTTATGTGGAAGTGGGTTAATTATGCCTAAACTCCCTGGTGTTAATCATTTACGAGCAATTAAGGCTTTTGAAAAAGCAGGGTTTGAAATTATTAGACAAGGTAAACATATTTCAATGAGTAATGGCGATCGTATCATTGTTATTCCTAGAGCCAATCCCGTTAATGGTTATACGATGGCTGGAATTATTAATGATGCTGGATTGAGCGGTAGGGTGGGCAAAGTTTTCTACTTTATTGGTAGTCCAGATAAATCTCTGAATTTGCCCACCCTACAAAACTGCTTCTTGATGTTCCTTGAAAACCCAACATCTGATATAAGTTTTGAATTCTGTACAAATATAAATTAGATTGTTGTAATTTATACTAAACCGTAATAATACCAGTATCTTTTTATACATAATTTATATATAATCAAATTAGTAGATGTTAGAATTTCCCTTTGTTTCCCTAATTTTCCACTTTATTAAAACAATTTTCTCTTAATTTATTAGTAAATTTCTCTTTTTTCTGGGACTGAAGTATTATTTTTAACCTAGTAAACTAAGAGTGAAGGCAAAACGCAGTCACAAACAAACATTAGCTTACTGCCTTTGTCCGACATCTATACTCTGTTTTTTGCAAAGCGTTTTAAACAGATGAGTAGGTGTGAGGGGTCATTGTTTTGAGGGAGGAGTTGGCGTTGGTGATAGCAATAGTTGAAGCGTAGTAGTTAGGAACAGTAACTTTTCGTTAAATCTAGATACATACCTAGTTTAACTTTTAACTTCTGTGCGATACCGCCGGAACGGAGTGAGGAACTTCTGACTTCTGACTTCTGACTTCTGTAATATCACCTCTCCTCTTTTTCTTCGCAAACATCGATTGATTATTGACCCAAATTAAAGCAAAAACATGAAACTATTACCAGGACTTTGTGTTGCCCGTTCCCTTACCTTTTATGAAGTTGCTGTGTCTTTACTGTTGGTAGCTTTTTTATGAGTTGTTCATATTTGAGACTGGAAGTGATTCTTTTTGATCAGAAGAAGCGATGGTTTGTGTGAGGAGATAATTAAGAATTGTTCGTACGGCAATAATAAGAATTAATCTGGCCAGATCATCCCAACGACTTGAGATCATCGTCTTTAAAATACTTGCCCCTACCAAAAAGCTTAAACCCAAAGAAAACGAATAACCCATGGCCAAACGACTCCGTTGAAAGGCTTCTGTTGTTTGGGGTTTAAACAGTAAATCTTTAAGGAAAATAATCAAAGCCCTCATAATGCCAACAAAAATGACAAAGAGGGCTAATAATTGACATAAACTAGTTAACAGTTCATTACAGACACGAACCGTCAAGGCAAGGGTTTCACTCATTTTTGAAGGGAATAGGGAATAGAAATATAGCATTTCCTGGACTCATGAGGTACACCTAATATTCAACTTCTGCTGGGGAGCATCGGGCGAAGCCTGCTCTCCTAAACTCGCGAACTCCTGAACTCCTAACTTCTAAAACTAGAAGAGTTTGTACCTCGCAAGTATGGGAACTGCTATACCTAACATTTATTCCCTTATGATTTTCCTTTATTCTCTTTCATCATATTGACAAACTTCTCAAACAAATAATCAGCATCATGGGGGCCAGGACTAGCTTCAGGATGGTATTGTACAGAGAAGAAAGGTAAGGTTTTATGGGATAATCCAGCAACGGTGCGATCGTTCAAATTAAGATGGGTAATTTCCACCTCTGCGTCTAAGGATTTTTCTGTTACCGCAAAACCATGATTTTGACTGGTAATTTCCACCTTTTGTTGCAGTCCACAGGGTTGATTTAAACCCCGATGACCAAACTTCAATTTAAAGGTTTCGGCCCCCAAAGATAGCCCTAAAATTTGGTGTCCCATACAAATACCAAACGTGGGTTTTCCTTGTTCAATTAATGCTTTAACGGTACTCACTCCTTCTGTTACCGCCGATGGATCCCCAGGCCCATTGGACAAGAAAATACCATCAGGATTGTACTTTAAAATTTCTTCAGGAGGGGTATCAGCAGGAACGACAATAATTTTACAGCCATAACTGGCTAACCGTCGTAAAATATTGCGTTTTACTCCAAAATCAATCGCTACAACCGTTAAAGATTCTGTAGAACCATTATCGTTATTTGTATTAAACGCCCAATGACTATCCGTTGGGTTTGACCACTCATAAATCTCTTTGGTGGTCACTTCCTTAACTAAATTTAACCCTGCCATAGAAGGGGCTGATTGAACTTGACGCAATAACTCACTTTTATCGAGAATTTCTGCGGAAATAATACCATTTATTGCCCCCACCGAGCGAATTTTACGGGTTAACGCCCTAGTATCAATGCCATAAATACCAACAATGTTATGACGAATTAAATAATCAGGCAAGGACTCGGTTGATCGCCAATTGCTGGGACGATAAGTTATGTTACGGGCGATCACCCCTTTAACTTGGGGTTTTTCCGATTCCTCATCATCGGAGTTTACCCCTGTATTACCCAATTCAGGATAAGTAAACGTTACAATTTGACCACAATAACTGGGATCGGTCAAAACTTCTTGATATCCTGTCATTCCTGTATTAAATACTACTTCTCCTACGGTAGTTCCCTTTGCACCGAAGGATAACCCTTCAAAAGTTGTTCCATCAGCTAACACTAATAAAGCGGGTTTCCCCTTTGCCATTGCCATAATCGTTAAGTTTTTGATACTAAGAAGGGATGAAACCTAGCGGTTAGCGATACACTAGATCAGGCAATCCATAAAATCCTGATGTCCTAGCCATCTGTTGAGAATCAGTTCACCTCTAGGTTACTGGGGATAATCTTAGCAGATGCTTCTGGGGTGTTAAGCTAGAGTCGAACTGCCAAAAAGGTAGGTATAATCCCATGAGTCCCAAGAAATTAACCAACGACGACAAACAAGAAATTCTTAATCTTTATCGTCAGACCCCAGAAACTACCTCTACCTTAGCTGACCGTTACGGGGTCAGCAGTTCTACCATTAGTCGTTTTCTTAAAAATACTCTATCGGATGTGGAGTATGAAGATTTAATTCAACAAAAACGTTTAGCTAGAACCACTAAACCTCAAGCTGACTCACAAGGCGATCAAACCACTGAAGAGGTAAAACCTGTTCTCAAAGTCGCTGAGGAAGTTTCCTCACAACAACCCCTTTCCATCCCCCAACCCACTGAGGATCACACACAACAGGATCAATCTTCCATTAATACCTTACCCCAAGAATCTTCCCCAAAACCAAAACCAGTCACGGTTAAAAAAGAGGCCCCGATCCTAATTTCTCAACAAGAAGATGAAGAACAACCCACAGAAGAACTAGAAGAGGTTAATGTGGTTGCGGTGGGAGAAATGCTAGGAGAAGACCTAGAAGATAGTGATGAGGACTGGGATGATGAAGAGGATGAGGATGAAGAGGATGAGGATGAAGACTATAATGAGTCTTTGTCCACAACTAAAGATATTCAAGTTCTACCCTTATCTGCGGCCATCTTCCCTAAAACCTGTTACTTGGTGATTGATCGGTCTGCTGAATTAATTGCCAAACCCTTAAAAGAGTTTGCCCATCTCGGTCAAATTCCTGTGGATGAAGTGCAACAAAAAACTTTACCGATTTTTGATAACCATCGCGTTGCCCGTCGGTTTTCTAATCGTTCTCAACGAGTGATCAAAGTCCCTGATGGCCGTCTTCTCTATAAAACCTGCGACCATCTACAAGCGAAAGGAATTACCCGTATTCTTATGGACGGTCAAATATATTCTTTAGTTCCTAATTCAGACTAAATTGTTTTTAACCCACTATTATGATAAAAAGTTAAGAGAAACATCGTTGAAAACACTGACAAAAAGTAGACAAGGACAGTTAAATTTCAGTAACAAAATCAACAATATTGATAAATTAGATATTTATACGGAGGATTCGATAAAATACTTTACAAAATAGTGTGAGTAAACATCAACAACAAATAAGTTTTTTAACAAATTAGAGGGAATAAGATCTATTATATTTTTGTTGGAGTAAAATGAGGAACACGAACACTTTACTCCTGTCACCTCAGGATAATTAACAGCAGTACATTGATTAATCTCTCTTTGTAGCGAGAGAATATTTTGTTTACATTGACTAAACAACAGTGGTGCTGACTGCGATTTATTTATCATCTTTGAGTGTGTCTAATCCCACTATGAATATTAGTGACCTACTACGACAATATGAACAAGGCCATCGAGAATTCTCGGAACTCGATTTAAGCGGAATAGATTTATCGAGAGTGATGTTAATCTGCGTAGATCTAACTAAATCGAACTTAATGGGAATTAACTTCAGTCGCGGATTTTTAACAAAATCTAATTTAAGTCAAGCCAGTTTAAATTGGGCTGATTTGACCTATGCTAAAATGAGCCAATCTCAACTGATTGAAACGGATTTAACAAAAGCGGATTTAACAGGGGCTTTCATGGTTAAATCAATTTTAATCAAGGCTAAATTAAGTGGGGCAAATTTATCTCATACCAATCTGCGGGCTGCTGATTTATCTTATGCTAATTGTTGTGGGGCAAATCTTCAGAGAATTAACCTTAGAGAAGCCAATTTAACTGGAGTCAATTTTAATTGGGCTAATCTATCTGAAGCCCGTTTAAGCTGTGCAAACCTACAACAAGCATCCTTTTTCGGGGCTAATTTAAGCCATGCGTTTCTCAAAGAAGTTGATTTAAGCTACACTGATTTAGAAAGAGTCAATTTTGAAAAATCTCGACTCGGATATAGCAATTTTCAAGGGGCTAAGTTACAAGGGGCAAATCTTCAAGGGGCTAAGTTACGTCATACCAATTTACGAGGGGCAAATCTCCAAGGGGCTAATTTAATGGATGCTGACTTGGAAGGGGCTGATTTAACGAATGCGATTGTTGATGATGCTAATTTTACTAATGCTAAATTTGGCGACACAAAAGTTATTGGAACTCACTTAACCCCTCACCCCATCAACCCGAATTCACCACAATTACAATTTCGACAAACTCCAAATTATGTTGGTTCTTTTGAACTGTTACACACAGAGTTTGCTGTTTAAGATTATGGACTAAAATATCGGTATTAATTTTAGTTACAAAGTGGACAAAATAAACAACATTACTCTCTTATGATAACATTTCCTGGACTCCTGAACTCCTGCTGGGGAGCATCGGGCGAAGCCTGCCCTCCCGAACTCCCGAACTCCTAAAACTAGAAGAGTTTGTACCTCACAAGTATGGAAACTGCTACATAACATTTTTGATTAATTTGCCCACCTACCGATTTTATTTACTTTTCTGTTGATTTTTAGCTTGTTCCATCGCTATTTCTTTCATCGCTTCAAAGGAATTTCGATTTGAAGTTCCTTCAATCGCTTTAACGGCTAAATCTTGCACTTGTTTGAGGGAAGCTTCTAATTGTTGAGAGAGAGTTTGCCGACGCATTTCTTGATTTTGGATGGTTTCTTCTAACGCAGCAATTCTTAGTTCATAGTTATGTTTTTCTCCTTCTATTTCTTTACTGCGTAAATCAGATTTAATTTTAGCTTGATAGTTACCAATTCCTTTCCCTTCTTCTTTAGCTTGTTTAATTTTTTGTTCTAATTCCTGTTTTAATTGTTCAACTTTTTCTTTCGTTTCTTCCTGTTCTTCTTCTTGTTTGGTAATTATATCTTCTCTTTCCTGCCATTGTTTTTCCTGAGTTTCTTTAGTCTCTTTCAACTCTTGATATAAAGTTTGTTTTTCCGCTTCATACTGTTCTTCATCCAGTTGTCTTTCTAATTCTAAATTATAGATATACTGTTCTTGATCTCGCTTTTTATTGGTCAAATATTCTTGATCTCTTTCCCGAACATCGCGGTTATAATTTTGTTTTTCTTTATGCCAATTTTTTTGTAATTCTTCTAATTCTTTTACCAAAGTTTCTTGTTGTTTCGTTAATTCTTCTTTATTGGTTTTTGCCGTAGTTTGATACTCTTCAATTAAATTAGATAAAGTGTCATCTTCAATGGTTTCTATCTCATGTAATTCTACTAATTCTGCTAATTCTTCTGTGGCAATTTTATTAAGTTCTGCCAATAAGGAAGCTTCTGTTATTAATTGTTCTGATAAGTGACTAACTGCACTACCAAAGTTACCTTGTAATTTTTCTAAGTTTTCAATTGTTACAGTAATTTTATTATTAGAAACTTCGGCTTGAGTTTTCATGGTTTCTTTCTTAGTAGAAGTATTGGTATTATTGACTTTAGCAATTGTTGTCGTAACGGTTGGAGTTTGTGCAAGTTGTTTAACTTTTTTTTCTAATGCTGTTTTTTCTTGCATTAGTTCTCCATAAGCTTCTAAAATTTGAGCTTTTGTATTTTTAGAATTAATTTTTTGTGCCATGTTTACACCTCTTTACTTAATGGATTTATTGGGTCTAGTTATTACCTTGAAATGCACGTAAGGCTAAGTTTTGGGACTGGTTCGTTGTGTTTTGGAGTTGGGTAGTCAAGTCAGTGATTTGTTCATTATTTTGGTTAATTTTGGTTTCTAAGGCTTGTATTTTGAATTCATAGCCTTGTTTGTTTAATTCCCATTCTTTTTCTAGTAAATTGATTTTAACTTGCGCTTCTCTATCAGCCGTTTTAATTGCTTCTCCTTTGGCTTTATTGTATTCTTCTTTAATTTTTGCTTCTAATTCATCTATTTTCTGCTTATTTTCTTCAAATTCTTTGGCTTGTTCATTTAATAAGTTTTCTCGTTCTTTCCAATCTTTCTCTTTTGCTGCATTTAATAATTGTAATTCTCTTTCCTGCTGACGTTTTTTCTCTTCATATTCATCCTGTTCTATTTTTCTTAATCGTTGGGTTTCATATTGATAATCGGCTGTTTCTTGTTCCCGCTGTTTGTTGATTAATTCAGCTTCTTCTTCAATTCTGACAGTAAATTCTTGTTGTTCTTTTTCCCAACTATTTCTAGTTTTTTCTTGTTCTTTTTCTAAAGCTTCTTGTTGTTGATTACTTTCTTCTTGTAATCGTTTCAATTTTTCTTGATATTCTTGTCTTAAAATATACAGTGCATCAGCGACTAATCTTACTTGGCGTAGTTTTTCAAGTTGCTCTTGTTTAACAGTAATAGCTTTTTTGAGTTCATCTAATTTAGTGGATTCTGTTGTTAAATTTTGAGATAAGTTTTGAATGATTTGCCCAAAATCTAATTGCAGAGAAGCCATACTGTTAACAATATTATTAACGGTATATTCCCCAGCTTTCTCTAATAATTGCTTATTTTTTTCCTGTTCTAATTCCTCTTCTTTGGTGATAATACTAGATTCTTGTTGATTATATTTGTCTAAAAATTGATTAAAGTTAGACAAAATTTGCTCTTTTGTTACTGTTAGGGTTTCTTGCACCATAATACTGATTTTCCTCTACAAAAATGCTGAAAATTTGGACAACCTATCTGATGGGGTTTTCCTAAACTTTGTTGGAGTTGCCTCAAAGGTTGATTTTTTAGTCAACACTGCTATGGTAAACTGATATTGATTTTTTAGTCAAGTGTGATTCAGAAAAAAGTTACCCAGGAGAAACCGTGAGTCAAAGTTTTGGTAAAGTGATCCGTCAAAGGCGTAAAAAAAAGGGATATAGTCAAAGGGAGTTAGCTGAGAAGCTAGAGATAGATTTTACCTATTTATCCAAGTTAGAAAACGATAGGGCTAAATATTCCCCCAAAGAGGACATTATTAGAGACTTAGCTGCTTATTTAGACTTAGATGCAGACGAGTTAATCTTTTTAGCGGGAAAACTTCCTGAAGACAATGAGGACTTTTTGCGGGAACACTATAAAAGTATGCCCACTTTGTTTAGAAGAATGAAAGAAAATCCCAAATTTGCAGAAAAAATATTTAATCAAGCGATACAGGAAGACAAGGAGGGATAAACCATGCAAATATTTAAGCCATTTCGTTTTATTCCCAAAACAACCATTGAGAAAGAAACCATTAAAATTTTACAGGAGATGGAAAATACCCCAAACTATCAGTTAAAATTTCCCATAGATGCCAGTCGAATAGCAGAATTTTTAGGATTAGATGTGGTGTGGGATCATATTCCCAATGATGAAAAAGGAGTGATTGCTGCGAGAATTTTTCCCCTAGAAAAGTTAATTGAAGTCAATGAATTAATTCCCGAATTAAGGGGAGGGTTTGGAGAGTCTACTATTGCCCATGAAATCGGACATTGGGTATTACATATTGATCAGCATAGGGTTAACAAATGTTTATCAGTAGGTAAAATAATGATGAAAGTTGAACCTTTATTATGTCGTAATGAAGTTAACTTAAATGGAATTGAATGGCAGGCACAATACTTTGCCAGTTGCTTATTGATGCCTCGTTTTAAATTAAAAGAAATTTGTGAAAACCGCAATTTACAACAGTGGAAAGAACTGTATAACATTGCTGAAGAATTAGGGGTAACGATTTCCAATTTAGTTCATCGTTTAAAAGACTTAGGATGGATTGAATTAAAAGAAAATTCTCGTCAAATTGAACTTAAGAAATAAGGGGTTAAAGCTTCTAATTAGCTGAGACTAATTCTCCTTTATTAATGCGCCAACACCGATCAGCGATCGCTAGTAATTCATCAGGATCATGGGAAACAATCAATAGTGTCCAATGTTGCTTTAATTTAGACAAAAGCTTAGCTAATTGTTGTCTCATTGACCAATCTAAGCCTGCCGTTGGTTCATCTAATAATAGTAAATTGGGTTGACGAATCAATTGAACGGCCAAGGCTAAACGTCGCTGTTGTCCGCCACTTAATCGATGGGGAGACGTATTAAGAGGAATGTCTGGTAATCCAACTTCGGCCAAAGCATTGTTAATACTTTCCCTGGTAATTTCTGGATGACCTAAGCGTAATTCTTCTAAGACATTACTGCCACAAAAATGTCGTTCAGGGAATTGAAAAACCAAGCCACAGAGTTGTTGTAATTCTAAAAAAGTTAATTCTTGATCGCGCCAAAAAATACGTCCTTTTGTTTGTTGGGCTAACCCTGCCAAAATTTCTAGTAACGTTGTTTTTCCTGAACCACTCGGTCCAACCACCAGTCCTAATTCTTGAGACCCTAATTCTAAATTAGTTGCCTTCAAAATCGGCTCAACCGTTGCCGGGGGATGATACATAACATCTTTGAGATATAGCATGACTTAAGCAATCATTCCTAAAGGTTTATATTGATGGATAATTAAAAAGGTTATACAGTGCAGCATACAACAAAACATTAAATACCTGGGATGTCAGGAAAATTTAAGTTACATTAGAACGGGAACCGTATGGGTGTGATTTCTATCAACACTGGTTTCCCATGTTACCCATAAGCCAATCGATCTAGTTTCATTTGATAAAGAGATGTTAAGTCGTATCCAAGATACTATTGGGGGTTTATTTGGGGGAAAATCTGACGGGGTAGGTTTAGAAATTACCCCTGAAAGACTTAACCTAGTTAAACTAGCCAAACATGGTCAAGGTTATAAAATAGCCAAATTTTGTACTGCTGAAGTGCCAGAAGGCATTTTTGAAGAGGGAAAAATCATTGATTCCCCCGGATTAGCTGAATTAATTCAGGAGTTTTTTACTGAACATAAAATCAAAACAAAAAAAGTTGCTACCGCTGTTCCCATGCGAGAATCCATTATTCGCATTATTCCCGTTCCTGCCGAATTAGATGAAGCAGAATTGCGAGATATGGTTCTAAATCATGAAGCGGCTTTGTACTTACCCTATCCCAGAGAAGAAGTAGATTTAGACTATCAAAAATTAGGATTCTTTGAAGATGAGGATGGCATCGAAAAAGTACAAGTCTTACTGGTAGCAACCCGACGGGAAGTAACCGACTCCTACATGGATACCTTGGGTCAAGCAGGATTACAAATTGATGTTCTAGAAATCAACAGTTTTTCTGTCATTCGTACCATTCGAGAACAACTGAGACAATTTGGGTCTACAGAGGCAGCGGTTTTAGTGGATGTGGAGTTCGATAGCACAGAAATTGCTATTGTGGTCGATGGGGTCCCCCAATTCTCTCGAACCGTTCCCATTGGCACGTTTCAGATGCAAAATGCCCTCTCACGGGCCATGAACTTACCCCCTTCTCGTAACCCAGAAATTCTTCAAGGAATGACCATTCCTGTTACCCAATTCGATAGTTTAACCACCCAAGGAACGGCGGTGAACCCAGGGATGACTGCATTGATGCGGGTATTAGGGGACTTAACCGATGAATTGCGTCGTTCCATTAACTTCTACTTAAACCAAAGCGAAGAACTAGAAGTGGTTCAACTCCTATTAGCAGGACCTGGAGGGGGGTTAGTACAGCTAGATGAATATTTTACCCATCGTTTAAGTTTACCCACCATGCAAATTGATCCCATTGCTGCTTTATCCTTAGAAATGGATAAAGAGATTCCGTCTGTGCAACGGCCAGCCTTAGGAACCGTCCTAGGTTTAGGATTACGGGAGGTGTAGTCTATGTATAGTTTAGACGTTAATTTCCTTAAAGATCGTCATCTGGATACCACCACAAAAACCACTCTGGTTAATCAGTCCCGTGGGGTATCGTTAAAAGAACAACTTCCTCTGATTATTGGTGGGGCCGTAATGGTGATCCTACCTGCAATCACTGCTAGTTCTCTGTTGGTGTTAAATCAGTTGTCTTCCTCAACAGAACAGGACATCCAACAATTAGAAAGTCAATTAGGACAATTAAGCTCACAGAACCAAAGTCTTGAAGAAATTAATGCCAAAGTGCAACAAAATGATCAAGAGATTCAATCTTTAGTGACTGTCTTCAATCAAATTCGCCCTTGGTCGGCCATTTTAAGCGAACTGGAAGGGAAAATTCCCCCTAATGTGCAAGTGGGATCCATTACCCAAACCGATACTGAAGTAACCATTGCTGGTTATGCCATGAGTTACGACGATCTCAATGACTTTGTCTTAACCTTACAAAGTTCTCCCCTGCTAGACGCAGAAAAAACAGCGATTAAAACAGCCAGTTTAGAAGACTTTCCCATAGACACGACCAATGCTCCTGATAACCTAGAAATCGAATATCCTCAAGGAGTTAGATATAGTATTAGCACTGCTATCAGCGATCGCCCCTCATCGGAGTTAATTCAAGAATTCGCTCGGAGTGGGGCGATCGGTCTTGTTAATCGGATTAGAACCCTTGAAAATAAAGGAGTCCTCAAGCCATGACCTTTTCAGAAGAACTTAATAGCACCGAAACGGATGCAGATTTTGACGACCTTGGCAGTAGTTATCCGACGGCCTTTGGTATTACCTTTACCCCGCAAGTAACTGGCATTTGCTTAGGAGTATTGGGCTTACTGGGTTCAATTTATGTGGGATTGAATTTTGTGAAGCCCGCTTATGATAATTATACTCAACTCAAAGCCACCGAAGCTGAAAAACTGGGTCAAGTTGAGCAACAAGAATCAGGGGAACTCACCCAGAAAATGTTCGATGCTGAGCAGAAATTAAGGGAATCAGAATCCTTAAGGAGCCAAGTCTTATCTTTGTTTTCTAGCGAAGATAGTCTGAAAACCCTGCTCTTCGATATTAATCAATTGGTAGAAAAACACCAGGTAGAATTAGTCAGTTTCAGACCCAATGGAACCATCACAGTCGTTACCGACGGCTCCCTAGGAGCCGGAGTCAATGGTCGTCTGAAACGGCAGCAATTTGATTTAACCGTTAAGGGAGATTTCGGAGCGACTCAAAGTTTGCTGAGGGATTTAGAACGATTACAACCCTTATTGGTTATCAAAGGACTAAAATCTAACTTAGTTGAAGATCAATTTGTGATTGACATTGTTGAAATTCAGCAACAAGGAGGACAAACCGTTGCCACTGGACAAGCTAAATCCCAAGGCAAAGACGCTTTAGAAACCAGTTTTAGCTTGGATGCTATCTTACCCTTGAGTCCTGAGGAAGTAGCCCAATTAAACCCAGAAGGAGAAACCTCAGAAGAAGGGCAATAACCTTCATTTGTCGATCATTAAAATAGTTTTTAATGCCTTACGGGGACATTAATCTGTGTGTGTGTTGTGTGTAACTAAGGAGTGAACCGTGAAACAGTATCATTACCCGCTTACGACCGGTGGAGTCTTTTTAATGCTCTTGTGCCATCAACCCTTAATGGCACTAGAAGACTCAAAATCTTCTCTGGCGAAAATAGATTATCGAGAAATTGCCCAGGAGACAATAGAACCAGAAAACAAGACATTGTTTCAAACCCAGTCTCTACTTGAACAACTTAGTGCTGAACTACCTAAACTAGCAAGCAAGATGGAGCCACAGCCCATCTCAGTCATGGGTTCTGAGTTATCCAAGGAAGAAGCCAACAATCCCTTTATTGCTCAACTTCCTACCTATTCCCCCGCTCCCCCCACCTATTCCCCACCCCCTGGACAAACCTTTCAGGCTCCAGGTCCAGGTCCCGTTCCAACGAATCCTTCTGGACCGAATTCAGAGGTGCTAGTGCCGAATCCCGATGTCATTATTAGATCGAACGGGAGTTCCATTCCTGATAGCCTACAACCCACCATGCCCGTCGCTCCAACCTTACCACGGGCGATCGCTCCACCTGTGGGGGACATGGCCATTTCTAATATTGACGCAGGAGCTAGTGAAATCGACTTAGGCAGTAGTGCCATTGTGCCACGGCTCGTTCTAAGAGAAGCTCCAGCTAGGGAAGTTTTAGCGGTGTTAGCTCGTTTTGCAGGGGTGAATTTAGTGTTTACTGATACTCCTGGCGGTGATCAGAGACAAACGGCAGCCGAACCCACCGTATCCCTCGATTTAGAAAATGAACCAGTAGAAGATGTCTTTAACTCGGTATTAATGATTTCTGGACTCCAGGCCAACCGCAGAGGCCGCACCGTGTTTGTGGGTTCTCGCTTACCCCAAGCAGCCCGCACCCTAGTGAGTCGTACCTTACGCCTTAACCAAGTTAAATCCGCCAATGCAGGGGTGTTTTTAGCCTCCCAAGGGGCAGAGTTTCAACGGTTAGTGACCCAAACAGAAGACATTATCGATCCCTTAACCCAACGGGTAGTGGGACGCAGAGAACTTCCTAGTACCCTAGAATCTTTGACCTCTGAAGCGGATGCGGAATCAACCGGTCCGATGTTATTAAGAGGGTTAACCGTCTCCTCTGACGATCGCCTCAACACCGTTACCTTGGTGGGAGAACCCCGTGATGTTCAAGTGGCCACCTCTCTATTGACCCAAATGGATGCCCGTCGCCGTCAAGTAGCGGTGAACGTGAAGGTAGTGGATGTCACCCTCACCAACGATCAATCTTTTAGCAGTAATTTTTCCTTTGGTTCTGGGGATGCTTTTATCGTTCAAGACGATGGGGCTGCGGTACTACGGTTTGGAGGCTTTAGTCCTGCCAGTGGTGATGATCTTAACAGCGCACCAGGTCGGGTGCTTGACCCTCCGGTTATCAATAATCCCCTAATTGATGGTAATACCTTTATTGATTTTAATCGCTCCATTGTTGCCCCAGGACAAGGGGGTGGATTCCTTTTACTTGATGATGCAGGAAACTTGATTCGGATTCCTAGCGATGCTCAATTTTTTGGACGGGTTGCTGGTGTGTCAATGGATCCGAGCATTGCAGGGATTACTGATATTACTCCAGGGGAACCAGATACGTTTGAAAGAACTTTTGATCCTGAAACGGGAATTATTACCACCACCGTCAGTCCAGGAAGCATAGCAACCGCTGAAGCTGCCCTTCCCAGTTTCTTCCAATTCCCCAGACGATTCTTAGCCCAAATTGAAACCAATATTCAAAGCGGTAACGCTAAAATTTTGACCGATCCAACCTTAGTGGTTCAAGAGGGACAAGAAGCAACGGTTAAACTTACTCAAAAAGTAATTGAAAACATCACTACTCAAGTTGATCCCCTTAGTGGTGTACGGACTACAACCCCGGTTTTACAAGATGCAGGTTTAACCTTGGCGATTAACGTCGATAAAATTGATGACAACGGCTACATTAATCTTACCGTAAGTCCCACCATTGCTGCGGTTGGAGATATACAACAATTTGATAGTGGGGCTGATGGAGGTACGAATGACCTCTTCCTCTTGAACCGCCGAGAATTGAGTTCTGGTTTAATTCGTCTGCGGGATGGCCAGACTTTAATTCTATCAGGAATTATTAGTGAATCGGATCAGACCATAACAAGTAAGGTTCCTTTATTGGGAGATATTCCGCTGCTTGGGGCTTTATTTAGAAGTCAAACCGATACGTCCCAACGCACTGAGGTCATTGTTTTATTAACCCCTCAAATTCTCCATGATAACGGTCAATGGGGTTATAATTATCAACCCGGACGCGGAACGGCTGAAGTGTTGCGAGATCAGGGTTTCCCTGTTCAGTTAGTCCCCTAATTTGAGGGTGGGAAGTTTGGGAAGGGTGGGGAGTGTGGGGAGTGATAAGGTGACGGGGTGATGGGGCGACGGGGGGAATATATATGAATGATTTCTCCCAGTCTCCAAAGTCTCCCAGTCTCTTTGTCTCCCCCTGCGCCCTCTGCTCCCCCTGCTCCCCCATCTCCCTTGTCTCCAAAGTCCCCCAATCTCCCAGTCTAAGTAGATCACAAACATCCTAGTCTCCCCTTACCTCGCAGTCTCAAAGCTAGAAACACTGTATGTAACTCACATGAAAACTGCTGTAATTCGTCTCTCTCAAGCACAATTAAATCTTTTAGAATTGTGTCCCCCTCAATTTCAACGGGTTTATTTAGAGCAGTTGGGATCACCTATTGAACCAGAAGTCCAAGAAAGTTTACTGTGGGGAAATCAATTTCATCAATTAATGCAGCAACATTTTTTAGGGTTGTCTATCGATTCCATTTTAGAAGTTGATCAAGACTTAAAAAAGATAGTTGAAGCTTTATTGAGGGCTGTTTCTGAACAGCATAATCTAAATTCTGATTGTTGGACAGAAGCAGAACATTATCGGGGTTTAGAAAAAGAAAACTATTTATTAACAGCTATTTATGACTTATTAATAATCAACGAAAATAAAGCACAGATTTTAGATTGGAAAACCTATTTACAACCTCAAAATAAGAAAAAGTTAGAAAATAATTGGCAAACTAAATTATACTTATATTTGTTGGCAGAAACCTCTAATTATTTACCTGAACAAATTTCTCTAACTTATTGGTTTGTTAAAATCCCCCATGAACCTCAATGCTTAACTTTTGAATATAGTGATAAACTTCATCAGGAATATACTAAAGAATTAGAATTTTTGTTAATAAATCTTGATGAATATTTGTTGAATCTAAATGAAAATAATCTTAATTTTCCTCACAATAAAAATTGCGAAAATAATTGTCCCTACTATAATTTATTTTTCTCAAAAATAAACAATATAGAAAATGATAATAACAATTTATTATCAATTATTGATGAAATTGAAGAAGTCAGTATTTAGAATTAAGAATTTATTTTTGAGTTTCAATATATTTTTTAACTGCATCTTCTGAAATATGCCCAACAGAAGCGTAATAAGTTCCTTTGCTCCACAAACCAGAACCCCAGAACTTGCGCTGCTTCAGTTTGGGGAATTTGTTAAATAAATGTACGGCACTAATAGATTTTAGGGTTTTTGCTATTTCCACTGGTGCAGTTGTATGGTCTGCTTGAACAAAAATATGGCAATGGTCGCTCATTACTTCAAGAGAATGGCATAACCAACCATAGGCTTTACAAGTCTCTACAAGTATGCGTTTTAGTTCTACTTCTATTGCTCCTTCTAGGACTTGGTGACGATATTTAGGGCAAAAAATTATGTGATACCCAAGGCTGTGTTTTGCATGAGATGAGCTTAAAATTTGCATATTGACAAAACATATAAATTTTTGATAGTATAACCATATCATCTTTGTTGCAAAAAATGCTTAGAACTGTTTCAATCCCAGTTAATTTACCCAGGACGCGGTTTTTTAATCTTATGGGTCAGTGTGCGGAAATATTCAACGCGCATATTGACTGGGCTTTGAAGAATAAAACTTACAACAAATCAAAGGCACATCGAGATTTGTACAGTCAATTAAGACTTACTTATCCTGATCTGCCTTCTGCGTTATTACAAGCCACTAGAGACAATGCACTTGAAGCCATTAAACAATGCAAATTTAAGGGTACACCTCGCAAAAAACCGACTTCTGGATTACGTTACGACAAACGCACCATGACACTTAGAGGAGAACAATTGACTCTTAGCTGTATTGGTAAACGAGTAAAGTTAATCCTGAATGTGCCAGATTATTTTCGAGAAATCTACGATAACTGGGATTTTCGAGGAGCGACAGTTACCTATACCAAACAGACTAAGCAGTTTTGGGTACGCTTAGTATTTGAACACCCTGATCCAGAAAAACTAGAGCATGGAGACGTACAAGGAATAGATAGAGGTTTGTACCATCTCTGCTCTACCCATGACGGTAAATTCTTCTCCTCAAATAAAATACGAGCTACCCAAAGACGTTACCTATACAATCGAAAACAATTGCAGCAAAAAGGCACTCGTTCGGCTCAACGTAGATTAAAAGCTATGTCTGGACGCGAGAAGCGGTTCATGCGCGATATCAATCATTGTGTAAGTAAGGAGTTAGCTAATCAGCCAGAATATCGGATATTTGCTCTTGAAGACTTATCGGGAATACGCAATCAAAGAAGAGGTAAGAAGCTCAATAAATGGCTATCTAGTTGGCCGTTTAGCCAGCTTGAATTTTTCTTAGGCTATAAAAGTGTAGCTCTCGGAAAAGAAACAGCTTTTGTAGATGCTAGGTACACCTCTCAACGATGCAGTCGGTGTGGCAACGTGAACAAAGCTAATCGGAAAAAGTCTAGGTTTCACTGCCGTTCTTGCCACTTTGAAATTCATTCTGATATTAACTCAGGTTTGAATATCCGAGATAACTTTTTCCTTTCCTCTATCCAACCTGGAACGGAGGAACAGGCTGTCGTCAATCAGCCAATCGTGACAACCAATTGCGGTTAGTTACAAGCGACGTGGGCTTGCCCCGGTCGTAATTGACATATTCAACTTCTGAACTCCTTACTTCTATAACTAGAATATTTTGTGCCTCACAAGTAGGGGGAACTGCTATATTGAACTCAGATTTTCTTTTGCTTCTTGAGCCACTTGTTCCATAGAATCCTCTGCTAAAATTGTAAGGGCTTGTTGAGCTTGTTCTCCTCCCAATCTACCCAATGCTTGAACCAGTCGATAACGAACTTGCCAGTCTTCATCTTTGACTAATTGAACCAATAAAGGAACGCCTTGGCTATTTCCCAATTCTCCCAAGGCACTTACCGCAGAAATTCTGACTAACCCATTATCAGATTTTAGAGCTTCTTCTAATAATTCAATGGCTTTTGGTTCTCCTAACTCTCCTAATGTAGCAATAATGCTTAACTGTAACAACCAGTCAGAAGTTTGTTGATAGAGTTGTTTTAAATCATCATAAGCTTGGGTTAATTGTAGTCCACCAATTACATCTGCTGCTGCTGCTTTGACATCAATTTCTGGGTCATTTTGTAAGCGATCGCGCAGTAAACCCAAAGCTGTGTCTGGATCTTGTCTACCCAATGGATCCAGTTGACTAACTGCTGCATAACGAACCCGTTCATTAGTATCTGTAACTAAGGGTTGAATCAGATCAAAAGCGATCGCTGGATCAAGTTGACGCAATAGATTAACTCCTTTAAGGCGATCGCCGAGATTTTCGGAGGTTAACAGGGGTTGCACATCAGCAGGGGTAACACTCATGGTAATAATATGGATAAATAAATAACAAACCAGAAACCATTGCAATTAAAAATCCTAACAAAAAACCTGCAATGATTAAATAATTGAATAAGTTTTGTCAAGTTTCTTCGCTTTGGTTTTCTGGGGGACTCAAAGACTGTTTATTGGAAGCAGAGATGATTGTCTTCATCCCTTTATCATAGTTAGAGGCGATCGCTAAAAATGCGCCAGCTAAAACATAGATCGGTAACGGCAAAATAAAACCTTTAATCCATTGATAAAACTGCACTAATACAAATAATACAAAAACGGCACTAATCCATAAGCGCATAGTTACAACCTCATCACCTTCAACCGATCATATTTTAGCTCATAGGTTAAACTAAAAATAATATATTTTGATAAGGCATTATGGTACGACAATTATCTTCTCAACCATCTTCAACCCTTATCTATCCTGAAAGTGATGGAAAACCGATGGCCGACAATACAAAACAGTTTCGTTGGATTGTGGTTATTAAGGAAAATTTAGAGTTATTATTTGCTACAGATAATCAGGTTTTTATTGCTGGAGATTTATTATGGTATCCGATAGAAGGTAATAATACGTTAGCACAAGCTCCTGATACAATGGTGGTTTTTGGAAGGCCGAAAGGCGATAGAGGTTCTTATCAGCAATGGAGAGAAGAGAATATTCCACCTCAAGTCGTTTTTGAAATTCTTTCTCCTTCTAACCGTTTAAAAGAGATGGCTAAAAAATTCCAATTTTATGAACGTTATGGAGTGGAAGAATATTATCTGTTTGATCCTGATAAAATTGACTTACAAGGATGGACAAGAGTAGAAGATAGATTAAATGTTATTGAAGAAATTAATCATTGGGTGAGTCCTCGGTTGGGAATTAAATTTGTCTTAACATCTGACAATTTAGAAATTTATCGTCCCGATGGGGAACCATTTTTAACTTTTGTAGAATTAGGTCAATTACGACAACAAGAAAGACAAAAAATTGAGCAATTAGAACAAGCACAAAAGAATGCTATTTCTCGTCTTTATCAGTTAGAACTAACCGTAGAACAAATTGCTAATTCTTTAAGTTTATCTGTTGAAGAAGTACAAAAAGAGCTAAAATTTTGAGTTAAGTTTGTCCGATTATAACGGGTTCAATCTCTTGTTTAATTGTCATTCCGAGGAAACTCCGAATCTCATTAACCTCTTAAGCATAATGTGTAGTGTTATATTTTTAACAAAAAAATCGTGAGAAAAAACAAAGTTTCCTCACGGTTTTGAGATGAATTAAAATTGATAATTAAACTTGAGCAGGAACTTGTTCTGCTGTTGTAATTTTTTCGTAGGTTTCTCTCATTTTCAAACCAACTAACACCTGGAATAAACCGGTTCCATTGGTAGAACCAGGATAATCTTTATGTTGTAGTAAAAGTTCGGTCATCTCGCCATAATACTTGGTTCCAGTTTTACTGAGATGACTTTCGATGTAGATCATTTCTTCGAGATTATCGAATTGACCATCTACCTCTAACATAGAGACTTCATTACCCATGAAGTTGTCAGGGCCGTAGTACATCTTAATACCAGGGTAAGCACAAGTTAACTTACGTCCACAAGGTCGCCAATCAATGGTAGACCCTTCATCGAATAGGTATGCGGGTTCAAAGTTATCAATACCTTCTTTTTGAACGAGACGAACTCGTAGTAACTTACTTTCGTGGTCTTCAATTAACTGAGTGGGTAACACTTGAATCACCACATCAGCGTATTGTTTTTGGGGTTCGATGTAAGCACTAAAGTCAGGCTTTCTAGCATTAATAGAGGCTAACACATCTTCATAGGTGTGTCCTCTTTCTGCCATATCCCGTTGAATTTTCCAGTTAATTTTAACTTCATCACTGATATCGAGATAAACCCCAAAATCAACTAATTCACGGACTCTTTCATCGAATAAAGGATGTAATCCTTCAATAACCACTACCTTATTGGGTTCAATGCGTTCAGGAGGATCAATTTCCCCTGTTTCGTGATTATAAATGGGTTTATCAATAGCTTGACCTGATTTTAAAGCTTTAATTTGTTCATACATCAGATCAAAATTGTTCGCTTTAGGATTTAAAGCAGTCACACCGGCTGCTTTTCTTCCTTTACGATCTAAACTGTGGTAGTCATCCAAACAGATGACCGTCATAAACTCTTCACCAAATAAATCGGTTAAACGACGTAAAAAAGTAGATTTACCGCAACCGGAGTCTCCGGCAACTGCAATAAGAACCACGCGGTCTAAATTTGTGGTCATAGCTTCCCTCTAAGTGCAAAACAGAATTGTTAACCCGGTTTCATTACCTTGTCATTAAAGTCTCCCATAAAGGGAGCATTATTGGTCAATTATTGGGTAAAATTTTTTACAGAGTAATAACTCTGTTTTCTAATCCCAAAGTTGACAAGATCCTAACAAGATCCAGATACGTATTAAATACTGACAATGGATTTTACCAGACCGACATCACTCTTCACAAGAGACAAGGTATTTACGATTAATATTTCCAAAACCGTTGTTGGAAAAAAATCTAAAACTGATGCAAGTTTAACAGATTTTTAGAGATAATTTCGTTATGCTCTATGAACGCGCTGATCTTTGCTGAGGTTTCCCCTCTTGATTAAGCAATTCATAGCGATGTATTGAAGATTACCACCCGATGGTAGGCTAAATAGAGCAGTTATGATATGCAACATAAATTAGGAGAGATAGATGTACAGTTCAGCCGTAGTAGCAACTTCTGGCAAGACAACAGCATACGGAAGCCGTCTGTTTGTCTATGAGGTGGAGGGGTTATGTCAGAATACAGACAATGATAGTCTTGATTATCCTATTCGTCGTAGTGGTAGCGTTTTTATCACTGTTCCCTACGCACGGATGAATCAAGAGATGCGTCGTATTACCCGTATGGGTGGTCGTATTGTCAGCATTAAACCGCTAGATGCTGAAACCTCCCTAAAACCCACTTCTAACCGTTCTAGTGAAGCTGAAGTTGCTCAACCACCGCAAAGCAACCCAACGGAAGAAAAACGTAAACCTATGACTCAAGCGAAAACAAAAGTTCCTGTTAATATTTATAAGCCCAAAAACCCTTTCATTGGCAAATGTATCGAAAATTATCCCTTGGTTAGAGAGGGTGGTAGTGGTATCGTTCAACACTTAACTTTTGATATTTCTGAGGGTGATCTCCATTATTTAGAGGGACAAAGTATTGGTATTATTCCTCCTGGAACCGATGAAAATGGCAAACCCCACAAGTTAAGACTTTACTCTATCGCTTCTACCCGTCATGGGGATAAGTTAGACGATAAGACCGTTTCTTTGTGTGTTCGTCAGTTAGAATACCAACACCCCGAAACCAATGAAACTGTTTATGGTGTTTGTTCTACCCATCTCTGTAATCTAGAAGTGGGTGCTGATGTTGCTATTACCGGACCTGTTGGGAAGGAAATGTTACTCCCTGAAGATGAAGATGCTAATATCGTTATGTTAGCTACAGGAACCGGGATTGCTCCTTTCCGTGCGTTTTTATGGCGGATGTTCTTTGAAAAGCATGAAGACTATAAGTTTAAAGGTAAGTCTTGGTTAATCTTTGGGGTTCCCTACACCGCTAATATTCTCTATAAAGATCAGTTAGAAGAGATTCAATCCAACTATCCTGATAACTTTGAATTAACCTACGCTATTAGTCGGGAACAGAAAAATAGCGAAGGTGGCCGGATGTATATTCAACACCGTGTTGCTGAACAAGCTGAGAAGTTATGGACCATGTTACAAGATCCTAAGACCCACCTCTATATGTGTGGACTCAAAGGGATGGAAAGCGGTATTGAAGAAGGGTTAAGTCCTTTTGCTGCTAAACAAGGAGTAGAATGGTCTGATTTCGTTAAGAAATTGAAAAAAGAACATCGTTGGCACGTTGAAGTTTACTAAATTTCAACGTTATTTTGAATATATCAGCAAAGGGTGGGCAAGGCTCACCCTTTTATTAATTTAGAATGAAGGTAGGGTGGGCAAATCAGAAATTTATCTTAACCCCTCATAACGTAGAAAACTTTGCCCACCTTACAAAACTTATTTTAGGCTTAACACAGAGGTTATCATGCTTTTTGTCCTATTCTCAAAGGTTGTCATTCTCAAGGGGAGACTTTTGAAGAAGTAATTGATAATATTACAGAAGCAATTGAATTATATATTGAAAGTTTGATTGCTGATAATCAACCTATTCCTAATTGAGTCGTGTTATCTCCACATTTGATTTATAATTTTATCGATAGTTTTTGTCCTAAAGTTTCTTTTTTGATTTATTAGATTCTGTGGGTTTGCCAGTTTGTCAACTTCATTTTTTTTCTCTAAACAAATTAAAATAAAGAAAATGTACATGATAAAAGGAATAAATAATAAACTAAAAAATTTTAATATATCTTTTCCTGTCGTTATTTCTTTAAAAAAATAGAAAATTATCATAGCAAAAATTAGACTTAAAAAACTATTGATTATTATTAATTGAATTTTATTTTTATTTTCTAGATCATTTATTGAGATAATTAGTTTATTTAAAAATATAGACAATATTCCTAATAGTATTATAACTAATCCAAACCAGAGTTTCCATGATTGCAAGTTTAGTGAAATATCATACCAAAACCAGTTATTTATATCAAAGTTAAAAATCAATAATGTAGTACCTCCAACCAATGAAACACCACTAATTAAAGCAAACAAAACAAAAATTAAACCAACATCTAAGGGATCTAAAAACTTTGTTTCTTGTTGTGAAATATAATGCTCCCAAGAAATATGGGTTAAATGTTCCTTAAAATTAGCTACGAAAATATCAATAGGATTATTTTGATTAGTTTTGCGGGGATTGTTCCCTGGTGTAACTTGAATTTCTTGATTGTTAGTAGTAAAAAAATGATTAGGATCAGAATTATTAGTATCAGGATCAATATATTGAAAGTCAATACTATTATCTTCAAGTTCTAAATATTGCTTTCTCAGAAAACTTAAATTAACTAATTTTTGTTCTACTCGATGATAAATATACTTACCAATCATTCTATTCTTTTTTATTGCAAATAATGAACGATAAATCAAATAAAAGCTTAAACCAGGAATTAACCAATTGAAAATAATAATGCTCGGGACAATACCTCTTTGTTCAATTGTTTGTCCATTAGTTGTTTTTGTGATCCTTAAAAAGTATTCAATATCATTTGATGTACCTACAAAAATTAGCTTTTCATTTTGTAAGTTTTTTTGTCCAATTTTTTTTCTAATTGCTGTTTGTGTTGTTTCATCAAGTTCTGATAATTCTATTTCTTTTTTAATATTTTCTTCTTTTATATCCTTATCATTGGATATTATAAAATCACCACCTTTTATTGTATACTCAGCCTCCACTTGCTCATCATTTGTTGTTGGTTGTAACATTCTTATATCTATTTCACCAATATCTTGTAAAGTTAAAGGCATATCAATTATAGTATCTTCTACTGTTAAAAAATCTGATAAGGGAGCTAAACCAATTGATGCTATGGTAAATATAGCTGCTAATCCTAATAAGATAAGTTGACTGATTTCTGAAGTATTTTGTAATATTTCAGCCCGTAAAGCTTCATACTCTTTTAAAGTAATTTCTATAGCTTTGTCTATATCTAATAGTTTAAAAAATTTACGATTGTTTAATTCTTGTGATAAAGTATTACATATAAAATCTACTTTTTCCTTTTCAGTTCCTGCTGTTGGAAAGTTAGTATCTTTTTGTTTTTTATAAACTAGCTCACTTAGTTTATTTTCTCCTATATCTAATAACCATTCTTCAATACGCCCTTGTGTGATACACTGATAAGCTACATTTGTGTTAGCTGTATCTTGACATAAGTCAATTAATTTTTCTACAGAATAAGCGTATAAATTTCGTCCAGTATCAAACTCAAATCGTTTTGCCATTTCTAGATTAGTGCTTCTAACAAAATGATACTGTCTAATTATAGAATACTTAGAACACTTGGGGTTAAGTAATCATAAAAACCTTTTTGGTATTTACTGATATATTAAAGTAAATAAATTTTTCCGAAAAAGACAAGTCCCAGTATTTTTAATCAATTAGAAAACAGTAATACTCAACATTTAAAGATATATTAGTCTATTATAGTCAGTCAATGTTTATGAATAAACATCAGGTGGGCATTGCCCACCCTACAGTAACGTCTACTATATCGTCATATAATTAAAAAATCCTCCCAAAATGGGAGGAAATAATTACTTAATTTCATTATTCAATCTACTTTAATTCACAAGAATCACGATAACACCAGCGTAATAAAGTAACACCAATAGCAAACTTAACCACTTCTAACACCCAATAACTCCAATGCAGAGAAATCATAGCAGATGGCATAGTATCAGTTGCTGCAAACGGATTGATTTCTAAACCAAAAGCACTTAATTCTGGGGTTAAGAAATAAGTGTAGATCAAAGCAATACCGAGTAAAACACTGGCTAAAATGACTGACCAACGTTCCTGAAGATGAATAAGAAGATGATGGCGACGGAAAATCAAAAATCCCGTTAAAACAAGGGCTGCACACACTAATTCAATGCGGTTGAATAATCCAAAAATAATATATCCCGCACTGGCAAAACCGCCCTCACTCATCATCCCTGATAAAGATAAACCAGGAATGACAACACAATCAAGAATAATACTACTACTTAGCCAAAAACCAAGGGCAAACATGACAACGGTTGTCCAGCTAAGAAACTTCCAACGATTATTAGATAAGGCATTCATTCGGAATTCGCTCCTTTACTGTCCTACTTATATTATTGAAATAAATGAGTGGTAATTCACAGGTTTTGATAAATATCTTTACGTTCATCTTCCTTATCATTCCGAGGGAACGAAGAATCTTATTAAAGTCTTAATATTAATGCCTAGCTACTTAGCCTAATCTAAAATGTTGGTTAATATCTGACTCTAGGATCAAGAAAGCCATAACTTAAGTCAGCAATCAAATTAAAAATAACAATTAAAATGCCATAAATAAAGGTAATCGCCATAACAACAGGAGTATCACTGCGGTAAATTGAATCAATTAATAATGCGCCAATTCCTGGTACTCTAAAAATTTGTTCTGTGACCAATGCACCAGTAAAAATAGTGGGAACATCTAGAGCAATTAATGTTACCACAGGGATTAAAGCATTACGAATAATATGGTTTTTTAGTATAGCAAAATTGCTTAATCCTTTTGCTTGTGCTGTGCGAACATAATCATGGGTTAATTCATCTAAAATTGCAGAACGAATAAAGCGCATTAACACAGCAGATTGATATAAAGCTAACACCGTAATGGGCATTATGGACTGTTTTATTTGTTCAATAAAAGTAGAAAAATTAGTCACTTCTAAGGTACTGTTATAAATAAAAGGAAACCAGTTTAATTGAACACTAAAAATAACAATTAATAATAATCCAGTTAAAAAAGTGGGTAAAGAATAACCTAAAAAAGCAAAAGTTGTGATCATTTGATCTAATAAAGAATAGCGTTTAATAGCTGAAATAAGACCTAATGGAAAAGCAATTAAAACACTGAATATATAAGCGGTTCCTACTACCCATAATGTTGTTGGGAGACGTTGTAAAATTAGATCCAAAACAGGACTGCGACTGGTAAAAGAATAGCCTAAGTCTCCTTTAAAAAAGGCAAAAAACCATTTAATATAACGGATATGAATGGGTTGATCTAGTCCCAAACTTCTCCGGATATTTTCCCTAACTTCTTCAGTGATAGAAGGGTTAGAAGCGAATTCTCCGAGGGGATCACCTGGGGCTAATGCTAAGATAGTAAAGAGAACTAAACTAATAGCAATTAAGGTAGGAATGGCGATTAATAAGCGTTTGATTAGGTGTTGGTTCATTATGAATTATGATTCAATCAATTGATAATATTAAAGAAGCAATTGAATTATGTGTTGAAAGTTTCATCACTGATAATCAACCGAATTTCTCAAGAAGATTTAATCGTCAAACCATTAAGTATTGTAGTCTGAGTAATTTGCCAAGCGTGAAGGCAAAAGAGTTTATTAAAGTTATCGAAAACTTGGGGGATAGTCATCTCACTTATTGTTGAGGAATAGCTGATAAAATAGCTCGAAGTGCTTTGTTAACATCTTCAGAAGTTTGGAAAACTTTGGCGACATCTGATTCTAAAGTAACAGTTATTGTTGTCTCATTTAGCTGATCAGCAAACCGATTAGGATGGGCCTTGCTATAATCAAAGTTATATTCAGGAAGTAAATCTTCCTCAAAATTTTGGTTGCTTTGAGAATTTTGTGTATTTTTCATAGTCTTGACATTCTTTCTTGGTTGTTAAACGTGCGCTAATAATACGGATTATTTGAGTTCTTTCGGTAAAACAAACTAATAAAAGTCGATTTCTCTCATCGTGTCCAATAATAATTTCTCTTTTTTCACCGAAAGAATGCCACTCATCATCAAAAATGTAGGCAAGCGGATCTCGAAAAACAGCCTTGGCCTCTTCAAATTTGATGCCATGCTTTTTGAGATTAAATTTCGCTTTTTGGTTATCCCACTCAAATTGTAAGCTCATGAGTTCAATTTTAGCTTAGCCTACGATACAATCCATCAAGCAAGCCGTTAAAAGTTACATATGAAAGTCCGAAACGGATATCAATGTCTCAGTCGCAATGGTTTCAGAGAAGGTACTCTAGAGGCGATCGCCCTGATCCAACCTACAAAGGCAAGTGATTGCCCTGAATAAAAAACATTTTCTCGGAATGACAATTACATTTCTCTGCAAAAGAAAAATCCTACTATTTTCAATCGGCTAGAAAACAGTAGGAATAAACATCAGAGAGATATTAGTCTGTTACAGTGGGGACAGAAATGATGTTAAAACAATTAATCATTATCGACTTGAGATAATTCAAATTGAACTTGAGATAAATAACTTGAATTATTGAGAGCTTCAGAAGATAATCGTCCAGCTTCAACAGCAGCTTGAACCAAAGATTCAGCATCAACTTTACCAGACTGAATCCCTAAACTAAAGCGAGTATAACCAGGAATTCCTTGTTCGCTAAAAGTTCCACCTCTTCCATGACTTACTAAATTAACAGGAGATAAATAAGTGATGGGATTTTGTTCAACAGTAGAAGTAACAGCGATAATTTCATTAGCATTAACAGGAGCAAAAAAACTACCTAAAACCAGAGAAGATAAACCAGTAATAATAAACCCTTTCATGATTAATAACTCCATTGCTTTGTTTCGTTATTTTTAGTATCGGGGAGTTATCTGAAAAGTAAATGACTGAAGTCTGAGTTAAACATAAGAGTTAATTAAGTTATCTGAGAAATGGATGAAAAAAACCTAAGTTTTTCTTATTTATTCTGTTTTATATAGCAGTTCCCATACTTGTGAGGTACAAACGCTTCTAGTTTTAGGAGTTAGGAGTTCGGGAGTTCAGGAGTTCAGGAGTTCAGGAGTTCAGGAGTTCAGGAGTTCAGGAGTTCAGGAGTTCAGGAGTTCAGGAGTTCAGAAGTTGAATATTCCACACTCCCCTGCAATCTTAACTATGATGCTTGGGAACCCTGTTATCAAATTTCATGTTTTTGTCAATGACGAAGATCACAGACACAAGAGCAAATTTGGAATAATATTAGCCAACTGTGTGAAAACACTGATAAACTCTAACAGATCATTTTAATATCTGTATTAATCCCTATGAAACTAAAAACCTTAGTCTTAGCTGGCAGTATCGCCACCTGTTTAATCCCTCTGACTGCTCAAGCTCAAACAGTTGCAACTCCTTTTGATAGAATGTTTGTTGTAGGAGATAGTGTGGCTGATGATGGTAATTTATCCAATTATGGTTTGCCTAATTTTCCACCCAGTCAGTTAGGTTATGCGGGGGGACGTTTTAGTAATGGACCCACCTTTGCAGAACACTTACCCTCCCATTTCGGTTTTGATTATAATCCTGATACAAATATTGCTGTTGGGGGTTCAGGAAGTGGAGACTTTCATGTTATTCCAGAGTTATCAGGGATTGCTGGATTAAACCAACAAGTTAGCCAGATTACCAATAATTACAGTATTACCGATAATGATTTCTTCGTTATGGTAACAGGGACTAACGACTATTTCTTTAATCCCTCCGCTAATGTGCAAACTGTTGTTAATAATATTGTCAATAATGTTCAAACATTAAAAAATGCAGGAGCCAAAAACGTCTTAGTGTTTGGTTTAGCTGATTTGAGTCATCTTCCTGTGGCTGAAGATTTTGCTACAATTTATCCTCATTTGGATAACGGTGCAGCAACTCAGATCACAGAAGCTCATAATGATCTATTGCAAAATTCTCTGGATCAACTCTCTCAAGATAATGAGATCAATACCATGTTTTTTGATTTTGCTGAATGGACAGAAGCAGCAGTGTCTGTGGCACCACAATTTGGCATTACAAACCCCACAGAAGCTTGTTTAGACGTAGATATCGTTCAATTTGCTTTTGGTAATGCTGGTCCTTCTGCACCCTGCGCTAATCCTCAAACCTATGGCTTTTATGATAAAACCCATCCCAGTGCAGCAGCGCATCAACTCTTAGCTGGTAGTGTTGCACAATTTGTGATTGACGATCTTCAAGGAAACGATGGTGGAACTGATGCTGTACCTGAACCTTTGACTATACTAGGAGCAGGAGCAGCCATTGGGTTTGGTAGTTTATTTAAGCGTAAACTGGCAAAAACAGCTAAAAAATAACTAAAAAATTGAAAAATACTGTTCCCTAACTTATAATAGGGTTCCATTGTTTTGAACCCGACATTTCATTTCTATGTTTCTGATAATTTTCAGTCCTCATAATCTTTAATAAAGCAATAAAAATACTATCAATTCAGTTAATCTCACTAAAAAACTAGCTACTTTGCCAAGTATTGTAAGAATAAAAGTTTAATATTTTACAAGCAGCTATCATATAATAAAAACCACAAGCTTAATCAATAAAGAGGATAAAATCATGGAACTATTAATTGCTTGGTTAATTACCGCTATCAGTTTATTGATTATTGCACAACTACCCATAGGAGTAGAAGTGGATAATTTTGGTAAAGCTTTAGTCGCTGCCATTGTTTTCGGGATTCTCAATGCTTTAGTTAAACCGCTTCTTGTTTTTCTCAGTATTCCTTTAACCCTATTAACATTAGGCTTATTTTTGTTTATTGTTAATGCCATCGTTTTTGGATTAGCTGCTGCTTTAGTGAGTGGTTTTCGCTTACGTTATGGTTTTTGGAGTGCGCTTTTTGGCTCTATTTGTCTTAGTTTTATTAATGGTATTTTATCCCAGGTTGTCGGATCAGTATCCTAATTAAACTAATAAAAAGAGATGCTATAGCGTTTCTCTTAACGAGTGAGGTACATCTAATATTTAATCCCTAACTCCTGACTCGGAGACTCCTGACTCCTAAAACTAGAAAACTTTGTACCTCACAAGTATGGGAA
>JAAUYD010035352.1_pt1 | contig 58034 bp, 57 predicted proteins | sample 7278101 | NCBI WGS metagenome assembly JAAUYD01 (sample SAMN14350128, study PRJNA611818) | marine sediment metagenome | isolation source: surface marine sediment (0.6m) | place: French Polynesia: Moorea | collected 2018-08
CGCTCCATGATCTTGGCCGCCCGGTATTCCGGGTTCTGGTCCAGTACCGGCTTGATCGACGCCACCACTTCGTTCACCGCCTGATGGAACTCCGGCTGCGCCGGATCCTTCTCTTTCACCAGTTGCAGTATCTCTGTCATGTTTTCCCCTCCTTCGGATAGTGAAGATGACACCCGCGGGTAACCAGCCCTCGGGTAGGTGATCGTCCTGCGTTAGACCGCTGTCTCTTTCGGCAAAAGAATCACACACTGGGCGCTGCGGCCGTCCACCTTGAGCACCAGGTTGACGGGCAGGCGGATGTGGGTGACGTGTTCGCTCTGATCGGCGGCGGGCTGCGCCTGGAGCCAGTCCCAGTCCAGTTCGCCCTTGGCGCCGCCGCTGAGGGTGATGTAGTTGATCCCCATGGTGGTGATGTTGTGGAAGAAGTGGGACCCCTGGGACGGGTCGGCGGTGAGCTTGTCCGAAACGCTCTCCACGATGGCCCCCACGCCGGAGATGTCGGCCCAGGTCACCGGGATGCCCAACCAGCGATCGGCCGACCCCCAGCGCCCGGGTCCGATGAGCAGGTAATTGCGCTCCTCCTTGACCAGGCGAGCGTTGAAGCGGCCGATCTCCTTGGCGATCTGCACCGTCTGAGCCGCATCAAAGGTATCGGGGCGCACATAGAGAATGTCGGCCATGTCCTCCTTGATGGCGTTGCCCAGGGCCTTGTCGGAGTGACAAAAGGCCTGCGCACGCTCCTCGTCACGAATGGTCACCTGTCCACTCTCGGCCCGCGCCGTCATGGGGCGCAGCTGGAGAAAGGCGAATTGGGGCTTCTCCGCCGTCCGCTTGCTCCAATTGACTGAAAATTCCAGCTCCACGGGACAGCCCATTCCTTTCTCGCCCAGCGCCAGGGCGTCGGACAGCATATCGGCGAGGGGCAGCTGGTTGAACTTGAGCACCGGTGCAAAGGTCAGCACCCGGTAGCCGGGGATGAGGGTCGTATCGCGAATGCGGTGTTCTTCGGGCAGGTAGGTGGAGGCCAGCATCTTGACGGCCGGCTCTTCTCCGGCATCGCTGACCTCCCGTTTGGCCAGGTGGGCGTCCTCGTCGGTACTGAGAGAGGCGCTGGAGCCGTCCATCTTGAGGGAGTAAAAGTAGCGCTGGTTGTTGTCCAGGATGTCGTCCACGGTGGAGCGTTGCGGCAGTAGCTGCGGGTATTTGGGTGAGAAGCGCAGGGTTCGCTCTCCCTCCACCACCGCCCGGCCGAGCCCCAGAGCGATGGTGACGATGCCGTCCTCCTGACGCTGGTGGCCAAAGGGGTAGTAGTTGTGGCTCTGCCCAACGCCGGAGATGGCCGGGTAGAAGTAGCCGTTGGCACGTTCGCCCACCAACTGCTGGATGATGACGGCCATCTTCTCCTCTTCGGTACGATGGCCCACGCGCTTGGAGAAGGCCTTTGGCGCTTGAAAATAGCTCGAGGCGTAAACGAGTTTGATCGCTTCCAGGAGGTGGGTCAGACGGGTTTCCAGCTCGGGAGAATCATTGGAGAGCATGTAGGTTTTGTAGAGCCCGGCGTAGGCGCGAAACTGGGCGTCCTCCAGCAGGCTGGAGCTGCGGATCGCCAGCGGGTAGTCGACCTTGGCCATGTAGCCGCGCAGGCTGTCGACGACCCACTCGGGAAAGTCGCTTTCGAGAAAGGCGGTGGCGATCTCTTCGTCGGGCAGGTCGGCCTCGGCCAGCCAGAGAAGTTGATTCTGATCGACAAAATCCTCGAACCCTTCGGTGGTGATCACCAGGGTCTGGGGAACGATGATCTCCAGATCCGGGTACTTCTTGTGCAGCTCGCCGTGGGCGCGCAGCAGGGAGGCCACAAAGGCCAGGCCGCGGGCCTTGCCCCCCAGGGAGCCTTTACCGAGCTTGAAGAATTCGGTCTCGGTGTCGAAATCCTGGGTGTCCAGATTCACCACCACCCCCTTCTGACGCCGCCGACGGCGGGCCTGGATGGCCGTGGCGAGATATTCCCGCAGGCTCTCGACGTCGTCGAAATCGGCGTCGGTGAGGGGCCGCAGTTTGCTGGCGAGAACGGTTTCGGTGCGGGCAAAGAGCCAGCGCGAAAAATCGTTGTTGCGCGTGTGCATCAAAAAGGCATCGGCGGGCAGCTCGCGAATGCCGGTTTCGAGCAGGCGCATGTTCTTGGCCCGCGCCATCTCGGCGCCGCCGGCGTCCCGGAAGACAAACTCTCCGAAACCCAGATGGTCCCGGAAGAAGGCCTGCACCTCGGCATGCAGGGTGGGGGAGTTCTTGTCCACGAAGACGGCGTTGATGGCGGCCGCCTTGGCGGCGTTTTCGGTCTCCGAGCTGGTCAGCAGAACGGGTATATCGAAGCGTTCCCGGCGCACGTGAGAGACGAATTTGACCCCGGCGTCCCCCTGCTGGACCCCGCCGCAGGAGAAGCGCACGTCCGAGATCACGCCCAAGACGTAGGGTTCGTAGAAATCGAAGAGTTCCATGGCCTCCTCGTAGGTCTCCGCCACCAGGATCTTGGGTCGCGCCCGCATGGTGAGCAGGCGATGTTCCTCGTTGAGCCCCTCCTCCATGACGGCCTGGGTCTGGGTGACCAGCTCCCGGTATAAAATGGGCAAGAGGCTGCTGAGGTAGGCCGGGGAATCCTCCACGAAGATGATGACCCGGATACCGGCGGCCGCGGTATCCTGGACCACATTCATGCGGTCTTCGGCACTCTTGATGAGGGCCACGAGGATGTCGGTGTTGCCCGACCATACGAAGATACGGTCGATGCCGTCGGGGGTGGTCTTACCGCAGTAGTCGGCCTTGGAGAGCACTTCGCCGTGGGAGAGCATGATCACCGGCAGGCTGGGGGCCTCGGATTTGATGGTGCGGCCCAGGGAGAAGGCGTCCATGTCGGCCAGGCGGGGCATGGTGATGACCAGATCGAACGGCCGTCGGTCCAGGGCCGACAGCGCTTCCTCGGCAGTGGCCACCCAGGTCAGTTGGGGGGGACGGCTCAGGTTGAGGCCGCGATACTCGTTGATGATCCGTTCGCTGAGGCGGCAGTCCTCCTCCATGATCCAGGCGTCGTAAAGGGTCGATACGAGGAGGATGTGGCGCACCTTGGACGCCATCAGCTCGTGGAAGAGTTTGAACTGGGAGTCGAAATCGCTGGAGAAGGGGTCGATCTCAAGATCCATGACGCATCCTCAGCCGCACCAGGGGAGCCGCTATGCGGCGTCCCCGGCCAGGCGGCCGGTGCCGCATCGCGGCCAAGCCGATGCGGGGTTATGGTCCGCAGCCAAGGGTGACGGCTGGCGGGACTCAATAGCGGTGTGGTCGCGCCGGACGGTTCGGTGCTGCGCCTTGTTATACAGCTTGGCGGGGCGCGTCAAGCCAGAATACACCGGCACTCGCTGCGGCGGCCGCGGGCCCCCGGATGAATCGGGAACCGCCTCAGGTGCCCAGGGTGGCCACCATGATGGCCTTGATGGTGTGCAGGCGGTTTTCGGTCTCGTCGAACACCACTGAGGCGGGCGATTCGAAAACGGCGTCGCTGACCTCCATCGATTCGAGGCCAAACTTCTGGTAGATCTGCTCGCCGATAAGGGTTTCGCGATTGTGAAAGGCCGGCAGGCAGTGAAGGAACTTGACCCGCGGATTGCCGCTCTTCGCCATCACCGCACGGTTCACCTGATAGGGAGACAGTAGGCGGATGCGTTCCTCCCAGACCGATTCCTCCTCCCCCATGGAGACCCACACGTCGGTGACGATAAAGTCGCACGCCTTCACGCCCGCGTCGATCTCTTCGGTTAGGGTGATCGACGCGCCGCTCGCCTCGGCAATCTCCCTGGCCTGGGCCACCAGCCCCTCCTCAGGAAAGAGGGACTTGGGCGCTACGGCCCGAAAATCCATGCCCAACTTGGCCGCCCCGATCATGAGGCTGTTGCCCATGTTGTTGCGGGCGTCCCCCAGATAGGCGAAGACCACCTGGTGGAGGGGCTTGTCCGAATGCTCCTGCATGGTGAGCAGGTCGGCCAGTATCTGGGTGGGGTGGAACTGGTCGGTGAGGCCGTTGTAGACCGGTACGCCCGAATACGCGGCCAGCGTTTCCACCGCACTTTGGTCGAAGCCGCGGTATTCGATGGCATCATACATGCGCCCCAACACCCGGGCGGTGTCCTTGAGACTCTCCTTCGATCCCATCTGGGAGCCGGAGGGTCCCAGGTAGGTGACCCGGGCCCCCTGGTCGTAGGCGGCGGTCTCGAAGGCGCAACGGGTGCGGGTGGAGGATTTCTCGAAGATCAGGGCGATATTCTTTCCGGTCAGGCGCGGTTGTTCCGTACCGGCGTACTTGGCCCGCTTGAGGTCGGCCGAAAGGGTCAGCAGAAAGTCGATCTCCTGGGCGGTGAAATCCAGCAGTTTCAGGAAACTCCGGTTTTTCAGATTGAAAGCCATCTCACGTCTCCTCGCGCCTAGGCGCCCGATGCACCGGTGTCATGGGATCCCGCGGACATCGTCCCGGCTGATCGGACTAACCAGCGCCAATGACGGCCGAGATCCGCTCGATTGCCCAGTCTACCTGTTCACGCGTAATTATCAAGGGGGGGGCGAAGCGAATGGTGTTTTCGTGGGTCTCCTTACAGAGCAGGCCCTGTTCCTTGAGCCGCTGACAATACTGCCGCGCGCCACCCGCCTCGGGGTGGAACTCGATGGCCAGCATCAGCCCGCGCCCGCGCACCTCTTTGACGGTGTCGGCCTGGATCGCCGCCAACCCCTGCTTAAAGTAGGCGCCCATTTCGGCGGCGTTCTCGATCATGCCCTCCTCCACCAGCACCTTGAGCGCGGTGCGCGCCACGGCGCAGGCCAGGGGGTTGCCGCCGAAGGTGGAGCCATGCTCGCCGGGTTGGAGGACACTCATCACTTCGGTGTTGGAGAGCACGGCCGAAACCGGGTAGAGCCCGCCCGAAAGGGCTTTGCCCACCAGAGTCAGGTCCGCCTCGATCCCTTCGTGTGCCTCGGCCAGAAGCTTGCCCGTGCGCCCAAGGCCCGTCTGGATCTCGTCCAGAATCAAGACCACGTTGTGCGCCGTACACAGCTCACGGGCCTTCTGCAGATAGCCCGCCGGCGGTATCACCACGCCGGCCTCCCCTTGAATGGGCTCCACCAGCAGGGCCACGGTGTGGGGCGTCATCGCCGCGGCGAGGGCGTCGGCGTCGCCGTAGGGGACCACCTTGAACCCCGGTGTAAAGGGGCCAAAGCCCTTGCGGGCCCCCTCGTCGGTGCTGAAGCTGACGATGGTGATGGTGCGGCCATGGAAGTTGCCGTCACAGACGATGATCTCGGCGTGACCTTCGGGTACCCCCTTCACCTGATACCCCCACTTGCGCACGGTCTTGATGGCCGTCTCCACCGCCTCGGCGCCGCTGTTCATGGGCAATACCTTGTGGGAGCGGGTCAGGTCGCAGAGCTCGCGGTAGAGCAACGCCAGCTGATCGTTGCGAAACGCCCGCGAAGTGAGGGTCAGTCGCTGGGCCTGATCGATCATGGCCTGAACGATCTTCGGATGACAATGGCCCTGGTTGACGGCCGAATAGGCCGACAGACAGTCCAAGTACCGGTTGTCCGCCACATCCCACACCCAGACGCCTTGTCCGCGGTTGAGAACCACATCCAGCGGTTTATAGTTGTGGGCGCCCAGTTGCTGTTCGATCTCGATATATTTTGCTGGCTCCATGATCCCTCCTTATGATGGGTCCAATCCCGGGACATAAAAAGTCTATTCATATGATGAATAGCCCGCGATTACGCTTTTCTCACCTGATTGTCAACCTTGGCGTCGGAATCGTGGCGCGAAATTTCCTGGCTGGCGCGTCATTGGCGGCGGGTCGATCGTCACAAATTCGGAATGGCCAATGCGGGCATTGATATCAGCGCAAGTAAAATGGATCGTCTAATATTGACCGAACCACTTTGTGTGGATCCTATCGTAGACACCGTTTCGTCGTAATTTCAAGAGGGCTCGATTCACCGATTCGCGGAGTTCACTGCCTTGCGGGAACAGGAAACCATAGTATTGGATGTCAAATTGCGGCCCAACGACCGACACCTTTCCCACACCTTTGTGACGGGCATAGTAGAGAATGGTGGGCGAATCGAAAACGACGGCATTCACTTCGTCGCTTAGGAGCAGATCGTAGGCTGCATCGATCGATTTCGCAGGCAAAACCACCGCACCAAGTTTGTCCAACGCTGGTACGCTCGTTGTGCCTTCTACCGTGGCGACCACTCTATCTCGAAGATCCCAATGGTCTGCGATATCTGAATGGAGCGTCCGTAGCGTGAATGCCGAGGACAATTGGGCAACGGCCCATCCGAAAAAGCCGATGCCGATGAGCATTACCAGAAAGGCCATCAGCCGGCCGACCCAATTGCGCGGTACGATATCGCCATAGCCGACCGTCGTCATTGTCACCAGAACATACCAAAAGGCTTGAAAGATGCCCGGCAAGTATTGACTGCTGATATATTTATGGCCCTTTTCAACCCACCAAAACACGTGCCCGCAGATGATGATGAACAACCCGATATAGGATAGAGATTTCAATACGATGGGGGCGGTGAAGGTTTTCATGGATTCGAGCAGACTGAATTTGGTTCGCTGCAGCACCATGATGCGCAAGCCGGAATCCAGATAGTGGTGGGAAAAGTCGACGATCTTCTCCCGCTCGTCCGTGATGGTAATGCATGAAAAAGCGATATCTGCTTTGCCGGCGACGACGGCGGAGAAAAGGCCTTTCAGGCTGGTTTCATGGTAAGCAAAGTCCAGGTTCAATTCTCGGGCGATCTCCTCCCAAAGATCAATGTCAAATCCGGTATAGATACCATTTTCATGCATGACACATGGCGCCGTTATCTCAACGGCTACGGTCAAAACCTTCTCTTCCGATGCCGTTGCCGTTGTCCGGCCAAGAAAGACAACACCCAAGGCGAGAAGTAGCAATACGGCTCGTTTAGTGGTTTTTGGTGCAGCGCCCATGTCATCGTCTATAGCGGGTAGATCCTTGCCATCTGAAACGCAACACTCCGGGTTCCCAATGGCCGCCTTTCTGTCTGATAAGCATCTGCATCTAGCGACCGAATTCCATATCGATCCGTCAAGCGGCACAAATCATTTGCTATCAGCAGTGAGCCCCCTGCGATGGGCAGGGGGCTCTCGGCAGATACGAGTTGCTCTCGGTAGCGGTCTCAGCATGAGATACCCATCGGGAGATGAATGCCCTTTGGGGCTGACCGCTCTATGGGTTGCGCCCAAAGCAGACCGCAATGATTTGTGGCGACCCTGCTACCCGACGGTTGCGCTCAGCGGGCGTATTTGAACCAGTCGGTGTTCTTGAACCACTTGTCGTGCATTTTTTGAAAACGCCCGTCCTGCTTGATCTCCGCCAAAAATGTATTCAACCATTTTAGAAAATCGGGATCGTTTTTCCGAACCGCCCAGGCAATGGGTTCATTGGTGAAGGGTTCGTCCAGGAAGATCAGCTGATCGGACGGATGCATGGCCCGAAACACCGCATTAAAGGGCAGGTCGTAGACAAAAGCATCCGCCGAGCCTGCCAAAACGCGCATGGCCCCCTCGATCTCCGTATCGGCAGTCTCATAAGTGGCATTGGAAATCAGGCGCTGCACGGCTTCCTCACCGGTGGTGCCGGGTTTGGATACCACCACAAATTTGGCGTCATTGAGGTCCTTGTAGGATTTCACGCTCTCTTTATGCTTGGCGTTGAGCAGGACGGTTTGGCCCACCGTCATAAATGGGTCGGCAAAATCAACGAGCTTCTTCCGTCCCTCGGTGACGGACATGCCGCCGAAAATGATGTCGAAGCGGCCGAGATTCAGGGCCGGTATGATACTGGGCCAGAAGGTGTCCACAAACACCGGCTTGACCCCCAGTGCCGCGGCCATCTCAATGCCCATATCGATATCGAAGCCCATCAGACTGAGTTGACGGCCCTTGCGCCGAAACCCGCCGTGCTGAATCGCCTTCTGTCGCAAACCGCTGCGTTTGTCGATCATCTCAAAAGGCATGTAGCCCACCTCCAGGCCGATCCGCAGTTCACCGCGCTGGAGGATCCCTTCCAGGGTCGAATCTGGCGATAACTCCATATCTGCCGCACAGGCAGATCCGATACCGGACACCAACCATAGCCCGGCCAAGGTAAGGACAAGGATAATCTTCGCGTAGATTGTCTTAGACATGTCCCTCTCTCCCTTTGCGTGTTGTCGCTGACATCTGCAAACGATGGTCCCTCATGCCGCTAGACGGAATCTGACGCGGCCACTGCGTCGGGTGTTTCGGCCTCCTCCTCCAAGGGCGTGATGGTGATATTGAACCAGCCGTAGAGCATCGAAACGACGGGTGTCAGCCAACAGAAGAAGTTAAACGGCAGGTACGCAATGGTGGGCACCCCCAAGGTGGCCGCCTGGTATGCGCCGCCCGAGTTCCACGGCACCAGGTTGGCCGTGACCGTCGCACTGTCCTCGATGGCGCGGGACAGATTCTTTGGATGCAGGCCTTTGTCCGTATATGATTGGGCGTACATCTTGCCCGTCATGACGATGGACATGTACTGGTCGCACAGGATCAGGTTGGAACCGATGGCGGTCAATATGGTGGCCGTGATCACGGAGCCTGTTGACTGCGCCTTTTTGAGAATGACGCTCACAACGACGCGCAGCTGATTGGTTTTTTCCATGATGCCGCCGAACATCATGGCGCAGATCACCAAAGACACGGTGTACATCATGGATTGAAAGCCACCTTTGGTCAGCAGGTTGTCGACAGCCTCCACGCCGCTATTGCTGGTATATCCGCCATAGGCCGCGGAGAGCAGGTTACCGAAGCTATTGCCCTGGAGAATCGCCCCCAGAATGGCGGCCGCGATTATTCCGATCACAATGCCCGGAACCGCCGGAATCTTTTTAAACGCCAACGCCATGACAATCAGCGGCGGCAGCAGCAATAGGGGATTGACGCTGAACTGGGCGTCGATACCGGTCAGGATCGTGTTGACGCTGTCCATGCTTGTCTCTCCGCCGCCGTAAAAAAAGCCAAGTGCGATCTCGATGATCAAGGTCAGCGCATAGCTGACGCCGGTCGTGTAGCTCATGTGTTTGATGTGGGTATACAGATCCGTGCCGACCATGGCCGGCGCCATGTTGGTCGTGTCGGAGAGCGGGGACATTTTATCGCCGAAATAGGCACCGGATAGAACCGCCCCGGCCACGACCGGCAACGGGAAGCCCAGGCCATCGCCAATACCGATGAGGGCGATACCGATGGTTCCCGAAGTACCCCAGGAGGAGCCGGTGGCCAACGAGGTGATGGAGCAGATGATCAAAGCCGCCGGCAGAAATATGGTGGGATGCAGTATTTTCAGGCCGTAGTAGAGCAGGGTGGGGACGACGCCGCTCAAGATCCAAACGCCAATGAGGATGCCGATAATGGACAGAATCACGATGGCCTGCAGGGAGTTGGTGATGCCGTTGAGCATGCCGGTTTCAATCTCCTTCCACGTATAACCGGCCCGCATGCCGATCATCGCCGCCACAAACACCCCCAGTAGAATTGGAACATGGGCATCTGTTTCATAGCGCAAGATCGCCAGGCTGATAAAAATTATCAGCCCCAGGATCGAGACCAATGCTTCCCAGAGATACGGATCCCGCTTTTCACGTTTGTCAGCCATGATTTTTCTCCTTTATTCTTGGTCTGCCTACGATGGCATGCATCTTAGCTGGATTTGACCAACATGACGGGCACCGGCGCCAGCCGGGAGACTTTATCCGCGACCGAGCCGAACATCATTTTTTGAATCGTGGTTCCGGTCCCCATAATGACGAGATCGATCTGCTCGGTTTTTACATATTCGATGATCCGCTTGTAATGCGTTCCGGAGACCACACTGGCTTTTGCGACGCGGGTATCCTGTAAGTGCTTCAGCTGAAACGCTTTGAGTTTCTCCTGCACACCTTGGATCAGCTGGGTTTCGAAGTCACTGGCAATGCGTTTGAAATCGGGTTTTGGGGGATCAGACACATAGGTGTCCACGTACCAATCGAACCGGCGTAATACATGCAGCAGGTGAACATCTGCATCGAGTTGCTTTGCCATGGTGACCACGTACGGCACCACCTTGGGCGAAACTTCCGTCAGCGCAATCGGGTAGAGAAGATTTTTAAATGCCTCCATAAACGCCTCCCCTGTCCAGAGTGGATCAGATTAATGGTCAATCACTTCAAAATGAAGCGTCGTATTGGATTCAGCACCAGTCAGATGGCCCCTTTGACGATCACCGGAATGCCGCCACGGCCGCAGGGATGGATCCGTCGACGTACACGGCACACCTTAATATTAGTTGGACTCGGCATTCCGACCTTGGACCGCCGACGACGATTGCCAAGTGCCAGGTTGATGGTTCGGCATGGGACGGTGTCCGAAACCATCGGGCTGCCGAAGCCAGCCATCGAGGGGTCCGGGTGCCTCCCCTGGTGGTGATGGATGCATGATCAGAGCAGACAGCCCTTCGATATGCTTCGCCATGCTCAGATACATGGAGTTGAGCCTTGTTCAAACGGCGCCTGAACGCGGAGGTGGGTCACATCAAGGCGGACCAGCAGGGTGGAAGCGCCATTGGCGGCTCAAGTTCTTATTGGAAGATCTCAGAAAGTGGGTACCCTCTCGTGTGGAGGGCGTGATCCTGGTGGTGGTGGCGAACCTGCTGACAACCCTGCAATGGGGGTGTCCCCCATCCGTTAATTCTACGACGCGGACCGCAGGCGCTGCGGGTCCTATCCGGGTGCCATTACCATTCGGGGAGCGATGCGCTTTTGCAAGAGATGAAAGAGCCATCCGGTTAGCATAGCGAACCCGGGCAAGGAAAACTTGAAATCAATCCCGTTATTACATATCATTCATTCATTATATAATTATATAATCATTACGCAAGGCGCGTCATCTTGTCAAGCACCAAACCACCGGCTTGAAAGGGTTTCGCGTCCCATTTGACGCGGCCTTTAATTCGGGATATTCAATCATAGGACGATTAAATGATTGGATCTAACGACCAGCGGCATCATGGGATGGGCGACAGCGCCCCCATACGTTAGTATCCATCACACCCCACCAAAGGCATCGAAGGCAACCGCATGCCCCCCAAAGCCTATCACCGCAAGCTCTATGAATACATCATGGAGGAGATCGCCCTTAGAATCCTCAAGGGGGATTATCCCAGCGAAACCACCCTGCCCAACGAGGACGCCCTGTGCAAAGAGTACCAGGTGAGCAGGGGTGTCCTGCGGGAGGCCACCAAAGTGCTGACCCAGAAGGGTCTTATCCAGGCGCGACCCAAGGTGGGTACCCTGGTGCAGCCGCGCAGCAATTGGAACCTCTTCGATGCAGATGTTCTCACATGGAAACTGCAGGTGGATGGCAAGGTGGAGTTCCTGCGCAAGGTCACCGAGGTGCGCCGGCTGATCGAGTCCGAAGCGGCCCGCTGCGCCGCTGAACGCTGCAGTCCAACGGAGATCGCGGCCATTGCCGAACCGCTGGAGGAGATGGCTGAGATGTTGACGGCGGCAACGGATGGAAGCCGCTTTGACTACGAGACCTATCTGGCCGTGGATATGGCCTTCCACATGGCCATCATGGAGGCGAGCCACAACGAGCTTCTGGCCCAGATCGGCGTCACCATGCGCCAGGCCGTGCTCAGTGCGCGTCGTCTGGATATCCACAACGTCAAAGTCCTGCAGGAATCGGTGAAGGATCACCGCCGGTTGTTCACCGCCATCCAAGCCGGCGACGCACAGGGGGCCTACGACGCTTCCCGGTTACTGTTCGACGCGGTATGGCGGCATCTGCCCCAGCGGTGACCTGCCGTTGGTCGGCTTGGGACGATGGTGCCCGCCATCCGTCGATTGACGGGCATCGTGCATCTGGGTATCAAGCAAGAGCGGCCGCCGGCGATGCCGGCGGCCGCTGGTTTAGCGGAAGGTTGCGTAAAATCGGCGTGGGTACCTACCAGCGCCCACAGCCACCACCGCGCCGGCCGAAGCCACGCCCCCCCTTGTAGCGCGGGCCGCCTTCGCGTTCGGGAAACAATTGCTGCATCTCGATGCGATGGGCCAGGCGCTTCTGGTCCAGTTCGGCCTTGATCCCGGAGATCTCGGTCTGCAGTTCAGCGGCCGCAGCGGCATCCACCGAATCGGCTGCGAGGACGGTGTGCAGTTCATCGGCCTTGTCACGCAGCTGATCCCGCAGGGCCTCGGTGTCTTCGAAAAAGGCCTGGCGGGATTCCCTCAACTGGGTGCGCTGCTCCTCGGTCAGATTGGCGGCAACGCCGTCACAACCGCCGCCGGGACAGTCGCCATAGCCGCCTTCACTGTTCATCCAGCCGCGATAGGCCATTGCACTGGTGCCAATCCCCACCATAGCGATTGCGGCCAGCAGCACAACAACGTGACGCATACGAATCCTTTTCATGGTCTTGCCTCCTTGTTAGTTTCAATGTGGATTGAGCGAATTGTGTTGGCTATGGATTGAGCAACAGGTATGCCACACCGGGCCAAACGCAACCACACCAAAACCAACCATTTGTTATCATTATCTAAGATGATTAAATGATAGTGGCCCTTGCAACCGCAGCCCATCTGCCCCTGGGCGGCCATGGGGAAAAAGTATCCAGTTCGGGGGGCGGTCGCGATCCCAGCGGGTAAAAGCGATCCAGTGGGGATCGATCTGCGGCAGCGTTGGCTGTGGTGAATGACTTGGCGCTGCCCAATTGCGGGCGTGTTGGAGGGGCGGATCAGGCGAAGCGCACGATACTCGGCTGGGCCAGCCGTTCTGGGGGGGCGGCGAAGAAACGCTCCACGGCGGCGATGGCCGCCGCCATGGAGGGGACGTTGGCCGTCTTGCTGTACAGGGTGTGGCCGAAGCGGAAGTTGGCGGCATAGTAGCTGAGAAACTTCTTGTAGCGTCTCAGCGCGCTGGCTGGCTCGAAGTGGTGGTTGAGGAGTCGGGCCATGGCCAGGGGGGTCTCGGCATAGACCTGCGCCGGCGGCACCGCCTTCAGGACCCAATGGGCAAAGAGCCAGGGCTGGGTGATGGCCATGCGTCCCACGGCCACGCCGTCGCAGCCGGTGGTCTCGAGCATGCGCAGACAGTCGGCGGCCGAGAAGACGTCGCCGTTGCCAAAGACGGGAATCTCCACGGCGGCTTTGACGAGCCGGATATAGGCCCACTTCGCGGGCCGGTTCCGGCGGTCGGGGGCCACCCGGGGATGGAAGGTGAGGGCGTCGGCACCTGCGGCTGCGAATCGACGGGCCAGCTCAACCGGCAGCTCGGGGTCATCTTTCCAGCCGGTGCGGAACTTGACGAAGAGGGGCAGATCCATCGCTTGCCGAACCGCCCGTACGATGGCTTCCGCCCGATCCGGTGACGCCAGCAAGGCGGCCCCGCACTTGCGCTTGCAGATGGCGGCCACCGAACAGCCGAAGTTCAAATCCACTCCGAAGAGCCCTTCGGCGGCGATCCGCACCGCGGCGGCAGCCATCTCATCCGGGTCCGCGCCAACGATCTGAATCACCAGCCGCTTGCGTTCCGCGTCACGCCAGCGAAAATAGGTGGATCGGGAGGGCGTCTCGGTGGGGACTCGGCGAGCGCTGCACATCTCCGAGAACATCAAGCCGCAGCCTCCGAACCCATCCAGTAACTGCCGGTATGCCACGTGCCCCAGCTGCGCCATGGGCGACAGCACCAGTCGGTTCGCCAGCCGACGGCCGCGGATCAGAAGCGGCCGCTGCAGACGGCGGCTGAGGTCACTGAGCATTTCGCCGCTCATGGATCAATCCTCGTCGCTGGCTCGGATCACGCGGATGCGGATGGGCCTTTTTTTTAGCTGGGGTTTCAGCTTGTTGCTGATGAGGAATCCTTTAAGAGCCGCCTTGGCCGCCTTGCAGGCTTCGCCGTCGCTGTAGAAGCTCTTCAAATCTTCGATCTCAGGGTACACCTGGTCAACGCGCAACCACTCGTTCGGCGCCAGCTTGGCCTCCAGCACAAACATCTCGCTGGTGCGTTTGACAGCCACCAAGCGGACGTCGGCCGGCAGCTGTTCTTCGGCCGCGGCCACGATGGCCATCTGCTCGGTGGTCAGATCCGCATACACCAGCGCTTCGCCGTGACGCATGGGGTCCTCCTTTGGCTGCCCGGTTTGAGGTCCACGGATAGGCCACCATACCGAATCGCGGGCCGGCTTGCCAAGCCCGGAGAGCCCCCAAAAAAGCGTGGAACGACGCGCTTAATCGTTGCGGTTTGCACTTGAGATACTTATATTGATGGCCAATTTGTGGACGCTCCCGACGGCGGAGAAAGCGTGCATCTGCGCGGATTCATACGGCAAGCTTTCTGGCGGCGGGTGGCGGCCGAAACAAGAGGAGAGACACATGATACGCTTTCGCCCGTTGGTGTGGCCAATCCTGCTTCTCGTCGGGTTCATCGCGGGCTGTGGCACCAGCTACAAAGCACAGCCCCTTCCCTTCAAAGCCCCCGCGGCCTATGGCAATACGGCGACCGTGGCCAACACGGTCATCGGCGGTCAGGCGTTCGTGGCCGAAGACGCGGCAGAAGATGCCTTTGGTTTCAACATCCGTGGCGCCGGCATGCTGCCGGTCCAGTTGGTTTTCGACAACCAGGGCCAAGAGGAGCTGGAGATCGACACCAGCCAGACCTTTCTCGAGGATCAGGAGGGCAACTTATGGCCCCTGCTGACCCAGGACATGGCCCATGAACGCGCCACCAAATATGCCCAAACCAAGGAGATCGCCAAAGAGGGCGCCTACAAGGGCTTTCTCGGTGCGGCCGCCGGAACCATCATCGGCGCCGCAGTCGGCATCGTCTCCGGTGGAGATGTGGGAGAGGCCCTGGGCAAAGGCGCCGCCGTGGGTGCCGCCGCCGGCGCTACCTTGGGCGGTGCGCAGGGGTTCGCCTCGGGCGATGCCCGGCGCAAAATCGTCACCGATCTCAGGGCCAAATCCCTGCAAAACAAAGCGATTCAGCCCGAAACCCTGGCCCACGGGATCCTCTTTTTTCCCGGCGAGGCCCAGTCGGCAAGCCTCCTGCGCCTCAAGCTGGTCAACGCCGCCAGCGGCGCCAGCTACCAGGTCCGCCTGGCCTTTCACAGTGATTCGCAGTGAAGGCCAGGGCGCGACGGGTGGCTGCCCCATCGCCCCAGCGATCCCAGACAATCACCCAGCAACGCCTTTCCGCGGGAGGCTGCTCCCCAATAAGGTATCGCTAACCCATTGACCCAAGATGGAGATCGACAATAATGGCATTTGAAACCAAAGAGGAAGTCCTTGAAAAAGTGCTCGAGATGACGAAACCCACCTGCCCGCATTGCGAGAAAGAGATGCAGATCTGGGAGGTGCCGCCGGTGAACGTCGGTGATGGATTGGGGTGGGGTTCGCCCTATCTGTTTCTCTGCTTCAACGACGGCTGCCCCTGCTATACCCAGGGATGGGACAACCTCATGGAAAACTATGCCCAGCGGGCGTCTTATCGCTGTTTCGCCTACCCCGGCGAGGACAATTTTGAAGTGATGCCGGTCTTTAGTCCCATGGGCGCCAAAGGCCAAATCATCGATGATCAGACACTGGCCCAGGAGGAAGCCCTCAAGCAAAATATCAAAAGAGGATTCTCCATCCTCGCCGACGCCTATGTGGACAAGGATGACATCACCGTCCTGGGGCTTCTCACCGACAGTAGCCAACCGGCACGGGTGCGCTTGAAGGCGGCCGAGATGATCGGCGATATCGGTGAACTGGGCGCCATCGATCCCATCCGCGACCTGAAGTTTGGAAATACCAAAATACAGGAGGCCGTGGACGCGGCTATCAGCAAGATTCACGAGCGTCATTTCACCCGTGAATGCCCCTTCTGTGCCGAAATCATCAAAAAGCGGGCGAAGATCTGCAAGCACTGCGGTCAATCGGTGGCGGGCGAGTAAACCGGCAGTAGGATCTGCTCGCATCGGTTCCGCTAGACACCAACGGCGCGCAAGGCACCCCAGGTCAAGGGCCGCACATGCCGGAATTCGACTTTCTTCTCGATCTCGAGCTCTTCCGCCGCAGTCTGGGCGAGCAGCAGGGCGTGGTGCGGCACTTCTGGGAGGTGGGCCAGCGTCTACTGAACGGTTCGGGCATTCACCTCAAGCCGATTCCCAAAGCCTGGCTGTCCCTGCGTCACAACTACTTCTCGGTCCTCTTTATCGCCATTTTCCACCTGCTGGAACTCCCAGCCCTGCGACGACATTTCTACGCCCGTCTAAACCATTGCTACCGTGTCTGGGTGACGGCCTGTGACAACCTGCTGGACGACGAACTCAAGGAGCTCTTCGACACCGATCTGCCCTCAGGGGCCAGGATTTTCAAGTCCGTGCACAGTCTGCTGCTGGCGGACCGCATCTTTTTCGCCCTCCTGCAGGAAGCGGTGGCTACTGGCACCTTCTCGCCGGCGGAGGCTGACGCGCTGCTGAACATTTCCCTCACAGCGATCTCGGCCAGTGGACGGGAGGAGGCCATGGAGGAAGCGGGCACGCATCAGGACCTCACGCCAGCTCAGGTTCTGGCGCAGATTCACCGACCCAAAACAGGTCTATTGTTCACCGCCCCCCTGGCGGCACCACTGGCGCTGGGCGATATTCACGCCAGCGACCCCCTAGTGGAGGCCTTTCTGGAAGGCCTGGAGCAGTTCGGCATCGGCTGCCAGATCCTGGACGATCTCAGTGATCTGGGCGCCGATCTGGCAGCCGCCAAGCACAACTATCTGGCGGCCACCATTGCACATGGAACCGATGCGGCCGAGAAAAAGCGACTGGCTGCCCTCAGCAACCATACGCCCGGCGAAGAGCTGGTAGCGGATAGCGGCCTGTACAGACGCTTCCCGAAGGCGGCCCAAACCACCCTTCAGGCCGCCATCGATCAACTCGAAGGCGCCCTGCGTCTTCTGGCCGATGGCGGTCTCCCCTTGGGAAAAACCCGACGGCGTCTCTTCTTAGGAATTCTGACCACCTTGTATGGTCATCCCAACGCGCTCCTGAACATCAGGTCTCGACGGTGACGACGCTGACACCGGCCACATATCTTCGGCTGGCGTTGCGACAGGTGCGCCGCCATCGGCGCAAGAGCATCGCCACCGGCGGTTTCATCCTGGTGGGCACGGCCATCCTAGTGGTTCTGGTGGGAATCACCGTGGGTATCAATGATGCCATGGTGAACAATTCGGTGCGCCTTCACAGCGGCCATATCTTCATCGAGATTCCCACCGGGGCCGCGGCAAACCCGACCGAGTTCGTCGATGCCATCAAGGCGAACGATCGGCTGGCGGTCCTTCTCCAACGCCGGCGCTTCAGTGTCCTGCTCAAGAGCCCGCACAGCGCGGCGCCCGCCACTATCTATGCGGTGGCCCCCGATTCGGAACGCGCGGCCACCGCCATCGCTGGGCGGATCCGCACCGGCCGATACCCGGCCACCGGCAAGGGAGAGATATTGCTGGGCGCCGATTTGGCCGCCACCATCGGTGCGGCAACCGGCGCCCCCATCGATCTGTGGGGCGCCGACGGACGACACTTGGGACAGTGGACCGTCTGCGGCATTTACACCACCGGTATCGCTCATTTCGATCGCGGCGTTGCCTATTTGTCCATGGGTAGCCTTCCGCAGCCGCCTGCCGATGGGGTAACCGAATTCGCTCTTTTTTACGACCGGGTCGCATCCCTCGGAGAGGAGCAGCAGCGCCTGAAGCCCCTGCTTCCCGCCGGCGCAAGCTCGCACACCTGGCGCACCCTCATGCCCGATCTGGTCCAGCTCATCGAGATGAATGCCGTCTCAATGGGCATCCTCTTGGTTTTGGTCTACGGTTTGGTGGGCTTCGGCATCAGCAACACCTTCGTCCTGACCATCGTTGAACGGTATCGCGAATTCGGTATTTTAAAGGCCATGGGGCTGCGCCCCGGAGAGCTGGAAGCCCTGGTATTCATGGAGAGCTTCACGATCTGCCTCGCGGCCACCCTGCTGGGTTTGAGTGTTGGGTGGCTGACCACCGAACTGATGGGGGTGGCCGGCATCGACCTGACCCGCTGGACCTCCCACAACCGCTATTTTCTGGTGAGCGGCGTGATCCACCCGCGCACCATCCCATCCGGCCTGGCGTGGCCGGCCGGGATCGCCCTGACAGTCAGCCTCCTGGCCGCCTATCTGCCCACCCGGATCTGTCGGCGGCGGACGACGGCCGATCTGCTGCGCACCGATTAGGAGAGCCACAAGCCGTGCACACGTGTCCATCCAACGCCACCATCCATCTGGAACAGGTCACCCGTACCTACGCTGGCGGCCACTCCCCGATACGGGCGGTGGATCGGTTGACCTGGAACAGCGCCCAGCGGGGATTTTGGGTGGTGGCCGGCAGCAGCGGATCGGGCAAGACGACCCTGCTCCAGATCATCGGCGGGATCGAACGGCCGAGCAGTGGTGAGGTCTGGGTGGAGTGGCGCCCGCTCCACCAGCTGAACGAGACCCAATTGGCCGATTTCCGGCGACACCGTATCGGCTTCATCTTCCAGGGCAACAATCTCCTGCGTCACCTCACCGTCTACGAGAATGTGGAGCTGCCCCTGCTGTTGACACAAGGCCACGGCCAGGCGGCCCGCATCCGCCATCAGCTCGATCTAGTGGGTCTGGCCGACCGGGCCGAGGCATACCCCGCCGACCTCTCCGGCGGCGAACAGCAACGGGTGGCGGTGGCCCGGGCCCTCATCCACCGCCCCTGTCTTGTGCTGGCAGATGAGCCCACCGCCAATCTCGATTCCTCGGCCGGCCTGGCCCTATTCGATCTCCTGCGGGCCCTGCCGGGCGAGCTGGGGATAACGGTCCTGGTGGCCACCCATGACCCCCTCCTCATCGACCGGGCGCCGGCCCTGCTGCACCTCGTCGATGGACGGCCGGGGACCGCCGAAGCCCGGAAGCGGTGAGGCGGATGTGCCCAGATCTCCGCAGCGCAGCGGGTCTCACCCTCCTCTTCACATTGCTGATCGCACGGCCAGCGGCGGCCGACACGCTGGAAGTGAGTGGCGATCTTCTTCAGGTCCTCTTGCCGAGTGCGGCCTATGGCGTGACCTGGATCAAGGAGGATCCGACGGGGCGCCGGCAGTTTGTCCGCAGTTTCGCCACAACCTTGGCCACCACCTATGCGCTGAAATTGGGCATTCACAAGGAGCGCCCCAACGGTGGTGACATGGCGTTTCCATCAGGGCACACGTCGGCCGCCTTTTCCGGAGCGGCGTTCATTACCCGGCGTTACGGTTGGCGTTTAGGCCTGCCGGCCTGTCTGGGCGCTGGGATTGTGGGCCACAGCCGCATCGCCGCCGAGAAGCACGACCCCGAAGATGTGGTCGCCGGCGCCCTCATCGGCATCCTGCCCACCCTCTGGTTTACCCCGGAGCGCTTTTACGAAGCGCTGCCCCGGCTTCTCCTTGACCGAAACCGTCTGGGGTTGGTATGGGCACTGCTGTGGTAATCACGACCTCACCCGAGATCACCTGCCGACACCGAAAGTAGGAGCAGATAGATGCGAATGACGCTATCGACACTCACCCTATGGCTCATCACCGCCGTAATTATGGCCCCCCTGCCCGCGAAGGCTCAGGAGAAACCCCAGTGGGTGTTCCAGATCGCCACCGGGACCGCCTACAATTTCAAGACCCCCCTGTTGATTGAACAGGATGGGGAGGACGACCTAAAGGTCAATGCCGAATACAAGACCCGCGCCTGGTCCACTATGGCGCCCTACTACAATCTCAAGATCGGCCGCTGGAAGGGGGATCGCGCGTGGGAGTTCGAAAGCTTGCACCACAAGCTCTTCCTGCGCAACAAGCCCGACGAGGTCCAGAAGTTTCAAATCTCCCATGGCTACAATCTCAATACCATCAACTATGCGCTCAGACGCCATGGCCTGATCTACCGGATCGGCGGTGGAATTGTGATGACCCATCCCGAAACGCGTGTTCGGGATAAGGAGAACGAGGATGACGGCGGGTTGAACGGCTTTTACATCTCCGGCGTTACGGGTCAGCTGGCCCTGGAAAAGCGGCTTCATTTCACCAAAGCCCTCTTCCTGTCGCTGGAGGGCAAGTTCACCGCCTCCTGGGCCCGCATCCCCATTGCCGACGGACATGCCGATGTCCCCAACGCCGCCCTGCACGCCATCATCGGAGCCGGCTACGCGTTTTAAGGCCTGCAAACGCCGATCCGATGATGGGGGAACGCCCCCATCCGCACCCTAGGGAGGTTTCAGATGAGAGACGTGATCCGGCAGAGTCTTGAGGAGGCCCGCACGGCCCTGGATCGACTGCTGGCGAATGCGGAAACCTTGGACCGCATCGGCACCGCCGCGGAGCGCCTCACGGCGTGCTTCGAGGAGGGCGGGCGGGTATTCGCTTGCGGCAACGGCGGCTCCATGTGCGACGCGGTCCATTTTGCCGAGGAGCTCACCGGGCGCTTCCGCAGGGATCGCCCCGGCATGGCGGCCGTCGCCATCAGCGATCCCGGCCACATCACCTGCGTGGCCAATGATTTCGGTTACGAAGAGATCTTCTCACGCTACCTCCAAAGCCACGGTCGCGCAGGGGATATTCTGCTGGGATTGAGTACCAGCGGAAAGAGCCGCAACGTTCTCAGGGCCCTTTCGGTTGCGCAGGCCCTCGGGATGACGACCATCGCCCTCACCGGCCAGACCAGCAGCCCGCTGGCGGCGGCGGCCGACATCGCCATCTGCACCCCGGCGGGTAAATTCGCCGACCGGGTGCAGGAACTGCACATCAAGGTGATTCACATCCTCATCGAATTGGTGGAGCGTCACCGTTTCCCAGCGAAGAGCTGAGACTGACGAAGGGAACATCGGTCAGGCGCCGCCCAGGCGGTGAACGTTCATCCCGTCATACGATCTGAAAATCAAGCTCTCGCGCTCACGGCGGACAGCGTCCAGCGGCAGCGCGGGATGATCCGTCAGATAGCGGCTGGCGGCGGCCGGATCGGGGAGCGCCGCCAGACCGGATCCCATCGGCTTTCCCGTTCGCGTGTCCAGCAGGGTAGCGGTGCGGCCGTCGGAGACGGCCGCCAGCGGCAGGGGTGTCGGCGCCAAGAGGCGGGCGGCCGAGATCGCCTCGCGCTCCCGGGATCCCAGCGATCCGGCGGCACACTTGATCACTAAAACGGCCTCACCGGCAACCTGCACCACCACATCCACCGTGCTCGCATAGGTCTCCCCGGCGACCGTCACACGGATGGGGACGTCGGTGGCCAGATCCGTTTTGGCATACCCCTTCTCCGCCACCAGATACTTGAGGAGCGCCTGGCGATTCTCCTCGGCACCGGCCGCGCTGATGGTCGAACCGGACAGGTAATCGATCAAGGTGTCCCCATGCGATCCAGCCGTCATCTCAGCACCTCCCGTCGGCGATCCTTGGGTCGGATCGTCCTCAATGGAATATGTCATTGACCGTCGGTCCCCTTGGGATCCATGCTCCCGGAAACATAGCCCCGTAAATCGAGAGCTGTAAACGCAAAGCCGAGCGTATGGAATTGTCCGGCCAGGCCGACGTCGCGTTGGTAGGTCATGAAGGCCTCGAAATCCGCTGGTGGTATCTCGATGCGGGCCACGCGGTCGTGCACGTGAAACCGCACCCGCACGGCGGCGAAACCGGCGTCACGGAGAATGGTTTCGGCTGCCTCGATACGGGCGAGCAGCGTCGAGGTCACCTGGACGCCGTGGGGCAAGCGGGTGAGGAGGCAACTGTAGGCGGGCTTGTCCCAGGTGGCCAGCCCCAATTCGCGCGAGAGTTCGCGGATCTCCGCCTTGGTCAGGCCGGCCTCGGCCAACGGGCTCACCACGCGCATCTCCGTGAGGGCCTTGAGGCCGGGGCGGTAGGCGCCCAGATCGTCGGCGTTGGTTCCGTCGAGGATGTGGGGGATCGCGAGGCGCTCCGCCTCGTCACGGATCTGGGCGAAGACCTGCGTCTTGCAAATGTAGCAGCGTCGCTCGGGGTTGTCGGCGATTTCGGTCGGTAGGGGTATGGTGAGAATACGGTGGCGGGCACCGAGCCGGCGCGCCAGGTTTCGCGCCTCCGCCAATTCCCGCCGCGGCAGGTAGGGGGTGTCGACGGTGAGTGCCAATACCCGATCTTTCAGCACCTCGCGGGCGCAGCGCAGCAGCAGGGTGGAGTCCACACCGCCGGAGAAGGCCACCAGGGCCGGCATCAGGGCGCGCAGACGATCCTGCAAACGGGTGTACTTGGTCTGGAGCGCCCCGGTGGTCTCTCCCCGGTCGCTGTCAGTCATTGAGGAGGAGACACTTGCCCGTCATCTCCGCCGGTTGCGGCAGTTGCATGAGGGCCAGCAGTGTGGGTGCGATATCGCCAAGCTTGCCGTCCGCGAGGCGCACTCCCTTATGGCTGGGGTGGACGAGCAGCAATCGCACGGGATTGGTGGTGTGGGCCGTATGGGGGCCACCGTTTTCAGCCATCATCCGTTCGGCGTTGCCATGATCGGCCGTGATGAGGAGGGCACCGCCCCGGGTGGTCACCGCGTCGACGATACGCCCCACACAGCCATCAACCGTCTCAACGGCCTGAACGGCGGCTTCGAACACACCGGTATGCCCCACCATGTCCATGTTGGCGAAATTGAGGACGATCAGGTCATGCTCACCTCGGTCGATGTGCGCCAGCGCCGCCTCGGTGACGGCCACGGCGCTCATTTCAGGCTTGTGGTCATAGGTGGGCACATCGCGCGGTGAGGGAATCAAGACCCTGTCTTCGCCCGCAAAGGGGGTCTCTTCGCCACCATTGAAAAAATAGGTGACGTGGGCGTACTTTTCGGTCTCGGCGATGCGCAATTGGCGCAGGCCCCTGTCGCTGATCACCTCGGCGAGGATACCCGCGAGGCGCTGGGGAGGAAAGGCGACGGGCAGGTCGAAATTCTCGTCGTAGAGGGTCATGCAAAGATAGCCGCAAAGGTCGGGCCGAGCGGGCCGTTCGAACGCGTCGAAGTCCGGATCGGTAAGTGCGCGGGTGATCTCGCGGGCGCGGTCGGCGCGGAAATTGAAGAAGATGATGCCGTCGCCATCCTCGATGAGGGCGGGGGCATCACCATCAAGAATGGCGACCGGCTCCACGAACTCGTCGGTTTGACCGTCGGCATAGGCGGTCTGGATCGCTTCAATGGGATCCGTTGCCTGGCGCCCCTGCCCTCGGGTGTAGAGGTCAAAGGCCCGTTCGATCCGTTCCCAGCGTTTGTCACGGTCCATGGCGAAATAGCGGCCACAGAGTGAGGCGATGCGCCCAAGACCGATCTCGGTCAGGGCATCGGCCAGTGTCCGGAGATAGCCGATGCCGCCATCTGGCGGCGTGTCGCGGCCATCCAGAATGGCGTGAACGTGGACCGTTGTCAGCCCCTTCTGGGCGGCCAAGCGAACCAGTGCGACGAGGTGGGACAATTGGCTGTGGACACCCCCATCTGAGACGAGTCCCATCAGATGGAGGGGCCTGCCATTGGCGAGGAGCCGATCCATGACGGCGTTGATGGCCTCGTTCTTGAAAAAGGTACCGTCGGCGATGGCATTGTCGATGCGCAGCAGATCCTGATAGACGACCCGGCCGGCGCCGATGTTGAGATGTCCCACCTCGGAGTTGCCCATCACGCCCGCCGGCAGTCCCACCGCTTCGCCGGAGGTGGTTAGGCGAGATTGGGGGCAAGTGGCCAGCAGGCGCTCCAGATTGGGTGTGTCGGCTGCTGCAATGGCGTTGGCGTCGCTCTCTTCGCGGAGGCCCCAGCCATCCAGAATCATGAGCATCACCGGCTTGGGTGCAGTCATTGCAAGTCTCCTGCGGGGCGCCCGTGACGGCGGCCCCGGTTTGAATGCGTGAGGGTGAAGTAAACTCGCTGCAGCGGATGCGCCGCTGGCGCCATCACCGTCGAAGTGGGCGCAAATGGGTGCTTATTCGATATGGTACTCTTCGTCCACGGGCCCGCTCAGGGCCTCCGCCTCGTAGGCTTCCATGGCGGCGGTGCGGATGCGGACGGCATCGGACCAGAGGCCTTCGAGGTCGTAGAAATCACGCATCGATTCATAGAAAACATGGATAATCACGTTCCCATAGTCCAGCAAGGCCCATTGCCCCTCGCGGATTCCGTCAGCGCTGATGGGCGTGAGGGCTTGCTTCTTCAAGCTCCGCTTGAGGTGTTCGGCGATAGCGGTGACCTGACGATTGGAGCGACCGCTGCAGATTACGAAATAGTCGGCGAAGGAGGTCAGCTCGGACACATCCAGCACCACCAGACGGTGGGCCTTGCGCGCCAGGATGGCCTCGATGAAGGGCTCCAGGGTTGGATCGGCGGGATCGCTGCTGTTCATCGATAAAGTCCTTTGGATTCAATATAGGCCGCCACGGGCTCGGGAACAAGATGGACGATGGATTCCCCCCCCTGCAAACAGCGGCGCACCTGGCTGGAGGAGAGGTCCCAGGCCGGTACACTGGCGAAGAAAATGGACGGTAAATGGGGATGCTCCAGCCGGAAAGGGCCCGCCAGCAGGCGATAGGCGCCGTCCAGGCGCTCGCACGCATATGCCGCCAGACGCTTCCAGTGGGCGGATGTTTCCCAGTTGCGTTCGCTGCCGGGGCCTGGACGGCTCATGACGATGAGGCTGACGGCGCACAGCAGGGCGCGCCAATGCCGCCAGGCGTCCAATTCCAGGAAGGCATCGGCCCCCATGACGAGGTAGAGCTCATCCTCTGGGGCGTGTGCCTGGCGAAACGATTCGACCGTGTCCACCGTGTAGGAGGGGCCTTCTCGCCGCAGCTCGGCGTCGGACAACAGAAGCCCCTGGTCCGCGATCTCCGCGAGCGCCAGCTGAATCATGGCCTGGCGATGGGCTGCAGGCGCAAGCGCTCCCCGATCTTTATGGGGCGGTATATGGGCGGGAATCAGGTAGATGCGGTCGAGGGGAAAATCCACCCGCAGCTGTCGGGCCACGGCGATATGTCCGCGATGGATGGGATTGAAGGTTCCTCCAAAAAGTCCGATGCGGGCCATGGGCCTTCTCTTCTGCGGTGACCAGGGAGATTGGGCTACGCTTGCGTCAGCAGACGCAGCAGGTGAGAGATCAAGGGTTCGAGCCCCCGGCCCTCACGTGCGCTGATGGTAACGACGCTCAGATCGAGGGCCTCGGCAGCCGCCTGGAAGTGGCGGGCACCGACAGCAGCGTCTGCCAGGTCCATCTTATTGAGGACCACGACCTGGGGCTTGGCACCGAGGTCGGCATTGTGGGCCGACAATTCGGCGTTGATCAAGTGATAATCCTTGAGCGGATCGGATGGTGCGATGCCCGCTGCGTCCAGGAGATGCACCAGCACACGGGTACGTTCGACGTGCTTTAGGAAGCGGGTGCCCAGGCCAGCGCCCTTGTGGGCCCCCTCGATCAGTCCCGGAATGTCGGCCACCACGAAAGGTTCGCCCCAATCGGTCTGAACGACGCCCAGATGGGGCGTCAGAGTGGTGAAGGGATAGGCCCCAACCTTGGGAGTGGCTGCGGAGAGAGCCCTCATCAGCGTGGACTTGCCGGCGTTGGGGAGTCCGACCAAGCCGACATCGGCCAGCAGTTTGAGCTCCAAGTGAAGGCACAGGCGTACGCCGGGTTCGCCGGGTTGTGCGTGGCGGGGGGCTCGATTGGTGGACGTCTTGAAACGGGCGTTGCCCCGTCCGCCACGGCCGCCGCGGGCCGCGGTGAAGCGGGTGCCGGACGTGGCCAGATCTGAAAGAAGTGCCCCGCTTTCGGCATCTCGAATGAGGGTGCCCGGCGGCACTTCAATGACGAGGTCCCGGCCGCTGCGTCCGCTCTTCTGGGACCCCTGGCCGGCGCCGCCGCCTGGGGCTTTGAATTCCCGTTTGAAACGGAATTGCTGGAGGGTTCGCCGGCGCTGGGTGGCCAGGAAGACCACATCGGCGCCCCTACCGCCGTCTCCCCCGTCAGGGCCACCCTTTGGTATAAAACGCTCGCGGCGGAAGGATACACACCCCTTTCCGCCGCTACCGGACTCTATGGTAATCTTTGCCTCGTCAATAAATTTCACGCCGCATAGACGCTGACTCGCTTACGGGAGCGCCCCATTCTTTCGAAGGTGACAACGCCATCGATCTTTGCGAAGAGGGTGTAGTCCTTGCCGACGCCGACGTTCTCACCGGGATGGATCTTGGTGCCCAGCTGACGCACGATGATGTTGCCGGCCTGTACCGTCTGACCACCATAGCGCTTGACACCGCGACGCTGACCATTACTGTCGCGACCATTTTTTGAGCTACCACCCGCTTTCTTATGTGCCATTGTCTTGCTCCTTGATCGTCACTCGCCCCGGCGCCCTGAGCCATCCTGGACGACATCTGTGTGCTGTGAGGTGTCGGTGCCGGCGCCCACTGCGTCGAGTGGTGCGAAAGCCACCGGCTTCATCGATACTGGCCGACCAACCGCCGCCGGCCTGCGCTTGCCGCGCATCGGCGGATGCTATGCCTCGATCTTGTCGATTTTGACAGCCGTAAACATCTGGCGGTGACCCTGTTTGCGACGATAGCGCTTGCGCCGCTTGTACTTGAAGACCAGGATTTTTTTCGCCCTATTCTGCTCAACGATATGACCGTGTACGGTAGCCCCCTCAACCACCGGCTGGCCGACCTTGACGGTCTCGCCATCGGAATAGAGCAGGACCTTGTCGAAGGCGACCTCGGCCCCCACATCGCCCTTGAGTTTTTCGACGCGCAGGGTATCGCCTTCCGCTACCTTATATTGTTTGCCGCCAGTGGCTACCACCGCATACATGGGAATGATCCTCCTTAACACGCAAAGATGAGTCTCTCGGATATCTGAAATTCGCCATAATAAAGGATTTGACCAACCTGTCAAGAAAAAATCCGCTCCCCGGCCCGGTTTTAACCAACCCTCGCGGCGGCAGGTGGCATATGGACAAGCTCCCCCAGGACGCTTACTATACGAGAGCTTAGCAGGAAGCGCAGCCCGCCACTTTTCTCGAAAGGAACCGAGGTGCACCATACGTCCACATTCAGACATTGGCATCCCAACGGAAACGAGGCTGCCGAGCTTCACGTCATCGGCGAGGAACCCCTGGCCATCCGCGTGCAGGGCAACCCCTACGCCGTCATCATGCGCACCCCGGGAATGGAGATCGAGCATGCCACCGGTTTCTGCCTGGCAGAGGGTCTCATCGATACCCGGGATGACATTCAAACCATCGCGCTCTGCGATGGGGCGGACACCAACACGGTGACAATTACGCTGAAGCCGAATCGCCTTGGGCTGGTGGGTCCCAATTTGGACCGCCGCGGCTATATCAGCCAGTCCAGCTGCGGGATCTGCGGCAAGGAGTTGGTGGAGGACCTGGTGTCACAGATCACGCCGGTCACCACGGATCTCCATCTCCCCACCAAGCGTTGCTACGACCACCTTGAGCAGCTTGTGGATCACCAGCCCCTGCGCTGGAAGACGAAGGCCGCCCATGCCGCCGCCATATACGACGCCCATTTCCAGCGCCTCTCGGTAGCCGAGGACGTCGGTCGCCACAACGCGCTCGACAAAGCCGTGGGGCAGCTCGTGCAGCAGGACCGACTTCAAGCGGCTGCCCTGCTGACCCTCTCCTCGAGGGTGAGCTATGAAATGGTTCAGAAAACGGCCCGCGCCAAAATACCTGTGATCCTGGCCGTCTCCCGCCCAACCCAGATGGCGATCTCCCTGGCGCAGCCGCTGGGCCTCACCATCGCCTGTTTCGACCGCCGCGACGGTCTCTTCATCTTCACCCACCCCCAGCGACTGGTGTGACGACGGCGATCTCGCCCAGCGCGCGGGTCACCCATCCCACCCAGCGACCAGAGCATATCCCGGGAACCATCGCCACCACACAGTTGGACCTTCTCCCCAGACGGTTCGATGCGCGAGACGGTTTGACGGTGGCGTACCACGTCTGCCCGACGACCGGCGAGTGAATTGACAGACAATTAAACCCCGCGATAAGATTGACGATCGACACACCCAAAGGGAGGCAGCGGAATGTATCTCAAGCAATCCGATCTGTTCTGGGGGATGAGCCAGAGCGTTATCCAGGCCATCACGGCCAAAGCGGTCAGACAAGAGTTCCGGGAGGGTGAGGTCATCTTCACGGCGGAGGATACCGCGGATAGCTTCTATGTCCTGATCAAGGGCAAGATTCAGATGCAGCTCCCCGGCAGCGGTCGCAGTGTGTACAACAGCGACAGGGTCGGCGAGATTTTCGGATGGTCGGCGCTGATTCGCCAGCACCGATACCTGGCCACTGTGGTATGCAAAGCGCCTACGACAGCCCTGCGGTTCAACTGCCAAGCCGTCGGCCACCTCCTTGATCAACACGCCGACAGCGCCGCCATTTTCTACAAACAGTTGGCCAGCGCCCTCGGCAACCGGCTGCTGTCCGCCTATGAACTCCTCTGAGAAAAATGGCGTACCGGCGCATGCTGCCGCGGTCAATGGCGGCTGCACCCGCCCGAAGAAAGGGGGTCGGACCCATGCAAACCGAAGAGATCTTAACGGTACTCAAAAACAGTAAATTCTTCCGAAATTTAGAGGACGACTCCCTCCGCCAGGTGGCCACCTTGTGCCGCGCAGTGAGCTTCGACGCCGGCGATTGGGTATTCAAACAGGGCGACTATGGCGAACACCTCTATATCATCGTCGAGGGCCACATCCATTTGGAGCGCGCCATGACCATGGGCGCACGCGAAGGCCATGTCATCATCGATACGCTGGGGAAAGGCCGCACCCTGGGCTGTTGGTCGGCGCTTCTGGGGGAGCCGCATATCCTCATGTCGGGCGCGGTCTGCGAAAAGCCCAGTCTGCTGCTGAAGATCAAAGGCAACGACCTGCGCCGGATGATGACCGAGCGCATCGATTTCGGGTTCGACGTTATGGAGCGCCTCTGCTTTCTGCTGCGTGACCGCATTCAGGCCGCCTATGGCGCCATGGACCGTTTCTGAGCAGGTTGCCATGTTGATGGAGATGGGACTCGACAGAGAAGAGATCGCCGCGCTGGCGACGATCCGCAGCGAGCTGAAAGAGATACCGGCCCAGCGACGCTACCTGATCCCGCTGCTGCAACGCGTTCAACAGGCCCTCTCCTACCTGCCGCAGGCGGCGATCCAACTGGTCGCCCAGCATCTGCACCTGAGTCCTTCCGAAGTATACGGCGTCGCCACCTTTTACAATCAATTCCGTTTCACCCCCCCTGGCCGTCATCCGGTGCGCGTCTGCATGGGTACCGCCTGCCATGTGAAGGGCGGCGACATCATTCTGGAACACTTCGAGCGCAAGCTCGAGATTAAGGAGGGGGAGACCACGCCCGATCGCGAGTTCAGCATCGAACGGGTGGCCTGCGTCGGCTGCTGTGCACTGGCACCGGTCGCCCTGATGGGAGACGCCCTTCATGGACACATGATGACGGGAAAGGTGGAGGGCCTCATCTTGCGGGTCCAGATCGAAAAAGAGAAGGCGCGAAGGGAAATGGGGGACCGCGATGAGCGCTAGTGAAACGTCTCCCCTCGAAGCTTGGACGGCGTTGCAAGCCGAGGCCCAGCAGCGCGAACGGCAGAGGGCGGCGGACTTTCCCATCCAGATTACGGTCGGGCTGGCTTCCTGCGGGATCGCCGCGGGTGGCATGGAGACCCAGGCGGCATTCGCCGAGGCGATCGCCACGCAGGGGCTGCCGGCAGAGCTCCGCACGGTGGGCTGCTGTGGCCACTGCTACGCCGAACCGGTGGTGATCATCGATCATCCCCAATCGGGCTTTCCCGCCCTCTTCTACCATGAGGTCAACCCTGGCAAAGTCCACATGCTGGTGCGCAACTTTCTCCTCGGCGGCGATCCCTGCCTGGAACACGTCATGGGCGCCATGGAAGCCAACGACCTACTGCCGGCGGTCAACGATTTCGCCCGGTTTGGCCTAGAGAAACGGATCGTCATGGAGCGCTGCGGCCGGATCGATCCCGCGTCCATTGCCGCCTATCTGGCCGATGGCGGCTACGGTGCCTTGGCATCGGCCCTCGCGCTATCTCCTGCCGAAATCGTGGCGCGGATCACCGCTGCCGGCCTGCGGGGAAGGGGGGGCGCGGGATATCCCACCGGCGAGAAGTGGCGGCTGGCCGCTTCTCAAAGTGCCACTGAGCGACACCTCATCTGCAATGCCGACGAAGGAGATCCCGGCGCCTATATGGACCGCACCCTCATCGAGAGCAATCCCCATCAGCTGATCGAAGGGATGTTGATCGCCGCATATGCAGTGGGCGCCTCCCGTGCGAAGATCTATATCCGTGCGGAATATCCACTGGCCGTGTCAACCCTTGAAGTGGCCCTCGCTCAGGCACGTCAACACGGCCTTCTGGGGGACGCGATCCTAGGAAGTCATTTCGGCATCGAGATCGAGATCTTCCAGGGATCGGGTGCCTTCGTCTGCGGTGAAGAGACCGCCCTGATCCGCTCCATGGAGGGATTCCGCGGCACCCCCCGCCACCGACCGCCCTATCCGTCGGTCAGCGGTCTCTTTGATGCCCCCACGGTGATCAACAACGTCAAAACGCTGTCGATCGTTCCCCCCATCATTGCAAAAGGGGCTGACTGGTTCCGCGGCATCGGCACGGCTGAGAGCCCCGGCACCGCGATCTTCTCGGTGGTCGGCGACGTGACCCATCCCGGTTTGGTGGAGATCCCCATGGGGGTCACCCTACGCCACCTCATCTTCGACGTCTGCGGCGGTATCCCCGATCAGAAACACTTCAAGGCAGCCCAGATCGGCGGCCCCTCCGGTGGTTGCCTGAACGAAACGTTTCTGGATACCCCCATCGACTTCGACACGCTGGCCGAGGCCGGCGCCATGATGGGCTCCGGTGGACTGGTCGTAATGAACGCGGAGAGTTGCATGGTGGACGTGGCCCGCTTCTTCCTTGAATTCACCCAGAAGGAGTCCTGCGGAAAATGTGCCTTTTGCCGCATCGGTACCCACCACCTGCTGACCTGTCTGGAAGCCCTCACCAAGGGGAAGGCCGAAGCGGGCGCCCTGGAACTGCTGCAAACCCTCAGCGAAGATATTTGCAACGGCTCCCTCTGCGGCCTGGGCAAAACAGCGCCGAATCCGGTTCTGACCTCCCTGCGCCATTTTGCCGAAGACTACCGCGCCCACCTTGAGCAGCAGCGCTGCCCCGGCCTCACCTGCCGTCCCCTCATCGCCCACTACATCGACCTGGAAAAATGTGCCCGCGGCTGCGATGCGTGTGTGGGCGTCTGCCCGGTAGCGGCGGTGTTCACCACCAGCACCCGCAAGAAGGGGATCGACATAGATCTGTGCATCCAGTGTGGTGAGTGTATCGCGGCCTGTCCACCCCAGTACGATGCCGTCCGGGTCGTTTCGCCGCCAGCGCTGGCACCGCGTGTGGAGCGTCCGCAAACGGACCCGCCCAAAAACGCCGAGGAGGGCTGATGGTAGAACTGATCGTCGACGGCCACCGCATGACGGTCCCGCCCGGCCAGCAGCTGTTGGCAGCCTGCCTGGCCGAGGGCATCTATATTCCCCACCTCTGCCATTTAGAAGAGGCGCCAAGGCCAGCGGCCGCCTGTCGCTTATGCTTCGTGGAGATCGCGGGTGTGCCCGCCCCGCAGCCCGCCTGCACCATCCGAGTGGCGTCGGCCCTGAAGGTGCGGACCGATACGCCCGCGGTGCGCCGTTTACAGCGGATGGCCCTGCGGCTGCTGCTTTCCGCCCATCACATCGACTGCAGGCGCTGCCATGCCAATCGGGCCTGTGCGCTGCAATCCATCGCCCGCTTTCTCAAGGTGGGCCTGCATCCCAAACCGCTGATGGCCATTGCGCGTCCCGACGAGGTCGACAGACACCACCCCTTCATCGACCACTACCCCCGGCGCTGCGTATTGTGCGGGCGCTGCGTGCGTACCTGCCGCAACGGAAACGACCATCCTCAATTCAGCTTTGCCGGACGCGGCATCGACACCGTGGTACGTCACTACGCCAGCAACTTGGCGCTCGACAAGCGCTGCTCGGAATGCCGCCGCTGCGTCGCTGCCTGCCCGGTGGGCGCCTTGCAGTGGCGGCGCGAAGGGGCCGGTGCAAGCGAATCCGTGGACTAAACCGATCCGTCAATGGCCGCTTCTTTCCGGCTGGCCAGGATCACGGCGGTGAGGATGACTCCGCCCCCCAGCAGTGTGCGCAGAGAAGGCCGCTCCCCGAGAAGTAGATACGCAAAAGCGATTCCGTAGACCGGTTCCAGGCCGGCCAGCACGCTGGCCGTCTGAGCCCGGATGCGGGCGAGACCCGAAATGAAGAGGGCATGGGCGAGTGCGGTGCAGACGATCCCCAGAAACATCAAGGAGATAAAATCGTTCCCACGCAGGTGGAGGCCGCCGCGCCAAACCACTGGCAGCAGCAGCACCGCAGCAACGCTGTTTTGGGCGGCGGCGATCGGCAGGGTCGCGTTGTGCCGCCGGAAGCGGCGGTTCATGAGCGCCAGAATGGCGAAGCTGGCTCCCGAGCAGGTCCCCCAAAACGCCCCTAGGGTGATGCGGTTGGCGAAGGAGTAACTCGGAACCACCAGAAGCAGTCCCAACACCACCAATAACGCGGTTGCCAAATCCCTTCGTCGCAGCGGTTCCCTGAAGCAGAGGGGCTCCAAAAGGGTGACGAAAAGGGGGAAGCTGGAGAAGGTCACCAGGCCGACGGCCACGCTGGAGACCTGGATCGACGCAAAGAAGGTGTACCAGTGCGCCACCAGGATCGCCCCGCTGAGCACCAAGAGGGCTCTATCGGGACGGTGGGGCAGGCGTATCTCTCCTCGCACCGCCAAGAGGGCGATGAGGGCCAAGGATGCCCAGGCCGTCCGCCCGAAGACGATGGTCAGCGGTGTCAGGCTGAGGAATTTACCGAACAGCCCTGAAAGGCCGAAGAGTACGACAGCGAGGTGAACGGCCAAGAGCGCCCTGTGCTGCGGATGGTTCCCGTCCTTGTTTCGATCAGCCATCGCCGAAGCGCCTCAGGAGTCTGTGGTCGTTGGGCATGAAATGAGACGGGCCCATTCGCCGTAGAGAATGGGCCCGTCGAGGGTACCGATCCAGATTCACGGACGGCCGCGTCGCAGCGGCCGGTTCCAGGTGATTCGAACTAGGCGCGTACCTCCTCTTTGACGGAGATGGCCATCTTGTAGAAGAGGGTCAGCACCAAAGCGCCCAGGGCGTAAACCCCGAGGGCGATACCGATCTCCGGCAAGGTGGGCACATATTCGTTGACCTCGTGCAGTGGATTGGGGACGAAGCCGCCGGCGATCATTCCGAGAGCCTTGTCGATCCAGGTGCCCAAGATGATGACCAGGCAGCCCACCAGAAGCGTGCTCTCATTGCGGCGAGTGGCCGGGTTCACCGTCAGGATGATGCCCAGAACCATCAGGATCATGGAGGCCCACATCCAGGGCACCATTACACCGTGGCCGTGGAGTCCGACAAAGAGGTACTTGATGTGATCCATATGGCCGGGAATGTTGCTGTAGAACGCCACAAAGATCTCACACAGGAAGAAGAAGACGTTGATGACGATGGCGTAGGCCACCGTCTTGGCCAGGGTTTGGATCTGCTCCTTGCCCGGATCGAAATTGGTGAACTTGCGGATGAAGAGGCACATGACGATGAGCAGGGCCGGCCCAGCGGCGAAAGCCGAGGAGAGAAAGCGCGGTGCCAGGATCGCCGTCAGCCAGAAATGACGGCCGGGCATGCCACAATAAAGGTAGGCCGTGACCGTATGGATGCTGATGGCCCATGGAATCGACAAATAGATGAAGGGCTTGAGCCACTGCTGGTATTTGGTTCCGTTGCGCTCCGCTTCCAGCACATTCCAGCCAATCACCAGGTTGAGGAATAGATATCCGTTCAGGACGATCATATCCCAGAAGAGGATCGAGTTGGGCGTGGGGTAGAGCAACACATTCAGTGCCCGCATGGGCTGCCCCAGGTCGGCGATGATAAAGGAGAGGCACATGACGATGGCGGCGATGGCGAGGAACTCACCCAGTACGGTGATCCGTCCGTACGCCTTGTAGTCATGCAGATAATAGGGCAACACCACCATGACGCCTCCGGCCGCGACCCCGACCAGATAGGTGAAGTTGGCGATGTAAAACCCCCAGGAGACATCGCGGCTCATCCCGGTGATTCCGAGACCGAAATCGAGCTGCCAGAGGTACAGGGCAAAACCGGCGCCGATGGTTGCGAGCAGGGCCAACACCCAGCCGTAGTAGGCTTTTCCACCTTTGAACGTTAATTCAAGCATGACCACCTCATACGATGTAGTAGACTGAGGGTTCGGTCCCCAGTACTTGTTTGCGCCGAATGGTGAAGTTCTCCTTGAGCAGCTCGCGGACTGGGGAATGGGGGTCATAGAGATCGCCGAAAGCGATGGCCCCCTGGGAGGCTTCCACGCAGGCCGGCATCTCGCCCACGGCCAGACGTTCCGCACAGAAGTTGCATTTCTCCACAACACCCTTCATGCGATGGGGGAACTTTCTATTCATCTCCTTGATGAAAGGCTTGGGATCGCGGAAGTTGAAGCTGCGGGCACCGTAGGGACAGGCCACCATGCAGAACCGGCAGCCGATGCAGCGGTGGAAATCCATCAGTACGATGCCGTCACTTTCTCGCTTAAAGGTCGCCTTGGTGGGACAGGCGCGCACGCAGGGCGGATTTTCGCAATGGTTGCAGAGGACTGGAAAGGGGCGGTGCTCCACCGATTCGTTGAGAAAGCTGTTCGATTTGTCCGGAAAGGCGTGTTTGAATTCGGTTTCCCAAATCCACTTAATCTCATGGTTCTTATTATTGAAATGGGGCACATTGTGAATCTTGTTGCAGGCTTCAATGAGGGGCTCCACATCTGCAGCGGTTTGCAGTTTGCGCGTGTCAATCACCATGGCCCACTGCTTGGCCGTCAGGGCCTTGGCTCCCTTTTTGACTTGCGGCTGGGGAGCGCCGCCACCCGCTTCGCCACTGGCCGCCACAGCCTTCAGTGCCGGCGTCGTCCCCAATCCGAGCGCGGCAACACCCGCGACCTTCAAGAAGCTTCTTCTGCTCTCCATTCTCTATTCTCCTTTGGGGTTATCGATGTGGCACTCGTAGCAATAGGGGGACACCGACGCGTAGTCGTGGCACTTGTCGCAGAAGTCCGCCTTGTTGGAGTGGCAGTCCAGACAGGTGTTGGAAAGGCTCATGGTATACTCCTTCCCATCAGCGTTCACGAATACCCGCTTGGCGTTGCGCACCACCTCATGCCGCCAGTGGTCAAGCAGCTGCATATGATTGGCCCGCATGTATTCGGTGGGCATGACGCAGACCTTGGCTTCCTTGGCCTTTTCGGTGAGTATGACTTCGGGGGCCGGCGCCGCCTTGCCCAAATTGTACCAGACGGGAAAGGTGAACAGCGCCAAGAAAACGATCAGTCCCGCAATGATTTTATTCTTATCATTCATCTGCATCCTCCGTTCCCAGCAGCGGTTCGCCACGCAGATCCGTTTCGCGTTCCTGTTCGCCCGGCATGATCAGGGCGTTGGCCACCAGCTCATGCACCCCCGTCACCTCGACGTCGGGGACCCAGTAGTTCATCAAATCGGGCAACACGGCCCGGTCGATGGCGCAGATCGTGGCGAGCATATTGACCCCGTGTTTGTCATGCACATGCTTGACCGCATTGGCCCTGGGCAACCCCCCGGCCATGCGCAGCTCCATATCCTCACCGGCATTTAAACCGGCTCCGCTGCCACAGCAGAAGGTCTGCTCGCGGATGGTGCTGGCCGGCATGTCGTAGAAATTGTTGGCCACGTTCTGAATCACGTAGCGCGGCTCCTCGAAGAGCCCCATCCCGCGGGAGGGGTTGCAGCTATCGTGGAAGGTGAGGACCTTGTTTTCGTTGCGGCTGGGATCCAGGTCGAGCTTGCCGTGGTGAATCAGATCGGCGGTGAACTCGGTGATATGGACCATCTTGGTGGAAGCGGCATTTTCGAAACGGGTGCCGGTGATGGGGTTGACCGGCACATCGAGGAAGTCTGCGGGGCCGTTCATGGTGTCCATGTACTGGTTGATCACGCGCCACATGTGGCCGCATTCGCCACCGAGAATCCACTTGACACCCAGCCGTTTGGCCTCCAGGTACATTTTGGCATTGAGACGCTTCATCATCTCGTGGGAGGTGAAAAAGCCGAAATTGCCGCCCTCTGAGGCATAAGTGGACCAGGTGACATCAAGGCCGTACTTCTCCTTGAGGAAGTGGAACAACATCAGGTAGCCCATGCAGGTGTAAGTACCTGGGTCGGCGAAGACGTCGCCGGAGGGGGTGATGAAGAGGATGTCGGCCCCCTTTTTCTGAAACTGTGGTTCGACCTGAACCCCGGTGATCTCTTCGATGTCGTCCACGAAAAAGTCGATCATGTCCTTGAAGGCGTGGGGCTGGATGCCGAGGTGGTTGCCCGTGCGGTAGCAGTTGGCCACCGGTGTGGCGATCCAGTCGATGTTCAATCCCAGTAGATTGAGCAATTCGCGCCCCATCATGGTGATCTCGGCGGTGTCGATCCCGTAGGGACAGAAGAGGGAACAGCGCCGGCACTCGGTGCACTGGAAAAAATAGGCCCACCATTCACGTAGCACATCCAGTGTCATGGGCCGTGCGCCGGCGATGCGGCCGAGCAGCTTGCCGGCTTTGGTAAAATCGTTTCGATAGACCGAGCGAAGCAGTTCGGCCCGCAGGACGGGCATGTTTTTGGGATCGCCGGTGCCAATGAAATAGTGGCATTTGTCCGAGCAGGCACCGCAACGCACGCAGATGTCCATGAACACCTTGAAGGAGCGAAATTTATCCAGACGCTCCTTGAACCCCTCGTAGATGATCTCCTGCCAGTTCTCGGGCAGTTGCCAGTCCTCGTCAAAGCAGCTCCACGTCCGTGGATTCGGCAACCCGACCGCTTCAAGGCTCTTGGGATTGCCCGCGTAACAGGCGAATCCCTTTTTGATCTCGGCCGGGGTGTCCATCCATTCCGTTTTGGGTGGACGGTGGGAGAAGTTTAACAGGTCATCAGGTTTGGGAAGGTCTGACATACACTACTCCTTTTCCTCTGCGGCCGTGGCTGCGGGCATTTTCTCCACCGGAAGGCCGGCTTCGACCATTTTTTCACGGAAATCATCCTCGTAAGCCTCGTAAGTGTGAATCTTGACGGGATAATTCCAGGGATTGACGTGTCTGGCTGCTCGGGTATTGGTGGTCAGGTTACGGGTGGGGCTCATGAAGATCCCGCCCAGGTGCATCAGCTTGCTGAAAGGGAAATAGGCCAATAACACCGATACGAAAAACAGGTGGACGTAAAACACGCCGCCCAGCCCCTCGGGAATGGTGGGCTGAAAGGTCACCAACCCCGTGGCCAGCTCTTTGACGGCGGCGACGTTCACCTTGGTGAAGTACGCCATCAGAATACCAGTAAAGGCGATTCCCAGAATGAGAAAGAGGGGAAAATAATCGGCGGCCAGGGAGATGTACCGCACTTTCGTGTCCAACAGGCGCCGCAGGAGAAGGAAGGTCACTGCTAGGAGCAACACAATGCTGGAGAGGGCGACACCCGGCAGGCCCACCTGGATGGGATCGTAATGGATCTCGAAGCGAAAAAAGCTGTCCACCGACTGCACCAGTTGGACGAAAAAAGGCACCGGCTCTGCGAAAAAGCGCAGGTGGCGGATGATGGCGACGAGAAAGGCGTAGTGAAACGCCAGGGCACCCAGCCACAGAAAGATTTCGAGATGATAGCTGATTTTGGGACCGCTGCCCAGCTTAATGCGGCTATTGCGAAACAGGGACCGGAAGGTGAGTACCTCCAGGGCCATGCGGACCCACACCCCCAGCTTTGATGAGGGGTTGTCGATGGGGCTGGACTGAATCCAGGGTAGGGATTTTTGCTGGCCGGCCGTGGTGGGAATTCTAAACGGCACGGCGGACCGTCCCCAGCCCAGGATCCGCTTGGTGCCGAAAACCACGAACACTATAACCGCCAGATAAGGCACAATGATGCCGAAGAGCCAATCCAAGCCCAGCCCTTCGACCCCCACGTAGGCCACCAGGAAGAGCACCAAAACAGCCAGGAAGGAATACACGTACTTTAGATTCATTGAAACCTACCTTACGTCAGAGTTAACAACCTAACCTCAATGAAGAGCGTCGTTGCCCGGCTCCTCCGCTTTAATGTCTGCGATCAAACCGGCGCGTAGAAACGCCTTGTAGATTTTTTCTCTTTCGGTGGAGACCTTTAGCTCGAATAGTTTTTCGCGGCAAGCGGAATAGACGTCAAAGGCGATCAGGAGCATCGCGTCGATCTGATCCTCGAAGCGGACCAGCTCCCGCGACAGGCGCTTTTCCTTTAGAGCATCTTTGAACTGGGAGCGTAGAATGGGTTTCAGATCGATGATGAAGGCCAGGGCTTCGGCGGGTGTAAAGGACTGAATGGCCCGAATCCGCAGCACCGGGTCAAGATGTTTGCTGAGCTCGTCCCGGTCGCCACCGGTTCGAAGGGCCTTGAACAGGTTGCCCAGGCTCTCACTGAAGGTAATGCCAACCGGGTTGGCGAACTGATCTTTTTGAGTTTTGTAGAAATGCGCTGAGTCAGGGGCGTAGGTATTGATCACATGATCAACCCACAGCCCCACTATGGCAGCTTCGTGCTGCTCAAGCAGTTTATCCAAAACCATCGCAGAGCCACTCCAAATAAACCGGATTAGGCGTCGCTAACGTGAGTATATAGGATCCGGAGACATTGTCTTAGGATGGTGCCGCCAAATTGGTCAAATTCAAGAATTGAGCTATAGTCGAGATGTCAAACCATGTCAAGACCAAATCCCGGAGTGAAGAGCGGTTCAGCATGGCTTAAAAGCAAATTATCTCAATTAGTTACAAAGATCACCTCTCTGTGTCGGACGCCGATCCAGCACACCGCAGCGGGTCGCTCTGGCAAACGAGATAGCGCGGCCGTCGGGCTAGCGGGATTTGCGGTAGGCTTTTTTCCAAGGCCTGCGACGCAATTCAGCGGCGTTGGCCAGGGCCAAATACAATGCGCCGACGGCCAGTTCGGCGCAGTGAAGGTGATCCGGGGGCAGGGATTCTAAATAAGCCGCGACCCTCTCGGGGGTCAGTTCCCAGGCTGCCGCAAGCGTGCGCCCCTCAACGAGGTGGATGACGGTGTTGGCGCAGGCGTTGGTATTCAAGCACCCCTGAGATTCGTAGGCCATAGCGGCAATATGCTCCCCCTTTAGCTGCAGGAAGAATTCAACCGTATCGCCACAGGCACCGGTTTTCTTCCCATACCCATCCGGCCCGGCGAGGCGCTCGCGTCGATCGGTCCGAAATGCCATCTCCAGGTAGCGCAGGGAGTGATCCTGCCAAAAATCGCGCCCTTGGCGTTTGGGCTCATCTGTCATCTGGCACCGCCTTGCAATCCAGCAACCCACAAGTGCAACCGACCGCTCGGTTGGCGTGAGGAGCGGCCTTTAAACCGCTGGTCCTGAACCGGCATTGGCTGTTAGTATGACGAGCGGGTTCTGTCAAGATCCGAGCGTATGGCCAATAATGGCGCTGAGGAGGCGCATGAAGGAAGAGGTACTCGGAAAAAGCGAGGCGGATACCGCGCACCATACCGCCATCCGCATCCTTGCCCGCCGGCCTCACAGTGGGCGGGAATTGTCGCGCAAACTGCGTCAGCGGGGATTTTCGGAAGAAACCGTTGCCAAGGTACTGGCGTATTGCGAGGCCAATCGGTTCATCGATGATGCGGCGACCAGTGAGACATATTGTCGCGAGCTGATCCGCAAGGGATTTGGACCGCGCGCTGTGCGGCAGCGCCTCAGTGCGCACGGTTTCGACACCGGGTTGATACAGGATACGCTGGCGAAGGTGTATACCGAAGAGGTGATCCGCAACACCGCTCATAAAGTGGGTTCCCGCAAACTCACCCAGCTCCAGATGCGGTATGCAGGGAAGGAGGAGATCACCCCGCGCCTGGCTCGCTATCTCGCCCAACGGGGATTCCCGGCGACGATCGTCCAAGATACTCTCCGCCAGCTTCTGAATGACGCTATATAATAAGGAGCGCCGGTAAAGTCCAAGCGCGGAACGTTCGATAATATTCCAGAATCCCAAAACCGCGCAAACATGTTTGCCGGCACCCCAGAACGCCCCAGCACGCCGCATCGGCTATAGCCGGATCCGTTAGTGGTGGCGCTGTGGCAAAAAGGTCTCCTCCGTAGCCGTTTTGAAAACTTATATTGAAAAAATTCTGGTGCGCAACAAAAGACGTTTCAATGCCTACAACGCTTTTCGACAGCAGATCTTCCGAGAGCTGGCGCCGAAAGAGGCCGAAACAACCCTCTACCTGCTTCCCTGGTTGCTGAGCGTCAACGAACCTGGATGTCCCGGCCATATTCCCAGGCTGAAAACCCGCTTCAGGGTCTGTGAAATAGACTATGTCAAGGAGATCCGCGACAGTGAAAAGGCCTTCAAAAAGGCGTTTCGCATCCGCAAGCAGGGAACGCTGCTCAAACCGGGCCGCAACTATGCCCCCATCCAAGGGCTCTATACCATCGGCAGCGTCGGCAGCGTGGGGCAATCCTCCACATCGGATATCGATATCTGGGTATGCGTGGACAAGAACGACTTCGATATGACGGCCTGGCGTCAACTGTCGGAGAAGCTCAATTTGATCAAAGACTGGTTGGACGAAAAGTTGAAGATGCCGGTCTACTTCTTCATCACGGAAATCAATGCGATCCGCGAATGCCGCTTTGGCAGCCTGGATGCCGAAAGCAGCGGAACGACCCAACAGCAAGTGCTCAAGGAGGAGTTTTACCGCACCTGCATGGTGATCTGTGGCAAAACGCCGCTATGGTGGCTCTGTTATGATGCGAATAAGCCGCTGGACTACGACCAGGTATTGGCGACCATCCAGAATGACGGGTACTGGGAATATGATCTGATCGATTTCGGCGACATCGAGCGGGTGGACCAAACGGAATACTTTGGCTCCGCCTTGTGGCTGTTCAACAAGAGCCTGTCAAGACCGCTCAAATCGATCATTAAGCTCAATCTGCTCAAATGCTTGCTGGAGGCCAAGGGGGAACGCCTGCTGTGCCACCTGCTGCGTGAAAAGGTGATGCAGACGCTCGAGGGCGATATGTTCCCCGACTTCAGTGTCTTTACCGTCACCAGTATTCTCGCGCATTATGGGGACAAGGACCCTGCCCTGACGACCTTTCTGACCGAGTGTTACTATATGCTCAGCGAGATCAATCCCTACGATAACCGGCACCGGCTGAAAAACAAATTGGCTGGTGAGTTCCTCAAAAGATTCCCCATCGAGCGTTCGCGCCAAACCAATCTGCGCAAGGCAGGGGAATGGCATTTCAAAGAGCAGCTCGAATTCGGAACCCGCCTGTTTCAATTACTGCTGCGCATCTACCGAGAGATATCGGCCAGTGCGGCCGGCGCCGCCAGCGAAAGCGATCAGCGCGATCTCACCATTCTGAGCCGTAAAATCGCGGCCTTCTACTATAAAAAAGACCATAAGGTCCCCGTGGTTCATACCGTGACCGGCGAGCTCAATGTCTCCAATCTGACCCTTCATCTGAACGACGACGTGTGGCAGGTATTTTGCGGCTTCGACCAGAGCACCCCCGTCATCTGGAGTACCAATGTGGTCTACGTCATCGCCTTCATCGTCTGGAACGGCCTTTTCAAATCCAACGACATCCACATGCGGCCCAACTCTTCCAGTGTGACCCTTCAAGAGGTGGTCAATCTGGCCACCCGGATACGAAACATATTCGGCACGCGCAGCTCACAGGATATCGATTTCGCCACCTATTTGAAGAAGGAATTCATCAACCGCGTTATGGTGGCGGTCGATTTCGAGGCCTCTCCCTGGTATGCCGATGCCAGTGATTACAGCATCATCTACACGAATTGCTGGGGCGAGATGTTTGTGCATCGTTTGGCCAACATGCGTGAATTCAACGCGTTTTTAACGCAATTGAACGCCGAAGGCCGCAATATCGATCTGAGCTACTATGTGCAGCGCAATACGGCTTCCTTCGAAAAACTCATCGAACGCGCCAAGCAGATGACCTCAGTGCGAAACACCAAATTGGCATAGAACGCCCCTCATGGCCCCTAAAAAACGAAAGGGGCCAACAACCCACTTGTTCGTGGTTTGTCGCCCCTTTAAAACTGAGATTGCCGGCCCTTGACGTCTGTTAGATGGCGTCTTTGAGCTTCTTGCCGGGCTTGAACTTGACCACGTTGGTGGCTTTGATTTTGATCGGCTCACCCGTCTGGGGATTTCTTCCCTTTCTGGCTTTACGGCGGGTTTTCTGGAAAGTGCCGAAGCCCACCAGGGTGACTTTGCCGTCTTTTTTCTTGAGGGCTTTTGTGACGCTGGTGATAAACGACTCCAGTGCAGTACCGGCCGCAACCTTGGTGATGCCGGCATCCTTGGCCATTTGCTCAATAAGTTCTGCTTTGGTCATCTGTTGTCCTCCTTAGGCAACGTTTGGGAATTACATCAAGCTGCAGTTGGCTTACGTTTAAAGCACACTCTAGCCTTTGTCAACATCTAAATACACTAATTATGGGCTTTTGTGCGAAGAATTTGCCGCCAAGCCTTATCATACCTACCCTTGTCATGATGGCATTTGACAAAAATTGTAAGGCTGAGGCAAATCGCAAAACGGCACGGTTGCTACCGCCAAATCATTGATCAACGGCGGTCACCGACCGATTCTTCTCGCACGCCTTAGAGAAACACCGCGAAGGAGGATGACGTCTGTGGGCGGACTGCGCGACTTAAAGTGGGCGGGTCAGATCCCGATCCAACCCACGATATTGAATCGCCTCGCCGACATGTTGCGGTGAGATTGGCTCGACGCCCGCCAGGTCGGCGATGGTGCGGGCGATCTTGAGAATACGCCCATGGGCGCGGGCCGACAGTCGTAAACGCTCCATGGCGCTTTCCAACAACCGCTCTCCGTCCGTATCCAATTTGCAATGGCGACGGACCAGTCGGCTGCTCATCTGTGCATTGCAGAAGCAGCCATGCGTTCTGAGTCGCCGGGTTTGTCGATGCCGTGCCGCGACCACCTGCTCACGGATGGTGGCGGAGGACGCTCCCGGATCATGATGTCGCAGATCTCGGTAGGCAAGGGCTGGGACTTCGATGTGAATATCGATACGGTCGAGCAGGGGGCCCGATATCTTTCCGCGATAGCGTTGCACCTGCAAGGGGGTGCAGCGACACGCATGGCGGGAATCACCAAAGTACCCGCAGGGGCACGGGTTCATGGCCGCCACCAGGACAATATCCGCCGGATAGGTGACCGTCAACGCCGCACGGGCGATGGTGACACGACGATCTTCTAAGGGCTGTCGGAGCATTTCGAGCACGTTTTTGCGATACTCGGGAAGTTCATCCAGGAAGAGCACCCCATTGTGAGCCAGGCTGACCTCTCCTGGACGCGGAAAAGGCCCCCCGCCGATGAGCCCCGCATCGGAGATGGAGTGGTGGGGCGCCCGAAAAGGTCGCCGGCGAACCAGGGCCTGTCGGTTTTCAAGGCGACCGGCGACGCTGTAAATCTTTGTGGTTTCGAGGGCCTCCTCGAATAGGAGCGGGGGCAAAATTGTGGCCAGGCGGCGGGCGAGCATTGTCTTACCGGCACCTGGGGGGCCCATCATCAGAAGATTGTGTCCGCCACTGGCGGCGATGGTAAGTGCGCGCTTGACGTGGGCCTGACCGCTTACATCCTGGAGGTCCACTTCTCCGACCGCGGCATCGTCGATTCGACCTTGGAGATCTGCATCCAACGGAGTGACCTCCAGATCTCCCGCTAGGAAGTCGACCGCCTCAGCCAAGGTACCCAGCGCATAGACGGACATGTCCGTCACAACAGCCGCTTCGTCAGCGTTTGCCTGAGGAACGATCACCCCTTTGAAGCGATGCGCTTTGGCGGTCAGTGCCGCCAATAAGGCACCATTGACCGCCTTGACGCGGCCGTCCAGGGACAATTCGCCCACGACGAGATAGTTGGACAAATTCTCCTGGGGGATGATCTTGCCGGCGCAGAGAATCCCCAGTGCTATGGGCAGATCGAAGCCGGTCCCCTCCTTCTTGATGGCGGCGGGCGCCAGATTGACCGTAATGCGGTCATCTGGGAAACGATAGCCGGAGTTGACGATGGCCGCCTTGACCCGCTCGCGGCTCTCTTTGACCGCTGTCTCGGGCAAACCGACTGTAGTGTATGCTGGCAACCCATACGCGATATCGACCTCAACCTCTATGCGGTACCCGTCGATACCAATGGAGGTGCTACTATACGATTTAGCCAGCAAGCGGGCCCTCCTTTCGCGGGATGCGGGCGGCCTATCGGCCATCGCAGGTTCCTTGAGTATACAAGAGTCCCCTATCCGAAAAAAGCGGAAAGAGAGCGGCCGCTATTAATCTGTTGTCAAATTCACCCATAATACGATAAAGGTGTGGCGAATCGGCAACACTGACACAACGACCGCATTCGTGTTCTCCTTCAACGCTGCACTAGTTTAGCGCATCGACATGATTGCATGCGCAGTCGATCCGAATGCGGGATCTAAGGATATCGATATAATGACGGCCTATTCCTATCAGCGGACCCTCGCCGCCCCCGTTCACTTTAAGGGGGTTGGCGTTCACTCAGGTAAAACAGCACACCTGACCATCAAACCGGCACCCGTCAACCACGGCATCAAATTCGTGCGCACCGATCTGCCGGGCACGCCATTCGTTACGGGGCATTTTAACCGCGTCGTAGACACCAGCCTGGCCACCGTTCTTGGAGAAGAGGGCTGTATTGTCTCCACTGTTGAACACGTCATGGCGGCCCTCTCGGGGCTCGCCATCGACAACGCCCTCATCGAAGTCGACACATACGAACTGCCGATCCTGGATGGCAGTGCCGGGCCCTATACCCATGCCATACAAGCGGCCGGCGTTGTGACACAGGAGCGTCCTCGGTGCTATTTTGTCGTTGTCTCACCGATTGAGATCAGCGATAATGGAAAGAAAGTCGGCATCTATCCGGCGGACGAATACCGCATCACCTGTACCATCGAATACAGCCACCCGCTGATTGGAGAGCAATCCTATTCCCTCAATGTCACAGCGGAACGATTTGAGGCGGAAATCAGCCAAGCCCGCACCTTCGGCTTTCTGCATGAAGTGGAATATCTGAAGAAGTACGGTCTGGCCCAGGGCGGCTCGCTGGAAAATGCGGTGGTGATCGATTCGGACGGGATCGTCAACAAAGAAGGCCTGCGTTTTGCCGATGAATTCGTGCGCCACAAGATCCTGGACTGCATCGGTGACTTTTCTCTGCTGGGAATGCCCATCATCGGACATGTGATCGCCCATAAATCGGGGCATGCTTTCAACCACGCATTTTTGGAAACTTTTTTTAAAGAAAAAGATGCCTGGGAGACGCGAACCCTCATCGATGCAGAGAGGGCGGATGCGGCAGAGCCATCCCGAGTGGCCGTTTAGGGTTGAAGACCGCCCGACCCAGCGTACCGAACACAACGCCTGTCGACCCAGCCCCCCCGCACCTGCCCCAGGCCAATACCCGCGATAGCGCCATGATACCATTGTACCCCTTACGACAGGCTACGGCCGGCATCTCCCCACGCTGCGGCAGGCTGGTGCTGCTGCTCATCGGCCTGCTCTGCATCTGGTCACCGGTAGCCCTTCACGCTCAGGACGCCCATTTGACCAACATTATCGTGACCAATTCCGACACGGACCTGCTCATCTTCCTGTCGGTCGAGGGCGCCTTCCAAGGTGAGATCAACACGGCCATCGATAGCGGTGTTCCGACAAGCTTCTATTTTCTGCTGCACCTCTACCGGACGCGCAATTTCTGGCTCGATGAACAACTCGCCGACGTAACTGTCACCCACACGATTCAATTTGACCCACTTAAAAAAACGTACACCGTAACGCGTTCATGGGAAGATGGAAAGCCCATCACGGTCGCCACCCGTGAGGAGGCGCTGCGTCTGATGGCAGAAGTGGACAACCTCCCCATCCTCCCCCTGCGACGCCTGAAGAAGGGGGCCCAGTATCAGATTCGAACCAAGGCAGAGTTGTCCAAGCAGACCCTGCCGTTTTATCTACACTATGTCCTCTTCTTTGTGTCCTGGTGGGATTTTGAGACGGACTGGTACACCATCGACTTTATTTTTTGACGCCCGCTTCAGGTAACCCTGCACAATGACGCCATCCCAGCCCCCCATACCTGCCGCCCTGCCGCCCGAAGAAAAGCGCCGTCGACGACGTGAGCTCGTCATCATCGTTGCCATTATCGCCTTCGTCTCCGCCATGACGTATGTGGAGAACCGGATCATCAATTTCGGTACCGATTTCCCCATCTCCAACACCGTTCTCATGTTCATCTTGATCAACATCAACCTCCTTCTGCTGATTTTGTTGATCTTTCTAGTACTGCGCAATCTGGTAAAATTGATCTATGATCGCCGGCGGCGAGTGATGGGGGCCAAACTTCGAACGAAGCTCGTCGCCTCCTTTGTCGCTTTGAGTCTTCTGCCCACCATTGTGCTCTTCTTCTTTTCAATCAACTTCATCACCAACAGCATCGAGTTTTGGTTTAATGTCCCCGTCGAGCAGGCCTTGGAGAATTCACTCCAGGTAGGGCGCAAGATTTATCAACAAGCAGAAGACAACAACCGCTTTTTGCTGGAACGAATTGCGTATCAGGTTGTCAAGAAGAAGCTGCTGGAACCCCAGAAAACAAAGGCCCTATCGAAATATATTCAGGTCGTTCAACGCGAATTCAATCTGGATGCGGTCGAAGTATACAGCGCCAACGCGGCCCGCCTCTCAATGGCCATCGCTAAGGCGTTCGAAGACCAGCCCTTCCAGCCGGTAGCGGCGGCCCACCTACTGCGCCCCTTCGGCGACACGGCCATACGAACGGTTTCCAAAAACGAACCGCGCGGCGAATTTATTCGCACCATGGGCACCGTCCCTTTCGGCAGTCCCACTGAGGAGGCCGCCGCCTTTATCGTCCTGTCGCAATTCATCCCGCCCGACCTTGCCGAAAGTATGGCTGGCATTTCCAATGGGGTATCGGAATACCAGCAGATGAAGTTGCTCAAACAGCCGATCAAAATTTCTTACTATATCACCCTCTCCATCGTGGCCCTGCTGGTGGTGTTCTGTGCCGTCTGGTTCGGTTTCTATCTGGCCAAGTCGATCACCATCCCTATCAAAGAGTTGGCCGAGGGCACCCGTCGGGTGGCCGAGGGTGATTTGGCGTTTTCGCTGGGGGCCGCCGGTGATGATGAAATCGGTACGCTGGTTTACTCCTTCAACAAGATGACCCGCGACCTGCGGTCGGGCCATGAACAATTGGAGCTGTCGGCAGACAAGCTACGTGAACAGAATGTGGAGATCGAGGAGCGGCGGCGATACATGGAGACAGTTTTGAAGAATGTCTCCGCCGGCGTGATTACCATCGACGCCGATGGGCTGGTCAGGACCTTCAATCCAGCAGCTCAGCAGATGCTCAGTATCGATGCGGCAGATGTGCTGCACCGAAGTTTTAAAAACCTTCTGAAAGGCCTTAACCTGAACATTGCCCGTGATATTGTGGACGCCCTCTCCACCACACGCAACGAGGCGGCCCATATTCCGTTGCGGTTGGCCATCGATGGACGCCCTCGCAGCTTTCTGGCCTATGTGAATGCCCTCACCGACGAGGGTGGCAACCGCATGGGCATCGTCATGGTCATCGACGATCTTACCGAGTTGGAGAAGGCGCAGCGCATGGCGGCCTGGCGCGAAGTCGCCCGTCGCATCGCCCATGAAGTAAAAAACCCGCTGACGCCCATCTCCTTATCCGCACAGCGGCTCAAACGGCGCTATTCCGCTCAGGTCGGTGACACGGTATTCGAAGAGTGCACCCAGATGATCATCAATCATGTAGAGCTCATCCGCAACCTCGTCAACGAATTCTCCACTTTCGCACGCTTCCCGACGGCGGATCTGAAACCGGATGCCTTAGCACCCATTATAGAGGACACCGTCGCCCTGTACCGTGAGGGGCACCCCGATATCCACTTCGAGATGGATATGGAGGCCGAACTGCCAGAGCTCAATCTGGATCGACAGCAGATCAAACAGGCACTCATCAACCTGCTCGACAACGCCGTGGCCGCCATCCGTAACCAGGGGCAGATCACCATCACAGTCATCCATGACGCCATTCTGAAGCTGGTTCGTTTGGAGGTGGCAGATGATGGCTGTGGCATCACGGACGAGGATAAGAGCCGTTTGTTCGAACCCAATTTTTCTACCAAGAAGTCTGGTATGGGATTGGGATTGACCATTGTGAACTCGATTATTACGGATCACAATGGAGTGATCCGCGCTCAGGACAACCAGCCCGAAGGCGCCAAATTCGTCATTGAACTGCCTACGGCCTAACGCGGGACACCATTCACGGAAGACCCCAGCGTGCGAAGCCGCTGAGAATCAGCGCTTGGATAAGGAGTCGCAGATGTTTCCATCCATCCTAATCGTAGACGATGAACCGTCCATCCTCCAGTCTCTCCAAGGACTTTTGGCCGACGAGGGGTTTGAAGTGAGCACCGCCTCCAATGGCTACGAAGCCCTCAAGCATATCGAGCAGGACTCGCCGGACTTGGTCCTGCTCGATATTTGGATGCCGGGCATTGACGGCATCGAAACGCTGAAAGAGATCAAAAAGAACAATCCCTTCATTCAGGTCATCATCATCACCGGCCATGGAACAGTCGAAACAGCGGTCAAGGCGACCAAGCTGGGGGCCTTCGATCTTATCGAAAAACCCCTCTCCTTCGATAAAATCGTGGTCTCGATCAACAACGCGCTGAACTTCCGTCGACTGGAGGAGGAGAACAAGTATCTTCGTAAAAAAACCATCGAGAAGCACTCCATCAGCGGGGAGTGCGGAGCGGTACAACAGCTGAAGCAGCAGATTGCCGCCGTAGCGCCGAGCGACTCCTGGGTCCTCATTAAAGGGGAGAACGGCACCGGCAAGGAGCTGGTCGCCCGCACCATCCACCAGTTGAGCGGCCGATCGAGCAATCCGCTGGTGGATGTCAACTGCGCCGCAATCCCGGAAGAGCTGATAGAAAGCGAACTCTTCGGCCATGAGAAAGGCGCCTTTGCAGGTGCCCTCGCCAAGAAACGGGGGAAATTCGAACTGGCCAACGACGGGACTATTTTCTTTGACGAGATTGCCGACATGAGCCTGAAAACGCAGGCCAAAATCTTGCGCGTCCTGCAGGAGAAACAGTTCCAGCGCGTCGGAGGCAGCCGCACCCTGACCGTCAACGTGCGCGTTTTGGCGGCCACCAACAAAAATCTGGAGCAGGAGATTGAAGCCGGCAGCTTCCGCGAGGATCTCTACTATCGGCTGAACGTCGTCCCTATCGAGGTCCCCCCTCTGCGGCAACGCAGCGAAGATATTGACCGACTTTGCGAGATATTCCTCCAGGAGTCCGCGAAGAAAAATCGCACCGCCCAGAAGGTCCTGGCGCCCGATGCACTGAAAATGCTGATGAACTACCCCTGGCCCGGAAACGTGCGCGAGTTGAAGAATCTCATCGAACGCCTGGTCATCATGGTCGCTAAACCCGCCATCGCCGGCCAAGATATTCCGGTGCCATATAATCCTCAAGCCGGCGGTATCGCCGGCGCCACGCCCTTCGAGCTGTTCGGGATCGACAGCCTCAAGGAGGCCAAGATCTCATTTGAGAAGGAGTATTTGCGGCGCAAGTTGGAAGCCCATGACAACAATATCACCTACACTGCCAAATCGATTGGCGTGGAACGCAGCTACCTGCACAAGCGTTTAAAACGGCTCCGTGATGAGTAAGGCCCATGCGCATCATCAGTGGACACCTGAGAGGCCGCCGCCTAATCCCCGTGCATGGGCGGGCAACCCGGCCCACCAGCGACCGCACCCGGGAGGCACTCTTCAACATCCTTGGTCCACGGGTGCTGGGCCGACGGGTCCTGGATCTGTTCGCCGGAACAGGGGCATTGGCCATTGAAGCGCTCAGCCGCGGTGCCCAAAGCGCCCTCTTGGTGGACAATGCAGGGCCGGCCTTGGCGACCATCCGGAAAAACGTTGCCCGATGTGGGCTTACCGATGTGGCGACCGTACGCCGGTGGGATCTCCGTCGCCGACCGGTCCTGTTGGCAGACTATCCAGGATTCTTCGATCTCGTCTTCCTGGACCCCCCGTATCACCAGCAGTTGATTGACGACACGCTGGTGCACCTGCATGAATGTGGTGCATTGGCAGCACGGGCCGTTATCGTCGCCGAACACCACCGGACGGACCATCTCGAACCACCGGCGGCCCATTACCGCCTGCAAGACCAGCGCCGTTACGGCAAAACCCTTGTCAGCTTTTTCCAGTACATGCTATAGCGGCCTGGTTTGGATCCTTGCCGTAATGATTCACATCCTTCAAGAAACTGAAGCTATCGGTCGGCGCAGCCCCAAACCTGTTTTGGAAATATCGGTATGAAACGGATAGCGATCTACCCTGGTTCCTTCGACCCGGTCACCAATGGCCACATCGATATCGTTCAGCGTGGCCTGCAACTCTTTGACACCATCATTGTTACGATCCTGGTAAATCCTGGGAAGAAATCGCTGTTCCCGGTGCCCAAACGGATGGCGATGCTTCGAGAGAGTCTCTCCTCCTTGGCGGGAGTGGAATTCGACAGCTACGACGGGCTGTTGGTCGACTATGCCAAACAGCGTGGCGCCACCGCAGTGCTGCGCGGCATGCGGGCGGTATCGGACTTCGAATACGAATTTCAGATGGCGCTGATGAATCGCAAACTGGATCGCGATATCCAGACCGTCTTTCTGATGACCGGTTTGCGGTGGATTTTTACGAGCTCATCCATCATCAAAGAAGCTGCCCAGTTCGGTGGGGATATTGAAGACATGGTACCGCCGGTGGTCTACCGGGAGTTGAAAAAAAAGTTTCACCCCACCGGATCATCGGCCTGACAGCATTGAGCCCCTCAATGCCCAAAGGGGTTCATTGAGCGTTTTGGGAGTCGCAATGAATCTCTGGCAACTGGAAGTCTTCTGCAAAGTGGTTGAACTGGGCAGCTTCTCGAAAGCGGGACAGGCGATTCATCTCTCCCAGCCCACTGTCAGTAGCCACATCAAGGATATTGAGACCCATTTCGACACCCAACTCATCGATCGGCTTACCAAAAGAGCGATTCCCACCAAAGCCGGAGAACTCCTTTACGCATACGCCAAACGCCTGATCCGTCTGCGAGAGGAGACAGAGCAGGCAATGGCCGAGTTTTTGGGAAAAAGGCGCGGCCATCTTCATATCGGCGGCAGCACCATTCCCGGAGGGTACCTGCTCCCGCCGGCGATGGCCGTTTTTGGACGGAAATATCCGGAGGTGAAGCTCTCCCTGGTCATCGAAGACACAGCCGCAACCATCGAAGCGGTTGCGAGTGGCCAAATCGAACTTGGCATCGTCGGTGCGAAAAGCAGTGCAGGGTACCTGAGACAGCGCAAATTGCTGGATGATGAGATGCGCCTAATTGTGCCGGCATCGCACCGGTGGGCATCTCTCGGCACCGTGGGGCCGGAGGAGTTGAAGGCCGAGCCGTTTCTGATGAGGGAAGCCGGTTCGGGCACGCGCAAATCGCTTCAGCTCAGTTTGCAGAGTGCCGGTATCGAAATCGGCGAGCTGAATATATGTGCGGAGATGGGAAGCACCGAAGCGATCCGTCAGGGGATCCAACACGGTGCAGGGATATCGATTCTCTCCCCCATCGCAGTACAATCGGAGATCAACAGCGGTATCCTGGCAGCCTTGCGGGTAGAGGGCCTCGATCTAAAACGCAGCTTCTATCTGACCTGGGATAAAGAGCGCACCTTATCGCCACTGGCCGCTGCATTTAGCGCCTTCCTGAAGCGCTATTTGCACCGGGGATCGACCGCCCACACCTGAGAATGGCACCAGCATGCCGGTGTGTCCAGCAGCCGGCGTTGGTATCGGCGTTTCGGCTGGGAAACACCAGCTGAATACGATTACCTCCTTAAAACATATATTTAATCAAAACAAAGCTGCCCACCAGCACGACCGTAAAGGCAACGGCCAGCAGATTAAAATAGCGATCGATAAAGGCGCGGATGGGGGGCCCAAACCGGTAGATGAGGGCGCCGACCAGAAAAAAGCGGGCCGAACGGGCAACAAGAGACGCCAGCATAAAAATTGGGAAGTTGATCTGGAACATGCCGGCGGCGATGGTGAACACTTTATAGGGGATGGGCGTAAAACCGGCAATCCCGACGGCCCAAGCGTTGTATTGGTTGTACAGATCACCGATATCGGCCACCTTGGGGCCAAGGCCATAGAAAGCGACGATGTGTTCGCCGATGGCCGCCATGAACTGCCAGCCAATGATATAGCCCAGCCCCCCGCCAAGGACCGATCCCACCGAACAGATCAGCGCAAAACGGAAGGATCGGCTGGGCCGTCCAACGGCCAGGGCGATGAGCAAAACATCTGGCGGCACGGGGAAAAAGGAGGATTCGGCGAAGGCCAGTATGAAAAGCGCCCAGCTGCCATGAGGGGTATCCGCCCAGTGCAGCACCCAGTCATAGAGTCGCTTGAGCATCACGAATCCTTCCAGCCGTGCTCCCCGATCAATTTCACGAACCGGCATCCGCCCAGGTTGGCTTGCCGCAATCCGTCCCGGTGCTTGATGATTTTCACGAGATCCTGGGTATGTGCCGATCCCACAGGGATCACCAGTCGACCGCCAACTTTGAGCTGGTCGATGAGCACCGCCGGTATTTTCGGTGCACCGGCCGTAACGATAATCGCATCATAGGGACCCTCCTCACGCCAGCCGGTGGTGCCATCCGAATAACGCGTGACGATATTGAAGTAACCCAGTTCGTCGAACAGGCGCCTTGCATTGAGCAGTAAGGGGTGCAACCGCTCAACGGTATAGACGCGATAGACAATCTGGGCCAGTACCGCCGCCTGATATCCGGAACCGGTGCCAATCTCCAATACGCAATCCTCCGGTCCCAACGCCAACGCCTGGGTCATCTCGGCGACGATATAGGGCTGGGAGATGGTCTGCTGCTCACCAATGGGCAGGGGAAAATCTCCATAAGCCTGGTCACGCAACGCATCGCTGACGAAGAGGTGCCGCGGCACTTTCAGCATTGCCGCGATCACCTGGGGATCGTCAATCCCCCGCGCTTCAATCTGCCGCTTGACCATCTCCCGACGGAGGCGTTCGTATCGCATGGAGTCTCCCATAGAAAATGAAATTGGTAACAAATTCCGGAAGGTTCGGCAAGCGGAATACGCTCAAAAATGGGCTCAGAATCGGCGAATTAACCGCCGCAGGCGCCACGTCAACGCTGAAAAAAGCGCTTGCATTTTGGCCGTCGCTGGCCAAGAATCGATCCAATTTCAGCTCTGAAGCCAATTGCCAGACCTCCCTCCCGCAAAGAGATGGAAACCACAAAACATTTCATCATTTCCGTAATCCTCATCTTACTGATTATCCTTATCGGCATGGGGGGCTACATGCTGATTGAGGGTTGGAGCGCCCTGGACAGCCTCTATATGACGGTGATCACCCTGGCCACGGTGGGCTATGGTGAGGTCCACACGGTCAGCGAATTGGGTCGCGTCTATACCATTGTACTGATATGTCTGGGCGTCAGTTATTTTTTATACGTCGTCGGCGCCATGATACAGTTCATGGTAGAGGGTCGGATTCGGCACCTATTGGGGAGAACGAGATTTGATAGAAAAATCAAGCGCTTGAACAACCATTATATTGTATGCGGCTACGGCCGCATCGGTCAGGTGATCTGCCGCAAACTATTGAGCGAGTCGGTGGATCTAGCCGTCATTGAGAACAATCCTGACCGCATCGATGCCATCGCTGATGACCACCTGCTCTACATCATCGGCGATGCCACCGATGCGGCGGTGTTGATGAAGGCCGGTATCGAACGTGCCGCCGGACTGATCGCCGTGCTGGCAACCGATGCCGACAACGTGTTTTTAGTCCTCACTGCCCGTCAGCTCAACCGCAGCATCCTCATCCTGGCGAGAGCCAGTCAGAAGCGCGCCAAGGCCAAAATTCAGGCCGCCGGTGCGGATTACGTCGGATCACCTTACGAACTGGGGGCGGTCAATATGGCCCAGCGGATCGTGCGGCCAACGGTCACCAATTTCCTGGATCTGGCTTTCAAACGCGGCAGCGAAGAGATCCAGATGGAAGAGATCCCCGTCAGCAGCAGATCTTCTCTCGGCGGCGTCAAACTGCAAGATTCCGGCATTCGTCAAGATTTCAATCTCATCCTTATCGCGGTAAAAAAGCCAGATGGGCGAATGATTTTCAATCCTTCTCACGAAACCCTGATCCAGGCCAATGACACTGTCATTGGCGTGGGTGAAACGGCGAACTTGACCAAACTGGGACGCAAGCTGAACCCCAAGCACGGACAGCGGGCCTGAGCAAAAACGTGCGGGGCGACCCGAAACCAGGTCGCCCCGCAAAGAGATGAAGCGTTGAGGCCACTTTAGATCTTATAGATGATACGCTTTTCGGTGATGATGATATCGACGTGCTTGTCGTGCGACTCCATGGGAACTGCCGGTACGATCTGGCACTCATGCAGAAGACCTACCTTGCGAGTGGTGATGGGCAGCTGGGGGATCAAACGGTCATAGTACCCCTCGCCAGAACCGAGGCGGCCGCCTTTCTCATCCATGGCGATACCGGGGATGATGGCAATATCGATGCACTCGATGGGCACACCCTTGCAACGGCTGGGATCGGGCTCGAGAATGCCGCGCGGACCGCGAACCAGATCCTTATCCGGATTGTCCACCTTGAAAAGGGTCATCTCGAGTTTCTGGGTATCGAAAATTGGCAATACAACGAGTTTGTTGTAGTCGTAACTTCGCTTGACGATCTCTGTCGTTCGTACCTGAAAGTCGTTGTTCACATAGAGGAGGGCGATACGGGCCTCCAGAAAGTTGGCAAACTCGAAAAGGCGCCCTTCGATGGCCTGCTGAATCTTCAGTCGCTCCTCGTCAACCAAACCGCTAACGATGGATTGGACCTCCTCACGAATCTCTTGCTTTTTCTCTCTGACCTCTTCCATGTAGTTCACTCCCCCGAATCTGCCGCAAATGCAGTTGTTGGAGATGCGGTTGATCGGTACCGCCGGGGCGGAGCGCCGACGTCACGAACCGCCACTTTAAAATTTTTACAAACGGCTAATATAATATTTTGGCCGTAATCAGTCAAGATTCAATAATCATTGACTCGACTGGAGGATTGCGTTAATTTTTCGTTGTTTTTAAGGTGGATTAGGGGCAGGATCGAGATCAACGCTTGCCATCATTCGCGTGGTTCAACACGCTCTACTACCGCCTGTAAGCACCGGGCCATATCACGCCTTCAGCAACCACATCGTACGGGATATCGATATGCTGGACATCAAACTGGTACGCCAGAATATTCAAGAGGTCGAAGCCGGACTCGCCAAACGGGGAATGCACCCGGATATGGCAGCCTTTAACGACGCCGATGACAACCGCAGGAAGATCTTGGCAGAGTTGGAATCCCTGCGCCACCAGCGCAATGTGGTCTCCGACGAAATCGCTGCTCTCAAAAAGCGCGGAGAGAATGCCGAGGCGATGGTCACCGAAATGCGTACCGTAGCGGGCCGAATCAAGGAGTTGGAAAAGGAGATCCAGACCCACGAGGCTTTCATCGACACCTTTATGCTGGGCCTTGCCAACCTGCCCCATTCCTCTGTGCCCGAAGGACACGATGAAACGCAAAACACCCTCGTGAAGACTGAGGGAACCCCGCCACAATTTGAGAATGAGGCCCAGGCACACTGGACAATCGGGGAGAACCTGGGTATCCTCGATTTCAATCGTGCAGCCGCCATCACCGGTGCCCGGTTTCCACTGTATCTCGGCGCCGGCGCCCGACTGGAGCGCGCCCTGATCAACTTCATGCTCGATGTGCACACCCGCACGCACGGCTACACAGAGGTGTTGCCCCCTTTCATCGTCAATCGCGCCACCATGACCCATACGGGCCAATTGCCGAAGTTTGAGGAGGATCTGTTCAAACTTGAGGGGTGGGACTATTTCCTTATCCCCACGGCGGAAGTTCCCGTAACCAACATCCATCAGAGCGAAATCCTCTCCGCAGACAAGCTGCCGATCTACTACACGGCCTACACGCCCTGTTTTCGCTCCGAAGCAGGATCATACGGCAAGGATACCCGCGGCCTAATCCGCCAACACCAATTCAACAAGGTAGAACTGGTCAAATTTGTGCTGCCCGAGACCTCCTACAATGAGTTGGAGACGCTCTTGAAGGATGCCGAAGCCATCCTTCAGCGGCTTGAACTACCCTACCGGGTGGTCACGTTGTGCAGTGGCGATCTGGGCTTTTCAGCAGCCAAGACCTACGACATCGAGGTATGGATGCCCGCCCAGGGCGTCTATCGCGAGATTTCCTCCTGTAGTAATTTCGAAGACTTTCAAGCACGTCGCGCCAACATCCGTTTTAAGCGCAAAGGGCAGAAAGGTACCGAGCTGGTGCACACGCTCAACGGCTCCGGTCTGGCAGTGGGCCGGACCCTGGCTGCCATCTTGGAGAACTACCAGCAGAGCGATGGCAGTGTGATCATTCCCGAAGCCCTGCGTGACTTCATGGGTGGAGAGGAGGTTCTCCGCCCATGAAACCATCCGACTTTCCCGAGGCCATCCAGCCGTATTTAATACCACAGCCCGCTGGGCGATTGTTCTACCGCTGTCTGCAGTGTGAGGCGACGCACGGTATTGAAGCGCTGCTGTATACCTGCCCGGCCTGTGGGCATGTACTGCTGCTGGAGGATGCGGACGCCGATCGGCTGCAAACGATCCCCGGCGAGACCTGGCGACAGATCTTCGATTACCGCGCCATGTTGACGACGCCCGCCCTGAAGGGCATCTATCGCTTCCACGAGTTCATCGGCCCCATTCTCCCTCCGGATGCCATCCTCTATTTGGGGGAAGGTCACACACCCGTAGTGGCCGCCAATGAACGCCTGTGCGCGCAGGTGGGCCTAAATTTCTACTTTAAGAACGATGGACAGAATCCGAGCGCGTCCTTCAAGGACAGGGGCATGGCCAGCGCCCTGAGCTATATCAATTATCTGGTTCGATCCGGAACTATAGCGGAAGTCCTCGCGGTGTGCGCCTCAACTGGTGACACCTCGGCGGCCATGGCCTTATATGGGGCCTATCTGCAACCGCAGATCAAATCCGCCGTTTTGCTTCCCCACAAGAAGGTGACGCCTCAGCAATTGGCCCAACCCTTGGGAAGTGGCGCCACCGTGTTCGAAATACCCGGCGTGTTCGACGATTGCATGAAGGTGGTCGAAGCCCTCAGCGAAACTTACAACGTCGCACTGCTGAACTCAAAGAACGCATGGCGCATTCTCGGCCAGGAATCCTACTCCTACGAGATCGCCCAGGCATTCGATTACGATCTGGCCGACAAAGTCGTTGTCGTCCCCATCGGCAACGCTGGCAATATTACGGCGGTGATGAGTGGCTTTCTTAAGTTCCACGCCACCGGTGTCATCGACGCGCTGCC
>JAAUYD010243319.1_pt1 | contig 57593 bp, 55 predicted proteins | sample 7278101 | NCBI WGS metagenome assembly JAAUYD01 (sample SAMN14350128, study PRJNA611818) | marine sediment metagenome | isolation source: surface marine sediment (0.6m) | place: French Polynesia: Moorea | collected 2018-08
AGGCTGTGCTGTCGCACGTTGATATACTGGTCAAAATTCATCGCCACCTAAAATGTGAATGTTCCTGATAGTATTTTTAGGTGGGGACTTCTTTTGACATTTTTGTTAAAACGGAGAGGGAGGGATTCGAACCCTCGTTAGAGTTACCCCTAAACAGCATTTCCAGTGCTGCGCCTTCAACCACTCGGCCACCTCTCCTTATGGGGTCACAAACATTCATTATACACCATCAATCAACTTTTTTTAACCTAATTTGAATATTAGGAAAATTTTAGCTTAAACGAAAATCTAGAAGACAGTAAACAGAAGACAGAAGATAAATAGACAAGCTTGAAGTCAAAAAAAAATAATTTTGCAAGTTTAACCTAAATAATACTAAAATAGACTGATATATTAGCGTTTATGCCAGTCTACTTTATTGAAAATTATTAGGGTTTGAGGTTTGCTCCTCGAATAACCCAAGTAATTGCACCACTAATGAGGGCCCAATACAATACTACTCGGTCTTTTATAGTGTTTCTCGGACTCATGAGGTACACCTAACACCTGCCTCCTGCCCCCTGCCTCCTGCCTCAAAGGGATAACTTCTGTACTTCACCAGTATGGGAACTGCTATATTTTAGCGATCGCCTAAATAAATACCTAGCGATCGCGCTGTCTTGACCATACAATCATGTTTTTCCACAGGAGACGTACAAACTTTTTGCTGATGACGTTCCTTGAGGGTACTAATGACACTAGATAAAGGTTCACTACTCACCTGGCCTTTTTGCCAAACCACCAACTGATCGTAGTTTTCTGCTTCTATAAGTTCGATAGCTTTGATCCCGAAAGCGGTTGACAATAGGCGATCCCAAGCAACCGGAGGATGACTGCGTTGCAGATGGCCTAAAACCGTCGTCCGCATATCAACATCTTTTAACAGACAAAAATCTTCATGTTTCTCATGACAAAGAATCTGACTATAGTCTTGAATCTGTCTGAGGAGATAATCTGCAATATGAGGATCTTTTTCTTGCTTTTGGTTTTTAACCCCTTCTGCAATGACCAATAGGCCAAAATGACGACCACGCTGTTGCAATTTTAAGAGTTGATGACAGCAACCATCCAACACATCTAAGCTAAGATAAGGGGTTAATTCAGGAATAAGGATGATATCGGCTCCTCCTGCGATCCCTCCCCGTAGAGCCAAATGACCGGCATCTCGACCCATGACTTGTACAATCATAATACGGTTATGACTGGCTGCAGTAAAGGTCAGATCGTATAATGCTTGAGTGACAATTTCAACAGCCGTTGTAAAACCCACAGAAAACTCTGTAAAAGGAACATCGTTGTCGATGGTTTTGGGAATGGCAATAATATTCCAATGACCTTCCTTAGCAAGATTATAAATAATATCTAAGCTACCATCTCCTCCAACAACAATTAAAGCATCTAAATTGAGGATTTCGTAGCCTTTGAGAATGGCTGCTTTGACCTCTGGATCTTCGGGATGTCCTTTACTAATAGATCCTAAAACACTCCCACTAAAAAATTGTAAAACGTCTAACCCGCGAATTCTTCCTGGAAGTTGATAACATTTCCCCGTCAATAACAGATCCTCTGGCCAACACTTTTCATTAGCAATATCCCGAAAACCGTCCGTTCCGTAGGGAAGACCATAAACCACCCAGTTATTGAGTTCTGCTGCTTTAACCACCGCACGAATAACTGCATTTAACCCAGGACAGTCCCCTCCACTGGTCAGTATGCCAATCCGTTTGCTGTTCATAACTCTACCTCCTGAGTTAATTATCCGGGTTAAGGGTAGTGGTCACTGGTTCTTGAAGCGATCGCCAGATGGGTGTATAGGTTTGCAGGGCCTTCATATACTGCGATCGCTCAAAGGCCGCTGGATCAGGACAATGAAGTTGGGAGAGACTCCCTTGCATTTGTTGGATGGACTCGTATTCGTTTTCTTCCATCCAGTTTCGCATTCCTTCTTCTAAGGTGGCTAAATAATGGATACCGTGACGCAATAATGCACTGACCACTTGGGTAATTTTTGCCCCGACCATGACCATTTTAATCACATCAGAAGCATGATGAATCCCACTGGTCGCAGCTAAGTCTGCATCAATTTTTCCGTATAAAATAGCGAGCCAACGCATGGGAAGCCGCATGGACTGAGGGGTACTTAAAAGAACGTTGGGATACACTTCTAGGTTGTTTAAATCGATATCGGGTTGATAGAAACGATTAAACAAAACTAAGCCATCGGCCCCAGTTTCTCCTAACCGTTTGGCCATATTAGCCATGTTACTAAAATAGGGACTTAATTTAATAGCCACAGGGATATTTATTTCTGATTTAACGGCTTTTAATATGTCTAAATAGTTCTGTTCAATTTCTCCCCCAGGAATGTCTAAATCGGTGGGAACATAATAAATATTGAGTTCTAGGGCATCGGCTCCGGCTTGTTCAATTTGTTGGGAATAATCTAACCATCCCCCTAGAGTTGAACCATTAATACTGGCAATAATGGGGATATTAACCATTTCTTTGCTGATGCGAATATGGTTTAAATATTCTTCAGAGCCAACGTGAAAAATTTCTGGTTCAGGGAAGTAGGTTAAGGCTTCAGCAAAGCTTTCGGTTCCGTAGGTTAAATGATGATGTAATTCGAGTTGTTCTTGTCGTAATTGTTCCTCAAAAAATGAGTGTAAAACAACGGCTGCTGCTCCAGCGTCTTCCATTCTTTTGATGTTATCTATTTCTTCACTTAATGGGGCGCAAGAACCTACGACCAAGGGGGATTTTAAAGTCATTCCCATATAAGTTGTTTTTAAATCCATTTGTTAACTCCTAATTCATCATTGAACTTTAGTTTTATGCTCCTTTTTGAACAGTATTTTTTCAACTGTTCAAGATCGTCCCCGGCTCTTTTTTTGTTGATTCTTACCATCAACTTTATACTTTTATTGTATCAGTTTTCTAAGGGGTTATTTATTTGTTTACTTATTTGTAAGATTTAGTTACAAATGTTATTCAGTAGCTGGTTATCAATAAACGTCAGGTGGGCAATGCTAATCAAAAGCCGACAAATCTTCTCCAGAACGTATTTTAGACATTGCCCACCCTACAGGTTTAATTCATTTAATTATACTCTTCTAATTCTTCATTCTAAATTCTCAATTCTCAATTCTAAATTCCCAATAAACTAACCATTAAAGCTTTTTGAGCGTGCATTCTATTTTCAGCTTGCTCCCACACTTTTGACTGTTTTCCTTCTATAACACTATTGGTTATTTCTTCTCCACGATGGGCTGGTAGACAGTGTAAAACAATAGCATCTTTATCAGCTTTATTTAAGAGTTCATCGTTAATTTGATAAGGTTGAAAAACGGGAATTCTCGACTCTGCTGATGCTTCTTGTCCCATACTAGCCCAAACATCCGTATAAAGCACATTAGCATCTTTAACAGCAGCAACCGGATCATCGGTTATCATAATCTCAAATCCGGGTTTAGCTAACTGTTTGGCTTGCTCAATAATCATTGCTAAAGGTTGATAATCTTTGGGGGTTGCTACTCTAATTTTCATCCCCATTAATGCTCCTCCTAAAATGAGAGAATGAGCAACATTATTACCATCTCCTAAATAAGTTACTGTACTCCCTGCTAGTTCGCCAAAACATTCTTTAATGGTCATAAAATCTGCTAAAATTTGACAGGGATGTTCTAAATCTGTCAGAGCATTAATAATAGGAATTTTTGCATATTCTGCAAAGGTTTCTAACTTCGATTGTTCAAAAGTACGGATGGCTAAAATGTCTAAATAACGATCTAACACCCTTGCTGTGTCCTTGGTGGGTTCTCCTCTGCCCACTTGAGTTACACTAGGATTGAGATCGAGGACTTGTCCCCCAAGTTGATAGATAGCAGCACTAAAGGAGACACGGGTACGGGTAGATGCTTTATCAAACAACAGTCCCAGGATTTTTTGACAACGGGGCGATCGCTGGCCACTTTTAAGCTCTGCACCTAAGTTTAGCACTTGGGTCATTTCTTCTGCACTGAGATCACCAATTCCTAAGATATCTCTTCCTTGGAGGGTTGTCATAATGGCTGTTATCCTCATCTATTGAGGATTTTATTATAGCTATGATGTCTCTGGTTACAAGAAAATCATAATTGAGATTTTAGAATTGTTTTTTCAGTAAACAGTGAACAGTGAGCGATAATTAATAACTGGTAACGGGTAAAGAAAATTTATTTGTTCGACGGTGATATGAAATGAGCAATTTTTGGGAAGACTAGAGATAGATCAAAACAAGTCAAGCTTTGATAAAGACTTGCTCTTTCAAAACTTGTTTAATATTAATCGTCTTCGTTTCTCCCTTGTATCGTTTTGCTGTTTCTATATTATGGGTTCTCCTACTTAACCTCAGTATTACTGAGGTTTTTTTATCTGTATTTTTAAAATTAATTTGCTTATAAGTGATCTGAAATAAGCAAGTTTTGGGAAGAATAGAGATAGATTAAAACAAGTCAAGCTTTAATATTAATTCTCCGACTTTCTTTCTTGTGTCGTTTTACTTTTTCTAGATCCTGATTCCTCCCACTTAACCTCAGAAATACTGAGGTTTTTTATTTGATTATCGCCGAATTTGGAGATAAAGTAATTGCGCTGAGGTTAATTGTACATTAGTTGTTCTAAAGTCGCTTTCATAATATCAGTAGTTTGAGCAAAAACACTAAAAACGAGAGCCTCTTTATACACCCTTTGCGCCGGATGATTATAATAGTTTGCAGCACCACTAGAGACTGTTACGGCTGCTTCTGCACATCTTTTAGCTAAATTAATTGACCAGACTCTTAACTCTAAATCATCTTTAAAAGAACGGTTATCAATTGTCATTACTTTTCTAATTTTCCTTTGACAAATCTGCCATTCTTCATTCAGGTGAGCATAGGCTTCCTGAATAAAATCAAGCTGTTTCGTTTCGGCCACCTTTTTAACAATATCGAGACCCGCTTTAGCACAACCTAAGACTAAAAAGCTCGGATAAAGAACAACTTTTTTGTCATTCTCATGAATGGCTCCTACTTGAGCAATAGAAACGACATTTTCCACCGGTAAAAAATAGTTTTCAAAGGTAGCCGTAACCGTATTAGTTGACTGCATCGCCCCTAATTTCATTGGTTCACTCAACCTAAGTTGAGACGATGGAGTAAAGGGAACAATCCCCCTAATTTCTTGACCATTAGGTAAACTAGCTCCTAAGATAAACATATCAAAAAAATCAAATCCTGTGATCCAAGGAATATGGCCAGTTATCTCATATCCTCCCTGAATAGGAGTAGCGGTAATCATTGGTTTTCCCTGTCTTCGTAATTGAGAAAAACCCAAACCACATAATAAATTCTCTTCGACAATTTTCGGCAAATATTGTTGTTTTAAAGCCTCATTTTCACTCTTGACCAGAGCCTGGACAGCCCCTTGATGTTGCAGTTGTAAAAAAGCCAAAGCCCCTGAATACTGGGAAAGTAATTCTTGAAGTAGATAAAAAGTTTCTGGGTCTAAGCCTAAACCTCCCCAAGATTTAGGAATTCTCACGGATAGTAAGGAGCGTTCAATTAATCCTTGTAAAGCCTTTTTTAACGAATCAGATGATTGATCGATATCAAAAGCAAAGGGAGTGATAGATTCTTGTAAATAGGATTCGATATTATCTAAAAAATGATCTTGATATTCTGTTTTACTATTTTGGTAAATCTCTCTAGAGACAGACATAAGCTTAGAACTAATTGCAACCATGAATCATGATAAGACAGTTTTTGCTGAGATTTCAGTTTAATTGTTAAGAGTTGACAACTCATTGTAAGCAAGACGTTAAACTATTATTCAAAGAATTAGAATAGCCCGATTGAAGCTATAGACTAAACAAAGATAAATATGGAGGGAGAGAGTGTCAATCTCCCTTGATATCAGTTAAGGAGTTACATGACAAACCTCAACCCAACCGCAAGTTATAGCCTTGCATTAACCATCGAATTACCTAATATTGCAGGAACCCTTGCCAACGTTACCCAGGCTATTGCAGGGGCCCAGGGGAGTTTAGGAGAAATTTCTTTGATTGAACATAACCTGAAAATTACGCAACGGGAAATTACCGTCGAAGCTTCGAGTGAAGAACACGCCGAAAAAATTGTTTCTGCTGTCAGAGAAATTCCTAACGTTAAGATACTCAAAGTCTCCGATCGCACCTTTGAACTCCACCGTCAGGGGAAAATTACCGTAGAAAGTCGTCTCCCTCTTCATTCTCAAGGGGACTTAGCCATGGCCTATACTCCAGGAGTGGGCCGTATCTGTAAAGCGATCGCCCGTGACCGTTCTCAAGTCTATAATCTTACCATCAAACATAATACGGTGGCAGTAGTAACCGATGGTAGTGCGGTGTTAGGGTTGGGGAATCTCGGACCCGAAGCAGCTTTGCCGGTGATGGAAGGAAAAGCCATGTTATTCAAGGAATTTGCCGGCGTGGATGCGTTTCCCATCTGTTTAGCCACCCAAGACACAGAAGAAATTATCGAAACCGTTAAACGCATCGCCCCAGTGTTTGGCGGGGTTAACTTAGAAGATATTGCCGCCCCCCGTTGCTTTGAAATTGAAAAACGATTGCGTCAGGAATTGGATATTCCCGTGTTCCACGACGATCAACATGGGACAGCCATTGTCACCCTAGCAGCTTTATTTAATGCCCTGAAATTAGTCCAGAAGCCCTTAGAAGGGGTACGAATCGTTATTAATGGGGCGGGGGCTGCTGGCGTGGCCATTGCCTCTTTATTGAGGACTGCGGGAGCTACCACCATTTGGTTATGTGACTCGAAAGGATTGATTTCTAACACTCGCACAGATTTGAATCCTCAAAAACAAGCCTATGCTGTCAGTGCCAGTGGCACCTTAGCCGATGCCATGCAAGGGGCCGATGTCTTTTTAGGGGTGAGTGCGCCAGGGGTAGTCACGCCAGAAATGGTGCGCTCGATGAACAAAGATCCTATTGTGTTTGCTATGGCCAATCCCATTCCTGAAATTCAACCAGAGTTAGTGATCAATGATGTAGCAGTGATGGCCACCGGACGTAGTGACTATCCTAACCAAATTAACAACGTTTTAGCCTTTCCTGGAGTCTTTCGAGGGGCGTTGGACTGTCATGCCAAAAATATTACCGAGCATATGTATTTAGAAGCAGCTAAAGCGATCGCTTCTTTGGTTAATTCCAGTCAGTTGAATGCTGAACATATCATCCCCTCGGTGTTTGATGATCGGGTGTCTCATGCTGTGGCTAGTGCGGTAGAATTAGCCGCCCGTGAAGACGGTGTAGCGATTCAGTAGTTATCGAGATAATAGGGTCTAAAACCTGACTTCTGACTTCTGTGCGATAGCGCCGGAACGCAGTGAGGAACTTCTGACTTCTTGAATATGCTAGACTCAGGTAGTAGAGCCGTCCTCCGCTTTGCTAAAGGCTTCTCCTGAGCTTGCCAAAGGGACGGGGTTTCAGAGCCGATTTGTTCGATGAAGAAGGTTGTTGTTGGTTTATCCGGTGGAGTCGATAGTTCTGTTGCTGCAGCGAGTTTACAACATCAAGGATACGATGTGATCGGGTTAACCCTATGGTTAATGAAAGGGAAAGGACAATGCTGTTCAGAGGGAATGGTAGATGCTGCGTTTATTTGTGAACAGTTAGGGATTCCCCATCATATTGTGGATACAAGAGATTTATTTCAAGCGAATATTGTTGATTATTTGGTCGCAGGATATGAATCTGGTGTCACTCCTTTACCTTGTTCTCAATGTAATCGTGCGGTGAAATTTGGCCCCATGTTAGCTTATGCTCAAGAAGAATTAGACTGCGATCGCATTGCGACTGGTCATTATGCCCGTATTCGTTATGATCAGCAAACGGAAAGATATCAACTTTTACGGGCTGTTGATCGCAATAAGGACCAATCTTACTTTTTATACGATCTCTCTCAAGACATTTTCGCCGGAACCATTTTTCCGTTGGGAGAACAAACCAAAGAAGAAACCCGACGCATTGCTGCAGAATTTGCGCTTAAAACGGCTAGTAAACCAGAAAGTCAAGATTTATGTCTCATTGAAGCTCATGGGTCTATGGTTAGCTTTCTCGATCAATATATTAAACCCAAAGAGGGGGAAATTGTGGATCTCGATGGCAATGTTTTAGGCACTCACCAAGGGGTTCATCACTATACCATTGGACAACGCAGAGGGTTAGGTATTGCTGCACCAGAACCTTTATACGTGGTTAAATTAGATGCGGTGATGAATCGGGTGATTGTGGGCAACCGCGCTGCGGGGGGTCGTTCTGATTGTACTGTAGGACGGTTAAACTGGGTTTCGATAGCTGAACCGTCTTCCCCCATTACCGCAGAAGTACAAGTGCGTTATCGTTCCTCTGCGGTTCCTGTGACCATTATTCCCATGGAAGATCATCGGGTCAAATTAAAGTTTAACGAGCCTCAATTTGGCATTACGCCAGGACAAGCTGCTGTTTTTTATGATGGTGAAATTGTTCTTGGTGGGGGAATTATTGAACTCTAATTTTGAGGCAGGAGGCAGGAGGCAGGGGGCAGGAGGCAATACTGATGACAGGAAACCTGTTCCTGAACTCACTGAGGATCTGATTGGAAAATTATTTGGCGATCGCTTACAATTGGCGATCGCTCTCTATCCTCATGGCTTGATTTCAAGTTCAGAAGTTCAAAACGGTTTGTCCCCTCTGTCGAACTCACGTTTAGTTACCTATAAGATTAAGAGAGGCAAGTAATATCAATTTATCGATGAACTTTCCCATCCGGCATAGTTGCACCCCGTAAAATCACACCAGCCAAGTTAGCACTCATTAACTCCGCCCTCGTTAAATTAGCATTACTCATATTTGCTCCCATCAGATTAGCTCGTGCAAAGAAAGCCTCTACTAAGTCAGCATCAGTTAAATTCGCCCCTGATAAGTTAGCCCGACTTAAATCTGCATGGTTCATTCGTGTTAACGTTAAATTAGCTTGATGAAGATTGGCACGATTTAAGACAGCATGAGTCATTACCGCCCCTCTAGCGGTAATATCCCCCAACTCAGCTTGGGATAATTGCGCCCTAACCAGATTCGCGTTAGTGAGATTCGCCCCAGTTAATTTTGCCCCCGTCAGATTCGTATCCGTCAGTAAAGCCCCTTTCAGGTTAGCATTGGTTAAATCCGCTTTCCGTAAATCAGCGTCCCTTAAATTAACTTCTTTGAGATTAGCCCCCACCAAATTAGCTCGACTCAAATCAACTCCCTTCATATTTGCCCCTTGAAAGTCCGCCCTAGCTAAATTAGCAGCTTGGAGGTTAGTATAGTAGCTCTTCTTTTCCTGACGCATATTTGCCCCCCTCAGACACGTCCCCGTGAGGGTTGCCCCACTTAAATCCGCTCCCCGTAAATCGGCCGCGATTAAGTTAGCATCGAGAAAAGTGGCTAAGGTAATATCCGTATCCCTTAAATTCGCTCCTGGTAGTAGGGTTCCGTGGAGAGTGGCATTCCGTAAGTCTGCCCCACTGAGGTCGGCCTGAGAAAAATTAGCCCCACTTAAGTTGGCTCCAACGAGATTAGCTTGGGTTAAGTTGGCACGGTTAAAATAAGAGAATAAGAGATTAGCCCCGTGTAAGTCCGCTTCATTGAGGATAATCCCGATCAAATCTGCACCGACTAGGTTAATTCCTGGCAGCTTTAAGCCATTAAATAACGTTTCTCCGGCAGAATATCGTTCAATTAGTTCACTGGGTTTCATAGAGACGGAATGGCAATAATATTATAAAAAGGGTTTTACGGCTTCAACAACGGTACTAGCTGTTTGTAGATGGGAATCAGAATCATTGAGAGATTTCGCCATTTTGTAGAGTTTTCCTTCAATCTCGGTAATGGAACGACCACTTTGAAGAATTTGCTCTAATAGATCATCAAGGGTATAACTTCTCAAAGTTGACCAATCTTGTCCACTGCGATCCCAGGGATGAAATAATAGAGAGAATAGCAGTATTTTAGCGCGTAATGGATTGGTATATTGCATAATTTCGAGACGAATCTCGAAAATATCATAGGTTGGTTTAGGGGGAGAGGGGACTGGTGTCGGCTGTACCTGTTTTAACTCGGTTACCATCTGTTCTGAGGTGATATCAATCACGGATGTTTCAAAGTCTGATTCAGAAGACCGCTCCATACTTTGATAATTTTTACTATTACTAATGGAAATAATTTGGGTGCTATGGTTATTGGAACTGCCTTGAGGCAACATTTCTTCTTGCTGTAAATTATCGTATAATCCACCAATTTGATGGAGAATTACTTTAGAAATGGCGATATATAAATTTTTCTTGTTAATATTATTAACTAATTGGATAAAAGCTTGTTTGAGAGTATTATAATCAGGATAAATTTCTAGTATTTCCGTGATTAAGTTTTTTAAGCCATAATGTTGAATGCGGTTTAAATCATTTTCCCAACTATTTTTAGTAATAGCATAGATTAATTTGTGAATTCTAGCGGTTTCAGGATGATTTGATAAATTTCTAACTGCTTGTTCTAAAAGAACTGTACTATCAGAAACATGAGTTTCTTGAGGATTGGTTGGAACTTCTACCACTTCTGTTGCTTGATTGATTTCACGGTAGATCGGTCCAACTTGTTCAACAATCGCTTTAGCGACTCCAGCATAAACTTTAGGACGGTTGAGCGTCTTAACTAATCTATATAAAGAAAAGGTTAGTTGTTCAAGGGTTTCTTGTTGTGCAATCAGTTCTTTAACTAAACTTTCCATGGACAACTCATTGAGGATATTGAGATCATTTTCCCAACTTTTTTGACAAATACAAAAGATTAATTTTTTGATTCTGATAGACTCTGGATGATGTTCTAGATATTGAACAGCCCGGTAAAATGAATCAGATGATAATTGCATAAAATACCCCTTAAATAGAAAAAAATACAGACGTTACGTCTTAAGTGGATATGTTAAGGTTTTTCTTTATCTCCAACACTAATCCTTGACACTTCACTGTCTATAATACTGTCTATCCTTAAGTTAGGAAACAAATGACTTCTTTGTTTTCTATCCTTGAAGAAACTAAATCTCTATGAATCACATCTTTACTACTATAGCTAAAGTTAAGTTAGATTCCTATGGGTAACTATCACTCTGATCAACCGATTCAACCTGAGTTTGAGCCACACTTAGGGGATCTTGACCCCATCAATACAGAAACCCTTAATGCTGATCTTCTGATGGACTCAGGGGACAACAAAACCAGAGAATCGTCGCAAATTACCGAAGTTTCCATTGTTGAGGATCATGACATTCCTTTAACTCAAGATTGGTTTAACTTAGCCCGTAAATTACGGGGACAAAATCGACAACTCCTTGATACAATTGTTACTTTGGAGCAAGCTTTAGCAGCCTCACGACAACAACTTCAAGACTATCAAGAGCGATCGCGTCATCATAATTCCTTGCTCTCCCAACAAACAGACCAACTTCAAACGACCCAAGGGGAAAATACCCATCTTCTTGAGCAACTTCAAACCTCTCAAACTCAGCTAAAACAGCAACAAAGTGACCTAGAATCCTTACAAACAAAATTGCAAGCTGCTCAAGAAGCCTTTGCCCACTTAGAACGGGAATTTGCTTTACTCAAAGAAGAATCGCTACAAAATAAGCACCAGCTAGTCCTTAAGGAAGAACAAATTAGGGAGTTGCAGCAACGTCTCCAACGACAACAACGCTACGCTCTACAGTATAAATCAGCATTGGATCAATGTCTAAGTCGTCATGCTAAAAAAATTGACGCTCCCCAAGGAAAAGGGCAGACTACCGTTGATGATCAAACTTCTCCTCATGTTGTGTCCATTCAACCTTGGTCTAGTTCCCTAGAAAACAAGCTTCCCCCTAGTCTGGGTTCTTCTTCGGTGGAACTTGATTGCTCTGATGAATCATTAGATCCCATGGATCAAACCTTAGAAGAGTTATTTTCCCTTAACCCAGAGCCAACCCTATCTGTATCTGAGAATCACGATGCTCCCCAGGAGGAAACCCCCTCCGATAATCCTGAAAATAGTAACCCTACAGAGGAGACAACTATTTCTTCCAAGGGTATATTAGTCAGTAGTTCTGTCCCTTTCAGTTTTAGTATTGATCCTCATCGCAAGGAAGATGCTGCCAGGGAAAAGGTTGACCTACCTTCGTTTTTGCGCCGTCAGTAGTCAGTGATCAGTGATCAGTGATCAGTTTTTTAGTCTCCTATTCCCCTTGAAAACGTCTTCTGCGCCAACGAGATAGACAGTGTACACTCATTATATAAGTTAAGACGGCAGCCACCCAACCCACGACTAAACAACCGGAAAATAAGGTGACTAAAAAGACTAAACCTGATTCTTTTAACTCAGTCCAGGATTGCCAATTATCAGGAAAACTAACTTGTGTTTCTCCAATTCCAAAGCCTAATACCAATTCTCCAACTTTATAATTGAAAGCAAAAATTGGGACATAAGTTAAAGGATTGCTAACCCAAGTTCCTGCTGCAGCAGCTAATTTATGACCCCGAAATATAACGGCTAACAACACACCAATGATGGTTTGTAGTCCAAACAAAGGGAAGCATCCTGCAAACACCCCAAAGGCTAATCCCCGTGAAATATAGCGAGGGGTTCCCCGTAACCGCAAAAACCGTAAATAAAAGTAACGGAAAGATCGCTTGATTCGAGAACGACGACGCTTAGACTGACGACGATAATGGGGTTTTTTGTCTTGAAAAATCACGGGAAGGGGAGACGGATCGACAGACATTGTATCAAAAGTAAAGAGGTTTACTCTTTTTCTATGCTATCAATCCTTTTTACCATAAATAATAGATTTTTTATGTAGAAATAATAGGTTCAATCTCAGCCTGATCTAAAATTTCAGGGATTAAATCTTCCCGTTTAACCGCCATCAGATGTACCCCTTGACAGAGTTGTTGCGCCAGTTTTACTTGTTCGGCGGCAATTTTGACTCCTTCTTTGAGGGGTTCTTCTGCTTCGGCTAAACGCTTAATCATGGTTTCGGGAATTTCTACTCCTGGGACATTCTTGTTAATAAATTGGGCATTTTTAGCCGACTTTAACAAAAAGATTCCCGCTAAAATCGGTTTATCAGTATTAGCTGCAATTTGGTGCATAAATTTATCTAACCGTTCAAAATCAGTGATCAGTTGACTTTGGAAAAATTGCGCTCCGGCTGCCAGTTTCCGCTCAAATCTTCGCTGCAACCCTGACCAACTGCCGCATTGAGGATCAACCGCAGCCCCAGGAAATAGGTCTAAGGGTTCATCGGGAAGGGGTTTCTCGTTGAAATCAATGCCTCGGTTGAGTTTATCAATCATTTGTAGTAATCTGACAGATTCTAGCTCAAATACGGCTCGTGCTTTTTTATGATCCCCTGCTTTCACGGGATCTCCTGTTAAGGCTAAAATGTTGCGTAATCCCAAGGCATAAGCCCCCATTAAGTCCCCTTGTAAGGCGATGACATTGCGATCGCGACAGGTCATTTGACAGATGGGTTCAATGCCATACTGCAATAATAAGGCAGAGGCAGCCATAGAGGACATTCTTAAGACAGCGCGACTGCCATCGGTAATATTAACCCCATGAACCCTTCCTTTGAGTTGTTTGGCCATCTCTAACATTCTGGTTGGGTTTCCTCCTTTGGGGGGAGTGACTTCTGCGGTGATCAAAAATTCTTTGTTTTGGACAGCTTGACGAAAATGGTTAATCATAGTTTAGGTAGATTTTAATTATCAAATAGGAGTCGGTGATCAGTGATCAGTTATCAGTTATCAGTTGGCAATGATAAGTATCCTAAAGCATCTTTGACTCTGGTTAGGGTTTGATGGGCAACCGTTTCGGCTTTTTCTTTCCCTTCTCGTAATACTGAGTCTAAATAATCCTTATTATCCATAATAGCCTGATATTTTTCTTGAATCGGTTTCAAGGCTTCTATGGTTGTTTCAGTCAATAGGGGTTTAAATTGTCCCCATCCCATGTCAAGACATTCTGCTGCGACTTCTTGTTTATTTTTTCCTGATAATAAAGTATATAATCCCAATAAATTGTTACACTCAGGCCGTTCTTGATTATCAAATTCTAAACCCTTTATTGGATCAGTTTTGCACTTTTTAATCTTCTTTTTAATGATATCAGGGGTATCTAATAAGTTAATGCGACTGAGATCAGAAGGGTCTGATTTTGACATTTTACGGGTTCCATCGGTTAAACTCATTACTCTTGCCCCTTGTTTACGAATTAAAGGTTCAGGGAGTTTTAAAACGGGGTTTTCTTTAGTGGCAAATTGATCATTAAATCTGATAGCGATGTCTCTGGTTAATTCTAAATGTTGTTTTTGATCCTCTCCCACAGGAACTTGATCTGCATCATAGAGTAAAATATCAGCAGCCATTAAGACGGGATAATCTAACAGTCCAACGCTAACATTTTCTCCTTGTTTGAGGGCTTTTTCTTTAAACTGAATCATCCTTTCTAACCAATTTAAAGGGGTGATACAATTCAATAGCCAAGCGAGTTCGCTATGTTCCGTAACATGGGATTGAACAAAGATGGTAGCATGGTCTAAATCAATGCCACAGGCTAAATACAAGGCTGCTATGGTATAAGTATCCTGGGCTAAGGTTTTGGGGTTGTGAGGGACGGTAATGGCGTGAAGATCCACCACACAGAAAAAGTTATCATAATTATCTTGCCTATCTACCCAGGTACGAATTGCCCCTAAATAGTTCCCTAAGTGGAGATTCCCTGTGGGTTGTACTCCTGATAATACCCGTTGTTTACCCATTCTACTCTTATGGTAATTTTTGTTCAATGTTATTATTTCTTTACAATTATGCCTGATTATGGAACTTCTGTAAAAAATTTGTAGTGAAAGTTGAGTATTTGGCGGACAATAATCAACTATAGTAAAATGATGAGTGGTGGTAATACATTGGCAGGTGCATGGGAATTGGAGCAAAATTAATTTTGAAACAACAAAAACTAACCAAAAACTTTGTGGAGATAAATTACCAACCATGCTAGAAAAATTTAATGAAGTAATTTTTTGGTTGTTTTTTAATGTAATCTTAGCTCTTCTTCCATTATTTGTTAATTTACTCTTGATCTTCCTGATTCCTCATCAAGAACGTCAACAATGGAAATGGATTACTCTTGTTAAAGAAGGCGAGTTATTTTTTTTCTCAAGCACTCTGGCAGCTATAGGAATTGGCGATATCTTTCAAAATAATAATCTTTCTCAATCTACAGAATCAGAATTAGTATCAACATTTACATTGATCTCATTACTGCTCGTTCTACTATTATCATCTATTATATTTGGGTGTTCAGCGTTGATGAAAATACAAGGACAATTATCAGGGTCTAGATATCCATATTTGTTTGATGAAGAAAAATTTGCTATTGGATCAATTACCTGTGCCATTATGGCCATCATACTAAGCTTAATAGCATTCATATCTAATGGAGCTTAATCTTATGACTACAAGTGCAGAAAAGTTAGAAATACTTTCTGATGTTGCCAGAAGAATCAATATTAATATTTCTAACACATTATCAGAAAATACAAGGATTAGAACTTTAAAAAGTATCAATGTTACCAATCTGGCCGCTACTGCTTCTGCTGCTGCTGTTGGTGGAGCTGTAGGTACTGGTACTGGGTTAGCTATTGGCCTAGCAGTGGGTAGCTTAATTCTACCAGGAATTGGAACCGTAATTGGAATGACTGCTGCTGGTGCATTGTCTCATATATTAAATAAAAATTCAATACAAGATGAAGTAAAAGAAGTATTAAACCAAATTCTTAGTGCAGTCAAAAACGATACAGTTCTTGATAATGATATTTCTGAAATTCTTGATACAAACATCAAACATGATCGTGTTATAGATATCAAAAAATCTTTTGTAGAATTGCGAATCATGATTGAATTAACTAATTTACAAAACTATTTAAAAAATGACGCTAATCACCAGACAATGGAAAGTTTTAAAGTGCTAAAAAATTATCCATCTTATGATAGTCAAGCTCTAACATACTGTTTTAATAATATTGAGAAAATTTTACAAGGCTATCCACACTTTCAGGAAATTATTGGAAGTATCAAAAAATATATAAAACTAGAAGATGAATTGGGTTAATTAAAATGAATCAAGACTTAAATTACTATCATCTTATTCATCAAAAAATTGCTTCTTTAGTTTTATATCAATCTATTTTTGTTGATGAAGTTGGAGAAGCTTTTTTCAAAGTTTTAAGCTTAATTCATATTCGTGAGCAGCCATCAATTGATATCAATTGTCTCAAAGCTTATGGTCTTTGGTTCAAAAATTTAGCCTCTCAAGGAATGAGTTGGCAAGATTATATTGTTAGAAAAATTCTGCTTGATGATAATCCTTTTAGTCGACAAGTTCAACAGAATTCTTTACGAGACTTATCTCAACCTTTAATTGAAGCAACTCAACACGATTTAAGTATTTTAAACACCTTATATAATCTTCCTTTAGAAGCAATTAGTCAATGGGTAAAAGAAGCAACGAATGTTCCTTTTTCTCCTTTTATTGGACAATTTGAAAATAAAGATCATACCTTTCTCCATCAAGAAAATAATTGGGAGAATTGTTTAGAACAATTAGCTAATCATTATCGTCAACACGGAACAGGAATTTTTGCCCAGTATAAAGCTTTAAAATGGCAGAATAATCAATTAATTGGCATTAATCAACCTGATCCAATAACCTTAACTGAAATTGTCGGTTATGAGAAACAAAAAGAAACTTTAATTAAGAATACAGAGATTTTATTATCCAGTTATAATGCCCTTAATATTTTATTATATGGTAGTCGTGGATCGGGCAAATCTTCTCTGGTTAAAGGGTTATTGAATGAATATTATTCCCAGGGATTAAGATTAATAGAAGTTAATAAGTCTCAGTTATCTAATTTACCAATAATTGTGGATAAATTGAGAAATATAGCTCAGAAATTTATTATTTTTGTGGATGATTTATCCTTTGAAGAAGATAACGATTCTTTTAAAGCATTCAAAGTTGTTTTAGAAGGAAATGTAACAGCAAAAGCTCAAAATGTAGTAGTTTACGCAACTTCTAATAGACGACATTTAATTAGGGAATATTTTGAAGATCGCCCTCGTCCTAAAGATGCTGATGAAATTCATCATTGGGACACAGTACAAGAAAAATTATCCTTTAGTGATCGCTTTGGTTTAACGTTAACGTTTGAACCAGCTAACCAAGATACTTACCTGAAAATTGTGCATCATTTAGCCTCACAAATCAATTTACAAATAGATAAAGATGAGTTAGAATTTAAGGCTAAACAATGGGCGACTCAACATAATGGAAGATCCGGCAGAACCGCCCGACAATTTATTGATTTTCTACAAGGAGAATTAGCTATTAAGAATTAGTTTGATTTTTCTCACTATTTTACTCAAAAGTCCAGTCGATCAGTCTCTTAATAATTAATCCTAACACCCCAAAGGTGATGATTAATAATAGGGGGACAAAAAGGCCTTTTAGAATAGGGGTTTGACAAATAAAGGAATCCTTCGCTAGAATGACATCACATTTCTTTTCGCTTTCAGGGATAAGAGATGTTCCTGCGGTTCCTGTACCAATGGTGGTGAGTAAGGTTTGAAAATTACGTTCTCGGTCACTTTTTTCTACTTCTATTTGAATAGCAACCGCTTTTATTTCATTTTCCAGTAATTTGAACCCTCTCTCTAGATTTTCTAAATTTTTTTCAATTTGTTTTAGATATTTTTTAGTAACTAATTGACTAAATTCTTCTAAAAAGTTAAGATCACAGTTGAGTTCTTTTTCTTTGGCTTTGGTAATAATTTTTTTTAGTCGTTCTTCATAATTCTCTACATTAATTTCGATCGTTCCTTTTTGAATCTCAATGGCGTTTAATTTTCTCGTATAATCAGACAGTTTATCTTGAATGTTAGCAATGATTAATCTCAGAGAATTTAACTGTTTTCTCTGATGTAATCTTGTTGTTATTTGTTCGCTTCCTGATTGAATTTCAGAAAAATCTTTTTTAATGGATTTCGCTAACAGTTGGCTTTGTGCATAAGCAAAACTGATTTTATGATAGTAATGAAATAACTGCATCCAATGATCATAAAAGTTACTGGATAATTCTAAACTGTGTTGATCCCGATAAAGAATAATAATAACATGATCTTTCGCTGTGATAATTTCTTCCTTGGAAGATAACATTGATCGGGTCAGTCGTCGACGGGATAATTGAAAAATATAACCTCCCAAAAATTTTCCTTGTCCTTCTAATTCTTCAGGCCAATTTAATTCAGGAAATAGCGCATGATAACAGGACTTAGCAATAGATTCAACATCTGTTTCTTCAGGGTTTAAATAAGCGGAAACTAACCAAGTTTGACCAATGGTTGCTACTTGATAGTTTAAAATTTGGGTAATTTCTAACTTTAAATCAGCAAAATATTCGGGAAAGTGAGGTTCCGTTATTTGTTCGGACGCACACTCAACTAATAATCCATAAGCATCACTAAGTTGAACAGGATAAGCATATCCTGTAACATCTTTTCGGCTAAATTCTAGCGGAAGATATTTTTCCTTAAACAGATAAATATAATTATTATCTATCTCATTATCAAAATCTGTTTGTAAGGCTGATTGAATGGGTTTAGGGAACTTTTTAACAAAAAAACCACGATTATCTTCAATCTCTTCAGGGGTATCCCCTAGACCACTCCTCAAATCGTAACTAAAAAGATCGAGATTAGGATAAAAAATATTAGCCATTCTAATATTAGGCTTCTCAATACGAGGTCAAGTAATCAGGCAAGGATTTTCTTGCCAATTAAATACTTAACATCATACACTCACTTTGCACCGATTGGCCAGCCATTGAGACAGTGAATCCAACCCTAGTTTATTAGCAGTTTGTGTCGGTTCAGGGGTGTTAATCACCCGATAAACCATATTGCTAATTTCATAAGTGTTGCGATTATCCGCTTGAGGAACAGGAATGGGAAAACTATTCAGTGTCGTTTTTGGAAGGGGTGCAATATTGGCTAAGGTTGCTTCCGTGGGTAATAAGTCCCCAGGAGGCTGTTCATCGAGAGAATCGAGTTGCAATTTATAGTCTTGAAAACGATGATAAAAAGCGGAATTTGTTTGCAATATTTTTTGTAAAGCCGGCTGAATTAAATTAGTCCAAACTTCAGGACTACTATCAATCAATCGACCCTGGAAAACTTGCGAAAACCTTTCTTTTTCCGCCGTTGTCAGTGGACAATCTAACTCCTTAAGAGCGAGTAAAAAAGCAAGTAAAGTATTGTTAACAGAAGTATCGGTATTCATGGCCTAATCCGATGAGTAAGCATATAATGGTCAGTGTAACTCCTATCCTGATTCTAATCGAGAATTACAGAATCTTTTCCACTCCTCAACAAAACTTTAAAACTTATGAAAAGAGAAGCCTTAGTTGTAGGGATTAATCGCTATCCTCTTCTCAGTTTAGCTTCATCTAAAAATGCCAATTTAACCACTCCTGCTGCGGATGCGGAAGCCATTGCCCAATTATTAGAAAAATATGGACAATTCCATGTGACTCGTCTGCCAGAAATTTATCTAGAAGGAAAGCGAAAAGTTGATGATCAAGGAACTATAACGACTGAGCAATTAGAAACAGCGATCGCTAATCTTTTTACCCCTCCTGATAAAAGTAGTTTATCCGATACTGCATTACTGTTTTTTGCCGGTCATGGACAAAGATATGAACATCCTGGAGAAATTTTTGAGGGCTATTTAGCCACCAGCGAAGTCAGTCCTTTTAAACAGGGTTTATCCATGGGGTGGTTACGAAATATTTTAAAAAAAAGTTCAGTTCGTCAACAAATTGTCTGGTTAGATTGTTGTCATAGTGGAGAATTACTTAACTTTGAAGATGAAGAATTTTTTGTTAAAGGACAAGCAAAAGATCGCTGTTTAATTGCTGCTTCTCGTTCTTTTGAAGTAGCCTATGAAGAATGGGGAGGAAAACATGGGATTCTGGGGGGTGCGTTATTAGAAATTCTCAATCCTGAGCAACAAGAAATACCTTGGGTCAGCAATTATACCCTTGTAGATTCCATTGCCCAGAAGTTGCAAACATCAGCCCAACGCCCTGTTTTTCGCAATTGGGGAGGAGAAATTCTCTTAACAGGGGAAAAAGCTCAAATTAAACAAGGGATTAAATTAGCCGAAATTTGCCCCTACAAAGGGTTAGAATCCTTTGAATTTAATGATAGAGATCCTGAGTATTTTTATGGACGCACTCAGTTAATTGATACTTTATTAGAAAAAATTGATAAAAGTAACTTTGTGGCTGTCGTCGGTGCCTCCGGGAGTGGTAAATCTTCTGTCGTTAAAGCAGGACTCCTGTATCAAATCAGTTTAGGACAACGGATATCTGGTAGCGAAAATTGGGTCATTCGCATTTTTCGGCCAGGAGAACACCCCTTATCTAGTTTAGTCCTGGCTGTGGCAGATCATCCCCAATGTATCATGCCAGAAGCGATCTCCCAAACCGTCGCAACCATCCAACAACTGATAGAAACCACAACACAAGGAAACCGTTTAATTCTTGTTATTGATCAATTTGAAGAACTTTTTACCCTCTGTCATAAAGATCAAGAAAGACAAAGATTTTTTCACGTTTTATTTGAGCTTTTAAACAGACTCAATGGTCAACTCCGTGTCATTATTACGCTACGGGCTGATTTCTTTGGTAAATGCGCTGAACAAAATTATCAGGGATTAGCACAAAAAATTCAAGACAATTTGGAAACTGTCACCCCAATGACTCCCAATGAATTAAGGGAAGCCATTTTGCAACCCGCTAATAAAGTTGGGTTAGAAGTGCAACGGGAGTTAGTGGAAAAAATATTAGAAGATGTCAGTGGGCCCGGTAGTTTACCCCTGTTGCAATATACCCTCACCCAATTGTGGCGTGAACGAGAATTTAATCGGTTAACCTTGGCTGAATATATTAAGCTAGGAGGGGTAAAAGGGGCATTAAAGCAACGAGCAGATGAAATTTATAAGCAATTAACTAAAATTGAACAAACAGCAACGGAACACATCTTCTTAGAATTAACCCAATTAGGAGAAGGAACGGAAGACACTCGTAGACAGGTTTTAAAATCAGACTTAATTAAACAGTCTTCCCCAAAACTTCCCATTGAAACCGCGCTACAAAAATTGGTTGAAGCTAGATTAATTGTGACTTCAGAATTACAAAGTAGAGACACAGAGACAATCAAAACAACTACAGTGGTAGACGTTGCCCATGAAGCCTTAATTCGCCATTGGCCAACGTTGCGACGTTGGGTGGATAAAAACCGTGATCTCATTCGTCAAAAACGACGTATTGAAGAAGATGCTCAGGAATGGTATGAAGAGGGTAAAAAGGAAGAAGTTGGTTTATTGCTCAGTGGTGCAAAATTAGAGGCCGTTGAAAATTATCTAGAGGAACATGGTCAATTTAGGTCATTAAATCAGATAACTCAAGATTATATTAGTACCAGTCGACAAGTACGCGATGACCTTCGTGAAAAAGAAGAATCTCGTCGTCGTAAAGAAATTGAAACGGCTCAAAAATTAACAGAAGAAGCAGAAAAAAGACAAAAAGCTGAAAAAACAGCCCGTAAAGAAGCAGAACAACGAGCGGAACAACAAAGACAAGCTAATAAAAAACTGAAGCGACAAAGGGGAGGATTAGTTATCCTTATTTGTCTTACAGTAGGTTTGACTGTTGTTGTGAAGAATCAAAGAGATATTACAAGGATATTTTTAGGAGGACATACCAATACCCTCAATAGTGCTTCCGAAGCCCTCATCTTAAGCAATAAAGAATTTGATGGCTTACTGTTTGCCATTCGCGCAGCACAACCTTTACAACAAAAACAACTTCAAGGACACACCGCAATTAACAATCAGGTAAAAACTACCTTACAAAAAGCCCTTCTCTCGGTTCAAGAACGTAATCGATTTTCAGGCCATAATGGACCTGTTTACAGTGTCAGTTTCTCCCCCAATGGTCAATATATGGCCACTGGAAGTGGGGATGGAACGGTTAAACTTTGGAAACCAACAGGAGAACTTATACAGACTTTCGAGGGTCATCAAGGATTAATTTGGAGTGTCGCTTTTAGTCCCGATGGTCAGACCATTGCCACAGGGAGTGACGATAAAACCGTTAAACTTTGGAACCTCCAAGGCCAAGAATTACAGAGTTTAACAGGACATAAAGCCAAAGTGACTCATGTTACCTTTAGTCCCGACGGTCAAACCATTGCTAGTAGCAGTGAAGACAGAACCGTAAAACTTTGGTCCCTTCAAGGGAAGCTATTACAAACCATAGAAACCCATGAAACAGGTGTGTGGAGTGTCGCTTTTAGTCCTGATGGTCAAACCTTAGCCAGTGTGGATATGGAGGGAATGATTTTACTTTCCTCGATTGAAGGGAAAAAACTGCACAGTTGGCAAGGTCATAAAAAATGGATTTGGACAGTACATTTTAGTCCTGATGGTCAAAAAATTGCCACAGGAGGTCAAAACGGGATGATTAAACTTTGGAACCTTCAAGGAGAGGAACTGGACACCATAGAAAGTCATAATGAGACAGTTACTAGCATTGGCTTTAGTCCTGATGGTAAAACCTTGGCTTCTGCTAGCAGTGACCATAAAGTGACACTCTGGAATGTTCTTGATGGCAAAGCAATTGATACCATTCACGCCCATGATAACTGGGTTTGGGACGTTAGTTTTAGTCCTGATAGTCAAACGTTAGCGACTGCTGGTAAAGATGCAACTGTCAAACTTTGGAACTTAAATAGTAGGGGTCAAACCAGTCTATTTACCAAAATTCCTCAAGATGATGCTGTTACAGAACTCAATTTTAGTCCCGATGGTCAATTATTAGCGACAGTTCATAAAGACAAAACCGCTAGATTGTGGACTCGTCAGGGCAAATTACTTCATACTTTAGAAGGCCATGATAATGAAGTGTGGGATGTGAGATTTAGTCCTGATGGAAAAACCATTGCGACGGCCAGTAGTGATAGAACAGTAAAACTATGGGATTTAGAAGGTGAGTTAATTCAAACCCTTGAAGATCATAAAGATAAAATTTGGCGAGTCAGATTTAGTCCTGATGGTCAGACAATAGCTACTGCTAGTAGTGATAAAACAGCTAAACTCTGGAACTTACAAGGTGAGGTGATTCAAACCCTTGAAGGTCATAACGATGAAGTATATGGGGTTAGTTTTAGTCCCGATGGTCAAAAAATTCTCACCAGTAGTAAGAATGGGACGGTGAAACTCTGGTCACGACAAGGAAAAGAATTACGAACGCTATCGGGTCATACTGATTCAGTGTTTAAAGTCAGTTTTAGTCCCGATGGTCAAACATTAGTCACTGCTAGTGCTGATAAAACAGCAAAAATATGGTCAATTAAAGGAATAGAATTACAAAGTTTAGAAGGTCATAAAAGTTCGGTTTACAGTGCCACTTTTAGTCCAGATGGTGACATAATCGCTACCATGAGTCGTGATGGAACTACAAAACTTTGGACTCTGGAAGGACTATTATTAGACAATTTAAGTGAACATAAAATGGCCGTTAATGGGGCAAGTTTTAGCCCCGATGGTCAAACCTTAGCCACAGGAAGTTCAGATCAATCAGTTATTTTGTGGCAATTAGATCGAGAACATTTAAAGTTAACCAGGGAACAAGATTTAGAGGTTTTGATGAATAAAGCTTGTGATTGGGTTAAAAATTATCTAGACCACAATCACAAAGTTGATAAAAATGAGAGAAACCTTTGTTCGTACTGAGGATGAATTTCTGGTATAACTGAATTATACTAGAAGAGTAACAAAATAATTATTGTTACTCTCGGAAGAAATCTTGGACTATGAAAACAGCGATCTCCATTCCTGATAACATTTTTACTGAAGCAGAAGAATTGGCCAAAAAACTTCAGATAAGTCGAAGTGAACTTTATACCTTAGCTATTACTGCTTATCTAAAAAACTCCCTTTCTTCTCAAATCACAGAAAAGCTCGATCAAGTTTATCAAGACATAGATAGTAAACTTCCCTTAGATATTACACAAATGCAATTTAGTTCTCTGGAGACAGAACAATGGTGATTCATCGGGGAGATATTTGGTGGGCAAATCTGCCATCACCTTTGGGAAGTGAACCAGGTTATCGTCGTCCTATCTTAGTTATTCAAATCTAACATTAGGCGAAGCTCCAGGGAATGTTTATTTACCTAAAAATAAAACTGATTTACCCAAGGATTCTGTGGCCAATGTTTCGCAAATTGTCACCATTGATAAAGCTTTTTTAACAGAAAAAATAACTTGTTTAGACGTAGCTTTTATGGAAAGAATCGATGAGGGTTTACGTCTTGTTTTGTATCTATAAATTGAAACACAGATTCAAGTTGTCCTCCCCAAAACTTGTAATCATGAGCAGCACCTTGCACAGCATGATATTCAACAAGAGAATTCCCCTGATAATACTTCATTAAAGTATCATAAAAGAGTCGACTTTGGGATTCCGGAACAATCTTATCTGCTGTTCCGTGGGCTAAATAAAGGGGCATTTTCCATTCATTGACTCGATTTTGAGGATTATCTTTTCCTTTCCATCGTTGCGGAAATTGAGAAAAAGAACCATAAACCGAGGTCATTAATTTATCGCTGGGCATATTTTCTTGACTAAAATCTCCCGAAAGACTTGCCCCTGCTACGAATAAATCGGGATTTTCTAAGGCAATTAATACCACACCTCTACCCCCTGTAGAAAGTCCTAACATGGTGTTATGTTGTCCCATTAATAATAAGTTATGTCGTTGTTGTATAGTTGGGATAAATTTTTCTTTTATAAATTGACCACCAGGAACAGCATTCCACTTCATTTTTGTTTCTGGATAATAATGACTTTCATAGAGTGTTTTTCCCATTTCTGGCAGAATTAAAATATAGCCATATTCCTCAGCATACTTGACTAAATCACTGTTTTCAATCCAACTATTTCGCGCAAAATTCCACCCCGGAAGTAGCAAAAGACTCTTAATAACAGTTTGAGAATTTTGGTCATAGTTAGCAGGAATATAGACATCATATAAAACATCCTCAACTAATAAGTTTTTATTCCATCCTTTTTTTGCATTAGTAATCTTTAATTTAGATTGAGCAATTGATGGTATTGGTTTCATAGAAGAAGAGTTTTCTTTATTCGTAGCAGATATGTCAGACAAGGTAACTTTTTTGTCAGATAATTCCTGATTTTTTACGGTTGATAAACTGTCTTGAGCTAAACAACTTCCTAAAAAAAATACTAGGGTTGGTATGGTTAAAATTGTTTTGATAAATTGTTTTTTCATGATTTTGTTATTAGTTGCTTTATGCTTTATTTGTCGAGATGAAATACAATAATTATAAATTTTTGAGGTATCTGATTAATATCAAGCAGAGAGGATAGATTTCGATTCATAAATTACCTGATAGTTATTTAAAATTTCTTGACGACGTATCCAGTTAAAGTCTTTTTCTACGGTTGTTTTTTCCAGTAAATCAACTTTTCGTTTTAATAAATCTTCAAGTTGATATTCAAGGTCAACAAATTGTAGGAAACTTATGTTTACGTCAGGGTCAAAAGTAACCAAAATATCAATATCACTATCAGCGTTAAAATCGTCTCGGAGAATAGATCCAAACAAACAGAATTCACTGATTTTTGCTGTTCGACAAAATTCTTGAAGTTGCTTAGGTTTAATTCCTAATCTTTCATAAAGTATGTTTTGATTCATAATGAGTTTCTTTTTTAATTAATACTTTAGAATTAAGGGAGTCAAGGATTCTTGTTTGAAAAAGATCAGGGACAAGGAGACAGGAGGAAATTCATTCAAATAAATTATAATCAATAAAGGACAATTTGCAACTTTGGGATGTTCCCGATGAAAGCAACTAAGGTTATTCAACAATATAATAATGGAAAACGCAACTTCCGACGCTTAAACCTACGAGGAGCGAATTTTAAAGGACAAGATTTATCAGGGGCAGATTTTAGTTATTGTCAGATACAAAGCGCAGATTTTAGTCATACAAACCTAACTAATGCAAAGTTTATCGGGGCAAAAGCAGGACTACAAAAGCGATGGGTAATTATTTTAGGATTTTTGGTTTTAGTCTTATTTGTTGTCTCTAGTATATGGTCAATTTTTTCTATATTTCTTATTCCTATGGTATTTGATTATGATTTTGAATCTTTTGAACATGAAGTAATAGCATGGATTAGTATAACTTAGATAAGGATGACAAAGCAGAAGCGGTTAACCAAGTCAAAAAAATTGCTGAAGCGTGTCAAGAACCTGAAAATGAAAGCCTACAAAATCAAGCAAAACGGGCTGTTAGTTTTCTAGAAATTATTGCCAAAGGATTAGAACCAGTTAGTAAATTAGCTAAAGCTTGTCAAAATGTTTTACCTGTTATCATTAGTTTTTTAGGATTTTGATGAAAAATTATTCAGGGATCAATGAATGATCCCTTAAACAAAAGATTATTCACTGAGAACTTCTTCTGCTTCCTCTTCCCCTTCGGTTTCAGGGGCCGGAGGAACCAAGGCAACTGCTGCGATCGCATCTTCACTATCTAACCGTTGCACCCGAACCCCCGTAGCAGCGCGAGACTGCAAGGAAATAGCATCCACTGCTTGACGAATAATAATCCCTCGGTTAGAAACAATCATTAATTCATCTTCTGCATTCACCACATGAAGAGAGGCTAAACAATCGGTTTTTGATTTAAACTTAATGGCCCGGACTCCCATTCCGGCGCGTCGTTGCAGACGAAACTGGGAAATGGGAACTCGCTTGCCATACCCTCCATTGGTAATGGCTAAAATCCAAGGTCCACCAGTGGTCTCTTCTTCGGTTAACTCTTCATTCTCATTGTCTAAAATGTCTTCATCTTCTGCTGTATCTTCCATTCCTGCGGTGACTTGAGCAGGTAATATATCCATGCTAATTAATTCGTCCCCTTTCTTTAATTTCATGGCTTTCACCCCTCTGGTTGCCCGTCCCAGAGGTCGCAGTTGTTGGTTATCGGCGTGAAAATGAATGGCCATCCCTTTACGGGTTCCCAAAATAATACTATCTTCTTCTCGCGTCAGTCTTACCCATCGCAGTTGATCTCCGTCTCCCAGGGAAATGGCAATTAAACCATTAGTTCTAATATTACTAAAGGCAGACAGGGCGGTTTTTTTGATGTAACCATTGCGGGTTAACATCACTAAGAAAATGTCTTCACTAAACTCACTCACCGCAACGATGGAGGTAATTTTCTCGTCTTTGGGGATGGGTAACATCTGCACAATCGGTATCCCTCGGGCCGTTCGAGAAGCGGCCGGTATCTGATACGCATTCACTGCATACACCACCCCGCGATCGCTGAAAAAGAGGACTTGATCGTGATCACAACAGGTTAAAAAGTGTTCAACCACATCATCTTCTTTAATTTTCGCTGCTGCTTTCCCTCTGGTGGCCCGTTGTTGTGCCTCAAAGGTACTGACGGGCATTCGTTTGATGTAACCTTGTTCTGTGAGGAGGATAATAGCTTGTTCGTTGGCAATGAGGTCGGTATCGACAATTTCTCCGTCGTCGTGGACAATTTCGGTGCGTCGTGGGGTAGCATGAATGGTTTTGATCTGGGTTAATTCGTCTTCGATAATGGCTTCGATGCGTTCCCGTCGCGCTAAAATGTCTTTTAAGTCAGCAATTTTTAGCTGTAATTCTTCGTGTTCGGCGTGTATTTTCTCGGCTTCTAAAGCAGTTAACCGACGGAGTTGCATTTGTAAGATAGCATCTGCTTGCACGGGAGAGAGGCCAAACTGTTGCACTAATTCTTCTTTTGCGCTACTGGTATCAGCAGCCCCGCGAATGAGTTGAATGACGGCATCTAGGTTATCCAGGGCGATCAGTAACCCTTGTAGGAGGTGATCCCGTTCTTCGGCTTTGCGGAGTTCGTATTGGGTGCGACGGGTGATGGTTTCGACGCGAAATTCGAGGAAAACCTGTAAAAAGTCTTTTATTGTCAGGAGTTGGGGTTCTCCGTTAACCAAAGCTAACATATTGGCCCCAAAGTTCCCTTGGACGGGGGTTTGTTTGTAGATGTTGTTGAGGACGACTCTGGGGTATGCGTCTCGTTTCAGTTCGATCACCACTCGCATTCCGTCGCGATCGCTTTCATCTCTGATATCGGAAATCCCATCAATACGTTTTTCGTTAACTAAGTCAGCGATGCGTTCAATTAAACCTGCTTTGTTGGTTTGATAAGGAAGTTGAGTGATAATAATCGCTTCTTTATCAGGCCGGCCCCGTTGTTCGATGGTTTCTATCTCTGCAACGCCTCGCATGGTGATGGAACCTCGTCCGGTGGTGTAAGCGTCGTGGATACCGGAGCGGCCTAGGATTTGCCCGCCGGTGGGAAAGTCTGGCCCTGGAATGATTTTAATCAGTTCTTTTTCTGTTAATTCTGGGTTGCGAATGAGGGCGATGGTCCCGTCGATTAATTCTCCTAAGTTATGGGGGGGAATATTGGTGGCCATCCCTACGGCGATACCGGAGGAACCGTTGAGGAGGAGTTGGGGGATTCTGGCCGGTAGGACGATGGGTTCTTGTTGCGATCCATCGAAGTTATCGGCAAAGTCGACGGTATCGGCTTCAATATCTCTAAGTAAGGCGTTGGTGGATAATGCTTGCAGACGACATTCGGTGTAACGCATGGCTGCGGGGGGATCGTTATCCACCGATCCAAAGTTTCCGTGGCCTTCGATCAAAGGACTCCGCATGGAAAAGTCCTGGGCCATACGCACTAGGGCATCATACACTGCCGTGTCCCCGTGGGGGTGATATTTACCTAAGACTTCCCCGACGACACGGGCGCATTTTCTAAAGGGGCGATCGGGAGTTAAACCCAGTTCGTACATGGCGTAGAGAATACGACGATGAACGGGTTTTAAACCATCCCTAGCATCGGGTAATGCTCGTCCCACAATGACGCTCATGGCGTATTCTAAATAAGAACGGGACATTTCATTACTCAAGTCTGTGGGGATAATTCTATCTTGAGGGATGGTCATAAGTGTCTTAACTCCGTTAACAGGGACAGTCTAAGGGACAATTGCCTTAATATTTGACAAAAAAAGCCCAATATTAATATCAATAGTTTTAAATCGGTTATTCTCTCTTATTTTAACACAAAAAGAACAGCCAATGAGACTAGATAACAAGCTTGAAATTCTCAATTCTTAATTCTCAATTCTTAATTCTTAATTATCTATCTAAAGGATTCAAAGCAATCATTTCCCAAGTGACATAAGTTCCGATGGGACTCCATAATAAATAGGGTAACAATAAAAAGACCGATTCTCGTGACATTGGCCACAGTAAAATAGCTAAGATTAATCCCCAAAAAAAGCCGGTTGCACCGATGAGAGTTCCTACTTGTAAGCTACGCAGTTTACACATGAGGGGGGTATAAGCCATAATTAATATTTCTAATAATAAATAGCCCACCATGAATAGCCAAGTTTCGGTTGTTCGGGGTTGTTTAATCCACAGTTCGTAAGCTGAATAAACCCCACAAATAAAAATAAACATCCAAATGAAGGGAATTGCCCATTCAAAGGTTAGCCATTGAGGACGACGTAGACGATTAAACCAACTATAATCACTGGGGAAAAGTTTGTTAATTGAAACGGCGACTAAGAGAGTAATACTTCCGATAATTAATAGGGGAGAAATCATAAATTCCCTGAACTGAACATCCTTTCAAAGAAACGGCTCCATTTTCCATAATTGTACCACAGAAATTCACTTGGTCTAAAATGGTATAGTTTAACTGGGATTGTTTTAAATTTGCTCCTGCTAAATTGGCTTGTTTAAGGTTAGCGTAGTTTAAGTTAGTCTCTTGTAAATTAGCTTCTAGAAGTTGAGCTTTAACCAACCAAGCTCCTTCTAAATTAACTTGTTTTAAATTGGCTTTTTTGAGATTAACCCGATGTAATAAAGTGGGTAATTCTTGATAAGTTGATAGATCAGCTTTTTCCAAATTAGCCCCTTCTAAGTTAGCATGATATAGCTTACTTCCTGTTAATGAAGCTTGATGAAGATTAGCATTTTTGATAATACTTTTTTCTAGATTAGCATTAATTAGATTAGCTTCTTGTAAAACTGCTTTTTCTAAATTACTTTTGGATAAGTTGGCTTCAAACAAATTAGCTTTGCTGAGATTTGCTTGTTTTAATTGAGCGTCTGTTAACCTTGCTTGTTGTAAATTAGCATTCTTGAGATTCGCTTTATTCAAGTTCGTTTGATAAAGATTAGCGTGTTTCAAGTTAGCATTTTCTAGATTCACTCCTGCCAAATCTAATTGTTGTAAATTTGCATTTTCTAGATAACAACCAATACATTCCCTCGTGATTAATAATCTAGTTTTTAATTCAGATTTAGAGCCACTCATGAACCACAAAGCAAGGATCAACAGAAGGACAGTGATTAAGACTTTCATCTCGATTTCTCCTGCTTCCTTGAACTTAAGTTTGCTTTGAGTCGTGCTTATTTTAGCCCAAAGCCTCCTCTTCCATCCTATCTAATTTTCGATAATATGCTCAGCAAAATACACATTTTTTTAATACCCTTAACCATCAAGTATTTCTTAACAACTTACTTAGTTGTTTCTTCTTCTGTAAAACGAATAATATCATCATCTCCTAGATATTCTCCATTTTGAACTTCAATCATGACTAAAGGAATAACCCCAGGATTTTCAACTCGGTGACGGGTATTCATGGGAACATAAGTGGATTCTTTTTGCTTAAGAAGGTGTTCTTTCCCATCAAAAACGACTTTAGCGGTTCCTGAAACAACGATCCAGTGTTCACTACGATGATAGTGCATTTGGGTACTAATATGTTGTCCTGGGTTCACTTCAATGCGATTAATTCGATAGCGAGGGCCTTCTTCTAACATAGTCACTCGTCCCCAAGGAGGAGTTCGAGTAAATTCGCTAGGATGAGAATCTTTTTGTTTACTCATGATACCCAACTGATGATCATATTTGTTCTACACTTTCTCCTATTTTACTCATAAGTGGTTGCTGTCGGGGTAAAATTACTGTGAAAGTTGTTCCCTGATTTAATTGACTGTCTACGAAGATTTGGCCGTCATAAGCTTCTACACATTTGTGGACAATGGATAAACCTAAACCAGTTCCTGATATATTCTCTACATTATCAGCGCGATAAAAAGGTTCAAAAAGATGTTTTTGGGATTCTTGGGAAATACCAATTCCTTGATCTCGGATACAAAAGGTAACTGACTTTTCCTCAGCAATAATATTAACAATAATCTTACCACCTAGAGGCGAATATTTAAGAGCATTACTTAACAAATTATGCAAAATATGCCATAATAATTTTTCATCCCATAATTCTAATTCCCCTTGGAAATCTCCTTCAAAGTTAAGAAGAATTTGATTTTTATCTTCAAAAGAAAGATGTAAAGAATGAATTATTTGTTGACAAAACTCTTTCAAATCCAGTTCAATAAAGTTTGGTTTTAATCTTCCTGAGTCTGCTTTTCCTAATAGTAAAACTTCGCTGAGGAGTTGATTCATGTCCTGAACAGCCTTACGAATCATCTCAAAATAGGATAACTGTTGCTCTCTCGTTAATTGATCTTGACTATCTTCTAATAATCCTGCTGATAATAAAATGGTATTAAGAGGATTACGAAAATCATGGGACAACATAGAAACAAATTCAGATTTTAATTGGTTTAATTCCTGAGCTTTTAATAATTGAATTGTCCTTTCTTCTACTCTTTTTTCTAGTGCTTGATTAGCTTCTCTTAATTTTTCTTCCATCTGTTTGCGTTCAATGGCATAACAAATCGAACGGACTAAAATATCAAGAGTGATATGACGTTTTACAAGATAATCTTGCGCTCCTTTTCTAACTGCTTCTAGGGCTAATTCTTCATCATTCATATTGGTTAAAACCACAATAGGAATATGAGAATTTTTACTAATAATAGGCAGCAAAGAATCTAAACCTTGACTATCGGGTAAGGTTAAATCTAGTAATATTACATTAAATACTTGACTTTCTAGTTCATCTAGAGCATCTTTGAGTCTTTTTTTATGAAATAACCGAAATTCCTGCCTTGTTGCACCTTTTAGCACTTCATGCAATAGTCTAGCTTCTGCTATGTTATCTTCAATTAACAAGACTTTGATAACATTGGTTAGACCCATAATAATCCCGTCCTGCTTTGCTGTCTATTTCTAGAGTAACCTGATTTTGTGTTTATAATTATAATATTTTCTTCATATTTATTAAAAATCATAATTTTTATGCAAATTTTACATCAGATCAACCTGAGTTTGGCCAAAGTAGGTAATGATAAATATAGTCAAATTTTCATTATGCCTTCTCCCTTCCCCGGAATGAACCCTTACCTGGAACACCCAGAAATTTGGCCGGGTGTTCATCTACTACTCATTGCTACCCTCGCAGAATCTTTATCCCCTCAATTGCGTCCTAACTATTCTGTCTCTGTGGAAGTGCGAATGTACGAAACCAGTGGGGAACAATCCCTATTAGTGGGAATTCCCGATGTATCAATTGAGAATTTAACAGATGATAGAGAAAAACAAGCTTCTCAAGTTGCCGTTTCCACACCCTCTAGCCAACCCATGAGGGTAATCGTTCCTGTTCCGGAGACAATTAAGCAAGGTTATCTAGAAATTCGAGAGGTGACAAGCAAAGAAGTGATCACCGCTATTGAAGTTCTTTCCCCTGTTAACAAGCGGAAAGGAAAAGGAAGGCAAGCTTATATCAGCAAGCGAGAACGAGTTTTAGCGAGTTCCACCCATTTGGTAGAAATTGACTTATTGCGAGGTTGGGAACCTATGCCACTTATTGGCAATACTGTTGCCAATCATTATCATATATTAGTCAGTCGAGGAGATTGTCGTCCGATGGCTGATCTCTATGGATTTAACTTAGAAGATCCCATCCCGTGTTTCTCCCTACCTTTACGTAAAGGGGATTCTGAACCTATTATTAATTTACAAGAGTTGTTGAATGATATCTACGATCGCACAGCCTACGATCTCAAACTTGATTATAGGAGTGATCCTGTACCACCCTTATCAACAACGGATCAAGCTTGGGTGAATGGTTTATTGACAGAAAGGGGGTTTCGCTGATTATTTCCATTCTGGATGGGGTTCTATGGGTAAACAAGTACCAAATTTATTAATTTGATTAATCATTTGATACAGTCGTCCCGAATTAAGTCGATTAAAGTGTAAGGTTAAACGGGGAAGCGTAGCGGTTTCATCCGTCATTTCTGGGCGCAATGCTGAACTTTTTTCAATTTTTCCTTTGCATAAAATATCGGCATATTCTTCATTGAGTTGTTCGACTTGTTCGTCGGTTAATTCGGAGTTGAGTCGTAACACCAATAAATCATCAATATAACGACTCGAATGATACACACAATAAAATTCACGAATCACATTACAAGCGGTGGCTAAACTATCAGTAATGGTATAAAGACTGGAATCTTCTGCACTAATTAAACCCCGTGACAGCAAATTATTATAATTGTATTCATTCCAGGTTTTCCAATAGTCTCCTCCGGGTTCATCAATTAAGACTAAAGGACAAGGACCATATTTTCCAGTTTGACATAAGGTTAAGGTTTCAAATGCTTCGTCTTGAGTTCCAAACCCTCCAGGAAATAAAGCGACTGCGTCACTTTCTTTTAAGAAGAAAAGTTTACGGGTAAAGAAGTATTTAAACTTAATTAATTTCTCATCTCCCGCAATAAAAGGGTTCGTCCCTTGTTCAAAGGGCAAGTCAATATTTAAGCCAAAAGAATGCTCTCTTCCAGCCCCCTCGTTTCCTGCTTCCATAATACCTCCTCCTGCCCCTGTGAGTACCATAAAGCCAAATTGAGTGATATAACGGGCGAATTCTACTGCGAGGCGATATTCTGAACTTTGGGGGGATAAACGGGCTGAGCCAAAAATGGTAACTTTACGAATGTGACGATAGGGATAAAATACCTGAAAGCCTTTTTCTAAGTCTTCTAAGGCAGTGGTGAGGATTTTCCAGTCTAGACGATCAACTTCTTCCCCTGCAATGCGTAATAAGACTCCTAATGCCCGCTCTATCAATTTACCATGTTCATGGTCAGCTAAATTGTTGATGAGTTTTTCTATGTCTGAGGAGAGAGAAGATTGATGGTTATGGGTAGATAAGGTCATAATTAGAACAATAAAGTCAAAATAAGAAGATTATGGATACATTAAGAGTCTGAAAAGCTTTGATTATTTCATAGCACTGTATTGGTGTTGACTCCTATTCTACCGAAGTTATGGTCTAATGTTAAATAGTTAGAAGTTCATGGTTAATCATTCCTATCACTTATAATGGCATCTCCTATTGGTCATAGTTTAGCCGGTTGTTTGGGCTTTTTTTTAGTTTGTGGCAATTCTCAATTTTTGAAATATTATTCATCAAAACGATTCATTATTACTGCTATTATAATTGCTAATTTACCTGATATTGATTTTCTTTTAGGTTATTTATTTTATCAAAATTTTAACGCAATTCATCGTCAGTTTACCCATAGTTTTTTAGTGGGTTTTCTTGTGGGGATTATTCTTTTTTCTTGTCTGAGATTTTATCGAAAAATACCATATTCTTTTTTAGTTTGGTTGTGGGGACTTTATTTTAGTCATATTCTATTGGATATGTTAGCTGATGATCGTTATCCCCCTGCTGGTGTACAATGTTTTTTTCCTTTTAGTTCTAATTATTTTGCTTTTCCTATCTCTATTTTAGGAGGACTTAGTTTTACAGGAGGGATTATCCAATTAAATAATTTTTTGACTGTTTTACAAGAATTTTTTGTTATTCTTTTACTAGCCTTTGTTATTCTATTTGTTGTTAAAAACATAAAAAAAAATGAAAAAAGTAGAAATTAAAATAACTAATTATCAAGACAAATTAGAAGCCATTTCAAAAATTAGAGTTTCTGTTTTTCAAGAAGAACAAGGAGTTGCTCCTGCTTTAGAATTTGATGGTTATGATGATGATTGTGTTCATTTTCTAGCTTGTTTAGATCAAGAAGCAGTAGGAACAGTAAGAATTAGATATATTGAGAAAAATACAGCAAAAATTGAACGATTAGCCGTATTATCTTCAGCAAGAGGTCAAGGAATTGGCACAGCATTAATGGAAGCAGCGATCGCCTTTATTAAGCAACAAGAAACTTACCAAAAAATAGTCATTCATGCACAAGTTTATATTCAAACTTTATATGAAAAATTAGGCTTTAAACCCGTAGGCGATCGCTTTATAGAAGGGGATATTGTTCATATTAAAATGGTGAAATTGATATAGAGTTTGTTGAAAAATATTTAGGTAGAGGTGAGGAGTCAGGAGTCAGGAGTCAGGAGTCAGGAGTCAGGAGTCAGGAGTCAGGAGTCAGGAGTCAGGAGTCAGGAGTCAGGAGTCAGGAGTCAGGAGTCAGGAGAAGATATTAGAATAATATAGAATAGAACAATTTTATAAAAAAACGTTTAATAAATGTCTAAAAAAATTATAGTCGTAGGAGCCGGAATCGGTGGATTAACTGCAGGGGCATTACTGGCCCGTCGAGGGTATAATGTCACTGTGTATGAACAGGCTTACGTTCCTGGGGGGTGTGCCTCTACCTTTAAACGTCGGGGGTTTACCTTTGATGTAGGAGCAACCCAAGTGGCAGGGTTAGAACCCGGAGGCATTCATCAGCGCATTTTTGCAGAATTAGACATCGAGTTACCGGCTGTGACCCCTTGTGATCCCGCTTGTGCCGTGTTTTTACCTGGAGAAACCCAACCCATTAATGTGTGGCGTGATCCCCAAAAATGGCAACAAGAACGACAAAAACAGTTCCCCGGAAGCGAACCCTTTTGGCAGTTACTAGGTAAACTATTTCAAGCGAGTTGGAAATTTCAAGGCCGAGATCCCGTGTTACCCCCCCGTAACCTTTGGGATGTGTGGCAACTTACCACTGCGCTACGGTTAGATACTTTGATCACCGTACCTTTTACCTTGATGACCGTAGGAGATGCCTTACGCCTGTATGGATTATATAACGATCAAAGATTGAAAACCTTTCTTGATTTACAATTAAAATTGTATTCTCAAGTGGATGCTGACGAAACCGCCTTACTTTATGCAGCGACAGCCTTAGGCGTATCCCAACAACCCCAAGGATTGTATCATTTACAAGGGAGTATGCAGGTATTAAGCGATCGCTTAGTAGAAGGATTAGAAAAACACGGGGGGAAACTCCTCACCGGCCATGCTGTTGAAAAAATAGAAACCCTTGAGGATAATAAAATTAAAGTGATGGTCTGCGATCGCAAAACAGGAACAACCTTCAGCAAAACAGCCGATCACGTGGTGACTAATGTTCCCGTACAGAATTTAGTTAAAATGATTGATAGCCCAAGCAAACCTGGGTTAAACTTCTATCAGCAACGGGTCGATAAACTCCCTGAAGCATCTGGGTCTTTTGTTATTTACTTAGGGGTTGATGAACAAGCCATTCCTGAAAATTGTCCCCCTCATCTGCAATTTTTCTATGATTATGATGGACCCATTGGGGAAAATAATTCCTTGTTTGTTTCTGTGAGTAAACCTGGAGATGGACGGGCCAAAGAAGGACAAAGGACGATTATTGCCTCCAGTTTTACCGATACTCAGATCTGGAATAACATTAGTGAAGAGAAATATCAACAATTAAAACAACAATATAGCCAAGAAGCGATCGCCCGTTTAAGCAACTATTTTCAGCTGAATGCTGACACCATTATCCTTCAAGAAGCAGCCACCCCTCGCACCTTTGCTTACTATACTGCTAGGGATAAAGGGATAGTGGGAGGTGTTGGTCAACGGGTGTCTACCTTTGGGCCGTTTGGTATCGCTACCCGTACCCCCATTAAAAATCTCTGGTTAGTGGGAGACTCTACTCATCCCGGAGAAGGAACCGCCGGAGTTAGTTATTCGGCCTTAACGGCCGTTAGACAGATCGAGCAGATAAAATAATGGCAGTTTTCATGTGCATAAAACAGATTTAGTTCTGATAAACTTAAACACAGGTTGCTTTGAGTGATTTTTGTGATAAATCCTTAATGTTAGGAGGTAATTCTATGAAACTTAATTCTAGTCTTGCGTTGATATCCTTAATAACAACAGGACTCAGTTTAACTATGGCTGTAAAGGCTAACGCGCAACTGCGTAATATTGGGCCGAATATTTCGGTGCCTCCCAGACAATGTATTCCTGGAGCAGTGGACTGTGGTGCTACCATTCATCGTGAAAATATGCGCCACAACCGTCAACTCTATTTTCAGACCCCTGAAAAGATTTTGCAACATTTTCATCGGGAACGCACCGAAAGAGCTTGTTTAGAGCGGACGATCACCACCCCTCCCCCAGCCATTAATTCCAACTGTAATCAGTATCTTGACCGCATTGAAACCCTCAAGCAACAGGATGCTGTCATTGACCAACGTCTACTGCAACAGCAAGAAATTGATAGACTATATCCCAACGTACCGCGATGACCAATCCTTCTGACATTAAACTATTAATTAGTAATGATGATGGCATCTTTGCTCTGGGTGTTCGTACTTTAGCCAATACCTTAGCCCAAGCGGGCTATGATGTTACTGTAGTTTGCCCTGATCGCGAACGTTCAGCCACCGGTCATGGATTAACCCTTCACCGTCCCATTCGTGCTGAGAGGGTAGAAGACTTTTTTAACCCCAAGATTACCGCTTGGTCTTGTTCAGGAACTCCCTCAGACTGTGTTAAATTAGCCCTAAGCACTCTGATAGAAACCCGACCTGATTTTATCGTTTCAGGGATTAATCATGGCTCCAACTTAGGCACAGATGTGCTGTATTCGGGGACGGTTTCGGCAGCGATGGAAGGCATTATCGAAGGGATTCCCAGCATTGCCATGAGTTTAGCCAGTTTTTCCTCCCGTCAATTCCAACCGGGGGCTGATTTTGCTTGTCGCTTAATCCAAGAATTACAGGAACATCCCCTTCCCAAGAGTACTCTCCTCAATATTAATATTCCCCCTGTGTCTGCTGATGCGATCGCAGGGGTACTCTTAACCCGTCAAGGGTTACGTCGATATATCGAAAACTTTGAAAAACGCCTTGATCCCAGAGGAAAAAGTTATTACTGGTTAGCAGGAGAATTAGTCACAGAAATTGAACAACCGAATCATATTCATCTACCTGCCCATATTCCCACGGATGTACAAGCCATTCAACAAAATTACATAACCCTGACTCCTTTGCAGTATAATCTGACGGATGTGGCTAGTTTTGAGTATTTAGAAAAAAATAAATGGTTAGACTGGTAGCTTCAATTAAAATGAGTCAATGTCTGATGACAATTTATGATATTCTAATGCAATCGCAGTCTTATTTAAAACCATGTCCTCTTTTGAATACAATCAAGAAAGGGATTCCGAAGATATTGATCGTGTGACCCTAGCTGATGAAAAGGGTCTTACCCTCGATTGTTACATAGAAAACGCTATTGAAGGAAATGACGGAACTTATCTCTTATTAATGCCTGTCGATATTCCTGTGGTCATTCTATCTTGGGATAGGGAGGATGAAGACAGTGACGATAGTGATGAAATTAGTAACGCTGTTTTGTTAGAAGATGCAGCAGAAATTGAGGAGATTTTTCCTGATGCTAAAGCGGTTTTAGCTGAATTAGATTTAACCCTAAAGTTAACTGCTTTTACCCTCACTGTCACCGGAGAATTACCCCCCATAGAAGATGATGGTATTCTCACTTTAGAATTAGAAAATGATGGGCCATCCTTAGATTCAGAAGAATTACAATTTTTAAAGGATTTTTATCATAATAAACAAAAATATTCGATTTATACCCCTTTGTCTCCCTTACTCTTTTTAGCCAAATACAATTTACTGGGAAAAGTCGAGTTAGTCTCTCCTGAAGATGAACAAATGCAACTTATCTTAGAAGAATTATTGTTTGATGATCTCGATGAGTGATTAATCATTAATCATTGGGTATTAATTTTAACTTGCTACATTGGCTTAAATTATCCAGCGCGGTTTTTCCCCCAGGATACTTTAGTTGATGATCTTCCTTTGCTCTTATCTAACTCATAACTGTTATGAGTTTGTATTAAGAGTTTACTGGGGATTCAGTTTACAGAAGACGGATTGGTCACAATTGATGAGTTGTAAACGCTGACCTGATTTAATAGTTATCATTAGAAGTCAAGAACAGTAGCAATGATTAAAGAAAAAAAGTTAAATTGAATTTTTGAGTTATGCTAATAAATTAGTGAGTATATAGTAGTATCTAGGATCTTATGGTAATTAGTAGCAGCGAATACCGCCAACGTAGAGAAAAATTGATGGAAAAAATAGGTCAGGGAACGGCCATTTTTCGTAGCGCACCGACATCCGTAATGCACAACGATGTAGAATATATTTTCCGTCAAGATAGCGATTTTTTCTACTTAACAGGGTTTAATGAACCCGAAGCAGTAGCTGTATTTGCCCCTCATCACGAAGAACACCATTTTATCCTATTTGTACAACCAAAAGACCCTGAAAAAGAGACATGGACTGGTTATCGCTGTGGAATAGAAGGGGCCAAAGAAAAATATGGTGCAGATATTGCTTATCCCATCGAAGAATTAAACGAAAAATTACCCGACTATCTCAAGAAAGCTGATCGTATCTATTACCATTTGGGACGAGATAAGCATTTTAATGATGTGATTTTATCCCACTGGCAACGATTAATGGCAACCTATCAAAAACGGGGAACTGGTCCAGTTGCCATTGAAGATAGTAGTCTTATTTTACACCCTATGAGACAGATAAAAAGCGAAGCAGAATTAATGATGTTGCGTCAAGCGATGGACATTTCTGCTGCTGCTCACAATCGCGCCAGAGAATTTGTTAAAGTAGGTCATTATGAGTATCAAATTCAAGCAGAAATTGAGCATACGTTTCGTCTTCATGGAGGAATAGGACCAGCTTATCCATCTATTGTCGCCTCTGGTTCTAATGCTTGTATTCTCCACTATATTGAAAATAACCGTCAAATTCAAGAGCATGATTTATTGTTAATTGATGCTGGTTGTTCTTATGGTTATTATAACGGAGATATTACCCGAACTTTCCCTGTTAATGGTAAATTTACAGGGGAACAAAAAGTTATTTATGAGTTGGTATTAGAAGCACAATTAAAAGCTATTGAAGAAGTGCAACCTGGAAAACCTTATAATGAGTTTCATGATATGGCTGTTTGTGTTTTGGTTCAAGGATTGATTGATTTAGGGTTACTCAAAGGAGATTTAGAAGAGATAATAAAAGAAGAAAAATATAAACCTTTTTATATGCACAGAACCGGCCATTGGTTAGGGTTAGACGTGCATGATGTTGGGGTGTATAAAAAAGATGAAGAAAACTGGCATCCTTTACAACCGGGTCATGTTTTAACCGTTGAACCTGGGATCTATATTGGAAAGGATATTAAACCGGCAGAAGGACAACCCGAAATTCCTGAAAGATGGCGAGGTATTGGTATTAGAATTGAGGATGATATTTTAGTTACAGAAACAGGTAATGAAGTGTTGACTGCTGCGGTTCCTAAAGCGATAGATGAGATTATTTAGAAAGATGGTAGAAGCTAAAATTTCACCTAAAATGATGACTTTTTCTGAGTTTCTAGATTGGAAACCAGAAAATAGTTGTTACGAGTTACATAAAGGAATTGTTGTTGAAATGCAACCCAAGGGAAAACATGAAGAAATTTCGGGATTTTTAGCAGTTGAATTTGCTTATTTATTTAGACAAAATAACCTAGACTATTTTTTACCAAAACAAGCATTAGTAAAAGTTTTGTATGAAAATAGTGGTTATTTACCTGATGTATTAGTTGTGGATAGAAATGCGCTGAAAGATGAACCTTTATGGGAAAAATATTCAACACTAACACAAGGAAAATCAATTCCTTTAGTGATAGAAATTGTCAGTAATAATTGGCGAGATGATTATTTAACCAAGTTAAGAGATTATGAAGAAATTGGCATTAATGAATATTGGATTGTAGATTATTTAGGGATTGGTGGTTCTCGTTATATTGGTAATCCTAAACAACCAACTATTTCTATCTATAACATGATAGATGGTGAGTATCAAGTTCAATATTTTAGAGATAATGAGCAAATTAAATCTTTAACTTTTGCTGAATTAGATTTAACAGTTAATCAAATATTTCAAGGAAAAAGATAATAATGATTTCAAAAAAAATCATAATTTAGGTTCTAATTTATATTTATCTAATTTTAATTTTTCCCAAGCTGTTTTATATTCTGATTTGGGGGTTTTAGTTTTAATATTAATCAATTTTTGATGATTATATTCTTCCCAATATTGTCTAATTTCTTCTGCTTGTTTCAAGACAAGTTTATATTCTGCTTCAATTTCATCATAATGGGTTTCAATATAATTTATTGCAGCTTGAAATTGTTCATCTGTAATCATAAATTTATGACTAATAAGATGAGTTGGATAACCTGCATGAATATAGTCCATCAGTTGATATAAAGTAATGCGAGTTCCTGCAATAGTTAAACCTCTTTCTGTTCTAATAATTTTTGAGGTTTTGTTAGTCATAGAAGTCATATTTGTTTATTTTTATTTCTCTTATCTACATTATAACTCAATTATTGATTACTTTTCTTCCAATTTTTAGGTATTGTTAAATGACCAGGCAATATAGTTGTTTCATCTCCAATAGCTGCTTTTATTTCCCTCTCAGTTAAATTATCACAAAAACTAAAGTTTGTTCCTTCTAAGTTTGCTTTTCTAAACCCTGCCTCTCCAAATGTTTTTGTTGCTTCAAAATTTGCTTTTTGTAAATTAGAACTATTAAATTTTGCCTTAGTAATAGTTATAGCTTCCAAATTTGCACCAGTAAGATCACAGTAATAAAAAAGTGCATTAGTTAAATCAGAGTAATTTAAAAAAGCTGCTTGTAGATGGACTTTATTCCACTTAATACCGGTAAAATTGCATTCGTAAAAAACTGCTTTTGAAAAATTATAATTATCATTATCTAATTGAGTAAATGATAAATTGGAACCTCTTAAATCAAGTAAACTTTTTTCTGAATCATATTTTGTATTTCTTCTTCCAATAACCATTAAAGCTGCTTGTAGATCACGATTTTTTTGTATAGTTTTTTCTTGTTTTATCTCTTTCTTTGATATTGATAACTCATGATTTCTAATAAAAGCGCACAAAATTTCCATGATTGTCCAATGATAGGTTTCTGGTGCATCTTGAGCAATCTTTTCTAACGCATAAATCCCCCCTAAACGAATAGATAAATTATCTGATCCTAATTGTTCAACTGCTTTCGTAAAACGTTCAGTAATTTGACTATTTTGAACAACTTCAACATTTTTTTCTGCTGCTTGTGCTGTTTTCTCCATTGCAGTTGCTCTTTTAGCCGCATAATAAACATTAGATAAAATAGCGACACCACCAAAACCTGTTGCTAAAAATTGCAAAGAGTTTACAATTGATTCAAATCCCTTACCTCTTAACTCATAAAAGGTTTCAGAATCAAGAGACATTTCTAAAGATAAAATAGGTGTTACATTTAACCACCACAGATATCCACAAAAAAAGATAGCTAGTGCCACAAAACCACAAGCAAGATTACGTAAATTAGTTGCTAATTCTTTTAAGTCTTGATTATCGTTATGATTGTTCATCGACTGTACAAGTAGGCTACAATAAATATTATAAGATAACTCTAAAAATTTATCTCCTAACTCTATGACATAATTATGATTAACGATCCCTCTTTATTAACCCTTCCTGATGCAAACGAATTACCAGATAGTGATCATACCCCAGTGGATAATGAATTACAAATATTAGTACCTACCTTACTTTATTTAATTTTAAATCAACAATGGAAAGATCGTGATAACTGGTTTTTTGGTGTCAATATGGGAATCTATCATAATACAGGAAAAAACCCTAGAATTCCGATTGTTCCTGATGGTTTCTTATCATTAGGAGTTCCTCGTCGTCAAGGAAGTTATGGCAGATCCAGTTATATTGTTTGGTTAGAAAATAATATTCCGCCTATCTTTGTTTTAGAATATGTTTCCAAAACCTATGGAGGTGAATATGAAACTCAAAGTCATCAAAAATATGCTCCTAAAATGGCCGAATATGCTAAGTTAGGTGTATTATATTATGCCATTTATAATCCTCAATATTATCAACGAGATAAACACGATCCCTTTGAACTTTATCGTTTAGAAAATGGCAGTTATAAAAAACAACTAGGGGAACCGATCTGGATGGAAGAATTAGGGTTAGGAATAGGAAGAGAAATAGGAACTTTTCAAACTTGGCAAAGAGAATGGTTATTCTGGTTTGATCAAGCAGGAAACCGTTATTTATCCCCCGAAGAAATTATCTTACAACAAGAACAGCGATCGCAAAGGTTAGCAGAATTATTAAAAGAAAAAGGAATTAATCCTGATGAATTATTGGAGTAAAAAATAGAGATTCTTCGTACCTCAGAATGACACTTAAAAGACATATAGCCATTCTCATACTTGTGAGGTACATAAGTTATCCTTTTGAGGCAGGGGGCAGGGGGCAGAAGGCAGGAGTAAAGTGTACCTCATGAGTCCAAGAACCGCTATATAAAATGTCCTAACTAATTCTTGTCCCGCAGGGACTAAAATAACTGATAACTGATAACTGCTAACTGTTAACTGATAACCCTTCTACCAATAAAGAAGGCGTTAAACAAGAGTCTATCCAACGAGAATCATCTCCTAAAGCAATAATTTCTTTTAACACTTGATAGACATTTCCGGTCACCATTGTATCTTTAACCCTTCCCATAATCACTCCATTTTTTACACCGTAACCCAGATCAACATTAATAGAAAAATCTCCCGAAATATCGGCACCACCCCCTAAAATTTGCTCCACAATAATGCCATTATCTAACTGTTGAACTAACTGCTCAAAATTACTGTTTCCAGGTTCTACAATTAAATTAATTAAACTCGGAGTGGGATAACTTCCTAAACTGGAACGAAACCCATTTCCTGTACTCTGGGTTCCCAATAATCTCGCTCGAGTGCGATCGCTGTAAAATTGTTCTAATCTTCCCTCTGTAATTAAAGATAATTCTTGTGTTACTGTCCCCTCATCATCAAACGGACAAGTATAGGGTTCAAAGTTCGGTTGTTGGGATAAAGTCAACTTTTCAGACATTATCTTTTTCCCCAGTTTCTCACTCCAAGGAGAAGCCTTTTCTAAGACCATTTTACTATTTAGCGCATTAGCCACCGTATCCCATAACATAGCTGCCCCATTAGGGGTAAATAACACCGGAATACGTCCTGTTTTGGGAGAAACCGTTTCTTTTGCCCATGCTAACCGTTGTAAAATTCCTTGTACTACCTTTTCTATCTTCAATTGATGGCGACTATGTTCCCCCTCATAAATGGCCAGAAAATCCTCTCCTCTAACCCATTCCACCCCCAGATAAAAATCCCTAGAAACCTCACTATATTGACAATGAAGCCCCAAAGAATTGACTAAACAAGAAAAATACTCTTGAGAGGTAAACTCACCGCTACAAAGCACTTCAGGGTAATGCTGCCGTACTTGAGCGATCGCCTCTTTTCCCATGTCTATCAACTTGTCCACAGCGATGGCTTCCCCCACAGAAGGCCGAATATCCGTACGGGGTTCGTGTAATTCGATGGTTTCAGGATCATTGAGATCAGATAAAGCGATCGCCCGTTCCACCAGCGTCTTACTTTCTATCTCTCCATAAGCCACCGCTAACCCTGGTGATCCCTCTTTCCATAACCGTAACGCCGTTCCTTCCGACTGTGAACTTTCCAACTGTTTGAGACGGTTGGCTTCAAAAAACACAGGACGAGACTGGGAACGGGACTGATACACTTCTGCATGGGAAGCCCCAGCTTTCATGGCTAAGTCAATTAATTGTTCTGGGTTAAGGGTCATAATTTTTAAGGTCTGAGTTATTGACAATGATAGGATTATGACCGAATTTGGGAACCTTTGAAGATAGAGGGGTGATCCCGATCAATGAGTAAGCTCTTAAAAATCATTGATCTTTCGTAACAACCTGTTACATTAAAAAACAGACTTATGGAAAAATACGGAAAAGTCCTATGACTAATACACCCCCATCTATCCAAGAAAATACTCCCGAAACCCCCATCGATGAACCTCAACCCAGTTACACTAAACTGGCGATGCGTAATATGGTTCGCAAGGGAGGAACTTCTCTTAAACATTTTTTTCTCACCACCGTGGGACTTTTAGCTTTCTTAATTGGAATTTCCTATTTAACCCGTTAGCATAACAGGATGATGATAGCTTCTGAAACTTCTAATCCAGTGATTGAGCTAAATATTCAAGAGGTTTTCTCGCTTAATTCCGAGCAAATAGCAACATCTGACTCTATTTCCTCTCAAACTTGGAAGCAGTGGTTTCAAGCGTGGGGAAAAGCCCTCCTTTCTTATTTACCCGTAGCCTCTGATTATGAATTGACCCTTAGATTAACAGGAGATCAAGAAATTCACAGCTTAAACGCCCAATATCGTCAGAAAAATCAACCCACTGATGTGCTGGCTTTTGCTACTTTAGAATGGGATTTTCCCACAATTCACCCAGAAGAAGACTCATTAGAACCCCTATACCTTGGAGATATTGTCATTTCCGTGGAAACAGCCCAAAAACAAGCCCAAAAACAAGGTCACAGCCTCAAGCGAGAACTTGCTTGGTTAGCCACTCACGGTTTCCTTCATCTGTTGGCATGGGACCATCCTGATGAACAAAGTTTACACAAAATGCTACAAGAACAGGAAACATTGTTAAAATTTGTCGGTCTTTGAATGCAAAATTGCTACACTATATGTTCTAATTGAACAGACTTCGTAAAAATATTTAATTATTCTGTACCAAACTTAGAAAAACTTAAGATTATGAAAGCCGATTTTAAAATGACCCAACCTTCCGCCACTAGCTTCTTCTCCAGTGCAGCCGCCTTAAGACAGCCCCATATTCCTCAATACCCAAGAGAAGAAAGCCCTTCAGAGATGAGAAAAAATTCGGCTTGGCATATTGCCCCTAATCTCTTTCTGAGCTTTAAATATGCTTGGGCTGGTGTTTCTTACGCTTTTGTCACACAACGAAATTTCCGTATTCATACTGCTATGACAGCCACAGCTATCAGTGTGGGGCTGTTTCTCCACGTCAATGCTGTCGGGATGGCGATCGTGGCTCTGACTTGTGCTTTAGTGATGGTTCTAGAATTACTCAACACTGCTCTAGAATCGGTGGTAGACTTAACCGTCGGTCAGTCTTATCACGAATTAGCTAAAATTGCCAAAGACTGCGCCGCCGGTGCCGTTATGATTTCAGCCCTTGCTGCTCTATTGGTAGCAGGGTTTATTATTGCTCCCCCCTTAGTCGCTATAGTATTTCCTTTCTAAACCCCTCCCAGCGATCGCATTCACACCATCATCGAGGAGATAAGCATTGATTCTCGTTATCGATAATTACGATAGTTTTACCTATAACTTGGTGCAATATCTGGGAGAATTGGGCTTTGATTGGCCGGTTGCTTCAGATATCCAAGTCTACCGTAATGATCAAATCGATCTCTCTAAAATTCGTCATCTCAACCCCGATGGTATTGTCATTTCTCCAGGGCCAGGCCGCCCCGAAGATGCAGGGGTTTCCTTGACTTTGATTGAAGAACTCGGTCCAACTTATGCCATTTTAGGGGTTTGTCTAGGCCATCAAAGTCTGGGACAAGTGTTTGGCGCAAAGGTGATTTCTGCTCCCATTTTAATGCACGGTAAAACCTCTCCTATTTATCACAATAATCAAGGGGTATTTCAGGGGTTAGATAATCCTTTCAATGCTACCCGTTACCATAGTTTAGTAGTCGAACGAGAAACTCTCCCCGATGTCCTGGAAATTACCGCTTGGACTAAAGATGGAACGATTATGGGACTACAACATAAAGACTATCCACACCTTCAAGGGGTACAATTTCATCCAGAAAGCATTTTAACCACATCAGGAAAAATCCTGTTGCGGAACTTTCTGAAGATGTTAAATAGCCAATAAATTCTATTTTGATAATGAAACGGCGACAATTTATCCGTTATGCTGGAGCTAGTGCCATAGCAGCCGCAGGAGTCTCTTTAAGCTCTCGTTTTCAAACAGTTTCAGCCCAAAGTAAAGACTCCTTATTGATTCAATATTTGGGTCATACCGCTTTCTTATTTACAGGAGGAGGGATGAGAATTTTAGCGAATCCTTTTCGAGCGATCGGTTGTACCGCAGGTTATCGTTTACCCAAAGTTGAAGCTGATTTAGTGATTATTAGTAGCCAAATGTGGGACGAAGGGGCTGCCGAAAACTTACCAGGGAACCCCAAAGTATTATATGAACCTGGGGTTTACGAAATTAATGGCTTTCGACTTCAAGGGGTTGGTATTGCCCACGATCGCCAAGGGGGTCAACGTTTCGGAACCAATGTAGCTTGGCGTTGGACTCAAGGGGGTATTCGTGTGGTGCATTTGGGGGGTGCAGCAGCACCCATTGACATAGAACAAAAAATTTTACTAGGTAGTCCCGATGTCGCTTTAATTCCCGTTGGCGGAGGTCCCAAAGCCTATAATGCTACTGAGGGAAAACAAGCGATGGAGACGTTGCGCCCTAAAGTCATGATCCCCACCCATTATCGCACTTCTGCAGCCGATGAAGAAACTTGCGATATTGAACCATTAAATAAGTTTTTAGACTTAGTTGAAGAGATGAATATCAAACAAGTTAATAATGATAAACTGCGCTTGACATTTGAAGAGTTACCCAAAGAAGGAACCTTAATTCGGGTGTTAAATTATAAGCCAGCTTTAAACGCTTAATAAGTTTTGATTATGAATAGAGGTAAGAAGATTCTCAGGGGCTAAAAGCCTGAGTGCATCAGCCATCAAGCCCTCTAGATTATCTTCCTAACCTTTTGATGCCTAGAACTGAACCATACCGTTTGAGTCTTTAATTTCTTGAATTTTCGCTTCATTTGCTTCTTTATCAACAGGAAACCATTGATAGTTATCATAATCCCATTTGGCTTTTGTATAGATTGCTTTTTCCCAGTTATTTGCTGATTTTAATTCTTTAATATCTAAGAATTTAGTTTGATAGAGATAGGCTCCTTCGAGATTAGCTCTAACGAGTTTGGCTCTAACGAGTTTGGCTCTAATGAGGTTGGCTCTAATGAAGTTGGCTCCTTCGAGGTTGGCTCCTTCGAGGTTGGCTCCTTCGAGGTTGACTCCTTCGAGGTAGGCTCTAACGAGGTTGGCTCTAACGAGGTTGGCTCCTTTGAGGTTGGCTTTAACGAGGTAGGCTCCTTCGAGGTTGGCCCTAACGAGGTTGGTCCTAACGAGGTAGGCTCTAACGAGGTTGGCTCCTTTGAGGTTTGCTCCTTCGAGGTAGGCTCCTTTGAGGTTGGCTCTAAGGAGGTTGGCTCTAAGGAGGTTGGCTCCTTCGAGGTAGGCTCCTTCGAGGTAGGCTCCTTTGAGGTTAGCTCCTTTGAGGTTAGCTCCTTTGAGGTAGGCTCTAATGAAGTTGGCTCCTTTGAGGTAGGCTCCTTCAAGATAGGCTCCTGTAAGGTGAGCTCCTTCGAGGTAGGCTCCTTCGAGGTTAGCTCCTTCGAGGTGGGCTCCTTCGAGGTGGGCTCCTTCGAGGTTGGCTCCTTCGAGGTGGGCTCCTTTGAGGTTAGCTCCTTCGAGGTTGGCTCTAACGAGGTTGGCTCTAACGAGGTTGGCTCCTTCGAGGTTGGCTTGATAAAAATCTCTAAAATATAAAATAGAGTTGCTTAACAATAAATAATTCAAACAGTCAAACGCAACGGGATTTTCTCTCCCTGTGCTTTGTCCTTGAAATCGGGATATCCAAGTTCCAAAAGCTTGTTGACTTAGCCAATTAATTTGAGAAATTTCTTGAGTAACTGAAGCACAAGAACTTAAGAGAACCAATAATGCCTCTTCTGCATTTATAGCTTGTTTGTTCATGTTAAAAAAGTTTTTTAGCCCTAATGATGTATCTTCCATAGGCATTCCATAGCGCAACATAAATGCAATAAGACTACACAAAGTTTTTTGCCATTCCGTTATATTAGTTTTTTGTTGTAGATTGATTTCATGCTGAATAAAGAAAAGCAAATAACGATCTATTCGAGTTGGACCACATATTTTTGCCCAATAAACTAATGCTTCTCTTTCATCCCAACCTTCGTCTAAATCGTCTTCCTTATCTTTGAGTTTCTTATTGATGAGTTTAACTCCTTGAACAATTCGGCGAGCAGTGAGATATTCTCCAAAGCTTTTGTGTGTAAATTCAAAAGTTTTATTTTGTTCTCGAAATGCTTCATTTTGACGAAAATAAAACGCCATTAACAATCGAGTAATTCCTTGTTCTGCTCCTCCTTGAAATTTATTAAACAAACTTTTAAGTCGATTAGTTCCACAATGCTCATTAATTTCTTTAACTGTGGTGGTGCGTCCATCGCCATGCCAAGAAGCTAAACCAATTTCTTCTAATATCCGAATAAAGTCTTTTTCTTCAATATTTTGAATGAGTCGAAACCTAGGGTTTTGACGTTTTTCCCATCCTCTCTGATAAACAGCTTTAAGTAAGTCGTCATAAATAACATTAAGACTACTATTTTTGTTAAATTCAATTCGTCCCCCCAAATAACTCAAAGCAACTAAATAGTTTAATAAAGGTTGTGCTGTGATTTCTATTAAATTTCCTTGGTCTAAATTGTTGGGTAAACCTGTGAATGAATTTCCAGTCACTTTACTATACTTTAACCACCATTGTTGACGCTGATCTTCTTTAAGTAAATCATGATCATCAACAAATTTTTTAGTTTCTTTTTCATTTTTCGTCACTAAATAAGGTAGAAGATGTAAAATTTGCTTTTCTTTTCTAAATTCACTACTATTGTCTTGAATAATTAACTCTCGACCACTGATAAGTACCTGTAAACGAAGACTATTTCGATTAAATCGCTCGGTTTTACGCTGAACTTCTGCCAGAAATTTTCTAGCAACTTCTTGAGCAATGGTTCCTTGACTGGCGAGTTCATCTAACCCATCAAAAATAATCAATAATTTTTGTTCTTTTAATTCTTCTGAAGTCAGAGGATTTGAGTTAAGTAATTCATGATCTTGAATAAAGTCTTGAATAGCTTCAACTAAATCATTTTTAAGGTCAAATAAATGAAGGGAAATAAATAAGATTCTTAGGTTGGGTTGATTGGCGGCTAAATGAGCTGCAAAAATTTTGACGAAGGAAGATTTACCAGAGCCAGGTCCACCACTAATAATTCTAATAGCATCATATGGATCTTCTTGGTTTAACCAGCTAGTCAATTCTTCTTCGAGATTAATAACTACAGGTTCTTTTTTTTCTTTCTCTTCTTTTCTACTATGTTGACTAATCGTTTCTAAATCATCCTCTATAAATTGATTATTTTTTTTCTTTCTCCAATAATAGGCTCTCAGAGGAATATAAACCCTATTCAAGCCAAAAACCTCGGAAAACATTGGCTCTTCAACTTTTTTCTGTAACCAAGACCGATAGAGAAACCATTGAAATTCCTTTTCTTTAGCTTGAGTAAAGGGAGTAGTTAATTCTTGTTCGACTAATTCGTATTGTTGTCGATTTTTGCGCCATTCTTGATTGAGAGCAAAGACAAAATAAGTTGGGAGACGATAAGCAATTATTTCCGCTTGGATTGGTTGTTCAACAAAGTTTTTTAACCATTTCGTTAATATGGGTTGTAAAAATTCTAAAATAGCCAGTTGTTTAGGATAAGAAAAAAAGTTTCGATTAATACCAAGTTCTCGTTGCTCTAATTCTTTCTCAAGATTAAGTTGGCCTAATAAGACATCTAATTTTTCATCATTTTCACTATTTTGCGTCAGAATAAATAAGTCTCGGCTATCGTAGATTAAACTTATCATTGCTTGATTAAGAGAGCGATAAATAAGTAACCAAGCAAATTCTTCTACAGTTTTCTCTTTAAGGTAAATAGCCGCAGTAGCATCAACAAGTTCTTTTGCAGCGGAAACCCATTGATTGGTTATTCCATGAATAATCGCTTTACCTAATGATTTGAATATATCTTTAAAATTAACACCGAGAGGTCGATTCCAAACAGAAATAGGTTTGTATCCAACAATTTCTACTTCATTAATCATTATTTTTTAGTCTAATTTAATAAGTTTATTGACTTGCTAACTTAAGTCAATACAGTTATTAAGTATTTAATTAATTATCCACTGATGACATTGTTTTAAGCAAGGCCATTTGTTTTTCTTGGTTTTCCATCCTCCGGGAGCCTCCTCTGCTTCCTCTGCTTCCTCTGCCTACCTTTCTATTATGCGACATTTTTGCGTCGCTCCCAATGGGACTTCCTCCTCTACCTCCGGGAACCCCTGGAACCTCCTGGAGCCTCCCTCAACTGAAGCTTTTCGAGCAAAACCTACGCAGTATTGCGGTGCAATAGTGTTGACAATTAACTAAAAAATGGCTATAAAAGAAGTGATGTTTATTAGTAACTAAATTTAAGAATTTAACAACTCTTCAACACATAATTTATTTGGATTGGTAAACTAGAGCCACAAAGGCTAATTAACTATCTGGCAAAATACCTATTGAAGCAAACTTTATACTTATTTAATGATCTCCCCTGGAAAAATGTGTTAACTTCCATAAGAAGGTTTTTATGGGGTTTCCAAACTATAGAACAAAATTTAGAGTTCGTTTGCTTCTCATCATTTCCTGAGAGACCCCTAATGCTAAGCTGATTGAATTTATCTTTAAGGTTTATCCACAATTACATCACTACTCAAATTTTAATAAAAAATGAAAATGTTACTAATAATACTTAATCAGTTATATGATTGAGATATAGTGGGGAGAACTTTTTTTAATAAACCCTTTTAAAATTATCCACTTACTACTGATGTATCCCATTAGAGATCATCAATTAACATCCTCAAATAAACTAATGGATTAGTAAGTCTAATCGATACTATAAATAGTTTTTATACACCTCTTATGAAAACAAAATCAATGAGTCGTATTCCTAGATTTGATTGGTCTGCTAACCAGAATCTTCAATCAGAGGTTGTTGTCAAAACAATCAATGCAGTTGAAGAAACTCGTGAAGCCTTGCAACTGTTGCAAGCTCGTAAAGTTGTTATCCTAGTCTTGGATCAATTAACGATAGATAAGGCCCAACGGGTGGTGGATTGGATGGCTGGAGGAACCTGTGCCATTGATGGACAAACATTTTGGATTAGTGAAAAGACATTTATGTTTGTTCCTAATCAAGTAGAGATAAAATCTCAACGCTCCTCCCCCACTTCTCCTTCCCCTTCTTTAAAAGACATATCACAGGACTTCCCTAACTAAGCTCATTGTTTATTAATCTTTAGCGTAGCGGATTCGGGAGAGTGTCAATCCCTGAGTACCAGCATGACTCAAGGTTTCTAATTGCTTAATCAGAGCTTGTTTTTGAGGATTGCTTTGATTTAATATTTAAGTTGAAATTTTTGAGTTTTGTTATGAATACAGGGCTACAACTTCAAACTATGGTAAATGATCGCTTTAGGATTCTACGGCAACTGGGTCAAGGGACGCTAGGAAGAACTTATTTAGCCGAAGATGCTCATCGCTTCAATGACTCTTGTATTCTCCAGGAATTTGCTCCCGATGTCCATGATGCTTTAGCCCTAAAAAAAACAGAAGAATTATTTCAACGCAAAGCACAAATTCTTTATACCTTAGATCATCCTCAAATCCCTCGTTTTCGAGAATTATTTTCTTGTCAACAAGGGGAAAAAATCACACTTTTTTTAGTGCAAGATTATGTACAAGGATTAACCTATCGTCAAAAATTACAACAACGATTAGAGGAAGGAAAAGCATTTACAGAAACAGAAATTCAACCATTTTTATTGGAGGTTTTACCTGTTCTCGATTATCTTCATCAAAAAGGGATTATTCATCGAGATATTACCCCTGATAACATCATCTGTCGTCAAGCAGATAACTTGCCCATTTTGATCGATTTTGGCAGTGTTAAACAATTATCAACCATCGCTAATACCTATTTTAAACAACCAGAATTATTAACGACTAAAATGATACAGGTGGGTCAACCTGGTTATGCTCCTCAGGAACAGATCGAACAAGGAATCGTTAGTGCCAGTAGTGATTTATACGGGTTAGCAGCCACGGCTTACGTTTTGTTGACAGGGAAAGAACCCCTACAGTTACAAGATAGACAGAGTTTAAGCGGGAATTTTACGTCTGAATTGTCTATTAGTGATCATTTCAGCCATATTTTGCTGAAAATGTTAGCCAGAAATCCAAGCGATCGCTATAGTTCAGCCCAAGAAGTTATCCAAGTCCTCACCCAGTCTCCTCCTCAACCCCTTACCCCTCCCACCCTGGTGGTGAAGTCTGCTATAATGCCTCAGACTTCTTTGCCAAAAGTGACCCTTTCCCCTAAGCAAAACACAGAACAGAATATGACAGTAACCAGCAGCAAAAATAGTCCCATTACTGGCTGTTTAGGTAAGTTATTTTTACTTTTGATGCTAATCTTAGGCTCAGGAGCAATGGGGTGGTGGGCAGGAAAATTATGGATTTCTCAAATCCTCAATGCTCAAGAAAACAGTCAACCCACATCAGTTTTTTCTGAGGAACCCTCCACCCCCAATATCAGTGATCAAGAGTTAGAACGAAAAACAGAAATACGTACCCGTCGTCGTCAGTTAGGATTAGATCATAGTTGGTTTATAGCTGTGGTTGATGAACTATTCTGGGATAAATATCCGAGTCAAAGAAATAAAATTTTAAGTAATGACAAAGAAGATGCTTCTTGGCGAAATAAATGGGATGAAACCGCTAATCAGGTATTAGATAGCTTAGAGTCTTTGAGTTCAGACTCATTAAAAAATCTTGGAAGTTATACCCAAAGTCAACGAACGATTTGGAAGCAAAAAGCTAATAATTTATACTTGAGTAGTCGTGCTTTATATGATTTAGCGGATGGACGTTTTTTTGCTGCTTTTCCTGATCAAGAAAATCGTAATTTTATAGATGAGCCTATTGGTCAAATCTGGAATGCTATGATTGGGGATACGATCGCTGCACTACAAGCCGGTGATAATTACGAAAGAATAGGCATTAAACTACAACAAGAAGGTACAATTCAACGGCGCAAACAATTAGAATCAGGTCAAGGAAACGCTTATGTTGCTAACTTAAATGCTGACCAAACAATCAGGGTAAAATTAGAAGGCGATCGCAATTTACTCCTATCTATTTATTCTCCTACAGGGAATAATAATATACTGGAAGATTCCTCCACCCATCAATGGTCAGGGGAACTCATTGAAAGTGGTTATTATGAATTTACGGTAGTTTCAAAAAACAAGAAAACTATCAATTATGAACTGAGTATTACTATTATAGATTAAGGGATTAACTCCATGAATAATGAGGAAGCATGGCAACAATTTCAAACAGCAGTTTATTGCAACCAATATAATAATTTTGATCCGATTAAATTAGGATTATCCCTTTTAGAATTAGGAGATTTTCAGCAACGATGGGAAGTCGCAAAATTGTTTCCAAAACTAGGAAAAAAAATAATTGATCCTTTATTAATTATCTTAGAAAATGAAACCCTTGACGTTGAATATCGTTGGTTTGTTGCTCGTATTTTATCCGAATTTAACGATATAAAAATAATTACTTCTTTTACTCAACTGTTACATACCACAGAAGAAGAAGAGGTATTAAATATAGTAGCAGAAGGGTTAGGAAAGATAGGAATTTCTGCTATAAAAAGCCTAGAAACCTTATTAGAAGAAGATGAGTCTTCTCGGTTATTAGCAGTGAAAGCATTAGCACAAATTCGACATTTAGACACCATTGAACCTTTGCTAAAAGTTGTTAACGATCCTAACCCAAAAATTCGAGCGATCGCTTTAGACTGTTTGGGAAGTTTCCATCAAAAACAACTTATTTCTATCTTTATTAAAGGGTTAAATGATCCTGTTTCTGAGGTTCGTAAAGAAGCTATCATTGCCCTAGGAATGCAATCACAATTAACAGAAGAATTTAATATTATTCAACAGTTAAAGCCATTACTTTATGATATAAATCTAGAAATTTGTCAACAAACTGCCCTAACTTTAGGACGGATTAAAACCGATGAAGCCATAGAAGAATTGTCTATTATTCTCAAGAAAAAAACAACCCCTATAGAATTGAAAAAAGAAGTTATTAAAGCTTTAAATTGGACGGAATTACCTCAAGCATTAACTTATGTAAAACAAGCACTATTCACTGAAAATATAGAAGTTTGTCAAATAATAATCAATTTATTGGGAACCCAAAAAAGTGAAACTGTTAAACATCAAGCTAGTGGAATTTTAATGGATTTCTTATCCTCTAATCACCCCATTAGTCAAGATTCAAAAATCAAACAAGCGGTGGCTGTGTCTTTAGGTGAATTAGGGGATGAAAAATCCATTAGTTGTCTCAGAAAATTATCCAATGACCCTAATAAATCTGTCCAATTACACGCACTTTCAGGGTTAAGAAAGAGTGAATGTTAAAAATTTAGAATTTAGAATTTAGAATTTAGAATTAACAGACAGTAAGGTGGGCAAATCAGATATTTATTTGGGTTTATCATATCGAAAATTTTGCCTACCTTACAAAATAGAGTTGTCATGTTATTTTAATTAGCACTTTTTAAGACAGTAGAGAACCATTTTGTTAAGTCTTCTTCCTTTTGAAAGTCTAATAAAGATTCTCCTAAATCTTCTAATTGTTTAACTCACATCTCTCAAAGCTATATTTAATCAACATTATAGAGTTGTCAGGGCATTTCTCTAAATAGATGTTTTTTGCAGAGATTATCCAACAATTTTTCGCGGGCCGAGCAGTATTGACTCGAACCTTATATTTCCGCCTAATTAAAGCTATTCAATTAAGTAATTATACTCTGTTATTTTTTAGTATTTTTTTGGGTACATTGAAATTACTTACATATCTTCACTTAAATCACAGATTTAATCGTAGGAAATCGAGGCTCTATTTATGACTACATTGACAGCATCTACTTCTCAAGCTTTTAAAGCTTATGAGCTTACTAATGCTACTGAATTAGAAAGAATCAGAGTTAAACATGATTGGATTACCGCTCCTATCTATCAAGCTAGTAACATTGTTAAAACTCTGCCGTTCTTTCAATGGCTAGAACAACTACAATCCCCTCAAGAATTTAAACCGGCTGTGGTACAATTGTATTACCATTCGGCTACTTTTCCCAAAGTGATGGGGTTAATGTTGGGACTAACCTCGTTAAAAGAAAATTCGATGATGCCTTTCTATGCTAAACACGCTTTTGGAGAAGCTGATCATCATCAAATGTTAATGGAGTGGATGCTCAAACATAAAATCCTAAAGCATTCTCAAGACATAGACAATGTCATTCCTACACTGGAAACCAATGCTTGTATCAATTTGGCTTATCAGCTAGCAATTGAGCAAGATCGAGCAAAATGGCTGGTAACTATCAATAGTGGAATTGAAAGATGCTCCAATGACTTCTTTAAAGCTGTTGCCCCAAAAATGCGTCAACTTGGTGCAGGAGATCCCTACTTTGATATTCATGTTGAAGCTGATGAACACCACAGTATTATGGGAATGGACTATATTGAACCGCTCGATCCTCAATCCCCACTAGCTAAAACACTGATTGCCAAGGCCTTGGAAGGAATTAGTCTTTGGGCAGGAATGCTACATTCTTGGATTGGTATGGATCTTATTCCTCACTTTGACTTAGATGGTTCTTTGAAAAATCGTCACTCACATTAATCACAACAACCACACCGATAACACCCTCCCACCCCGTGGTGAGGGTGTGGGTAAGGTGTACACTTTCTTAACTTGAACAAAATCGTTTCGCGCAGTCCCCATCTAAAATCTGTGATTTAGATGGGGTTAGCGAAACCAATAAATAAAGGCGAAGCATCGTTATTCTGGTTATTCTTGATGAT
>JAAUYD010020505.1_pt1 | contig 57513 bp, 52 predicted proteins | sample 7278101 | NCBI WGS metagenome assembly JAAUYD01 (sample SAMN14350128, study PRJNA611818) | marine sediment metagenome | isolation source: surface marine sediment (0.6m) | place: French Polynesia: Moorea | collected 2018-08
TCTGACGCCCTGTTTGAACCGCTGCTCGCGGCCGTGGAGGCCGGTCAGGTCAAGGCCCTGGTCGTCGTGGAGAACGATCTGTTCAGCGAATACCCCGATCAACAGCGTCTCGCGGCGGCGCTGGAAAGCTTGGAACTGCTCGTGGTCATGGATTGCGTCCCCTCGGCCATCACCGCCCGCGCCGATATTTTTCTGCCCACCCAGACCATTTACGAGGCGGGGGGGCACTATCTGAACAACGAGGGCCGCCTCCAGGTGGCCACACCCGTCATTGCCGGCGGCCTGTCGATCATGGATACCGGCGGTGGAAACCATCCGCCCCGCGAGTTCCGGGAGGATATCCCCGGTGGCACGCCCCGCCCCGCTTGGCAATATGTGGCCGGGCTGGCCACCGGTGAGACGGATCCGCCCGATGTGAAGCCATTGCTGGACGAGGCACTGACCGCAGGCGTGGCCGACGGGGAGCGGGTATCGCTGCCCTCGGCGAGCCGGGAGTGGCCGTCGATCGAGCGGATCGGTGCCGGGCCGGAAGGGGATGCCGGCGGCCTCACCCTGATCGAGAGCGCGGCCACCTTCGGTAGCGAGCCGTTGGCCGCCTTCTCCACCGTATTGGCGGAGCTCACGCCCCTATTTGGGGTGACCGTGCATTCCGAAACCGCCCAACGACTGGGGTGGCGGGCAGGAGACCGGATCGTCATCCCCGACAGTGCGCCAGCCCTCGAAGTGGTGGTGACCCTGGATGACCGTGCAGCACCGGGAGTGTTGCTGGTGCCCCGGCGCATCGGCATCGATCGAACGGCCTTGCGGCGGTATATGGCGCACTTGCTCGCAGAGTAGGAAAACGCCGTTGGTCAGGCACGCAGCCTTGCGTCGGCAAAGGGCGCAGCGCGTTTTCGACGATTGGAAGCATATAGGATAGGGCAAATGGTGTTGGATTGGCTGCTGGGAATGATCGTGTTGCTCGTCAAGCTGGGCCTCATCCTGGGCGCGCTGCTGTTCGGCGCGGCCTATCTGGTATGGGCCGAGCGCAAGTTTCTGGCACGCCTGCAGATTCGGCTTGGTCCCAACCGGGCCGGGAAATTCGGTCTGCTGCAACCCATTGCCGATGCCATGAAAATGCTGACCAAAGAGGACCTGGTGCCCGACGGCGCCGACACCTTTGTCTTCAAGCTGGCCCCCGTCGTCGTGGCCGTGACCGCCATGCTGATGTTTGCCGTGGTGCCCGTGGCCCCCGACCTCGTTCTGTTCGGGCGGTCCATCCCCATGGTGATCGCCGATTTGAACGTGGGGTTGCTGTTCATCTTCGCCCTCAGTTCCCTGGGCGTCTACGGGGTGGCCCTGGGGGGCTGGGCCTCCAACTCCAAATTCGCCCTTCTGGGCGGGATCCGCGGCGCTGCCCAAATGATCAGCTACGAACTCGCCCTGGGACTCTCCCTCGTACCGGTGGTGATGCTGGCGGGCTCCATGAGCCTCACCGAGATCGTTGCCGCTCAGGAACGCGTACCGTTTATCATCCTGCAGCCGATCTCCTTCGCCATTTTCGTCATCAGTGCCATGGCGGAGAGCAAACGCATCCCCTTCGATCTGCCTGAAGCGGAGAACGAACTCGGGGCCGGGTTTCACACAGAATACAGCGGCATGCGGTTCGGGCTCTTCTTCATCGGCGAGTATGTGCATATCCAGGTGCTGGGCGCGCTGACGGCCGTTTTCTTCCTGGGAGGGTGGCGTGGACCATTGCTGCCGCCGGTGATCTGGCTGGTGCTCAAGATTATTTTCGTCGCCCTAATCATGATCTGGATCCGCGGCACCCTGCCGCGGCTACGCTACGACCAACTGATGGCCCTGGGCTGGAAGGTCCTTATCCCGGCCGCCCTGGTCAACATCGTATTGACCGGCGTCCTCATCCTCTTGGTATGATGGGCACGGTAAAGGAATTCATCGTTCCATGACGCAAGATCCATCACAACTCAAGGGCAAATCATTGCCGCCACCGAGGGAAACCTCGGGTGCCGAAGCACTCAAAGCACTGGTGACGGGCTTCGCCACCACCTTGAAACATCTGGGGCGTCGGCCCATCACCGAACAATACCCCGAGGAGAAGCGCGAACTGCCCGCCCGCTCGCGTGCCCGCATCATTCTGACCCGCGACCCTGACGGCGCCGAACGCTGCGTGGCCTGCTACCTCTGTTCGGCGGTCTGTCCGGTGAGCTGCATCAGCATGCAGAGCATAGAAGGGCAGGGCGGTCGGCGCATGGCGGCCTGGTTTCGGATCAACTTCGGCCGCTGCATCTATTGCGGCCTGTGTGAGGAGGCTTGTCCCACTTCGGCCATTCAGTTGACGCCGGACTATGAGCACTGCCAGCGGGCGATCCTCAAATCGGTATACGAGAAGGAAGATTTACTGGTGGATCACTGCGGCAAAGACCCGGACTACAATTTCTACCGCCATGCCGGAGTGGCCACCGAAGGCTTGGACAAGGGCCGTCACGAGAAGGAGGCCCCACCGGTCAATGTGCGCAGCAATATGCCCTAAAAAGCTGCTGGTTCACTGGTGCGCCGGAGCAGCGTCAAGGTCCATCGGCCGGTGTGGAGGACCAGACAGGGGTCGCCATTCGACCGCATGTCCGTACCGGCACGGCGGCCAACCGGCGCATGGTGCCTTTCACCCGTTGCATTAAAAGCGTGAAGCGAACCATTTAAAATGACTGTTTATAGTTTGCTTTTCTATCTGCTTTCGTTGCTCACCCTTGCCGCCACGGCCATGGCGGTGACCCGACGTCACATGGTGCACGCCGTGCTGTACCTCGTGCTCAGCTTCTTCGGCACGGCACTGCTCTTCTATCTGCTGGGGGCGCCGCTGCTGGCGGCCTTGGAGGTGATCATCTACGCCGGCGCCATCATGGTGCTCTTCCTCTTCATCATCATGATGATTCGGGTCGAGAAGGAAGACGACCGCTTCTTTCCCTTCCTCCAGTGGTGGCCGGCGCTGCTGATCAGCGGTGGCTTTCTGGCGGGCCTGCTGGCCCTCAGCCGGGAGGACCTGGTTCGACAGCCGGGCATGACCGTGGCCCAGGCCCTGCCCCAGGTCTTCGGCATCCATCTCTTCCGGGATCACTGGCTGGCCATCGAAATCGCCTCCCTTCTGCTGCTCATCGCCCTGGTGGGCGTGCTTCACCTGAGCCGGCGCCGCCGGGCGGACGCGATTGAGGAGGCGCCCTGATGGTCCCCTTCAGTCATAGCCTATTGGTCGCCGCCCTGCTCTTCGGCATGGGGTTGTTCTGCCTGCTGACGCGGCGCAATCTCATCATGATGCTCCTGGGCATCGAAGTGATGCTCAATGCCGGCGCCCTGGCCTTCGTGGCCGCATCGCTGCACTGGCAGCAGATGGACGGCCAGGCCATGGTGCTCTTCATTCTCACGGTGGCCGCCACCGAGGTCTCTGTGGGACTGGCCCTCATCGTGGCGCTCTATCGGCGTACCGGCAGCGTGGATCCCGATCCGCCCGCCGATCGGCAGCTGGCGGCTCAGGCAGGGGAGGGAGGCGTATGATGAGTTCACCGCCCATCGAGGTGGTTCTACTGCTGGCGGTCGCCCTCGGTCTGCCGCTGACGGCCTTCGGCGTGATCATGACGCTGACCCGCAGCCAGCCGCGCGTCTCGGCCATCATCTCCCTGGGTGCCATCGCTGTGGCCTTCGGTGCGTCCCTCTCCCTGCTGATCGCCCACTGGGGCATGCCGACACCCCTCGTATACGAGATCACCTGGCTCGTGGCCGGCGAACTGCCGATCCCCCTCGGCGTGCTGCTCGACCCCACGAGTCTGCTGATGCTCACCGTCGTCGCCGCCATCTCCCTCTTGGTGCAGATCTACTCCCTCGGCTATATGGCCGGCGATCCCGGTTTCGGCCGCTATTACGGCTGCATGTCCCTCTTCGCGTGGGCCATGCTCACCCTGACCGTCTCCAGCTCGCTGATTCAGCTCTACATCTTCTGGGAGCTGGTGGGACTCGCCTCCTATCTGCTGATCGGCTTCTGGTTTGAGAAGTGGACGGCCAGCGAGGCGGGCAAGAAGGCCTTCGTGATGACCCGGCTGGGGGATACGGCCTTTCTACTGGGACTGATTCTGCTTTGGTTAAATCTCGGCGATCTCAGCATCGCCGGGCTCAACGATCCCCAGGTCGCCGACCGATTGTCGCCGGGACAGCTCACCCTCGCAGCGGTGCTGATCTTCGGCGGCATTATTGGCAAGAGCGCCCAGTTTCCTTTGCTCACCTGGCTGCCCGACGCCATGGAGGGGCCCACACCGGTGAGTGCCCTCTTGCACTCGGCGACCATGGTGGCCGCCGGGGTCTATCTCTTCGCGCGCCTGTTCGGCTTTTTCAGCCTCTCTCCGGCCGTCATGACCCTCTGCCTGGCCGTGGGCACCCTCAGCATGCTTCTCGCGGCCAGCATGGCGCTGGTGAGCCGCGACATCAAGCAGGTCTGGGCCTACTCCACCATCAGCCAGCTGGGCTACATGCTGATGGGGCTGGGGGCCGGCGGCTTTACCGCGGGCGTCTTTCATCTGACCACCCATGCCGGCTTCAAAGCCCTGCTCTTCCTCTGTGCCGGTGTGCTGATCCACCACTTCGACACCAACGATATCTTCCGCATGTCCCAGCGCGGCAGCCGGCGGCAGCGCCTGACCCTGGTCTGTCTCGTCATCGGTGCGGCGGCCCTTTCCGGTCTGCCGCCCCTCTCGGGATTTTTCAGCAAGGAGATGATCCTCGCCCACCTGGCCGTCCACGCCCATCCCTTCTGGCTCGCGGCCGGCCTTCTGGGCAGTTTTCTGACCGCCTACTACACCTTTCGCCTGATCTTTGTGCTGCTGCGACCAGCAGCAGAGACGCCCTCGGATGACGCTGAGGGCCACCACCACAGCGAGCCCTTTGGCGAACTGTGCATGGCCGCGGTCCTGGTGACCCTGGCCGGCCTGACGGTGGTGCTGGGCTTCGGCCAGGGGGCGCTGACCCATTTTCTTTCCGCGGCCGCCGGTGCGCCCCCGCCGGCCCCCGCGCATCATCTGGGCTGGCTGCCGGTGGTGGTCTTGACACTGACAGGTGCGGCGATAGTAGCGGCCTGGTGGGAATTCGCCCGCCAGAAGCGATCGGAGACGGGATGGGTGGACCGCTTCCCCACACTGGCCACGCTCTTCGCCCGACGCTGGTACCTGGATGATCTGTACCGCTGGCTGCTCGATCGGGTGGTGTACGGCGGTTTTTCGCGCGCCTTCACCTGGAACGACCAGCGGGTGATCGACGGCGGCCTGGACGGTCTGGGACAAACCGTCATCGACTGGGGCGCCATCAGTGCCCGGCTGAACCGCAGTCAGATCCAGTTCCGCCTGATGGTGCTCTTCGCCGTGGTCGCCGTGCTGGTGCTCTATCTGGCGTTCGCATAAGCAGCGCTGGGCAGAGGTTGGCGTTGGAAAGCGTTCGTGAATCGTTGCCGAATGATGTCGCTGACCGGGCCGGCAAGCGGTCAAGCGCAAGGTTTCATCCATAGTGAACAACAGCTTCCACCAACGCCGTACACGATCGCAAGCGATGCTGTTCCGGAAAACGGGTACACCGGCCTGCTGGTGAACTGAACCCTAACCCCCATTGGGATTTGCCAATCTCATGCAAGTGCACGCCACAAGCTTCCCCTTTCTCACCAGCCTGCTGCTCTGCTGTGGTCTGGGACTGGCCATCATTCTGCTGCTGCCGGCGCACCGTGAGCGGGAGATCAAATTGGTCAGCGCGGTCTTCAGCGGATTGACCCTGGTGATTTCGCTCTATCTCTATCTGGCCTATGATCGCGATCTGGGCGGCCAGCAATTCGCAGAGTCCTGGGAGTGGGTGCCGGCCCTGGGGATCCGTTTCGCCAACGCGGCCGACGGCTTCAGCCTGCCCATGCTGCTGCTCACCGGTATCGTCTTCTTCACGGCGGTGCTGACGGCCTGGGAATTGAACTACCGTGTCAAGGAGTTCTTCGCCCTTACCTTTCTGCTGGTACTGGGCGTCTTCGGCCTCTTCATGAGCCTCGACCTCTTCTTCATCTTCGTCTGGTTCGACGTCAGCCTCTTCCCCATGTACCTCCTCATCGCCATCTGGGGCTCCACCCGCAAGGAGTACGGGGCCATGAAGCTGACCCTCTATCTGCTGGCAGGATCTGCCCTTATCCTGCCGGCCATCCTCTACCTGGTGGTGGGCGCCGGTCTCTCCAGTTTCAGCCTGATCACCCTGATGCAGGAGGCGGTCTTCAGCCCCGGGCAGCAGCGTCTCGCCTTTCTGCTGCTCTACATCGGATTCGGTATCCTGGCGGGTGTCTGGCCCTTCCACACTTGGTCGCCGGTGGGCCACGTGGCCGCTCCCACGGCGGTATCGATGATTCACGCCGGTGTGCTGATGAAGATCGGGGCGTTCGGCATTCTGCGGGTGGGGATCTATCTGTGTCCCGAAGGCTGGAGCTACTGGTCCCCCGTGATGGCGTTTCTGGCCACCGCCGGCATCGTCTACGGGGCCCTGGTCGGCCTCAGCCAGACCGATCTCAAGTACGTGATCGGCTATTCCAGCGTCAGCCATATGGGCATCGTTGGCCTGGGGCTGGCCACCCTGACGGTGGACGGTCTCAGCGGGGCGGTCTATCAGATGTTCGCCCATGGAATCATGACGGCCCTTTTCTTCTCATCGGTGGGCTATATCTACGATCGCACCCACACCAAGGCCATCGCCGACTTGGGGGGGCTCGGCCGAACCCTGCCGCGGGCCAGCAGCTTTTTCATCCTGGCGGCCATGACCGGCATCGGCGTTCCCTGCCTGGCCAGTTTCTGGGGGGAGCTGGTGGTTTTCCTGTCGGCGGTGCGGGTATTTCCCATCTATGGTGCGTTGGTGGTATTGGCCCTGGTGATCAGCGCGCTATTCATGCTGCGCGTGGTTCAGAAAACCTGCTACGGGCCGCCCCTTGAGCGCTACGCCGGTCTCGACGACATGGGAAACGGCGCCATGGTGCCGCGCCTGATTCTGGCAGCGGTGATCATCGGTTTCGGTCTCTTCCCGGGTGCCCTCTTCGACATGATCAACTCGGCTGCCATACCCTTCATTGAGGGGGTGCTGGGATGATGATGACCCTCTTCGCTCCGGAGCTCACCGTCCTGGCCACCGCCGTGGTCTTCGTTGTCCTGGCCTGCCTGCCCACGCCCGATGCCCGCCGCGACTATCTGACCGCTGCCGGTCTGGGCGCCTTGACCCTCTTCGTCGCACTGACCGCTCTGGGCGTCCAAGGCGACCTGTTCCAGGAGGCCTACCGCGTCGATCGCTTCTCCCAGGTCTTCAAGACCCTCTTGGCGCTGGCCGCCTTTTTGGTGATTCTGCTCTGCCGCCGGTTGCAAGAGATCCCCATCCAGCGGCACGCCGAGACCTATCTGCTCTTGTCCACGGCCACCCTCGGCCTGATGCTGCTGGTCTCCAGCGTGCACCTCTTCGCTTTTTTCATGGCGCTGGAGCTCTCCAGCTACTCCCTCTATCTGCTGGTTTTTCTGCACCGCGACCAGGCCCAAGCCCAACAAGCCGGGCTGCGCTATTTTCTCGTGGGGACCAGCACCTCTGCGGTGATGCTGTTCGGCTTGGCCCTACTTTACGGGGCCACCGGGACGGCCCACCTGGGCACGCTGACGGCCAACTGGGGCCAATGGGCCGGCCAACCAACGGTCCTTCTGGGATTGCTACTCACCTTGGCCGGTGGCTTTTTTAAGCTGGCCCTCTTCCCCTTTCACAGCTGGGCGCCGGACGCATACGAGCGCGCCGCCCATTCGGTGGCCGCCTATATCGCCACGGCTTCCAAGGTGGCCGCCGCCGCCGCACTGCTGCGCCTGACAGGACCCTTGACGGGTGCCGGCGGACTGCTGGTGGAGTGCCTGGCGCTGCTTGCCATTCTCTCCATGACGGTGGGCAACTTGGCCGCCGTTGCCCAGACCGACTTCAAGCGCCTCATGGCCTTTTCCAGCATCGCCCACGCCGGCTATCTGCTCATCGGGGTCCTCACCTTCAGCACCGCCGGCAGCAGTGCCGTCGTGTTTTACGCCGTCGCAATTCTCGTGATGAAGTACACTTGCTTTCTCGTGCTGGTGCAGGTCTCCGGGGATGGTCGCAACCTCGCCATCGCCGACCTGGCCGGACTGCACCGCCGCTCTCCACTCCTGGCCCTGGCGCTGATGATGGCCCTCTTCGGTTTGGCCGGGATCCCGCCCACCATCGGCTTCAGCGGCAAGCTGCTGCTATTCCACGCCGCACTGCAAAAGGGCCATCTGCTCCTGGTCCTCATCGCCATGTTCAACGTGGTGATATCGCTTTACTACTATCTGCGGGTCCTCAAGGCGGCTTATCTGACCGAACCGGTCCTCGCGCAGCAGCCCCCGATACCGCTGGCCACCGGCGATCGGGCCCTGGTCCTCCTCCTCATCGCCGCCATCACCCTGATCGGCTTCTACCCCGCCGGATTGCTTCATCTGACCGAGGCTGCAGCACAGGTGCTATTCTGAGCGATCGCTTGGCGTGTGGATCGGCAATGGGCGCTGAACGTGTGCGAAAGGCTAGCCTAGCGTGTCCCTCTCCCTGACCCTCCTGATCACCGCCGACCTGATCCTCTTCGGATTGACCCTGAACTTCACCCTCGCGTCTCTCCGCGAGCAGGAAAGGCGTGCCTTGCGCATCGGCGCCGCTGGTGTGCTGACGGCCGTGGTGTTCGCCCTGGGAATTTTCTGGCTGCCGGCGGTGAGACCCCTTATCAGCCTCTTTTATTGCGTCCTCGCGCTTTTCGTTCTGCTCTGTCTGCTGCCCGGCAAACCGCCGCACGCATCCCACAAAGGGGCCGCCGGACATGTGGTGAGCCAGGGGGGACGTCCCGATGAACGCGACATCTGCTTTGCGCGGGCCCGCATGAATCCGTCGGGCACGCCCGCTCAGGCCGAGGTGTATCGCCGCTACTACACCGTCCAGCCCGAGAAGGAGGCCGGGGACGCCGCACGTCGGGCCAGGGGATTTTTGGGTACGGTCGGCAGTATCGACAATGGATGGGGCCCCAACGTGGCCATGGTCAAGGCTGGCTTCGACATGCCCGATCTGCTGGGTCCGCATGCCGAAGTGGGGCCCCAGGCTGCTCTAAATCCGGCGGACCACGACCCGGCCGTCGCCAGCCAACGGGTCAAACATCTGGCCCGTCACCTGGGCGCCGATAGCGTCGGCATCTGCCGCCTCGATCCCCTGTGGACCTACTCCCACAGGGGGGAGATCCACGATGGTAATTTCGATGCCTGGGGCCGGGCGATTGACGATCTGCCTCCGTACGCGGTCGTCTTCCTCACCGAGATGAATTGGGAGCACGTCAGCGCCGCCCCCCATACGCCAGCGCTGGCCGAGAGCGCCAATGACTATGCCAAAGGGGCCTACCTGAGCACCTACCTGGCCCATTGGTTTGGCCATCTGGGCTATCGCGGCGTGGCGCAGCACACCCGGCACTACGACACTGTGTTGCCGCCCCTGGCCGTAGATGCCGGATTGGGGGAGGTGGGCCGCTGCGGGTATCTGCTCACCCCCAGGTATGGGGCACGCGTGCGGATATTTGCCACCCTCACCGACATGCCCCTGATCCCCGATAGCCCCATCTCCATCGGAGTGGATGAATTCTGCCGTCGCTGTCGAAAGTGCGCCACGGCCTGCCCCTCGCGCGCCATTCCCTTTGGAGATAAGGTCGTTGTCAACGGCGCCCGAAAATGGAAGCTCGATGCGGAGAGTTGCTTCGACTACTGGGGCAAAGTGGGGACCGACTGCTGCATCTGCATGGCCATCTGTCCCTTTAGCCGGCCAGATACTTTCACCCATCGCCTCGTGCGGCATCTGGTGGCCCGTTCGCTGGTTCCCAAGCATATCTTTCCCATTTTTGACAACTGGCTGTATGGCAAGCGCTGGCGCCCCCGTCGGGTGTCTCCCTGGCTGCGCTGGTCGGCCGAGCGCCAGGCGGCGGCGATCGAATGAAACCGGTGTGTCAAATGGCCATTGATATGGTACAGATCATTCTCCAAAGACGCCCGCCGACAGCGTGATTCACCGCGCCGGCAAGTGGCGCCACAAAGATCACAACGTGTCGATAGCGAGGAGATGCTGATGAAACGACCCTTGATCCTCCCCCTCATTTGTCTGCTGAGCCTGCTCTGGCTGGGGCCGGCAATGGCCCAGTCCCCCTTCTCCCCCGACGATTTCGTCACGATCACCGGCGCCTGCTTTTACATGGGGGATCAATTTGGTGATGGGGGTACCGACGAGGTGCCTGTCCACCGAGTGTGTCTGTCCGACTACGCCCTCGCCAAGTACGAGGTCACCCAAGCCCAGTGGACGGCGATCATGGGAAGCAACCCGTCCAACGATCAGACCGATGCCAACTACCCCGTGGACGTCGTGAGCTGGTACGATGTCGAGACCTTCATCGAGCGCCTGAACGCCCAATCGGATGGCAAATACCGCCTGCCCACAGAGGCCGAGTGGGAATTCGCCTGCCGGGCGGGAGGGCAGAAGCGCAAATACGGCACCGCGGATGGCCGTCACGCTGACCACCTGGTGATTCATGCGGAGAGCGCTGCAGAACATAAGGGCATGCGGCCGGTGGGCAGCTTCGCACCCAACGCCCTGGGGCTGTACGATATGACGGGCAACGCCTCCGAGTGGGTGCTCGACTGGTACCATCAGGATTACTACCAGCAGAGTCCGGTGAACGACCCCAAGCTGCTCGCCACCCGGATGGAGACCCTCAAGGTCCGGCGGGGCGGCAGCTGGCGCGACAGGGCCTGGGTTCAGCGCTGCACCTACCGCAACTGGCGCAAGCCCGGCTATCGGCTGATCGATCTGGGCTTCCGCCTTGCCAGGGACCCCTAATCGCCATGGGCACGGCCACCGGCCCAGCGTTTCAGGGGTGCCCTCCTGAGCAAGGCGCGTGAGAGGGATGCGGGAAGAAAAATGGGAGGATCTCTGCACTTGCCATCGCAGGGCGAATGCGGTAGGGCTTGCTGCGACCCTTTTACTCCTGTTCTATCGACGAGGCGTGATGCTGCCCTTTGATGTCGCTGTCACCTTTTTCGCAGCTGCCGTCGTCCTGGCGTTGGCACCGGGACCGGACAACATCTTTGTGCTGACCCAGTCGGCGCTCTGGGGACGTCAGGCCGGCATCCTCGTGACCTTGGGGCTCTGCACCGGGCTCATGGGCCATACCGTGGCGGTGGTCGCCGGGGTGGCGGCCCTCATTCAAGCATCGGCCCTGGCTTTCAGCGCCCTCAAACTGGTGGGCGCCGCTTATCTCCTCTACCTGGCCTGGCAGGCTTTCCGCAGTGCCGGTGGCGCCCTCGAGAGCGAGGCCCAACCCAGGTTGAATGGCTGGCAGCTCTATCGCCGCGGCATTTTGATGAACATCACCAACCCCAAGGTCTCCATCTTCTGCCTCGCCTTTCTACCGCAGTTCGCTGACCCCGTCCGAGGATCGGTGGCGATGCAAGTACTACTCCTGGGGGGCCTCTTCATCCTCTCCACCCTCCTCGTATTCGGCGGTGTGGCCATGACCGCCGGGGCTCTGGGACCCTGGTTACAGCGATCACAGCGGGTGCAGCGGCATATGAACCGCTTGGCGGGCACCATCTTCGCCGCTCTGGCCCTCAAGCTGGTGACAGCCCAGCGATAACGGGTGCCCCCCTTGCGAACGGTTCCATCCGCTGATTCCGCACCGACATGGGCGCGTCTACCTTGGCGCGCCATCGCTCCTGCGCCAGCATCGCTGCGATGACCTTGCCCCGACACTCATGCCCCGGCATCATGCCGCAGCATGAGTGCCGCCGCATTACGGCTGATAGAGATCGGCCGACAGTCCGCCGATGAAGCAGCCCAAGGCAACGTTGTCGTCACTCTCATCCTCTGGTTCAGGCAGGGTTTCCGCCACGCTGCGGGCGATCTCGGAATGGGCCTCGGTAGTGGGATGGAGATCGTCCCAGAACAGGTAATCGCCGTCGTTTTCAAAATCGTCGTCGACTAGGAAATTGGGGCATACGTCGTTGGTGTTACCGATGCCATATGCGGCAGGATTGGCGACGACGTCGGCGAAGAGGTCGAAGACACTAAAGGTGTACACGGCAACTGCTGGATAGGCGTCCTGGAATTCCGCTACCACGTCGGCCAACTCTCCGTTGAAGCGCTGGGTCAAGCCACTGGCCGCTTGGGCGGTACCGGGGTTGCCGTTGTTGCGGGGGGTGGCCCCCAGGTCGGGAAGGTCGACCACGAGGATATGCCTGGCACCGAATTCGGCCAAATCCTCCAGGGCTGCCGCGATGTTGGACGCAGTGCGCTGAACATCCACTGCTCCGCCAAGGAAGTCATTGGCACCGATCCAGATCGCGTAGAGGGCGTCCGGTAGGGCAGATGCCGCAGCCGTGTAAGCGGCTACCTGCAATCCCAGCCCCGGCGGCGAACTGCCGTCGGTGGTGGCCGCAGCGTAAGCGTTGTTGACCAGAATGCTATCCAGCAAGTCGGCGCCGGCCAGGTATTCGGCCCATACCGGCCCGTTGGAGAGGCGGCCCTGGAAGTACCTGTTGGCCGGTACGCTCCCGGGGTCCAGGGCGAACAGGTTGCCATCGTCCGACAGACTGTCGCCGAAGACCACGAGGTGGGTGAATTGGGACGCCGCCGAGATCGTGGGGAGGACGATGGCCAGCGTCAGGATGATGGTGAACACACAGGACTTTCGGTTGGGGACGTTGCGCATGCTGCCTCCTGAGAAACTTGGGTCGATCATGGAATGGAAAGGAGCAAGAGCATAAGGGGAGAATTTAAAAATCGCAGATGACCTATCGCGTGTCAAGCGCAATGGTGTCCGCGGCCCGGCATCCGCCTGACGGGCGCAGTGCGCCACGTCGCCCTCCAGGAAGTTCCCGTCCGCAATAACAGAAAAGGAGCCCTCTATGAAAGCGCGCCATCATTTACTGCAAGGATTGCGCAGCACCCCATCGATCCTCGCTGCCTTCGTGGCAGCCATACCGGCGGAGAAACTGGATCTACGCCGCGGTGACGGCTTTTGGACCATCGCCGAGCATGTCAGTCACCTGGCCCAGGTTCAGCCCATGCTGCTAACGCGGATTGACCGTTTCATCGGCGAAGATCACCCCGTGTTCACGCCCTATATTCCTGGGGCGGATGAAAAGGCGCCCGAAACGCCGCCGCGAATGGAGATGGCCGTCGCCATGGATCGCTTCGCAGCTGTCCGGAGCGATCAGGTTGCACGATTGGCGGCGGTGGTCGATGAGGAGGAGATTTGGCAGCGTTCGGCCACCCACCCGGAGTACACGCGCTACACCCTCTCTATTCTGACGCGCCATCTGCTGATGCACGACCACTGGCACATGTATCGGATGGAGGAGTTGTGGCTGACGCGGGACGCCTATCTGACCCGTCTGGCGTAGGTGCAGGTGGCTCACCGGCCGAATGGACACGGCGTCCGTTGATCGGGGTGAGCCTGGACCGATTGAGACGAGCCGGGGTGGCCCTGGTCTTCGTTCTCGGCCACCCCGACGACTACCCCCGCTGCGGCTTCAGGCCCGGCGGTGCGGTGGGCTTCGATGCGCCCTATGCGATCGCGCAAGAGAACACCGCCGCCTGGATGGTGCAGGACCTCTCCGGCGGGGTCTTGGGCAGAATCGCTGGGAAGGTGCGATGCGCTCGGGCCATCGACGCACCGGCATACTGGCGGGCGTGAGGACCCTACCCCCAACGCTCCGCCGCCAGATACCATGGACGTGGTTGCGACCGCGCCTGGTCACCCTTGCCCGGCCTCCGCAAGGGCGGTATTGATCTCGGCCACGGCCTTTTTCCCGTCCTCGAAGAGCATGAGGGTGTTGTCGGCGGCGAAAAGGGGGTTGGGGATGCCGGCGAAGCCGGGACTGAGGCTGCGCTTGATCACCACCACCGTTTTGGCGCGGTCCACATCCAGAATGGGCATGCCCGCGATGGGACTGTCGGCGCTTTGCCGGGCGTCGGGATTGACCACATCGTTGGCCCCGATGATGAGGGCGGTGTCGGCCTGGTCGAAGGTGGGGTTGATCGCCTCCAGATCCATGAGCTGGTCATAGGGAATGTCGGCCTCGGCCAGCAGGACATTCATGTGGCCCGGCATCCTGCCCGCCACGGGGTGGATGGCGAACTCCACCACGACGCCCTGGGCTTCCAGGGTGTGGGTCAGGTCGCGCACGGCGTATTGCGCCTGGCTCACGGCCATTCCATAGCCCGGAACGATAACGACCCGACGGGCGGATTCGAGCACCATGGCCACCTCGTCGGCCGAGGTGGCGGTGACCTTGCCCTCGTAAATGGCGTCGGCATCGACCGTGACCCCGCCGCCCATGGGCACCCCCAGGATCACGTTGGCGAAGCTGCGGTTCATCGCGCGGCACATGATGCGGGTGAGGATCATGCCGGAAGCGCCTACCAGTGAGCCGCTGATGATGAGCACATTGTTGCCCAGGACGAATCCGGTGGCGCTGGCCGCCAGTCCCGAGTAGGAGTTGAGCACGGCAATCACCACCGGCATGTCGGCGCCGCCGATGGGGGCCACCAGCAGGATGCCGAAGAGGAGGGCCAGCAGGGCCAGCAACCAGAACCCGATCATCGTTTCGGGCTGCAGTAGGGCCGCCAATCCACAGCCCAAGGCGCTGGTCAGCAGCAGCCCGTTCAAGATCTGCTGACCGCCAAACTGCAGGGTCTTGCGGACCACCCCCTGAAGCTTGGCGAAGGCCACCATGCTGCCGCTGAGGGTGACAGCACCGATGAGGGCCGAGACCAAAGCGGCGATCCGGACCTGCAGATCCTGGGCGCCCGCTGCCGCCGCTGAAGCGAGGGCTGCCGCAGCCACGAGCAGGGAGGCACCACCGCCGAAGCCGTTGAAGAGGGCCACCAGCTGCGGCATTCCCGTCATCTGCACCCGCTGGGCCATGAGACCGCCGATGGCACCGCCGACGACCAGGCCGGCCAGGAGGAGGGGCCAGTTGAGTCCGGTCTCGGCCACCAGAACGGTGGCGAGGGCGATCAGCATGCCCACCGCTCCCAGGCGGTTGCCCTTGGGGGCGGTGCGCGGGTGGGTGAGGCCCTTGAGGCCCAGAATGAAGAGCACGGCGGCCATTAGATAGAGCAGATTGGCGACGGAGGGCGGCATGGCGTTATCCCTTGCGACGGAACATGTTGAGAATCCGGTGGGTCACCAGGAAGCCACCCACGACGTTGATGGTCGCCAGCACCACGGCGGCGAATCCCAGCGCTTGGGCCAGACCGGGGCTGCCCAGTTTGGCGGAAGCCAGTGCGCCCACCAGGGTGATCCCGCTGATGGCATTGGTGCCGCTCATCAACGGGGTGTGCAGTGTGGGCGGCACTTTCGTGATGATCTCGCTGCCGGCGAATAGCGCCAGCACGAAGATGGTCAACAGCAATACGATGTCCATGAAATGGCCTTTCTCAGGAATTAGCGCTGCGCTTCCATCGGGGGCAGCTGCATCGCTTCACGAACCCGGTCATTGGTGATCTGGCCGGCATGGCACAGAAGGGTCGATACGGTGATCTCCTCATTGAGGTTGAGCATCAGATCGCCCGCCATGTCGGTGAGGTGATCGAAAAGGGCCGTGATGTTCTTGGCCAGCATCTGGCTGGCGTGGAAGGCGACTGAGGAGGGCAAGTTGGCGGGTCCGATGAGGGTCACGCCGTGGCGAACGACGGTCTCGCCCACCACCGTCAGGGCGCAGTTGCCCCCCAGGTCGGCCACGACGTCGACGATCACCGAACGGGGCGCCATTCCCCGCACCATCTCCTCCGTTATCAGCACCGGCGCGCGGCGGCCGGGTACTCCGGCCGTGGCGATAACGACGTCGCTGGCCTCGATCACCTTGGCCATCTCCGCCTGCTGACGCTGGATGAAGTTGGCGTCCTGCTCGCGGGCATAACCGCGGCTGTCCTCGGCGCCGTTGGTGGCGAGGTCAAACTCGACAAATTCAGCCCCCACACTCATGACCTGCTCCTTTACCGCCGGACGGATGTCGTAGGCCGATACCAGGGCGCCCATGCGCTTGGCGGTGGCGCAGGCCTGCAGACCGGTGACCCCGGCACCAATGACAAACACCTTGGCCGGGGTGAGGGAGCCGGCGGCCGTCATCATCAGGGGAAAGATTTTGGGAAGGTGGTTGGCGGCTTCCAAAACGCCCTTGTAGCCCGCCAGGCTGGCCATGCTGCTGAGGGCGTCCATGCTTTGGGCTCGGGAAATTCTGGGGATCAGTTCTAAGCTGAAGGCGGTGACGCCCTTGTCCGCCAGCGTTTGGGCTTCTCGTTGGGCCATCAGCGGGTTGAGAAAGGCGACAAGGGTTTGATCCGGCCTGAGCAGGGCCAGGTCTTCGGCACCCCGTTGCGGGTTGGCACCCGGCCCCCGCACCATAAAGATCGCTTCGGCCGTTTCAAAGAGGGTGCGCCGATCCCCCAACAGCTGGGCGCCGCCCTGCCGATAGGCGACATCCTCGTACCCGGCGGCCAGGCCCGCTTCCACCTCCACCAGCACTTCATGGCCGGCGTTGACGAGCGCCGGCACCAGTTGGGGCACCAGCGCGACTCGGGCCTCTCCGGGGCAGGACTCTCTGGGAATGGCGATTATCATGCACTAAACCTCTCTTGCGTCGGGCAGACGGGACCACCGCTGCAGGTCTCGGATGGAGTGTCGGCGCCGGATTTGGCTTGCGCTGGGCCTGGGTGGATCGGCCGAACCGGGGTAGGCACCCGTGGTCCCGACCGAGCAGCGGCCCGGTCTTGCGCAAGTGGCGGATGGATATCTCGGGAACGGGCCAAGTATACCCAAAGGCGCCCTCGCTGTAAATTGATAGGCCGTCATCCGATGCGGCCGGTGGGCGGCCAGCGGCGACGGACCCAGAGAGCGGCCAGCAGGAAGGGGGTGAAAGTGATGGCTTCCAGCACCAGAATCTGGATCACCGCTCCATCGAAGGGGGGCGGCGGGTGGGACAGCGACTTGAGCCACGGCAGGGGCAGCGTTGCCAGACGATCGCTGAACGGCCAGTAGATGGCGACGCCGGGCAGATCGCCGTAAAGGGTGTCGAGGAGGAGATGGCTCAACCAGCTCAGCGCACCGCAGATCAGTATTCGGCGGCTGCCGCCGGACTTGGGCCCGAACCGCCAGAGCGTGGCGGTCAGCAGCGTGCAGAGCATCAGGTTGGTCCACAAACTATGGCTGACGACCAGCCGCTGATGCCCCCACTGGGGCAGCGGCCAGTCGGGGAGGGAGGCCAGTGCGATAAAGAGGATGGCCCATGGCAGTAAACCTCGCCAGGTGATACCGGGCGGCAGGCAGATCGTCAGTGCGGCGAGACCCATCAGGCTGTGACCCAGTGTGGTCATGGGGCGTTCTCCACTGGACAAGTTGTCGGACAGATGGCATTGTGCTGAGCTATGAACGCTTTAAGAGTAAGGGCTGCCGGGCGCCATGCAAGCTCGACGCGGCGCTGGCGCCTTGGTTCCATCCTTGGGCTGTGTCTCTCCGGCGGCCTGTTTTCCCTGCTAACCGCGGCCATGGCGGCCTCCCCCCTGCCCGTCGATTTCGCCGCCGACGGTTGGACCCAGATCGCCGACCAAAGCGGCATCGTGGTCGAGATGCAGGCCCCCAATCCGGGCGGCCACGCCGCTTACCGCGCCCAGGGAATTCTCAAGGCGCCGGTTGAGCAGATTCTTGCGGTTCTGGAAGACAATGCAACCGCTGCCGATTGGATGCCGGATTTGGCCCAACAGGAGTTGGTGGACCAGCGCTCCGCCTTGGAGCGCGTCACCCGCAGCATATATGCGCTCCCCTTTCCCTTTGCCGACCGGGAGCTGGTTCTACAATGCCATCTATTTTTCGATCGGGAAGCGGGAGACCTGGTGGCCGACGCCGTCTCCATTGACCACCCGCGTGCGCCCTTGGCAAAGGGTCGCGTGCGCGCTCACATGGTCTGCAGCCGGACCCGCTTGCGTCCTTTGGGCCCCAATCGGACGGCTGTCGATTTCCTGATGCTGGTCGATCCCCGCGGACGGATTCCGGTCGTTATGGCGGCCTTCGGTCTTCGGCAGGCACCATTCAAATTCGTCAAAGCGTTGGAAGCACGGGCCCAGACCGCGGGGTACCCGTTGCCGCCAGCCTACCAGAAGCTGTTGACCGAGCTGCAAGCAGGGGGCCCCCTCGAGACAACCGCCGACACCGGGACAGGGTTGCCCAAGGAGGTGTCATGGCACGCAAAATAGCGGCTCCCAGCATTGTCGCCGCCCAGGGCAACAGGCCCAAAACCATCGCCGAATACGTGGGCCGTGTCAACAGCGGTACCGATGCGGTCAGCATCGCTCACATGCGGGCGCCGGCCGGTTGGTATGAGCCGGGGCAGACACCGGACTTCGATGAGTATACCCTTGTCCTGGACGGGTGCCTGTACGTGGAATCGCCCGCCGAAACGCTGGCCGTGGCGGCGGGAGAAGCCGTCATCTGCGAGGCCGGCCAGTGGGTGCGCTACCACACTGCCGAGGACCAGGGCGCTGTCTATGTCGCCGTCTGCCTGCCAGCCTTCTCACCAGAGCGTGCCCATCGCGATCGCCCCCCCGGTGCGGATGGCGCTCCCATCGATGACGTGGCGGGCGATGGACCTTCAGCTGGCTGAAGACTATGTCGACACCGCTGGAGATTCTCTATCGGGACACCGCCCTCGTGGCGGTCGTTAAACCGGCCGGTCTGCTGGTTCATCGCTCAGCAGAGGCGCCGGACGCCCGGCATTACCTTCTCCAGTCCCTGCGAGATCAGATCGGCCGCCGGGTGTATCCATTACACCGATTGGACCGGCCCACCAGTGGCGTCATGCTCTTCGCCCTGGATGCGGCGGCGGCACGCCAAATGGCCGACCAGTTCCGCCAGGGCCGTGTCGCGAAACGCTATCTCGCCGTGGTGCGTGGGTACATCGCGGCGGCGGGACGTATCGAACGACCCCTCAAGCGGCTGTCGGCCCGGCATCGGCGCCGGGCCAACGGAAATCTGCCGCAAAACGCGCGCACCGACTACCAATGTCTGGCGCAGATCGAACTGCCGTTCGCCGTCCATCCCTACGCCACCAGCCGCTACTCTCTGGTGGCGCTGACACCTCGAACCGGTCGGCGGCACCAGCTGCGGCGTCACCTGAAACAGATCGCCCACCCCGTCATTGGCGACACTTGCTACGGCAAGGGGGCCCATAACCGTCTCTTCAGGGAGCGCCTGGGAGTGACCGGACTGCTGCTGACGGCGGTGAGTCTCGCTTTCGACCATCCGCTGAACGGTGCGCGCCTGCTCATCACCGCACCGCTGCCGCACCGCTTCACGGCCGTGCTGGCGCGGTTGGGCTGGCAGGCGGCCTGGAACCGATTCGCCGCAACCACTGCGGGCGAAGCGGTGCGGCCAGCCTGACTGTCCGCATCGAGGTTCCGGCCGAACGCAGAGCGAATCACGCGCTCGTTGCAAGACCAACCGGCGCGGTCCATCATTGCCCGGGCCAGCCTGAATGGCGCCGCTTGGACGGCCCTCGCGCCGCAGGATCTTCTGCCCGTTTGCATCTTCAGGCACCCAACCATATCAGTGAAGATCCGCAGCGCCGCGTCTCCGAGACCCGCACGGTCGATCGCCTCGCCGTCGGCCGTCAGGCTGGTCAATGGATCGTAGGATGCCTATGGTACCGGGTGTGGTTCGCGGTTCCTAAATAGAGAGCTCCAACCGACGCTATCGCCCGCATGAGGAGGCTTGGATGAATTACCGGAACGCTTGCATCGTTTTGCTCATCGGCGTATGGATGGCTGGCGCCGCCGCTGCGGCCGACAGCTCGGCTCTCCAGGGACTAAAAAGCGTGCGATGGGTGTGTGACGTCACTATTGGCGATGGTGAACTGCTGCTGCGCCGCATGCAGCTCCTGGACACGACCTACAGCCAGCTGATCGATGCCGGTATCACACCCACCGTCGTGGTGGTGTTTCGCGGCCCGGCCAGTCGCTTTATTACCCGGGGCGAGACGGTCTATTTGACCGCTGCCGACCGGAAATTCAAACGCGAGATGCGGGAGTGGGTGGAGGCCTTCAGCGACCTGGGATTCGTTCTGGAACAGTGCGCCATTGCCGCTGACGCCCAAAAGATAAAACCCACCGACTTCCTGCCCCAGGTGACCCTGGTGGACAACGGCTTTGTCTCTCTAGTGGCCTATCAGAATCGCGGGTTTGCTTTTCTTCCCATGGACTGACCGGAGCCAGCCGCCTGCAATCCCATCACCCCAACGACTGCAATCCTGACGAAGGTGCCGATCTGAGTGAACCTCCTTTATCACAAATTATTACTCCTCATTTTCGCCATTCACCTCTTCGTATTTGCACGGCTGGCCCTGCGCACGCACAGAGGCGATTACGGCTGTTTGGTGGTCACCTTCGGCTGCCTGGTGGTGATGACAAGCTTCCGCATCTGGGCGGCCGATGTCGGATTTGGGGGGGTGATGGCGTGGGAGCTGTTTCGCTGGGGAGCGTGGGCCTTCACGTTCATGGCGGGGCTGTTGTGGCTGAGGCGTCGTCGCCCGAATGGCCACTCTTAGGCGGCGCACCCCATAGGGTTGCGGGGGAATTGGAATAAACCCCCGGAAGTGTTCCCGAGGGAACGCCTTCCGAGGGCGTCGTTCAGCAGGTGGAATTACTTATAGATACCGGCCCCGACGAAGTACTGGGTACCGGGCACCCGATAGATGTAGCTGGTCTTGCCCACCGGCTTCTCCTCGTTGGGTTTCGGCCACATGTAGTCCACCCAACCCTTGCCGCTGCTGTTGGCCAGCTTCACGAACTCCATGAAGAGCGGTTTGCCGTCCGTGTCCGCAACCTGGAGCAGGTCATCCCGCTGGGTCAGCTCCGGTTTAAAGGGGTGGGCCAGCATCTTCCCGTCCAGATCCATGAGAAAGACATAGGTGTCCTTCCAAACGAAGGGGCCCTGTTTGTCGCCAATGGCCTTGACGGCGGCATCGATGCCCTTGTCCGTCAGCAGTTTACTGGCGGCCTGGCATTGATTGATAACCTCCTCCTTGGTGGCGCTCTCGCTCCAGGCCAGCGTCGCAAGGCCGAGAATCAGAAATACGATCAGGGTCGACTTGAAAAGGGTGCGCATCTTCATCCTCCTTTGTGAATGTTGGTGGAGCTCCAAGACGGGCGCCAGGCACCGCTGGCAGACCCGCTGCAGAATCGATTCAACGCTGTGGTGACACCTCCTTTCCGTGCCGGTGCGAACCCCAAACGGCGATCTGGGGAATACCCCTCCTCAACAGGGGCACGGCACTGCGACCCCGTTCAAAACCTCAATCCATAAATGGCGATAAAGCGTCGGCCGCAGTGACAGCGGCCGTCATCGGGACACTTGGGTGGTGCCCTGCAAGTAGAGCTCAACCGTGAACGCAGACGCAGCTGCAATTCCGATCAGCGATGGAGATAACGGCTCGTAGAGATAGGTCTGTCAGCGATTTAGCAGGATGCTCAGATGGGGTGTCCTTACGATGACGCTACCCTATCGTGGTCCTCGTGGTTGGTCAAGAGGGAGGAGGCAGCTACCGGTGGGCCCATCGCTCTCAGATGGTGTGATGGCCTTTGTCGAGACGCTTCTTGATCACTTCCGAGGTCTCGAACTGATGGCCTTTTTTATCGATCCACCATGTGTTGGTGGATTGACTGCCGTCGGCATAGCCGCGTTTGTAGCCCATCTGCATCCCCCAGAGAAGTAGGAGGATGATGGCTGCCAAGCCGATGCCGGTCCGTACAATTATCTTCAGCATGCGTTCAAGTGTCGGCAAACAGGGGCCCCAGAGTTGATTTGCGGGGAGGGGCCGCCGACTACCATCACTTTCGCCGCCGTAGCGCAAAACTTGAGCCACAACAAACCCGACCGAGGTTGGCACGCCAGTGGATCGACCGGGTGGTGAATCGAGATTCAATTGGATGCCCGAGGTGGCATGCGCTGTCGATGGGCCGCCCACTCGCAAGGCGCGGCGCACTGAATAGATCTCCATGATGATGCGCCAGCCCATTGCAATCTTATTTTCCGGGCGACGGACTGACGGATCGCTTTTGATATACGATTGGGATCGGACTTGACGCCGCCGCGTTTTTGCGCTTTTTTAAGCGGCAATTCAAGGATCGATCAATCCCTTTCGACGCCATCCCACCGCCGCGTATGCTAGCGGGGGTAGGCACCCGCAATCGCCGATCTGCGAGCCTGGACAGCTTCCACGCGCGACCGGCATTACCCGCCAGCGCTTTCTTGATACGAGGATGTCTCTCCCGGCGATGTGGTCGCCTTTGGTAATGCCTTCTTGCGGCCCAAGCAATGGGCGTTGGGGTCGAGATCGGTTAGGATGCTGCGGTGGTGGAGATGGAAGATCTTTCCGACGCAGATCCCGACGCCACCGATGAGATTGAGGCCGTCGGTTTCATCAGCAGCGTGCAGGCGATTTTCTGAGGCCCTGCTGCTCGGCAGGATTGGTCTCTTCCGCGGTGGGATTGCGTCGACCGATACCCGCACATCTCATCGTGATGACAGCGAGACGAGGAATGATCCACCATGCAACAAGCGCCCGCCCTCTTCATCTCCCACGGCCCGCCCGCCATCGCCCTGAGTGACTGGCCAGCGGCCCGTTTTCTGCGGCAATTGGGTGCCGTGATCGGGCAGCCCCAAGCGGTGCTCTGCGTCTCGGCCCACTGGGAGACGGTGTCCCCCCAGTTTACCGATGGCAGCGGCGGCGAACTGATCTATGACATCGGCGGACCGCCTTCCCTCTTCGACTGGCGCTATCACCCACCCGCGGCAGAGGATTGGGTGAGGCGCTTGGCAGACGCCCTTCACCAGCATCGTCTCCCAGCGACCTTCGACCCGGAACGAGGATTGGACCACGGTGTCTGGATCCCCCTCCGCCTGATCTATCCAAGCGCGGAAATACCCGTCATCCAATTGTCGCTCCAAACCGATATGCAGGCGGCGCATCATCTGGCCGTCGGTGCCGCCCTGGCGCCGCTGCGACGGGAGGGGCTGTTGATTCTCGGCAGCGGCGGATCGGTCCACAACCTGGATGAGATGGCGCCCGGCGCCGAAACAGCGACACCCAAACCCTTTGCGCTGGCCTTCGACGCCTGGCTGGAAACCGTCGTCGCAGCGGGCGACCTTGAAGCGCTCGTGGATTTCCGCAACCAGGCCCCCCACGCAGAGCGCAGTCACCCATATCCGGCGGAGCATTTCGTGCCCCTGCTGGTGGCTGCGGGTGCGGCAGAGGGTCGGCCGGGCGAACTCCTGCACCGCTCCTTCCTCTACGGTTCCCTCTCGATGGCCGCCTACCGCTGGGCTTAGCCTGCCCGGGGCGCGGCCGGCGAACGAAGCCCTCCCTGATCCCCTTGGATCGCCTTGCGCCAGCGCCCAACCAAATGGGGAATCATGGCGGGGCTGAAGCCTTCCATGACTGCATTCTGTTCGGATATTTCGCGGTGATGTCGCGGTAGAAGGCTTGAATCGCCATCATATCGGCGGTCAGGTCGCCACTGGGCTGAAGCATTGGGCCGAATCCAGCCGTTTTGCGTCCATAGTCCAGGTATGCCAGGGCGATGGGTACCCCGGCACCGTGGGCGATGCGGTAAAAACCGGTTTTCCAATATTGAACCCGCTGTCGGGTACCAGCGGGGGGTACCACCAGGATCAGTTCCCGCTTCCGTTTAAACGCCGCGATGGACTGGGCGACAACACCGTTGGCTTTGGACCGGTCGATGGGGATGGCCCCCAGCCAGCGAAAAAGGTAACCCAGAGGCCAGCGGAACCAGGCGTCCTTCATCATGACACAGGGCCGCAGACGCAGGATCAGCGCACAGGCCAAGGTGTAGATGAAGTCCCAGTTCGAGGTGTGGGGGGCGGCGATGACGACATATTTCGGCACATCGGGCCGATGGCGCAAGATCTTCCATCCGCCGAACCAACAAAAACTCAATGCCAGGCCGCGCATCAGGGGGCGAACCAGGGGTGTATCGTAGAGGGTCATGCGTTTCCTTCAGCGAGCGATGCGAAGCTGAAGGGATATAAACTACCCTGGGCTGAAAGGGGTAAGCGAATCTGGTCTTTTACATTTATTTTACATCCTGCGATTGCGGAGCTGCACGCCGCTCCCATCGCGGCGATCCCCGTTCCGTCACTCCTAGACGGTCGGCCGGTGAGCGGGGGTGTGTGAAGCGGGTTGCCTCACTGTTCCGCAGCGACCGTTCCGACGGGATAGTGGGACACGATCCACGCCTCGAAATCGGTGAACATCTTCTCGTCTGACGCACCATTGTCGGCAATCACCTCTTCGCCGTGGACCACCCGGACGTTGGCGTTCAATGGCGGTGGGGCTTTTGCTGCGGCACCCCGTTCGGCCAAGCCCTCGATTTTGGCCTGCGCTTCTTGCCACGCCTCCGCTACGCTACGGTTGCACTCCGCGGCCAGGGCCTCAGCTGAAAACGCCTGACCGGTGAGGGAGCGGATGGTGTCATGGTGGCCGACGCTGTTGCCGGGCGCCCAGTAGTGATGGCTGAGTAGGGGGCCGACGGCGGGATTGTCGCTGAGGTAGCCCAGCTTCTTCGTCAAATAGGCGCGGGTCTGATGGACCGCCATTTGGGCGAGGAGATAGCCGTGGTAGGCACAGGCGGACTCCTGATTGAGCAGGTGGGGAATGGCCAGCAGGGGGCGCGGACTGACCGCCAGGCCGAGGATCTGCTTCTCGGTGCGGCGGGCCAGCGCCCGGACCTTATCGATGGTAAGCTGGGCGTCCGAGAGGCGATAGAGGGCCCGTTCAAAATAGGGCACCGCCAGGATGCTGCGCTCGCCGTAGGCGCGGAAAGGCTGGGTGGCCTCCAGCTTGGCCTGGATCAGGGCGTCGGAAACCGTCTCGCCGGCAGTACTGCAGGCATATGTTTTGAGCCAGTCCGCGTCACCGATAAGGCTGTCGCAGAACATGGACTGCGTCTCGGCGTAGGCCATGGACGTGGGGGGGAATTCCTGGGAAAAGCAGGGGGCGTTCTGGGTAATATTGGCGAAGTGGGCGGCATGCCCGCCTTCGTGGAAGAGGGTGTTCAACCCCAAGGCGCCGCTGCCCACCTGATCGGGCCGTGCCAGAGAGGTGAAGTTGATCACCGCGGAATGCCAGGTCTCCCCTGCGAAGTAGCAGGGCTGGGGGCCGTGCATGAAGCCGTTTTCGTATTTACCCTTGCGGTCGAGTAGGTCGAGGGTGAGGGTCGCCCCGCGAAAATCGATGCCCAGGCGGCGGAAGGAGAGCACCCACCGCCGCAGGGACTGTGCAAAGGGCAAATAGGGATCGAACTGACGCGAAACGTCGCCCCCGATGGCGAAGCGCAGGTTGTGGGGCTCCAGGGCATCCGCACCCCAGCGTCGCCTGAGCAGGTCGTAGGCGCGCGTTTGGGCGTCCCGGGTGCGCACTTCGAAATCGTCCAAAATCGCAAAAAGGGCTGTGCTGGTGAGGGCCTCCTCCTTGACCACTTTGAAATCGAAGAAGGTCTCGGCCCCCATGGCCCTTGCGAAACGGTTGCGCAGCTTGACCAGGTCGAGGAAGCCATTTTCCAGTACCCAACTCTCAAGATCCAATAGGGCCTGGTGAGAACTCCGACGGGCCTCTCCAGCGGGGTTTGCCAGAAGGTTGGCCGAAGCGGTGCTCAGCGAGGCGGGCACCCGCTGGCCGCTTTCATCGATATGGGTCAGGGTGAGCCGCTTGCGACGGGCGAAGAGGTCGCTCTCCATTTCGATGAGTTCATCGGCCAGTTGCCGAGCTTCGGCGTTCTCCACCACGTTGCATTCGAAAAACTGCCGCCATCCGCGCAGACCGTGTTGTAACGCGCGCTTCTGGGGACCATCCGAAGCGGCATCCACCGCTTCCAAATGGCGGCGCACGGCCGTGAGGCGAGCTTCGTCCGCCACAAACTGTTTGTACCGTTTTTCTGCGGCGGTGAATCCGGCATGGTCATCGCTGGTGCCCATGTAGGTGGACCAGAACAGGGTCTCCTTGGCCTTGTGGACCGCCAGGTACTCCTGGTTGAGCTGGTCGAAATATGCGCTTGCTTCCTTCATGCGGCCTCCCTCCGTGCGGTTGAGGATCGTGTGCAGCGGTGCTACCGATCGCACCATCTTAAGCGGGCCGACGGGCGCTGGCAAGCGCTTTCGCGCGGGTTGGCGGCGATCACGGCACCTTGTACAGCACACAGGAGATGTGCATGCCGGCGCCCACCGAGGCGAAGAGGAGCAGGTCACCGCTGCTGATCTGATGGGGCGGCAGCTTCCTCCGGCAGATCAGGTCCAGCATGGTGGGTAGTGTGGCCACAGAGCTGTTGCCTGCCCAACCGATGGTCATGGGCATGATGTCGGCCGGTAGATCCTCGTCGCCACAGAGGGATACCAGGCGATTCAGGATGGCCTGGTCCATTTTTTCGTTGGCCTGATGGACGAGGACCTTGCTGACATCCTTGAGTGTGCAGCCGGCTTTTTCGAGGACCTGTCGGGCCACCTGGGGTACGGTGCGCACGGCGTATTTGTAAATCTTGTGGCCGTCCATCTTGACCCAAAGTTCGTCTGCCGGCCGCTCGGGATTGTAGGAGGGCCCCATCCTGAGGAGTTGGCCGTGGATCAGAGTGTCCGAGCGGGTCGCATGGGCCAGGATGCCGCCGGGGCCCTCGCCAGCTTCCAAGATGGCGGCGCCGGCGCCATCCGCGAAAATCATGCAGTCCATGTCATGGGGATCAACGACCCGGGAAGCGAGCTCGACGCCGATGACCAGCGCCCGACGGGCGTCGCCGGAGCGGATGAAGTAGTTGGCCTGGATCATGGCCAGCAGCCATCCCGGGCAACCAAAGGGGAGGTCGTATGCCACCGTGTAGGGATTTTCAATTCTCAGCCGCTGTTTGACCCGTGAGGCGATATTGGGCACCTGGTCGGTGCGCCGGGTGGACACATGAACGTCCCCGAAATTGTGGGCCACGATGAGATAGTCGAGGCGCTCGCGATCCACCCCTTCAAGGGCGCGCTCGGCGGCGGCCAGAGCCAGGTCGCTGGTGGTCATCGCCTCGCTGGCGTAACGTCGCGCCCGGATGCCGGTGATCTCTTCCAGTTTGGCGACGATGGCGGGATTGGCGCGTTCCTGAAGCTTGCCGTCGGCGCCGAAGAAGCGGTGACTCAAAAACACCGAGTTGGGAACCTCTCTGGGCGGCAGAAAACTGCCCGTGGCCGTGATGATAGCGTTTGGCATGGCATCGAACCTAGGTCTTTTCTGAAAGCGGGAGTTTGCTTCTAAGATGTTTCCGACATCCCGGCGGACGGCACTGGCGATCTGCAGTCAGCTCTGGCGGCCGCTGAATGCCCATCCGGGGTGACCCAGCGGTCCGGCACATCGCCGGGGACCGACCGGTAGCAGGTTGGCCGTGGAATGGTGGTGCCGTCACCGGTGGCGGCCCGTAACGCTGAACACTGTTCACAGAGAATAACGTAATTCCAAAAAAAGGCAACACCGAAGCGCCGCAGGTCGCGCTACCGACACTATTTTTACATATTTGAAGGCCTCTACCGCTTCACCGGCCACCACGATCACAGCCAATCCGTCAGCAGAAAACCGGCGCCGATGCGGTTGGTGTAGGCGTCGTAGTCCAGCAGGCTCTCCCCGTAGCCGTTGAAGTACTGCACGTAGCCCTTCAGCCGACGAAAGAGGGGAAAGCTCCACCCCATCTCGATGGATCCCTTGTTGCGTGCCCGCAGGTTATTGCGCAAGACGGCCGAAAAGGTGTTGCCGTTGGTGTGGTAGGCCAGGGTCAACTCCCCATTGCCCATGTATTTTTCGATATTGGGATTGTCATCCCCATGCGGTGCCGCCGGGTCTGTTTTCTCGTCTTCGGGCAGGCGGTACCAAGGTTTCAATGCCAGGGCCAGATTGCCCATCTCCCACAAAAAATTGAGATAGATCCGGTTCCAGCTGCGGGAAAGGCTGCCGCCGCGGCCGTTGGATTCGTGGGTGAAGCCCAGCGCAAGGCCGCTGAATCTCGCGGTTCCCAATTGAAGCCGCGGCTGAAACTGAATCCAGAATTCGGGCTCGTGGTTGATCTCCCGGAAGGGGCTTGAGAGGTCGTCGTTGAAGGCCTGCCAGTAACTCTGGTTGGTGTAGGCGAAATAGAGGTCGCCATTGTCTGGAAAGATGGATTCGATCACCTTGTACTTGATGCTGATCTGGAACTTGATCTCGGTATGGTCGATCTGACCCTGCTCCTCTTCGAAGGGGACCTCATTGGGCGTGAAGTTGTAACTATAGGTGAGGAGGTAGTTGGGTCGGTGGGCGGTGAGGACGAAGGGATTCTCGTCGCTGGCGTCCTCCGCTTCCAGACGCTGGTCGACAGGATTCAAGGGGGGGCCGGGATCACTTTCCGGCGCAGATGAGGACTCTGATGAGGACTCCGCGGCAAGGAGGAGGCCCGGCCAAAAGAGAGCGGTCGCCAGGAGGCCGATCAAGAGACGCTTCAACACAGGATTGTTATCCTCTTTGGGGTTGGTCATTGGGGGGCATTGATGCGCTGAACCCTGCAGCGGATGCTAAGGATCGTCCAATCGCGGGCACATTGCCGCATAGCGTTCCTCCAGGTCGGCACCGGCGCTTTCAAATCGATCCTGGTCGGTGTGCCCCCGCGCGATTGCGCTTCCCAATCGGCAATTTCATTGGCGAACCAGCGATCGGGGTCGAATTTGACGGTCATGGGTGGCCTTCCCAAGGCGGTGCGATGCGGTCCTGCGTCGGGCCTATATCATGAACAGCGACCGTCTGCCACCGCTTTCGCCAGGTAGGCGGGTCGCTGATGATCGGGAAGGAGAAGTAGTTGATAGTGTAAACATTGAGTTTGACCCATCGCCCTGAATCGGGCTAAATATGGGATCATCCTTCGGCGGTTCCCCAGCGCCGACGTCCGGATGCAGTCCCATTGACCGTCGACTTGGATGGAGACGAGCGGATGTTCCGCTATGCGAAGCCGGACAACTTGGTGACACTGTTTGAGAACGTCATGCTGATGGGGGCGGGTCGGGCCGACGACACCTGTCTCACCGAGGTCCGCATCGAGTTGCGGCCTCATAATATTGAGGCCTCATAATATTGAGGCCTCATCATAATGAGGCCTCATCATACGGGAGCCGCATGGCAGTTAAAGCGGCCTCATCGTCCGCTAACAGTGCAATGATAGAGAGGCGGTGTGCCGTTGCTGCCGGCGTCGTGTGAAAGGAGATATCTATTGGACCGCTACACCTGTTTTCCAGATCAGCATATAGGGGATCAGGGGCCCGTCAGCGCCGAATTCCGTCACCGCGGCCTTGCCACCTTCCATGCCGCCTGTCGCCATGTGCACCAGATGCCCTACGGCTACAACAGCGACCGTGAAGATCTGTTTATTCTCTTCAAAGAGGGCATGGGCTCCTGCACCACCAAACACGCCGTCATCGCCACCCTGGCCGAGGAGCTCGGCTTGCCCGTGGTCAAGACCATTGGGATATACGCCATGACGGAACAGATCGTCACCGGCGCCCAGACGATTCTTGATGATAACAAATTGCCCTACCTCCCCATGGTGCACTGCTTTCTTGCCAGTGGCGAATACCGGGTGGATCTCACCGAAGGCAATCGCAACGGCAAGAACCAGCCCATCGACCACTTTCTCTACACATCGGCAGTGATCCCCAATGTTTCCGCCAAAGCGGAATATCGCCTCTACCGCAGGGCCTTGACCGATCGCCTCCTCATCGAAGGGGCGCTCCAAGGATTCGCGCTAAAAACGGTTCTCCAGGCCCGTGAGGCGGGGCTGCGACTCCTGCGTCGACGCATCGCGGCGTGATGTGATGGCATCCGGCGTGGGCTCAGGTGTCCAACACCTGGCGCACCTTGGCCGCCAGCGCGGCGATGGTGAACGGTTTCTGAAGGTAGTCGATACCCGCCTCCATCACCCCGTGGCGGGCGATCACATTGTCGGTGTAGCCCGACATGTACACGGCCTTGATCTGGGGGTAGTGCGCCGTCACCCGCTCGAACAACTGCCTGCCGTTCATTTCGGGCATGATCACATCGGTCAGCAGCAAATCCACACGGCCGTCGTAGGTCGCCAGCAAGCGTAGCGCCTCCTTCCCGTTGGCGGCGGTGAGCAGGGTATAGCCTTGGCGTGCCAAAACATCATGGGCAAGCTTGCGGACCAGTTCACTGTCCTCCACCAATAGGATCGTCTCCGAGCCCCTGGCGGCTTCTGCTGGCGGGGCGATCTGCTCGCGCGCTGAATCCGCATCCGGTGCCACGGGGAGATATACCTTGAAGGTGGTACCGAGGCCCGGTTCGCTGTAAACCCACACATTGCCGCCGTGTTGCTTCACAATGCCGTATACCGTGGCCAAACCGAGGCCGGTGCCCTTGTCTTTGGGCTTGGTGGTGAAGAAGGGCTCGAAGATGTGCTTGCGCACAGAAGCCGTCATTCCCCGGCCGGTGTCACTCACCATCAGCATGACGTATGCCCCCGGACGGACGCCTTCGCGGGACTGGGCATAGGCGTCGTCCAATTCGACCGCAATGGTTTCAATGGTCAAGTGGCCTCCCTGCGGCATGGCGTCCTGAGCGTTGACCGCCAGGTTCATGAGCACCTGCTCCAGCTGTCCCACATCGCCCTCGATCAGCGGGAGGTGCGTCGCTGGCGACCAGTGGATCTCTATATCTTCTCGGATGGTGCGGCGTAGCAGGCTGTTGAAATTGTCCAGCATGGTGTTGAGATCGATCGGCTTGAAGGCCAAATTTTGTTTACGGCTGAACGCCAGCAGTTGACGCACCAAATCTCTTGCCCGGATGCCGGCATTGCGGATGCCTTCCAGCGATTCCGTCGGCAGCTCGTTCGATTGGGCGTCCGACAGCAGCAGCTCGCTATAGCCCAGGATGGGGCTCAGCAGGTTGTTCAGGTCGTGCGCCACACCGCCTGCCAATCGGCCGATGGACTCCAGCTTCTGGGCCTGTTGCAATTGGACTTCCAATTGGGCGTGTGCCTCCGCAGCCGCCTTGCGATCGGTGATGTCGGTGACCACACCGGCCATACGCCGGGGGGCACCATCGGCGCCCGTGACGATCGCACCGCGAATCTGAATCCACTTGGCAGTGCCGTCTTGGGTGAAGATGGGATGTTCGTAATGAATGAGGTTGGAAGCTGCTGGTGCTTCCAGGAATGCCTGAATCTGCCGATCGATGTCCGCGCGGATTTCGCGGGGAGCAAATTCCAGATAGGCCTCGTAGGTGCCCCCGAAGTCGGATGGGGTGACACCGAAAATGGCGTGCGTCTCCTGGGACCATTGCACCCGGTTTTGGCCGATTTCCCAGTCCCAGGTGCCCATACTGGCGGATTGCAGCGCCAGGCGCAGTTGCTCGTTGCTGCGCTGCAGATCGGCCTCGGCCCGTTTGCGGTCGGTGATGTCCTGGGAAATGATCTGGGCTTTCCGGTAGACGCCGTCACTGTCCGGGATGGGATGGACCCGCGATAGGAGCCAGCGGGTGCCCCGGGGAAAGGCCACGGCGTCCTCATGGACCTGGGGCTCGCCGCTGTCGATGACGCGCCGGATACGGGCCGCGTAGACCGCTCCCTGATCATCGTGCAGTTCCGTCAGGCGCTTGCCGACACACGCTTTGGGGGAACGGCCAAAGAGCTCGGCAACCTTAGGATTCATCAACTGGCAGACGCCATCCCGATCGTAGACGGAAACCAGGGCGTCGGCGTTGGTGAAGAGCAGCCGATACCGCTCCTCGCTCTCCCGCAGGGCCATCTCGGCACGTTTCTGGCGGACAATTTCCCAGGTCACATCCGCCAGGTAGGTCACGATTTCAACATCCCGTTGGGTGTAGTCAACGGGCTTGTTGCCGACCCCGAGGATTGCCTCTACGCGGTCACCCCGCATCACGGGCACCACCAGTTCACGGACCACTTCGGCATGCCCCTCGGGCAACCCTTTCTTGTGGGGAAGGGCGGCATAATCGTTATGGATCACCGCCTTTTTGCGATGGACACAATCGACCCATACGCCCGCTTCATCAATGGGATAGTGGCGATTCTTGCCGTCTGCCTGACAGAAGGTTTCCAGGGTTTGGGTGGACCACTGCTGAAGCGAAAGGGTTTTCTGGTCCGAATGAACAAAGTGGTAAAAGCCAATGGGACTCTCTACGAAGCTGCCCACCAGGTCCAATGCACGGGTCAGCAACGCCTCCAGGGAGTGGGTGCGGGCAAAGTCGATCAGTTCCAGGCGGGTGGTGATGATGCGGTGCCACAGCCCTCCCTCGTCTTGAAAGAGGGTCGGACGCGACGGAAAGTTTGGCGGTCCATTCTCAATGGGGGCGTTTTCTATCCAGATATCCTTGCTCATGCGAAAGATCATCCCCTCTGGGGTGATGCGAGGTGATCCGACGATCCAGAAATGCACCGCCGACGCCTGCGCTGCGCCTGAAGACGGCTGCGTCGCAGGTGATCGCCGGCCGTGACGGCCGATCCGACGACGGCAGTCTAAGGTTCCGTGATCTTACATCATAGAGTTGTTCATCGCCGCTGCCCGTGTCAATAATCAATACCCCCTGTCGTTCTGGGGATGCCAAGCGCTGACGGCAAGAGGGACGCCGGCGGGTCGGTCGACGGTTGACTTCTCAGCCGCTTTCTGGATGTAATAAGATTGTATATAATAACAACCGGATAGGAGGCGGGTTGCAATTTCGAAGGCACTGCTCCGAGTGGGGGCCGGCCCTGGCAGTGGGCCTGGTTGTCCTGATGGTGATGCTGGGGACGGGTGGGGTCCGGCGGGCGGGCGCCGCTGATGCGGAAACCAGGTCGTCCGGAAGCGGAGAACGCGGGACGGTGCGCATGGCCCGGGCTACCTGGGATACCGGCTGGTTTCAGGCCGAGGTCATCAAACAACTTCTGGAATCCCTCGGGTACCGGGTCGAAGGCCCGGTCACCATGAGCAATTGGGGTTTCTACCAGGCCGCGACCAAGGGCAGTGTCGATCTATGGGTCAATGGATGGCTGCCCGGGCACACGACATTTTTGGCGTCACCCGCCGCCCGCGCCAATCTTGAAGTGGTCGGTTACGTGGTGCGGGCGGGAGCTCTCCAAGGCTACCTGGTGGACGCGGCTACCGCCCAGGCCCACGGGATTCGTCGACTGAGCGACCTCAAAGATCCTGCCCTAGCGCACTTGTTCGATCGTGACGGGAATGGCAAGGCCGATCTCATCGGCTGCAATATCGGCTGGGGCTGCGCAGCGGTGGTCGACCATCACCTGGCCGCATACGGGCTGCAAGACAGCGTGGAGCAGATTCAGGGGGACTACTCTCCCATGATGGCCGAACTGGTGGAACGATACCAGGCGGGCGATCCCGTCCTTTTCTACACCTGGACCCCCAATTGGACAGTGGGCACGCTGCAGCCGGGCAGAGAGGTCCGCTGGCTCGAAGTACCCTTCGCCAGTCTGCCGAATGGGCTTGAGGCCTTCGAATCGCAGGTCGCCGTCGCCGATCTGCCAGGCTGCCCGAGTACCCCCTGCGCCATGGGCTTCCCGCCCAATGATATCCGGGCGGTTGTCAACCGCACCTTCCTTGAGGCGCACCCCGACATTCGCCAGTTGCTCGAGATGGCAACGATCTCACTGGAGGATATCTCCCGCCAAAACGCCCGCATGATATCGGGCGAAGGCAGCTATGGGGAGATTCAGATGCACGCACGGGAGTGGCTGCGTGCCCACGCTGCCCGGACAGCCCATTGGCTGGTTGCGGCGCGCAGCCGTCAGCGTCCCATGGCGCTGTCGCCGCCGGCCACTGCCGATACCGCCGCACCGGACATTCCGCACCTAAAGGTCGTCACCCAGCGGACGGAACCCTTTGTCTTTTACCGGAATCAGCGCTATCAGGGCTTCACCATCGATCTGTGGGAGCAGATGGCCCAGATGCTGGACCTGCGCTACGAGCTCTACGGGGTCAACACCATTGCCAAGCTGATTGACGAGGTCCGGCGTGGTGTGGCGGATGTAGCGGTTTCGGGCATCGGTATCACCTCCAACCGGGAGCGGCAGTTGGATTTCTCCCACACCTTTCTCACCTCCGGTCTGCAGATCATGGTGTCGGAGGATGCGGACACCGTCTTGGGCGAAGTCCTCCTCAAAGTCTTCGCCGTTATCTTCGCACCCGAGCTGCTCTACGGCGTCGGGCTCTTCGCGCTGGTTTTGATCGCCGCCGCGCATGTCATTTGGCTGCTGGAGCGCCGCCACAACCCCCAATTTTCACCCCACTACCGGCAGGGTATCTGGCAGTCGATCTGGTGGGCGGTGGTGACGGTCACTACGGTGGGCTATGGGGACAAGACACCTACCGGTGGACGGGGCCGCGCCTTTGGCCTGCTGTGGATTCTGGCCGGCTATTTTGTCTTCGCCTACTTCACCGCCACCGTGACCAGTACGGTCACCGTCAGAGAACTGCACAGCTCCATCAATGATCCCAGCGATCTCTACAGCAAGCGGGTCGCCACCGTCGAGAAGAGCACGGCGGAGGCCTTTCTGGACACCCAGGGGATCTCCTGTCGACGGCTTAAGACCATCGATGCGGCCTTTGGGCTTCTGGAAAATGGTGAGGTGGACGCCATTGTCTACGATGCCCCCGTCCTGCAGCACTACGCCCGGCGCGAGGGCAAGGGCAAGGTCAAAGTGGTCGGGCTCACCTTCGAGAAGAAGAGCTACGGATTCGCCTTCCCAGTGGACAGTTCGCTGCGCGATCGTATCAATGTGGCTCTGCTGGAACTCATCGAAAACGGCACCTACCAGGAGATAAGGGCGCGCTGGTTCGTGGAGTGACCCGTCCCTCCTGGCGCGTCCGCCCGTCATGCCTACGCATCGCGCACCCTCATCGACCCTCCGCCAGGTTGGGCCCTCGCCATATCCCCCTCCGTCTGAAAAACGCCGCCGGTGCTGGCGGGCACCCAGGATGCGGCCCTTCAGGTCTACCCATAAAACCCTTCCGGCGCCAGTTCGGGATACCGATCGGACTGCCGCTTCTGCAGGAAACGGCGAATATCATCACACAGGTCGCAGTGGGACAGGTAGCCGGTCGGCTTGGGCAGGTAGCCATGGCGCCGGCAGGCCAGCCCGTAAAGCCCCCGAATACCGTTTTCATTCAGCTGGTCGATGAGCGGATACTTCCCTTCCGGCAACGGTCCGCCAAGATCCGACATGGCGATCGCCAATCCGCTGCAGAGGCCGGGAATGTAGCTGCCGTAGAGGTCAATGTGAAAGTGGGCGGTGTCGGCCAGGGTTCGCGCACAGCTGCGTGGGCCGATGGCCAGGATCTCCTCGACAGTATGGACGGGATGGAGCGGGCGAAAGGTCTCCAGGGCTCTGCCGCCAAGGTGGATCCAATAGCGGTCGGGGATGGCGGCCAGATAGCCCGGACCGAATGCCGCTTCGAACTCCGTCATCCCATGGGGCCGATCGGCGCCCAAACGGTCGATGTCGCGAACGAAGGCGTTGACCCAGGGGAAGACCCGCACACCCGCCAAGCGGCAGGCGGCGATGAGGTCTCGGACCCGCTGGAAGGGGATGAAGGCGTTGTGGAATGGGCTGATGGAGAGCAGGAGGGTCTCCAGGCCGGCCTCCCGAAGACTGCCCAGCAGGTCGACCGCTGCATCTATGCGCGTACACCAGGCTGCATTGGTCTCCACATAGTCAATGGCCATACCGCATCGGCCGGCGGTTTGAACCACCGCCAACAGTTTCTCCGGCGCCAGAAAGGGCTCGCCCCCGCCAATGTGGATTGCGCCGCAGCCGTGACGCCCGATGGTCTCAAAAATCGATTCGGCGGCCCGGGTGTCCAGGTAGTCTTTCGACCGATGGGGACCACTGTTGTAGAGGCAGTGACCGCAACGGGAGACACAATGATAGTTGGTGATCACGCCGCCCGAGATGAGGCGGGTCAATGAGAGCTTCCCCATGAGAGCTCCTCTGGTTCAATGGGGGATATGCCGCAAACGGTGGCGCTTATCACACAATTTCATCCGCACTCCCTTTCGGCCACGGTCACATTGGCGGTCTACAACCCATCGTCTGCGGGGCACTTGCGCCATTTTGCCGCCGACGCACCGGTGTTGGCAAGTGATTTGCCTAAATAACTGACCGATCAGCCACTGAACCCTTTGGAGAAGAGGAGGCCCTCTATGGAATTGTTGGACCTGTTAACACAGCAGCTCGGTGTGTCGGAGGATCAGGCCAGAGGCGGCGCCGGAGCGTTGTTCAAACTGGCCCAGGAACAACTCGGTGATGGCGAGTTCGGCCAGATTGCCGATGCCCTGCCGGGTGTGGGGGCGCTGCTCGAGGCCGCGCCGGAGAGCGGCGGGATAGGCGAGGCTATCGGCGGTCTAACCTCCCTGCTGGGCGGCGGCAAGCTGGGTGGGTTGGCCAGCTTGGCAGGCGCCTTTCAGGGGCTGGGCCTGGATATGGACATGATCGGCAAGTTCGTGCCCGTTATTCTCTCCTTCGCCCAGGAGAGGGGCGGCGACGGCATACAGGCATTGCTGGCCGGCGTTCTGCGTCAGTGACGGCAGTGTATATGGAACCGGAGCGGGGATGGGCAAGTCCCGCGATGCCGATCCCGCACCCTATCTGAAGGAGGAGATGACCCATGGCCTATAAGTTTGACGTCTACAAGGACAAATCCGGTGAGTTTCGTTTCCGATTCAAGGCACCCAACGGCGAGACCATGTTCAGCAGCCAGGGATACAAACAGAAGCGCTCCGCGCTGAACGCCATCGCGTCGATACAGAAGAACGCGCCTGGGGCGGAAGTGAACGACGAGACCGGATAGGCCCTTACCCTTCCATCCCCAGCTGCCGTGCACGCAGCATTCGCCAACCAGCGCGGGGGACGTCTGCGATCGGACGTCGCACCTCGGCGGTCTCCCGCGCCCCACGGGAGGGACTGCCCATGATGGAATTGCTGATGGGTGCCGTGGGCGTGGGCGGGCTACTCTACCTGATATGGAAGATCGCCCGAAAGATCAAAGCCGCCCGGACCTTCAACGCCAAACGACATGCCAAACCGTTTCGACGCAAACCCTTTTTGTGGATGCGGCGGATCTTCTAATGCTTCACTGCACGATGCGCTGGCCGCATGTTTCAGCGCCGTCAGCGCATTTCGGTCGGCTGTGGCCGAGCACCACCGCACCCAACCGCCATCGCCGGGCTCTAAAAATGCGTCCGTGCGCGCTGGGCACGCCACCCAACCTCGGCCAATGGCCATTGATGGGGATTGACCCCTTGGATCTCCTGACATAATCTCTTCCGGTAAACGCTTTACCTGAGCATCCGCTCGTTCTCAACCCCACACTGAAATGGGAGACGCGTGCCAGCACCCATCGGCTTCGCCATCGTCGGCCGCGGTCACGCGAGCCAGTACCACTTTGCCGCTCTTCAGGCCTGTGCCCGGCGAGGGGCCCGTCTGGTGGCGGTCGCCACCCGCTCTCCCGCGGACGATACGCTCATCCGGGCCCGCTTCGGGGTTCCTGCCATGACCTTCAGCGAGATCTGCAACCATCCGGAGGTGGACGTCGTCGCCATCTGCACGCCCAGCGGGTGCCACGCCCAGCAGGGCGTCCGGGCCGCCTTGGCGGGCAAGCACCTCATCGTGGAAAAGCCCATGGCCATCGAGCTGGCAGGTGCCGACGCCATGCTTGCGGCCAGTACGAATGCCCGGCGCCTGCTGGCAGTTGCATATCAGCGGCGCACCCAGGTGCTGTTCAAACGATTAAGGTATCTGTTGCGCGAGGCGGTTTTCGGTACGCCCTTGCTGGCCAACCTGGTGCTGCCCTATCGGCGAGACAGCGCCTATTTCACCAACGGCGCCTGGCGGGGGAGCTGGCATCTGGATGGCGGCGGCGTCCTGATGAACCAGGCGATTCATTTCATCGACCTGCTGGTGTGGTTCTGGGGGGATCCGGTGTCGGTGCAGGCCGTGACGGCCACCCGGCATCAGAAGATCGACGTAGAGGATACGGCGGTTGTCAATCTACGCTTTGCTTCTGGTGTCCTGGCCACTATTGCGGCGACGACGGCAGCCTCACCCGGCTTCCGCCACCGTGTGGCGATCTATGGGACGCGCGGCGGGATTCTGATCGAAGGGGACCGCGTCATCCGCTGCCGTCAGGGGGATGGGGATGGGTTGGGGTTGTTCCCGAGGTCGGCCACTGCCGACGATGGGCGACGCTCGGACAAGGCCGCCGGCCATATCGCCCTTTACCACAACTTTCTCGACGCGCTGGAGACGGGCGCCCCGCTGATCTGCGACGGCGTCGAAGGGCGGCGCAGCCTCGAGGCCCTTCTACGAATCTACGCCGCAGCCGATGCGGCCGCAGCCAGCGCGGACGCTTAGGTGCCGAGCTCCCGGCACCCCTAATTCCAATCTCCGAAATCGATCCCCGAGCCATGGCAGCCGCTGTCCCGGCAGCTCTGATTCAATGGCAGGATGGTATCCCAGGGGTCCTGCTCAAAGCCGGTGCTGGCCAAGTTGGAGAGATGGGCGCCATTCGGGTTGGCCAGCTTGGCGGCGTCATGGCATCGGATGCAGGCGATACCCTCTCCCCGGTGCTCGCCATGTTCCCCCGAAAAATAGCCGTTGTATTCCGACGTTCCGAAGGTGTGGCAGGATTCGCAGTCGGTGGCCACATTGATGCTGCCGCTGAACCAGTTGGGTGTGGTCCGGCCGCCATGGCAGCGGATATTGCTGCAGGTGTGACTGGCCGCAGAAAAGCCGGCCGAACTGCCTTTGGCGTTGTAGGTGTTCAGCATCCGGATGGTGGCCGGCGCGCTTTCGTCGAAATGGTTGTTGGCATTGGCACCGGCGCCGTTGTGGCAAACGCTGCAATTATCTGTCACGCCAGCATAGCCTTGGTGGGCACTGTGGGCGCCGTTGCGGTTGGGCCGATTGCCGGACGCATCACTGTTATTGTTCGGGGGCGTGGCATGGCACGAGGTGCAGTCGCTGCGCACGAGGGGAGAGCCCAACTCGTGGCAGGCGGTGCAGGCTGGACCGACAGCGGCACCTTCGCCGCTGAGCGTCTCGCCGTGACACATGGCGCAGGCCTCGGCCTGGTTTCCGGCAGAGACGTGGCTGGTGGCCTCTGCACCGGCCCAGAGGGGTACTGGGTGGGCGGTGAAGGGGCTGTGGCAGCCGCTGGTCTCGCAACCCTGGGGCAGATCTCCCACGGTGAGGTTGAAACGCGGATTGTCACCCGGGCCGGCATCGGCCGGGGTGGCGTGACAGGCCACACAGGCGGTGAGGTCGGCCTTGGCCTCGGGCCCATGATCCACTGGGTCGGTAAAGGGCAGGGCGTGGGCCGCTCCCGGACCATCGCTATGACAGCCGCTGGTGCTGCCGTCGCTGTTGGTAAAACTGGCCGAAAAGCAGCTGGGCGCCTCTGCCAGGGGCGGTGTGCGGCCGTCGGTAAAATCATGACAAAGGGCACAATTGGTGGCCTGCTGACCGGCGTTGCGGTGCGAAGAGCGGTAGCTCGGTGAGGGGTCGTTCTCCCCCTGCCAATTGGTGGGGTGGGCCCCAGCCACCGGGTGACAGTCGACGGCAGCACAGGCGGTGGCTGCCACGCCGCCGTTGAACGCGGTCGTCCCGGGAGTGCCGTGGCACGCCTGGCAGGCGATGAGGTCGGCCTTGGCGGCGCCGCCGTGCTCGCTGGGCTGTGTGTAGGGAAGCGCATGGGGAACCGTCCCCGGGCCGCTGCTGTGGCAGCCGGAGGTACTGCCGTCGCTGTTGGTGAAGCTGGCCGAAAAACAGCTCGGCGCTGCTGTATTGGGAGGTGTGCGTCCTTGGGTCACGTCGTGACAGAGGGCGCAGCCGGTTTCGGCATTGGCCGCATCCCGGTGGGTGCTCGTATACGCTGGTGTGATGTCGTTGTCTCCCAGCCAGCGGGTGGGATGGGCGCCGGCGGCGGGGTGGCATTCCGCTGCGGCGCAGGAGACATCGCTGATGCCGCCGTCAAAATCGGTCGTGCCGGCGGTGCCGTGACAGACCTGGCATGCGGCCAGGTCGGCCTTGGCGCTGCCGCCATGGAGGTTGGCAGCTGCATAGGGGATGGGGTGGGCGCCCTCTCCGGGACCACCGGCATGACAGCCGGTGGTGCTGCCGTCGCTGTTGGTGAAGGTGGCGCTGTAGCAGCTGGGCGCTTCGGCAAGTGGGGTTGCGCCGCCTTGGGAGATCTGGTGGCAGAGGGCACAGCTGGTGTCGATGGCTGTCGAGGTCACCACTTGATGAGTGGCGCTGTAGCCGTTGCCGTTGATATCGTTGCTGCCCTGCCAATTGGTGGGATGGGCGCCGGCGGAGGGATGGCAGTCCGCCGATGCACAGGTGGCGGATTCGGAAGCGTATAGATTCTCGTCGGCAATGATCCCACCGTCGAAGCGATTGGGTGCCGAGCCATGGCAAGCCAAACAGCCGGCCTGGTCGTTGCGCGCGGCGGTACCGTGCTGATCGGGGTCGGCATAGGGCAGCGGGTGGAGGGCGAAGTCGGTGTCCGGCTCGTGACAGCTAAAACAGCTGGTCACATTTTCCCCCCCTGCCAGGTCGCTTTGGTGGCAGGTTTGGCAGTCGGCGAGATCGGACCTGGCCGCCTCTCCATGCTCGAGAAGGTATCGGGCGGGATGCGCTTCACCGGCACTCGGTGCGAGGCTATTTGGACTGGAGCAGGCAAGCAGGAGCAGCAGAAGCGCGCAACAAACGAAGAGACCGCACACGTAGCATCGAAAGCGTATCACGAGGAACCTCATTCCTGAAAACGCCCCGGGGGCGGCAAGTTGCGAAGTTTCCGGCACCGCCGCGGCATATGGAGGATGCCACCGCTCCTGACCGACCTCAACGATGGCAAGGGGCACACAATTTTGCTCGCTTGGGGCTGCCGTGGCAACGGAAACAGGCCGTCGGATCGATGCGCCCGTCGATGCGGTGGCGGGTCAGGTAGTCACCGCGGTGGGGCATTCGCCGGCGGGTGTCCGTACTGTTTTTGAGGGACGGCTTCAAGCCCGGTCGAATCCCATGACAATCGCTGCAGAAGCGTTCCTGGTGACACATGGCACAGACGGCCGCATGGCCTCGCGCCGAGCCACCGTGGCGCTCGGCGTACAATAGACCGTGACTGAAGCGTTCGAAGGGAAAATCGCTCTCCTCGCTGTCGTGGCAGTCCAGGCACTGGCGCAGGTCATCGCCCTCATCCGGATGCACCAACGGCAGCGCAAAGGCGCCGCCGCGGACCTGTCGGGCGGTGAAGGTTCCCACCAGTGTCAGGCATACGAGGCAGATCAGCAGGACCGATCGAGACGGAAACGGGGTTCGGAATCGCTTCGAGGCCATGGGCAACCTGAGCATTGCTGGTTTCGGCGACGCGGTTCCATATCGTCGCCAGGTAAAGGTTCGCACCGCGGTCGAACGGCGGCGCTACAACTCGATGATCAATGAGAGGATGGCGCTGATATCCTCATCATAGTAAGGATCCTGGGCGTAATTGAATGCCACTTTGAGGGTGAGCAGATTCGGCACCACCTGCCCCCCCAGACCCAGCGTGTAGAACTGGGCTTGAGATTCACCGTAGATCTCCGCTTCGTAATCGATCAACTGGGCGTCGGCGCTGATGAAGCCATCTGTCAACACCCTGCCGCCCACCTGCCAGTAGAGGTAGCCGCGGTAGAGGCGATAGCGGTTGTCGTCGCTGTCGCCCGCCATCTGCCCCGCTTCCACCCCCATCTCGAAGGCGGTGAACCTGCCAAGCGTCAGGAGGCCGGCGGCGTAGAAGGCTTCTTCGTCACGCTCGTCGTAGTGGTACTGCGTGACCTTGGCCCCCAGCACCAGGCGGGTGCCCAAGGCCACTTCCCCATCGCCGCCATAGAGGGTGAGGGTTTCATCGCTCTCCCCCAGGAAGCGGAACAGGCTGCCCGCTTCCGGTCCGTCGCTGAAATAATCCGCGAAGTTAAACTGGTGGTAGCGGGGACCGACGCGCAGGACGCCCCAGCGCAGATCAGCGGCGTAGCGGTGTTCGCGCCACGCTTCGGTGTCCAGATTATAGGCCGAAACCCCGCTCAGGCTGATGTGCCGGGAGGGATCGGCGGTGATATCGACACCCGTGGTCTCGCTGACATCTTCGGTGTCGTCGACGATTTTCTCATAGCCAATGCCGACCTGGTAGGCCCGCCCCAGGTGTTGGGCCAGTCGGCCACCGTAGATGTGGTCCCCCCCGCTGCCGTTATCCTCACTGTATTCCGCCGGCAAGCCGCCGAAGCCGCTGATGGTGAAATAGCTGCCCACGTCGTAGGCCATGTGGAGACCGTCGACCGTCTCGTTGGTGATGCCGGCGAAGATGTGCTGACGCCCCAATCGCGCACTGAACCCGCCATAGGGCCTGGCGTACTGGAGATAGCCGTAGAGCAGCTCGCCGTCGCCATCCTCATCGAAGTAGTCGCTGTCGGCCAGGTCTTTGCGCGCCCACCCGTGCAGGTGCAGCGAGACGCCCCCCTCCTCGAGGTCCTGGTAATCGATACTGAGATATTCGTAGATGGGAAGGACGAACTGGTCTTCGCCGTTGGTGGTGTCCCGCTCCAACGCGCGTAGCAGGGTCTCCGAGCGAAGTTCCAGTTCGGCGGCCTTCAGAGATGAAGGCAGGACGTAAAATGCGATGAGGATGCTGGTGATGATGATGCGGGTGCAGGTGCGTGCAGGTTGAATCTCCCCCACCTCCGTCTCTTGGGCTTGGTGTCGATGTGAGGATCGCGTTGCGGACAAGTTGCACTTTACCACTTTCTTGCACAACCAGATCTGTCCGTCAATTCGGTGACCGGCAATTATGGGCCGGGATGTTCAATTGTTCTGCAAGCGATGTACCACAATGTGGTACCCGAATTGTCCGCTGAGCTCCGCTGGGATTGGCCCGGGTGTTTAACCAATGGAGTTTAATGCCAATTGCCACATGAACCCGGGCCATCATTAGCGGACGTGTCGCGCACTTGTGGAGAGCGGTCCGTGGTTGGAGATGCAATTACGGTAATCGGTGGCCGCCGTACTGTGCACAAATGAGCAAATGCCGACAAGTGGGCCCTTCTCTCGCCGGCACCGCTGGTGCGGGCCGCTTTGCACCAGCGGCTGGAAGGCGGACCGCGGTCGGCAAGCGGGGCGTCTTAATGACCTCCCCCCGCGTCAAAATTTTTCGCATTTACCATCATGGAGTGCAAAATTTGCGGTCCGATCCGTCACAAACCCGTCACAAATGTTATGTTCGGCGGTCTATCATCATCGAAAATTGGCTGGTTCATGAGGCCAGGATTCATTGTTTCATTTTGGCGGTTTAGGGCCATATACTGCAATTGGCGGGCCTCTGCGAGGACCCGCTTGCGATTCGAAGTACCACAATGTGGTACCTTATTTGCTTGGGTCACTTCCTCAATCGCACTTCACACAACCGGTGACACGCACCGGCCTCAGGCGATCAACCACTGCATTGCGTTAGGAGGTTACTCTTTATGTTACGGTCCAAGCGTCCCCACGGGGCATCCTGGAGGGGTATCTGTGTTTGTATGCTGCTGCCGCTCCTGGTGTTCGGTTTTTACCTGCCAGGCTTCGCCGATGAAGGGGATGAGAATGAACTCATCATCTCCACGGCAAGATGGGTGAGCGAAAGAGGCGTGCTGCGCCTGAAGGGCAAGGGCATCCCCCGCCAGACAGTTGTGATCAGCGATTCACAAAGGGATGCGGTGTTGGCCGAGGTCAGGGCGGACAGCGAGGGCGACTGGCGCCTGCGCAAGCGCCTTTCGGAAGCCCCCTGTGAGGTGGGCGCCCGCCAGGGGACGGACTACGTGGCGCGGGCGGTTGCCAACGCACCGCCCTGCAGCAGTCCACCAGCGGTGACCCTCTCCGATCTCAGCATCGAGGGCCCGATCCAGCTTGAGGAAGGCCAGACGGCCACCTACACAGCCCTGGCCACTTACAGCGACGGGCAGACTGCGGATGTCACCGCCCAGGTCGACTGGCAGATGGCACCCGACACGATCGGCACCATCGCTGGCGGCGTCCTTGAGGTCGGGTCAGTGGACACCGATCTCAGCCTCGATCTATCGGTCTCTTATACCGCCGGCGACACACGCTGGAACCGCAACCTGGCGGTAACGATTCTGGATCTGACCGAACCGCCTGCGGATCCGGTCAGCGGCTCCCATGCCGGACGCTTCGACCGCTACGAGGGCCCCCAGACCTGTCTCCAATGCCACGAAGCGGAGGCCCGTGAGGCACACGACTCGGTGCACTATCAGTGGCGGGGCGATGCCAGCGAAGCGATCGGGCTCGCCTCCGCGCACGCCGGCAAATTGGGCGGGATCAACGACTTCTGCATTTATCCCGACATCAACTGGATCGGCAAGCTGACCAATATCGACGGCAAACAGGTCGACGGGGGCTGCGCCAAATGCCACGTCGGTTTGGGGGAGAAACCGACCGCCGCAGCGACCACGGCCCAGTTACAGAACATCGACTGTCTCGTCTGCCATTCCGACAGCTACGAGCGCAAGGTGGGCCAGGTGAATGGGGCCTACCGCTTTGTGCCGGACGAAGGCCGCATGTCGGTCAGCCTTCTCCAGGCGGCGTCGGATATCCAATTGCCCGACAAAAACAGTTGCCTCGACTGCCACACCAAGGCCGGCGGTGGCGACAATTTCAAGCGGGGGGATATCGAAGAGGCCCATCGCGATCCAAGCCGCGACGTTGACGTTCACATGGCCGCTGCCAGCCGCGGGGGCGCCGGGCTCAACTGCCTGGACTGCCATGTGGCCGTTGGGCACAAGATCGCCGGCCGCGGGACCGATCTGAGACCGCGCGAGCTGCCGGACGAGGTCAGCTGCGTCGTCTGTCACAACGAGCGTCCCCATGACGACGGCCGCATCAACGACCATACCGCCAAACTCAATTGTACGGTCTGTCACATCCCCACCTTCGCCAAGGTCGCCGCCACCGACATGTCCCGCGATTGGAGCCAACCCGGCGATCTGGTCGCCGCCAAAGGCCTCTATGAACCGCACCATGAGAAGGGAAAGAACGTGACGCCCGTCTACCGCTGGTTCAACGGGAATTCCGCCTTTTACCAGTTCGGCGATCGGGCAGAGCCTGGTCCCAATGGTCGCATCCCACTGGCGGCGCCCCTCGGAGATATTCAGGATTCGCAGGCGAAAATCTACGCCTTCAAGTACCATAAGGGGTACCAGCCCATGGATCCCGCCACCGGGCGACTGCTGCCGCTGAAGATCGGCAAATTCTTCGAAAGCGGCCAGATCGATACGGCGGTCAGGATGGGGGCCGAGGCCGTGGGGTGGTCCTATAACGGCCACACATTCGCCAAGACGGAGCGCTACCTGGGGCTGTTCCACGAAGTCGCCCCCAGCGAACAGGCGCTCTCCTGCAACGACTGCCACTCCGGCGGGCAGCGCATGGATTTCTCGGCCCTGGGCTACGACCGCCTGTCAAGCCGCAACGGGCGGGCCCTCTGCGTCAGCTGTCATGAGGACAAGTCCGACGAGTGGTCCACCAGCGAAATGTTCACCAGGGTTCACCGTAAACACATCGACGACAAAGGTCTGGATTGCAGCGGCTGCCACAGCTTCTCGCGCCGCAATTAGAATAGCGCCACACCTGGACCCAAGCCGCTCGATACCTGCTCTAATTGGAAAAGGCCGCCACCCGCCGGTGGCGGCCTTTTTGTCGTTCCCACCACTTCAAGCCCGCAAGCGACCTCTATCCGGCAGACTTCGTGCTTACCATTGACAATCATTGGCGATATGATGAAGTTGTGTCTATGATGATCACATGGTTCCAACTACTGAAGTTGCCCGTCTGAGGTACCGCTATGCTGACATTCTTCCGCCACCTGCCGGTGATCTTGATCGTTCTCTTCGCATCCGCTGCGCTGCTCTGGGCCCAATCGCCCGCAACACCAACTGACCAGGTGCCACCGACGGTTACCACGGCGGAGACGCCTGCAGACGCAGGCGCCACCGCGCAGACGCCACCGGGACCGGAAAAGGCGGCGACACCGCAAGCGGAAAAAGGCATTGCCGCGCCATCGCCGGCAACAGCGGACGGGCAGGAGGACGGCAAAACCGGCAGATTGCCGCCTCCCAATCGGCGCTGGATTATCAAGGAACCCCAGCTGGATCCCAAGAAGCTGAAAAAAGCGCCGGAAAGAAAAGTGAAGTGGCAGAATGCGGCTCAGCAAAAGCGGTGTGAGCAATACCTGAAGGAGATTGGCAGCATCTTTTTGAAGGCCCGTTACTATTCGATCCAGGGAGACGCATGCGCCTGTGCGGAGAAGGCCGATGACTTTCTCGAGCTGTACCAGCGGACCGACGGCGACTGTCCCGATAACTACCTGGAGGGTGAGGGCTACACGCTCCGCATCGCGCGTAACATGCGCTGGCTCAGCGAATTGGGCCAAAAACAGTGCATCGGCTCCACCGCGCCGCCACCCGCCACCAAAGCGACCGCGCCGATGAAGCGCCGGCAACCGGACGCGCCATCCCCGCCGACCTCCGCCGCCCCGGCATCAACCGCCCGCCCAAGTGGGGAAGATTCGGCATCACCGCTGAAAACACCATAGCCGTTAGTTCGCGCCATCCACAACCCTTGAGCGATGGTCCCATCGGCCCGCCGTCGCCTTCCGCATAGCGCCCCGACTCCCCGTCTCCGACCATGCTGGTACCGGCGCATCAGGTATCGGCCGTGACCGTCGCCTCAGCGTGCAGGGCGGTACTGACGTCGTCGTCGGCTGCCGTCCGCCGCCTGATCCGCCCCTCCTCGCGCCAGCAATAGAGGACGGGCACCACCAGCATGGTCATCACCTCGAACAGCATGCCGCCAAAGGTAGGAATGGCCATGGGCACCATGATATCGGCGCCGCGGCCGGTTGCGGTCATCACCGGCAGGAGGGCCAGCAGGGTCGTGGCCGTGGTCATGATGCAGGGCCTTACGCGCCGCTGACCCGCTTCGAGCGTGCTTTCGCGTACCGCCGTCAGCGACTGCGGCGCGGCCGTGGCAAACTGGCGCTGGAGGTAGCTGGCCATCATCACCCCATCGTCGGAGGCGATGCCGAAGAGGGCCAGGAATCCAACCCAAACAGCGACGCTCAGGTTGACGGGGTGGATCTGGAACAGCTCCCGCATCGAGGTGCCGAAGAGATCGAAATGTAAAAACCAGGGCTGGGCATAGAGCCACAGCAATACGAAGCCGCCCGACCAGGCAACGGCAATGCTGGAGAAGACGATGACGGCCGTCCCCGTGGATCTGAACAACAGGTAGAGCAGGATGAAAATGATGGTAAGGGCCATGGGCAGGATGAGCTGAAGTCTTCGTTCCGAACGGACCTGATTCTCGTAGGTGCCCGTAAAGGCAAAACTGACCCCGGGCGGCAGCTGCAGGACGCCGGTAGACAGCCTGTCCTGCAGATAGGCGCGTGCGTCGGCGACCACCTCTGCCTCGGCAATACCCGGCCACCCCTCGAAAAGAATGTAGCCGGTCATGAAGGTGTTCTCCCCTTTGATCACCTGGGGACCCTTGATGTAGATGATGTCGGCCACCTGACGCAGCGGGATCTGGGTGCCATCGGGCAGCGGCACCAGTACCCCGCCGATGGTGTTCAAATCATCGCGCAGTTCCCGGATATAGCGCACCCGCACGGGATAGCGCTCGCGACCCTCCACGGTGGTGGTGATCTGTCGGCCACCGATGGCGAACTCGATCACGTCCAGCACCTGCTGCAGACGAATGCCGTACTGGGCGATGGCCTGCCGATCCACCTGGATCTCCAGGTAGGGTTTGCCGATGATGCGATCGGCGATAACCGATGCCGGCCGCACGGAGGGCACCTGTTTCAGCGCCTGCTCGATCTCCAGCGAGATCTGTTCGATGGTGGCCAGATCGGGCCCGAACACCTTGATGCCCATATTGGCGCGGATTCCGCTCTGCAGCATCACCATGCGTGCCGAAATGGGTTGGAGCTTGGCGGCCGAGGTGGTGCCGGGCACCCGGGCGGCCTGGGCGATGACGTGCCAGATGTCCTCCGGCTTGCGGATGCCGCTCCAATAGGGTCGTCCCGGATTGAGGGCTGGGTCGAGAGGCGGCCGCCATAACCGGAAAGGTCTACCTTGGGGGTCGGGCTGCAGACGCCCCCGGTCGTCCCGCGGGTAGCGGCCCTGGACACGATAAGGGGCGCCGTCGAGCGCCGGCAGTCGCTCCCCGGCCGGATTGCGGACCCAATCGGAGGCACCGGGATCGAAGCGGAAACGAAGCACTTGCCCGCCTTCCCCGCGCAGGTATTCATCGCGATAGTTGATCACGGTCTCGATCATGGAGAGGGGGGCTGGGTCCAGCGGGCTCTGGGCGCGCCCCAGCTTGCCGACGGCTGAGGCCACTTCGGGGATGGCGGCGATGGCCCGGTCCTGCTTCTTCAAGATGTCGAGCACCTCCCCGATGGAGGCGTGGGGCATGGTGGTGGGCATGAGGAGAAAGGCGCCCTCGTCCAGCGGCGGCATGAACTCTTTCCCCAAGCCGGGGAGGTGTGCCGTCAGCCAGGCATAGGGGCGGCTCTCCCGCACCAGTCGCGGCGTCCAGCCGAAAAGGGTGTCCGCCCCCAGCCAGATCAGGCACCCCATCACCAGCAGACCCACCGGCAGCGTGAGAAAACCGATTTTATGGCGCAGGCACCAGGAGAGAATCGGGGTGTAATAGCGCTGGAACAGCAGCAGCGCACCGAGGATCAGAACGAAACTCATCACGGTGAACGCGAAATTGCGCCATCCGCCGGCTGCCGGGCCCAAGGGGGACCAATGGGCCGCCAGGCCCACCAGGAGAATGATGCCCAGCAAAAGCTTGATGCCCAGCAGGGCCTGCCGACGATAACTGGCCGGAATCCAGCGATCGGCCAGGTAGTATCCACCGATGGTGGCCAGCACCAGGCCGATGCGCAGGTCCACCAGGAATGTCATGGCCAGGCCGACATAGATCAGACCCTCGTAGAATATCCATTGACGGCCGCGGTCCCTGCCGCGAAACCCCATCAGGCTGTGCATCAGCGGCGGGATCACCACGAGGGCGATCACCAGGGAGGCGCTGAGGGTAAAGGTCTTGGTGAAGGCCAGGGGTTTGAACAGCTTGCCCTCCGCGCCGGTCAGAAAAAAGATGGGCAGGAAGCTGATCACCGTTGTGGCCACGGCGGTTACCATGGCGCCGCCCACATCGCGCACCGAAGCGGTGATCAGGGCCACTCGATCCACCGGCTCCGATTGGACGGCCAGGCGCTGGTGGATATTCTCCGTGAGAATGATGCCCATGTCCACGATGGTACCGATGGCGATGGCGATGCCCGACAGGGCCACCACATTGGCGTCCACACCGAACGCCTGCATGGCGATGAAGGCCCCCAGTACCGCCAGCGGCAGCATGCCGGCCACCACGAGGGAGCTGCCCAGGTGGAAGAGGATGACGATGATCACCACGATGGTGACCAGCGTCTCGTTGATCAACGCATGCTCAAGGGTGCCCAGGGTTTCCTGGATCAGCTGGGTGCGGTCGTAAAAGGGAACGATGTGAATTTGGGAGGTGGTCCCGTCGGCCAGCTGCCGCTTGGGGAGCCCCGGCGCGATCGCTTCGATCTGCGCCTTGACGGCCTGGATGACGGTCATGGGATTCTCCCCGAACCGGACCACCACGACACCCCCCACCGTCTCGGCGCCCCCTTTGTCCAAGGCACCCTGTCTTGCGGCCGGCCCCAGGGAGACATTGGCCACGGTTTTGACGAGAACCGGCACCCTGTCATCCAACCGGATGACGGCGTTTTCCAGGTCGGCGATCCCGCGAATGAACCCCAATCCGCGAATGAGGTACTCCACCCGGTTGACCTCGATGGTCTGTGCGCCCACATCCAGATTGGCCTGCCGAATGGCGCCGATGATGTCATTGAGGGTGATGTCGAAGGCCCGCATGCGGTCCGGGTCCACGTCCACCTGGTACTCCTGCACGAAGCCACCCACCGAAGCGACCTCGCTGACCCCATCCACCCCCATGAGGGCATAGCGCACATACCAGTCCTGGACGGTGCGCAGTTCGTGCAGATCCCAGCCGCCGGTGGGCTGGCCCTGGGGATCACGCCCTTCCAGGGTGTACCAGAAGACCTGGCCCATGGCGGTGGCATCCGGCCCCAGCAGGGGATTGACATCCGGCGGGAGGGTGTCATCCGGCAGGCTTTCCAGCTTTTCCAGGATCCGGGTGCGCGACCAGTAGAACTCCACCTCCTCCTTAAAGATGACGTAGATGGTGGAGAAACCGAACATGGAGAAGCTGCGGACGGACTTTACGTCGGGAAGACCCAGGAGGGCGACGGTGAGCGGGTAGGTGACCTGGTCCTCGATGTCCTGGGGAGAGCGTCCGGGCCACTGGGTGAAGACGATCTGCTGATTTTCGCCGATATCGGGCAGGGCGTCGGCGGGCACGGGACGACGCAGATCGCCGCCGAATGGCCAATCGAACGGGGCCACCAGGAGTCCGACCACCACCACCAGAAGCAGTGCCAGCAGCACCGGCACCTTGTTGTGGATGCAGAAGCGGGCCACCAGGGCGAGGCCGGAAGGGGCGGGCGGGGACGCGTCGATCTCAGAAGGCTGCATACCAGAGGATGTCCGTTTTCACTGTGCCGGTGGTCGTTGTGTCGGTTGCCGGGACCATCCCTTCGCGGATAACGATTAAGGTGCGGACCGGGCGCTGGCTTATTGACTCAGCCCTCTCGTGGGACGCCGGGTGGTGTCGCCATAGGCGCCTGGCCGGCGGCGCTGAATCACGGTCTGGCCATGGCGGGGCGTGGGGCGTCGTCGCCGCAGCGTCGTTGTCACCGGGTCCTCGGTGTCGGCCGGCAGGTTCAGCGCGTCGGCCTCCCGCGGCAGTCGGCTGCGCAGCCGCTCGTCCAGATAATCGGCATTCATGGCCGCCGAACCACCATGCAGGTGGTAGCCCTCGGCGAGGTCGCCGTCCGGCATGGCCATCATGCTCTTGCGGGCCAGAATCTGGACGGCGCTGTCGATCTTGAAGTTGCCGTTGGCCACCACAAACTCGCCCTCGGTGAGGCCGTCCAGGACGATGTAGTGATCCTGCGCTTTGGGCCCCAGGCGCACTTCACGTCCCTCGAACTGCCCGCTTTTTCCGGGCACGGCCACGTAGACAACCGCCCGCCGTCCGGTGATCAACGGCGCTGTGGCCGGTATCTGCAGCGGGGCTTGTTCGGGATCTTTGGCGTCGCCGACCACCTCCCCCGCCGCGTCCAAGTTGGCAATCACCATGGAGCGGATCAGCATGCCGGCTTTGAGGCGGCCGCCCTGCTCCGACAGCAGCGCCCCCACCCGAAAGGTGCGCGTCTCCGGATTGAATACCGGGTCGATATAGACCACCTTGGCCGTAAAGGTCTCACCGGGGTAGGCGGTGGTCTCGAACCGCACCGCCTGACCCTTGCGCAGCCAGGGATAGTCCGCTTCATAGGCGTCCAGGCTGGCCCAGACGTATTTGGGATCGGCCAGGGTGATGATGGTTGTCCCGCGGTTCACATAGCTGCCCTCGTAGGCGTTCTGGTCCACCACCTGACCGTACATGGAGGCGTAGACCGTGGCGATGCCGGTGGCGTCGCCCACTTTCATCAGCTCGTCAATATCGCGTTTGGGCAGTCCCAAAATGCTGAGCTTGTGCCGGATCGCGGCAATCTGGCGATAGGCGGCCCGGCGCTGCTCGATTTCCGCTGCGGTGGTGGCCTGACGCCGGTCCTGCACCGGAACTTCCTGGGCCACGTGGGGCATGCTCGACTGAAAGGCCAGAAAGCTGGGGACATAGGGCATCAGTTCGATCAATTGCTTCTGCGTGTCGTGGAGATCGGCGGAGTAGATATCGAAGAGCGGCTCCCCCCAGCGGACGAACTGACCGGCGCGTCTGACGTAGACGCGGTCGATGACCCCGGGCATGAAGGCCGACAATTTGGTCATGTGGGCCGGATCGTAGTCGATCTGGCCGAAGAGGCGAATCTCCGCTCGGGCGCGCTTGCGTTCCACCGGCGCCAGACGGATCTCGGCCAGCTTGATATCCGCATCGCCCAGGGTGATGCGCGACGTTTCCCAGCCAGCGTCGGCGGCGCTAACGCCACCGTGTCGGTGGTCGTGGGCGGTCGTCACGCCGTCCTGTTCGAGGGCTGACAGCTCCATGCCGCAGACGGGGCAGTTGCCGGGTTCCGCCAGTGGGGCCGTACACATCATGGGGCAGGCGTAGAGGGTGGCTGATGCGGTGTCGGCATCCGGGGCTGGGTCGTGATCATGGTCCTGAGGGGCCGCCATGGCCGCCGGCGATGCCGGCGTGCGGTCGCCGGCGCGATAGCCGACGGCGAATGCGATCACCGCCACAAGGAGTGTCAGCGCGATTGGGGTGGCATGTCGTGGTAATTGAATCTTCATGTGGTACCTGTATCTGGAGGCAAGTGGCGGTGCCGGTCGGCATGCCGCCCGCTCTTTCGTTTATGGCGGGTTGAGGCGCAGGCCCCGTCTATTGGGTGCCGCGCCGGTCATAAACCCACCAGTCGGAAATCCGAGAATACGATCGGATATCCTGAAATTATTATGAATACACTATAAGCTATCATTCCCGTTAGACAAAGCTTTTTCTGGACGGCCGGCAACTGATCGCGCAGGGATGCCACCCCTCGGAAGCGGTCCAGGACACCGGCGCCGGCTCCGCAAATGCCGCCGCAGAGGAGACTCACGTAGAGGGGGTAGCCGACATACCCGTATTCGGCCTGGAGGATGTCGAAGGGGCAGTGATGGGTCGGCAATTGGTAGATATAGACGCTGATGAAGGCCACGATGGCCATCAGGGCCACCGTCAAGGCGACCACACTGGTGCCCGCGAACCAGCGGATCGCGCGGCCGGTCACCAGAAAGTGGATCCCCGTCCGCAGGTTCAAGGCCATGGCGGCATAGAAGAGCACCATCATGGGCAGCGGGGGCAGACTCGCCATGACGCCCGCCACACTGACGGTCTCTTCGCTGAACAGACTGCCGCAGCAGCTGGTGATGACGTCGGCCCGCATGTGCCGGAAGTACTGCGTCGTCAGATAGGTGTCGATGAGCAGCAGGCCGGCGACGACCATCAGCCAGCGGTATTTAAAGTGGAGCAGCGGGTAGTCGGGTGCCTTCTGATCCACATGGTTGACGATGAGCCAGACGCCGCACAACAGAAAAGAGACCAATTTGAGCTGCAGGGCCGGATATCCATAGGCGTTGACGTTCAGCGATCCCGCGGCGCACATGGCGCCGATAAAGAGCGAATGGAGTCGATCGGCGGTAAATACGAAGAGGAAGAGGGAGAACAGTTGGAACACCAGCAGATAGGCGAGGACGCTAGAGATCAGGTAGGTCTGCCGCTCGAGGGTGAGCTGTCGCCGCCGGCTGCTGGTGAGGTCCCAATGGTGGCGGATGCGGGCGCCCAGTGCGGCCGTCGCCACAGCGACCGCGCTGATGAGCCAGGCGCCCGTCACCAGCACGATGATGGCCGGATTGAGGGTCATGACAGCGCCTCGGTCCCATCCACCACCTGGCCGTCCGCCAGTGTGACCAAACGGTTCACCCCTTCGGCCCGGTAGACGCGCGGATCGTGGCTGGCCACGAGGACGGTCAGGCCCTGGTCGATCAAATCGGCGACGATTGCCAGAAATCGCTCCGCCAGCGGTGTGTCCAGATGGGCCGTGGGTTCGTCGGCGATCAGAATTTGCGGCTGGTTGATCAGGGCGCGGGCGATGGCCACTCGCTGCAACTCGCCGCCGGAGAGCGCCGCCACGGGCTGATGGGCTTTTTCCGCCACTGCCAGCCGATCGAGCAGCGATAGGGCGCGCTCGCGCAGCTGCCCATAGGGGGGGGCCTCGGGAAAGGCGGGGATCATGGTGTTGTGCAGCACCGACAAGCCCCGGATCAGGTTGTAATTCTGGAAAACGAATCCGAAGCTCTTGCGGCGCAGGCGGGCGGCGAAGTGCTCCGGCAGGCTGGTGGTTTCACTGCCCTCAATGAACATGCGCCCGGTGGTGGGGCGGCACATGAGACCGATGATGCTCAGGAGGGTGGTTTTGCCGGAGCCGCTGGGACCCCGCACCACCGTCAACCCGCCCTTGGGCAGGGACAACCGCACCGGGTGCAGGGCCGTCACCTGCCGGCCGCCCTGGCGGTAGGTTTTCCCGATCTCCTGAAGTTCGATCATCTCCGGGAACACGCTTCCCATTCTCGCTTTCCGCCCATCTGGCGGATCATCGCGGCCAGCGTAAACCGGCCGCCGGTTCAGATCTGGCGCATCACGGCGTCCGGATCGGTGATGGCGACGCGCCACGTGGGTAGCAAGGTCACCAGGGTATAGGGCATCACGGTGCAGCAGAAGAGGACGCTCAGGGTGTTGGCGTTGAAGACCGGACTGAGGCGATAGTGGGGGTAGAGCACCGACCACCCCTTGAGGGCATGCGCGAAGAGGGGCGCGTCGGCCAGATAGACATGCAGGTAGGCCGCCAAGACCCCGATCAGATAGGCGCTCAGAGAGATCGCCAACCCTTCCCAGATTTTCATATGCAGCACGTCGGTCGTCTCCCAGCCCACGCCCTTGAGAATGCCGATTTCGGCGCGCTCCTCGGCGTTCAGACCGGTGGCCTTGTCCCAGGCGAAGATAAAAAAGGCCAGAACCGCCCCGCAGATGGCCACCAGGACATATCCGCTGCGCCAGTCGAAGATGGTGTCGTAGGTGCGTTGGATCTCTTCCCGCAGTATGGGGCGCGTGTCGGGCAGCAGCTCGATCACCTTCGCGGCGATGGTACGGGTTTCCTGACGGTTGCGCACCCGGGCCACCAGGTCGGTGGCATACCCCGTCGGCATGCCGGTGATGCGCCGAAAGGCGCTCTCCGACATGAGGATCAGGTCGGCCGTCATGAGTTCGGTCTCGCCGCTGAAGCTCTCCGCGATGGTCAGGGCCAGGCTGTCACCGGCGTGGGTTTGAAAATAGAGCTGATTGTCGCGGATCCCCTGCCAGGTGCGCCGCACCCCGTTGCCGATCTTGACCGCCGCCTCGCTCCAGGTGACCTCGGGCGGCACCATCAGAGTGTAGGTGGCCCGCGATGCGGGGTGGTAGTAGTATCCCCAGAGGCGGGGGCGCACCTTCCCCAACCCGCGGATCCCATCGATTTTCTCCATGTAGGCCATGGGGACCAGGTCCTGCCGACCGGCCATCAGGCGTTGAACGATCAGTTCGGGGGAATCTTTCAATAGGACCGCCGCGTCCCGTCGGAGGCTGTCACCGAAGAAGAGGATGGAGGCGATCAGAAATACCATCGCGCTGTAGACCGTCAATAGGGCCAGGTGCTTCCAGCGCCGGCGCCACAAGGCGTGCAGGGTGAAGTCGAGCAGGTAGCGCTGGCGGTTAATCCACTGCATGGGCGGAACTCCATTGAACCAGGGGCGAGCGTAGCAGGGGAGGGGGCTGGACCAGGGCGCCGGAGGGGAAATGCTCCAGGGCCATCGGGTGGTTCTGGAAAGCGGCGTGGTAGTCGGCCTGGCTGGGATGGCGCGTGTAGGCCGCTTCGGTGAAGAGACATAGATCGGTGAGATCCAGGCGGGCCGCCTGCTCTGCCATGGCGGCCAAACGGGCGCGATCTTCGGAAGCGATGCTTCTTGAATGGCCGATCCCAAACGTTAGTCCCGCCGCCGCAAGGGTCAGCAGGAGGGCCAGCCAGAGGGTCGAGGGGCGCAGCATATCAGGGATCCAACTGCCGAATGACGTAGGGCGTCACCTGGGGATAGCGCAGGATCTCTCTGCCCTTATGATCCTGTAGAAAGGCCCGGGCGTCGGCTTCGGAGCTGAACGGAATCAACTCGTGGCCCATGGGACCGTAGACATCGCTGCCGATAACGTACCAGGCCTGGCGGGCGTCGATAAATTCCATACTATAGTACTCGGTGACAAAGATCGCCACGATGGTGTCTTCGCGCTGCTGGGGGCGGTAGCGGGGCAGATCGAAGCGGTATTTGAACATGTCCTTGGCCCCGTCGAAATGGTCGACACTGCCGTCCTGGAACACCACCTGGGCCTTCCAATCGGGATAGCGGGCCACGAACATCCCGCACACCGGGCATTTGTCTGCCTTGGCCGGCTCCGTCGGTGTCACGTCGGCCGCCACTGCAGGGAGGCCGAGCAAAAACAGGAAGGCGACCAAAAGGCCGCATATCTTCAGATGCATAGACGCCACCAAATCCGATGACAAAGGCCTCCGCGCCCGCGGAGGCCTTTGTGTCAGTTGCACGCGATCAGGACTTCTGCTTCATCTTCATGCGCTTCATCTTGCGCTTTTCGCGGATCATGCGATTGTCTTCATAAAGGTCGGTATAGGCCGCTTTCATGGCGGATTCAAAATCCACCAACTCGCCGCCATTGGCTTTGATGAAGGCCTCCGCGTCGGCCTTGTCGGCGAACGCCCACTTGGCCCGTTTGGTCATCACCCCCATCTTCTTGCCGCCCAGCACCCAATGGGCGCTCTCGGCGTCGATCAGGGCCTTGGTGTTGAAATCGCCCACTTGGATGGAGACGGGGGCGCTGTCGATGCTGTTGGCCATGTCCACCGCCGCACAGCGCATGGAGCAAAAGCCAATCTCATTGCCGTTGTCGTACGTGATCAGCATGCGCGAGTGGGCGAACTTGTGCCGATCCATGCCGCAGTACGGACAGGCCTTGTGGGCGGCGATATCATCCTGGGCCCACGCTTTCGGTGCATCGGTCAAGGGAGACAGCACCAGGGCGGCGGCCACACACAACAGGGTCATCAAGGTCCAACCATTTCTCCGCATCATCATCCTCCTTCGGTAACATGCTTGGTTTCAGGATTCGATCCACCAACATCCTTAACTAGTACGGGGAACTATCTTCAATTGGCGATGTAATCCAGATAGGCGTCGCTGAGTGCGGTGTCGTAGGTGCGGCGGCACTGCTGCTGGCACGCCTGGTCCTTGGCGCAGGCACGACTGCACTCCGTGTAGGTCCGCAACAATTCCCGGCGGGCCGTCTGCCACTTCTGCTCCTGGGCCGGTGTGCGCGGCGCCGTGTCCGGCCGCGCCATGCCGATACGCACTCCTTTGGTCTTGATGTCGCCGATGACGATCTGCACCGGGTCGTTTTCCTGGATGATCTTGTTGCGGTTGGCGAAGA
>JAAUYD010161488.1_pt1 | contig 57115 bp, 39 predicted proteins | sample 7278101 | NCBI WGS metagenome assembly JAAUYD01 (sample SAMN14350128, study PRJNA611818) | marine sediment metagenome | isolation source: surface marine sediment (0.6m) | place: French Polynesia: Moorea | collected 2018-08
CATTCGGCGTCCTATATCGAGGATGGCAAAACCTATCTCAGCTTTGCTTGCTTGAAGACGGAATAAGCGCGTGCGGGCGATGATGCAGCGGCCGCCCTCGGCGTTGGGCCACACCAGGGGTGCCAAGTCGATACGGGCGGGATGGGTCAGCAGCGCAGCTTTGAACGCAGCGATACTGGCGGACGATTGACCTGCCGCCCAGCAGGATACGATCACCTGGTCGAGCGGGATAACCATCGGCAGCCGCCAGCGGCGTTGGCCCTGCCGCCGGCACGGCCCGAAGCCCAAGGAGGATGAGATGCCGTCAACAACGACCGTTCTGATCACCGGCCTGACTGTTCGGACCGTGCGAGTGCCGCTGCAGACGCCGCACCAGACCGCCAGTGGGATCATCACCGAATCGCCCCTGATTCTGACAGACCTTCACACCGACTGCGGAACACAGGGGCACAGCATGATCTTCACCTACACCCCCGCCGCCCTCACCCCCACGGCAGCCCTCCTTCGAAATCTGGAAGAACTCATCCGCGGCGAAGCGCTGGCGCCAGCGGCTGTGACCCTGCAACTTGCCAACCGATTTCGACTGCTGGGCACCCAGGGCTTGGTGGGAATGGCCCTCGCCGCCCTCGACATGGCGATGTGGGACGCCCTTGCGCGCGTTCAGGCGGTCTCCCTGGTGCATCTCTTGGGCGGGAGGGTCCGAAGTGTGCGCGCCTATGCCCCCATCGGATATGACGGTGAGGCGGGGTGTGCCGAAGCGGCGGAGACGTGGGCCCGCCAGGGCTTCACCGGGATCAAGGCCAAGATCGGCTATCCGACGGTGGCGGAGGATTTGGCCGTGGTGCAGGCGATGCGTCGGGCTGCCGGCGATCAGATGGCCATCATGGTGGACTACAACCAGAGTCTCACACCGACGGAGGCCACGATGCGTCTGCGCGTCCTGGCCGCGAACGACCTGCTGTGGGTGGAGGAGCCCACTCTGGCCCAGGACTTCACCGGAATGGCCCGAGTGGCTTCCGCCACCCATACCCCAATTCAGTGCGGCGAGAACTGGTGGGGCACGACCGAGATGCGGCACGCCATCGATGCCGGTGCCACCGATTTTGTCATGCCCGATGTCATGAAGATCGGCGGGGTGACCGGTTGGCTGCAGGCGGCGGCGCTCGCCCAGGTCCACAACCTGCCCATGTCCAATCATCTTTGGCCGGAACTCAGTGCTCGCCTGCTCTGCTGTACACCCACCGCCCACTGGTTGGAGTATGCCGACTGGTGGAACCCTATCCTCAAGTCACCCCTGGTCATCGAAGATGGGATGGCCCTCCTGCCCGATACGATTGGCAGCGGGATCGAGTGGAATGCCGCCGCCGTGGATCGCTACGGAGTTTGATCATTCAGAACGCCCGGAGTGGCCCGCTCCCCACCACGCCAGCGCCCCCCTTTGCGTCATGGAATCCTCTACTGGTGACGGTTCCCGTCGGCGTTGCGCGCCCCGTCGCATGACGGATGCCATTGCAGGGCGGTTGGGGCCCCAAAGTGATGGGTATTTAAAGGGCGATGGGGAGCGGTTTTGAATGGGTGGGGTGGCCGAGTGTGGTGCCGCCTCGGGCACGGACAGTCGTCCGAAAGCCGTCGCCCCCGCACGGCGGCAGAAAGCGGTGGCGGCACCGCTCTCGCGGCGCCGCCGGAAGCCGCCTCCTGCCCTTCGGCGACCGGGTGGCGCGGTCCACCGCTCAGGGTGAACCTCCGGTCATCGAAGTTTTCCGTCAGTGTGGTCCAAGCTCAGTGCCAGCGTTGAACCAGGTTGTTGTCTGCGTCCATGATCCGGATGCTGATGCCGTGATCGCCGTCCAGGCGATGGGTTGCGCAGCTGATTCATGGATCGTAGGCACGCACCGCCATTTCGATCTTGTTGAGCGCCCCCTCATCCGCCCGGCCGTCCTTGATCAAGGCTTTGGCGGCTTGATGAACACTCATGTTGATGGGCGCCAGGTTGTGTGTGGTGCCCACGATGAGGTTGGCCCGGGTGATCAAACCGTTTTCATCCGTGGTGTAATCATGGATCAACGTGCCCCGGGGCGCCTCCACGCAGCCCACGCCGCGTCCCGCTTTGGGCTCGACCTTGGCGCGGATGTCGGGATCGGTGATCTCGGGATCTTGCAAGAGTGCGATGGCGTGCTCACAGGCGTAGACCTCTTCGATGAGGCGTGCCCAGTGGTAGAGCAGCGTGGCCTGGGCCGGGCGGCCGAATTTCTCGCGGAACTCTTCCAGCTCGGCCTGGGCCTGCGGCGTGGCGATCTTGTCGCAGACGTTGATGCGGGCTAGGGTGTTGGCCCGGTAGATGCCTTTGGGCGCTTCAAGGTCGAGGGAAAACCCTTCGGCCCAGCTTTTGGCGTAGGGAAACTTGCCGTAGGACCAGGGGACGACCTTTTCGCCGACGTGGTCGGCGTAGTCGGCCGCGGCGAAGTCCGTGCAGGAACCGTCGGGCTTCATCAGACGCAGCTTGCCGTCGTAGAGGTTGAGCGCGCCGTTGTCGTCTACGGTGCCGAGAAAGCCGGTGTTGATCACCCCGATGGTTTCGATCGCCTCCAGGTACGGGGGGAACACCTGGGTTTTGGCGAACTCGATGGTGAAGAGGGCGAAATCCAGCAGCTCCTGCATCTCGGAGAGAATCTGCATGCGATCCTCCTCGGTCATCGGCTTGGCAAACCCACCGGTGACGCCGGCCACGGGGTGGATCGCCTTTCCGGCGAACTTCTCGAGGATCATCTTCGCCTTGTAGCGCATCCGGACCACTTTCTGGGCCAGCTCGGGGTTGGCCTTGGCCACGCCGATAACATTGCGCACCGCGTAGTCACTGTCAGGGCCGAGAACGAAGTCGGCAGCTGCCAGGAAGAAGAAGTGCAGCAGTTTGTCTTCGGCGTGCGAAATGGTCTGCATCAGCTCGCGCAGCTTCTGACCGGCGGGCGGGGGGGTCACCCCGAAGCAAGCGTCCACGGCCTTGTTGGAGGCGAGGTGGTGCTGCCAGGGGCAGATCCCGCAGATGCGGTTGACGATACGGGGCAGTTCCTCGGCCGGTTTGCCCTCGACAAATTTCTCGAACCCGCGCAGGGACTGGAAGTGCACCTTCGTGTCCTTCACCCCGCCGTCGGCATCCAAGTTGATGGCGATCGCGGCGTGCCCCTCGATGCGGGTTAAGGGGGCGATGTGAATGGTTTTCGACATGCGAAATTGATCTCCTTATCGTGCGGTTGCGAATCTATTTCCGAACCAGTGGTGGACGCAGCCTTCCGTGGGCGCCCGAGAAGCGCAGCAGGGAGGTGGACTCGGGCAGCGACGTGATATCGATGCCGTTGGAGGCCAGAGCGCCGAGCATCTCCATGCGCTGGTTGCCGTCCGGTTTGGCCGGTCCGTAGCAACCACGGCAAGGTACACGGGCTTTGATGCAGCGCGGCAGGGCCGCATCACCACCGCAGCCGGCGCGGGTGACGGGCCCCATGCAGAGGAGACCCTGCTCCAGTAGGCAGCGCATTTTGTCGAGGGGCTCATCTGCAGCCCCATATTTCGGTGCATGCAGGAAGCGGCGCATCTGCGCCAGCCGACCCTTGCCCTCCCGGGAGGTGGGACAGGTGTCGCAGACACTCTTATCCCGCAATGGCAGCGGGGCCCCATCGAGGAGCGCCGCCAGGGCGCCGAACACTTGATCCGGGTGCGGCGGGCAACCCGGGAGGTAGACATCCACGGGAATCACCTCATCCAGTGCCTTGCAGCCCTCGAGTAGCGCCGGGACGCCGTCGTGCGGGAGTTCCTGCGTTGGATCGGTGCTTTCGGTGTGGTAATAGCGATCGACGATTTGATCGTTGGCATAGCTGTTGGAGAGCGCCGGGATGCCACCGTGGGTGGCGCAAGTGCCCAGGGCGATGATGGTCTGGCACTGCCGGCGCATCTCTTCGGCGACCTCGAGATGCTCCTCATTTCGCACCCCGCCGCTGATGATGCCCACGTCGGCGGCGGGCAGACGCAGCTGGTGCCGCTCACCCGTTTGACCATAGTATTTGTTGTCCATCAAAACGGGGATGTGAACAAACTCCACCAGCTCCAATATTTTCAATAGCCGCTCCCCCATATCCACAATGGCGATTTCACAGCCGGAGCAGGCGTTGAGCCATTCGCTTGCGACACTGACAGTCATATTCTCTTCCTTGTGATCGGTGCTCGTCGGTCTATCAGGTTTTGAAGGTCACCGAGGGCTTCGCCATTTCGCGGCGGCGTTGGCGGGCGCTGGTTTTTTTCTTGGCTGAGTGGGTGCGCACCTTGCCGATGGCGTTGGTGACCAGGGTTTCGTCGCCTTCCGATCGGAGCTCTTCGATAGTGTTCCCCTTGGCGTCGGCCAGGGCCGCGCGCCCCAGCGGCGTGCGGGCGATGACGGTGGTCCACCCCTCCGGGGCACCGATTCCACCAAAGGCGACATCGGCGTATTCGGCCGAGTAGTCGCCGCAATAGTGGCAGGCGTAGCGTTTCATGAAATCCAGGTCCGCCAGCGGTATGGCTTTCACCTCGCCGTTCTGGAGGTGAACGTTGAACCGGTCCTTCACATTGAGCTTTTTGGCCTGCCGCCAATCGAATTCGTGGTCGCGGGCCAGGCGGGCGCGCTCCTCGTCGCCGAAGACGAAATTGCCGGTGCAGAAAAGCCCAAAACAGAAGGCGATCTCATGGGAGGGGACCACACCCATGGTCTGCATGCGGCGAAAGGCCTCGATCTGACAGGGGGTGCCCACCAGTGCCACCCGCCGCAGGCCTTTGCGGATCATGGGGGCGAACTCTTCGATGGAGGCGTGGGTCAGGTATGCCTCACTATAGGCCTGCATGCCGTGAGAGGTGTCGAAATAAAACCCGGCGGCGTTGCGGATGGTCTCTCGATCGGTGGCCAGGCAGGGCCGTCGTTGAAAAGGGCCGGTGGGCTGGGTGACGATGGCACCGTCGATGCGGCCCGTGTCAAATAGATGCAGCAGCAAGGCGGTGACCGCCCCGCCGTCGGTGCCGTTGGCGCGCACAGCCGGGTCCAGAGCGCGTGCAAGGGTGGTTTCAATCACACGCCCCATGGGGGCGCTCCAGGCAACCTGACGGCGGGTTTCGGCTTTCAACTCATCAATTTCCGGGCAGATGCTGTAGCACAGCCCGCACTCGATACACTTCTCGATCTCGCTGTAGTAGGGTGTTCCCTCGTCGTTTATCGCCAGGGCACCATAGTTGACCGCCGTGCAAAAGGTCACACAGCCCCCACAGCGGTGGCAAAGCCCTGGCTTTTGTACCTCCTGAATCAAATTAAAAAAGGTTTTCACGTGCGTTTCTCCTGTTGGGTCACACTAGATTCGGTCCGTTCAGCGTTCTATCCGCTGCCCGTCTGGGGTGCCGAACTGAGCGAAGCTCGGTCGCAATCCGTAGGATTGCAGAGCTGGCTGGAGGCCAGCCATTAGCCGGCGGCTGCCTGCGGCCATCCCAACGGATTGGGCCCCAGGTCGCGAATTCTATCAGTGAACTGGGTGACCAACTCGGCAAATCGTGGGGCCTCCGCCGAGGAGACCCACTCCAAAGCGAACCGCTGTGGGTCGATGCCGCTGTCTTCGAGGACCATGGTGATGGCTTGGGCTCTGGCCTTGGCTTTGTGATTACCTTCCAGGTAATGGCATTCCCCCAAGTGTCACCCCATGACCAGGACACCGTCGGCACCTTTGCTCAGGGTGTCCACCACCATGTCCGGGTGAACCATACCGGAGCACATGACCCGCACGGCCCGCATGTTGGGCGGGTATTGCAGGCGCGATACCCCGGCCAGATCACCGCCGGCATAGGCGCACCAGTTGCACAGGAACCCGACAATGACGGGCTCAAATGGTTCTCTCATCGGTTCTTCTCCTTTTCCCGGCGAAAATCGTTCATCGCAATTGCCAGCAGAACCAGAAAGCGCTTGTTGTTCCAAATCATCCATGCACCCTTTTGGCCGCCAACCCGCTTCATAGACGGCGCGGCTACCCCGGGGGGACCCCATGTCGCCCCCGGGGCGGCAGCAAGGAGGATTGGGTTCCAAGGCGCGGCCACTGCGGCCGGCGCCGATTGGACAGGTTCATGACCGTGTGACGGTCAACAGCGGGCCATCAATCTACCGGATCCGGCGCTGTTCCCATTCGTTCGCGCACCGGTGCGAGGGCGGCCTCTATCTGGGCCTGGATCTGGTCCTGGGTGAATCCCAGAACGTGAATGCCCTCCTTCGGGCAGGTGGCCGCGCACAAGCCACAGCCTTTGCATAGGGCCATCTCCGAGATAATGCGGCTGTGGGTCTCACCGCCGGTGTCGTTGTCCGCTTCCACCGCGACGAGGCTGAGTGCATTGTACGGGCAGACATCGAGGCACAAGGCGCACCCATCGCACTTGTCGGTGACGATGGACTTGATGGGATCGAGCCGCATGCGCGTCTGCGAGAGGAGGGCGCCTGCTTTGGCGACTGCGGCGCGGGCCTGAACCAGGGCCTCCTCGATCGGTTTGGGGTAGTTGCACATGCCGGCCACGAAAACGCCATCCACGCTGCTGTCCACCGGACGCAGTTTGGGGTGGGCCTCATTCACGAATCCATCGGCGTTCACACTGCATTTGAACAACTCGAAAATATCGGAGTTGCCCTGCGGCACGATACCAGTGGCCAGCACCAGGTGGTCGGCCGCTATCTCGATGGGCAGCTGGAGAATGTGGTCGCTGACCGTCACCTGAAGCGCGTCCGGCGCCACCACTACGCGGGGCTTGTCGGCCAGGGCGTAGCGAATGAAAATGACCCCCAGGCGTCTGGCTTCGGCGTAAAGTGTTTCGCGCTTGCCGTAGGTGCGAATGTCCCGGTTGAGCACGAAGACGTTCATCGCCGGCTTGCGTTTTTTCAGCGCGATGGCGCTCTTGATCGAATGGGTGCAGCACACTCGGCTGCAATAGGGCCGCTGGGGCTCCCGCGAGCCGACGCACTGGATGAAAACCGTTGTTTCGGCCGCATCAAGGGCCGGATGGTCGGATTTTAGCAGGGCGTCGAACTCCTGGTGGGTCCGAATGCGCGGGTCCTGACCATAGCAGTAGGTTTCCGCTGTGTGCTCCTTTGCACCGGTGGCCAGGATGGCCGCCCCGAAGGCGACCGTTTCACGGCTGCCGGCCACTTCGAGGGTCGTGGTGAAATTGCCCACCGATCCTGCCACCGCCGACACACGGGTCTGCGTGAGCACGCGAATCGCCGGATGGGCCGTCACGGCCGCCGCGTGGCTCTCCACCATGGCGGCGATCGATTCACCCTTGTAGCTGGTGTTGAGCCGCTTGGCGTTGCCCCCCAAAGTATCCTGACGCTCGACGAGAACGGTTTTGAAACCCAGATCGGCCATTCCCAGGGCGGCCGTCATACCCGCCAGCCCGCCGCCGACCACGAGAACCTCTTGGGCGACATCCACCGTCGCCGGGGTCAAGGGAGCGTTCAAGAGCACCTTGGCCACAGCCATGCGGACCTGGTCCTTGGCCTTGGCGGTGGCCTCCTCAGGCGCGCTCTGATGCACCCAGGCGTTGTGGTTGCGGATGTTGGCCATCTCGAAGAGGTAGGGATTGATACCGGCCTCACGCAGGGTGTCCTGAAAGAGCGGCTCGTGGGTGCGCGGGGTGCAGGCTGCCACCACCACCCGGTTGAGCTGATGCGCTTCGATCTTCTGGGCGATGAGGGTTTGGGTATCGGTGGCACAGGTGAATAAATTGTTCTCCACCATCACCACTCCGGGCAGGGTCGCCGCAAAGGTGGCCACCGCTGCAACGTCCACCACGTTGGCGATATTGATGCCACAGGCGCAGATGAAAACCCCCACCCGCGGCGCCTGTCCAGCGAGGTCAAGCTCCTTGGGATAGACCTTCTCCTTGGCCAGGCTGCCCTTGGCGTCGGCCAGGGCGATTGCCGCGGCAGCGGACGCCGCAGATGCCTCGGTGACCGAGCGCGGGATCGCCTTCGGGGATTGGAAGGCGCCGGTGACAAAAACGCCCTGGCGGCTGCTGGCCACTGCGTCGCTGTTGGCGGTGCGGGCGAAGCGGAATTCATCCAGTTCGATCCCGAAGCGCTCGGCCAGAATGCCGGCGTCGGCGGGGGCTTCCAGACCCACACTGAGCACCAGCATGTCAAAATCGGTCTCAACCTGCGCGCCGTCTTCGCCGGTGTAGGTCAGGCGGACGCCGCTGTTGTGGGCGCCCGGCATGATGGTGTGCGGCCGTGCGCGCACGAAGCGCACGCCTTTGTCCTTGGCGTCTTCAAAGTAGCGTTCGAACTCCTTGCCGTGGGTCCGCATGTCCATATAGAAAATCGTCTGCTCAACCGAATCGCCGGAGAGGTGCTCGGCCGTCACCAGTGACTGCTTAATGGCGTACATGCAGCACGCGCTCGAGCAATAGGCATTGTCACAGCGGTTGGTGCTGCGCGATCCAACGCACTGCAGCCAGGCAATCTTCCGGGGTTCTCGCTGATCCGACGGCCGCGTGAGGTGGCCCATGCAGGGGCCCGAGGCGGAGAGCAAGCGTTCGTATTCCAGGCTGGTGACCACGTCGGGCAGTTGTCCGTAGCCGTAAATCTCGAAAGGGCTTGGATCGAAGGCGGCAAAACCCGGTGCCAGGATCACGGCGCCCACCGCCAGGTCCACCGTCGCTGCTTGGTCCTCGAAGTTGATCGCGTCGGTGGGGCAGAACTTCTCGCAGGCCCGGCATTTGCCTTTGGTCAGATAGATGCAGGCATGGGGATCGATGAGGTATTTGAGCGGCACCGTCTGGCCGTACTGGATGTAGGCCGCTTTGCGCTTGTTGATGCCCTCGTTGAAACCATCGTCAACTTTCTTTGGGCATTTCTGGGCGCACAGCCCGCAGGCGATGCACTTGTCCATGTCGATGTAGCGAGGGGCTTGGCGCACCTGAATCTTGAAATCGCCGATGCTTCCCGAAACGCTGGTCACTTCCGCCAGGGTGAGAATCTCAATGTTTAAGTGCCGACCGCACTCAACCAACTTGGGGGATACAATTCACATGGAGCAGTCGTTGGTTGGGAAGGTCTTGTCCAGCTTGGCCATCCCCCCGCCGATGCCGGGACCTTTCTCCACCAGGTAGACATAGTAGCCGGAATCTGCAAGATCCAGTGCCGCTTGGATGCCGGCGATGCCGCCGCCGACAACCATTACCGATCCGATGGGCGCTTTGTGCATGACAACCTCTTCTCCAGTAGTTGCAGGGGGTGAAAACGGTCGGTCAGAGGTGCGCTGAATCGCTGACCGTCGTCGGGTGTTTGGTATGGATGGGGACGGCTGCCCCCAACATAGCTGCGATGCGGCCGCAGGCCGCCGGCACAGCCGCTTGAACCTGAGGGCTGAGCCCTGGTGACACCACATCCGGAATATGGGCCACCTGCACCACGAGAATACGGATCTCGATATCCGTGGCGGACTGTAATTCGTGGAGCATGTTGGTGGTGGGAAATTGGTGCAATGAGAAGTCGTGACTTTTCTGGGATTCGATTTCCGTCACCGGGATTTCATATAGATCGCCGGGAGGGCGGTCCGGTTTGTCGGCGGCATCCACGACAATAATCTGCCGGGGTTTGGATTCCGTCAGTAGGATGTCAAATAGAAAGTCGCGAATGGCGGTCCCGACATCCAATACCCCCACGTGATCCGGCAGCCCGCCAGTTTCTTCGAGGTGCTCGATCACAGCCAGTCCGAATCCGTCGTCCCCCAGGAGGGGGTTGCCGCATCCGAATACCAGATGAGATTTGGTATGAATCAATTCGATCATCGTCGATGGTCTCTTGGGAGCTTGATTGGCGTTAGAAGGCCCTTCATGGCCCCTTGGTCACTGCTGCGATTCTATGGACCAATATTTGTGCCAATTGGCTTCATAAAATGAAAGCATATGAAAATATTGAGAAATTCGTGTTATTTGAGGGATTGCCAGGTTTAGGGAAGGATGGGGCGATTATGCCCCAACTGATCGCGTAATTTACCTATAACTACTTAAAATATAGTTATAAATTGATTTAGGGGAGTATTAGAATCAAAATGGGAAAAATATTCCCCATTATTCCATCAGAGGTCCATCAAACGGTGGCGTTTCAATTTGGTGAAGAGGGTTTTACGGTCGACGCCGAGAGCCTTGGCCGCCCGGCTGCGGTGCCAACGATGGCGCTCCATGGTGGTTTTGAGGAGTTCCCGCTCGAAACGGGCCAAGCTGATCCGCAGGGGTTCATCCGCTGCCGCATCCGCCAAGGTTGAAACGGCTGCCTTTTGGGGGAGGGCGGTCCGCATGGCGGCGCTGCTGGGCAGCTCGATATTTCCCACGGAGCAATAGCGCACAAGGACGTTTTGAAGTTCGCGGACGTTGCCGGGCCATTCGTAGTTCATCAGGCGCTGCAGGTCCTCGGCCGTCAGCGGCGGCATCTTTTGCTTCGGGTCGTATAGTTTGAGGAAGTGGTCGGCCAATAGGGGGAGGTCGGTCATCCGCTCCCGCAGCGGTGGCAGGGTGATGGGCAGGATGTGAATGCGATAATAAAAATCTGCCCGCATGGCACCCGCGGCGATGCGTTCGCCGAGATCTCGGTTGGTGGCAGAGATGATGCGCAGGTCGGCGTTGGCCAACTGGTTGCCGCCGATGGGGGTGTAGCCGCCGCCCTCCAATACGCGCAGAAGCTTGACCTGCATATGGAGGCTGACCTCGCCGATCTCGTCCAGAAAAAGGGTGCCCTTGTGGGCGTAGGCGATATACCCAGGGCGGTCGCTGTCGGCACCCGAGAATGCGCCCTTGCGGTAGCCGAAAAACTCGCTTTCGATGAGGCTTTCGGGAATGGCGCCGCAGTGCACCGGCACAAAGCGCTCCTTTTTGCGCGCACTCATTTCGTGGATGGCGTGGGCCACCAGCTCTTTGCCGGTGCCCGGCTCACCGAAAATCACCACGCTGGCGTCGTTGGCGGCCGCCTCTTCGATCTGGGCGTAGACGGTCTGCATGGGGCGGCTCTGACCCACAATATTGCCGAAGTGGCGACGATCGGCGATGGTCTCCTTGAGACGCAGGTTTTCCTGTCGTAGGTGGTCCTGGCTCTGGCGAAGGGCCAGTTCACTTCGCTTGCGGTCGGAGATATCTGTCACAAGGGCCAGTAGGGAGACAGTTTCATTGGCGTGGTGAAGCGGCGAATTGACGCTTTGGTACCAGCATTTGTCTTGGGGGTTGAACACCTCGAAGCGCAGCGTCGTTTGCTCCGCCAGGACTTTCGGGAGCACGCAAAAGGGGCAGGGTTCGCGGCGATTTTGAAGCGCCCTGTAGCAGCGTTCGCCGGTGGCGTCGCGATGAATACCTCGGATGAGGTTGTTGTTCATGAAGAGAAGGCGGTAATCTTGGGAACTGACGTAGATAAGGCCGTCAAAGCTTTCCAGGATGGCGCTGAGTTTGGCGCGGCTCTCGCGCGCTTCCGCTTCGGCTCGTTTAAGGCGGCTGACGTTCATGAAGGAGCCGATGCTTTTCTGGGTACCGGGGATCAGGTCCAGTTTGAGCACCACATCCTTGACGATGCCGTGGCGGTCCACCACACGGCACTCCAGTTCGGTGGGCACTTCGGGGTCCTTGGCCCGTCGCCGACGATGGTTCTCCAGCATCTCCTCATGGTCGTCGGGATGAAGAAAATCGGTCCACTTCATCCGGTTTTCGATCTGGGCTTTGGTGTAGCCTGTCAGGGCTTCGAAGCCGGTGTTGACCATGGAGATGGTGAGGTCGTTCTCCTTGACGAAGGTAGCGGTGGCGGTGTTTTCGAAAACCGTGCGGTAGCGGGCCTCGCTGGCTTGGTAGGAGGAGAGGGCGTGTTCCTTCTCCTTGGCCAGGCGGCGGGTGGCCGCCACTTCGGCCCGCAGCTGTTCAATCTCGTTGAGCAGAGCGCTGGTAGTGGGGATTGTCAAGGTGCAACTCCTGGTTTAATAGGACCGTCGGGGCGTTAATTCCCCAAACTGGGGCTTCTTTGCCAATATGGCCTATGCGCTGATGCGATAAATGTCAACCGGGGGCTGCTGAAACTACACCAATGAGAGGCCGAAGATGGCCATATTGCCGAGGCTGTGGATGACGATGGGGGCAATCAGACTGCGCGCGCCTTCGTAAACCAGCGCGAAGACGATGCCGCCAACGATTTGAGTGACCGGCAGGCCGCTGGGCAGGTGCAGGGCGACGAAAACGGCCGTACTGAGGAGTAGGGCTGGGAGGATTCCCCAGCGGCGGCTGTACCCATAGAGAAAGCCCCTGAAAAACAGCTCCTCTGCGATGGGCGCTATGGCACCGCCCACGATGAAATAGAGAAGCCGGTCACCGGCCTCGGTCGGCAGGGTCATCCGGAGCAGTGCTAGGGGTGAAATGCCCAGAAGATGGAGAACCGCCCCGCCACCAAGTGCCGCCAGCGCGAAGAGCGCGGCGCCGGCCGTTCCCCAAACCCAGCCGCTGAACCAGGCCCGGCGGTCCAGCCCGACAACCTGCCAGCCGGCCGTGTTGTGATACACCATCACCAGCAACAAGGCCGTTTGGGCGCAGCGCAGCGCTCCCAGCGCCGTCATGGGGGCGAGGTCCATGTGGGCCAGCAGCATGGCCGCCATCATCTCCAGGGTGAAAACGGCGATGCAGCCGAGAACCAGGAGATTCAGCGGGAAGCTGTCTGGCGCCAGCCGAGGGCCTTTAGGGAGCGGTAACCATACCATTGGGCATACCAGTGGGTTGACGTTCTAAGTTGCGCGATGAGCACGGGAATCGCACTCGAATTTCCGCGGCGCCCCAGGGCATAGTAGGCCTGACAGACCACATTGGGATGGTCGTCTTTCGTAAGGCCGATGATATCCGCATAGGTATCCTGTTCGCGGCTGACGCCGAGGGCGCGTGCCAGCCAGTAGCGTTCGGCAATACCGCCCGCCCCAATTAGAGACCGGTATTGCGGAAAACCGGTGATCTCCAGTTGCTGATCATGGATCAATCTCAGGGCGTCAAGACGCCGGGGAAGACTGTCGGATGCCAAGGCCGCGCCAACCTCTGTAGCCTCTACCGAAGCGATGCGGCCTGCATTCACCGGCCACCAGGCGATCGCCCCCAGCAGCAGGCAGCCGGCACCGGCTGTCCATAGACTGCCGCGCGGCCCGGCCATCGGCTGTGTAACGAGCGCCAGGGTAGTGTAGATTGAGAAGTAGAGACACAGCGGGAATCCCAATAAAAGGCCGTAAAAGGTCAGGCTTCGCAAAAAGGACTTGTCGTCAGTCTCGCGGCTGAAATGGCGCAAGGCTTCCGGGAGGCGTTGCGGCAAATCTTCCAGCGTGACTGGATGGCTTCGCCCGCGGCCATCGCTGAGGACCAACTGCTGTTCACGCAGGTGAAGCCGTAAGTCCACGGCCACACCGTCGTCAACAGGAAGATAATCCCATTCGGTCAATGTCGCGGTGAGGCGTGCACGAATGGTGTCCGGAATCTGCTGCAAATCGCTACGGGAGACGCCCTTGAGGGTGCGTTGGCTCAGCGGTTTGAATACTGCCGCTGGCGAGAGTGTGTGGCGGTAGTAATAGTCGTTAACAACCCGACCGATGGGATTGCTCAGCAGGATGTGGTCCCGAATGCGAATGAACATCCCTTTGTCATGTTGTGGTAGCCATAGGAGGGTCAGCAGCACCACTGGCAGCAGCAGCGGCGTCAGATAGTGCGCACCATGCAGGGCCGTCTGACGACGTCGTCGAGGATAAAAAAAGATGCCCCACACCCCCCATGGCACCAGCAACACGTAAAGCGTGCTAATCGCCTGGATCGCATCCAGATTGAGGCGTATGAGGGCCCCCCCTTGCAGGATCAGCCCAAGTATTTGGACACCGCGCCGCCGGTCCGGCAGCAAGAGCGATATTTGGGCCAGCACCAGGGTGACCATGGTCAGACCGGCCCCGACGCTTAAGGTGAAAAAGACACCGCCGGCGATGGCCGATCCCCATGCCTCGAGGTGACTCTGGATATTTGCGTTGGGAATGGTCAGATACCCCGCGGCTTCCATGGCCTCGGCTCTCCCCAGCACCAGGCGGTTGCTCAACTTGACCTGAATGCTGGCGATCGCCTGGGCGATGAAAAGGCCGCCGATCAGGGCCTGCACAATTCGGCCCGGGGCGGCGAAGCGAATGGAATTTGGCATGGCGGACAGCGCTCTCGACGATATCTTGCCCCCATGGGGGCGCCCCATTGGCACGCAGCTAACCTATTGTGGCAATGGGGTTTTACCGTATTTGCAACCGGGAGTCAAAAGGCGTGGCACTTCACTAGGGGGAATTGGTGGCAGGGGCTCTGGGGAGGTCCCGCTGGGCATGACCGGGCCGGCCTTCTGTGAAAAGCCGCCAGCGGGTGCCTCCCACATAAATCGCTTATTCGATGATCTCCAATACCGTTCTCTTCTTCTCTTTCGAAGACACGGCACCCAGGATGGTCCGCATCGCCTGCGCCGTGCGTCCCTGTTTGCCGATGATCTTGCCAAGGTCATCTTTGGCGACTTTGAGTTCCAGAACAGTTGTCTGATTTCCTTCTACTTCGGCCACATCAACTGCATCCGGGTCATCGACCAACGATCGCGCAATGTAGTGAATCAAATCTTTCATACCGCTTCAACTCCTTTCCAATGGTGGTCTTTACACCCGTTCCTGAGAATGTTGTCGTATTTGCCAGGTAAGGGTTGCCCCGATAATCGGCCGACGCGCAACACCTTCCAGCCTGAAGATGACACGCGACTTCCTGGGCGGGCCGTCGTTAACTGCCGCTGCGTGAAATGCAGGCCGGCGCTTTTTCTTCGGCAATCGGGTCTGCGCAGTTGCAGGCGCCATTGCCACGGGACAGGCTGCATTTATAGGAGGGGAAATGCGCTTAGATTGCCTGTCATGATACGGTTGGGTTGTCGCCTTTCAGGAAATTTGCAGCAAAAGGTTCAACATGGCTTCAGTATATTGGTTCTGAATGAGAACGCAATACGGTAAAAATGCGGATAAAATACGGTAGTGGTGTAGGTAGTCGCCCAGGAGGCGGGGCGATGACTTGGATTCGATACGGATTTCGAATAGTTTCCAAGATATGTAAATGACTTGTCTTTTTGCTTGAGGTGATGTACTTGCCTAATTTTCAGAAGTGATAAGGCGATTTTCGGTAATAATACCCAAATTGCGGTATCGATCGCGAAACGAGGTGCCATCTGGTGCTGCCGTTTTGGGTGGGAACGTCGCTGTCGGCAGGGCTGTAGATTGCCCGAAGTTCTGTCAACCAATGATATCAAAACAGACCGGAAACGACCAAGAAAGACTCTAAAACCTTCGCACGGCAGATGCAAGCGGTTTTCTGCCATCCCCATAGTGGCCTTGCGGATGTGGATGAATGGAACTCAACCGCCTAACCCTCGCATTCAGCGGCGAACATGCTTCACTTGAAGATCTGTTTCGCAATAGCTACCTGCGTCAAAATCTCAATCACATGCGGTTGTGGCACCTCTTATCGATGGTCGCATTCGGCAGCGCAGGGTTTTTCGATGCCACCCTCTTCCCGGATCAGTGGCGTACCTTATGGCTGTTGCGTTATGTTTGCGTGATGCCATTGTTTACGATTTCCCTTCTGATCACCTGGACCAGAATCTATCGGCGCACCTGGCAAGGCCTCAATATGGTGCATATTCTGAGCACAGGTACCAGCAGCATCGTCGCCCTGATGCTCACCCAGCCACCATTCAACATTCTATACCTGTTCAGCCTGATTCTCTCCATGCTGTTTGGCTACGCCTTCGTGCGTGAACGATTTCTCTACGCGTCCATTTGCGGCACACTTCTACTCTCTGGCTTCATGGCCGCCAAACACCTGGGATTGGACAGTGGCCTGGGGAAGTGGTCCGCTGACACCTATATCGTGGTCGTCTTCCATCTCCTGGGAATGAGTATCGCCTATGCCATGGAGTACGCGGCCCGTAAAGATTTCTTCCTATCATGGATGTTGAGTCGCCAGAACGAAAAGCTAATGGCGTCGCTCAAGGAGAAGGATTTACTCCTCAAAGAGGTGCACCATCGGGTGAAAAACAATCTCCAGGTCGTGGCAAGCCTTCTCGACATGACCCGCTATCGAAACCGTGAAATGCCAGCGAGTTCTGCGCTCCTGGGCGCCCGCAGCAAGATTCAGGCGATGGCCCTGATCCACACCCAGCTGTACCGCAAGCACTCGGTGGATGTTATCGATATGCACAAGCATATCAATGATCTCTACCAGAATTTGCGGGTGCTTTACCCGGCCGGTGCCCAGATACGTTTCCATATGGATGCGGACAACACCCATCTTTCGGTGACCCAGGCCCTCCCATGCGCACTGATCGTGAACGAACTCTTATCCAACGCGCTCAAACACGCCTTTGCAGACCGAGATGCCGGCAATATCTACATCAGTCTCAAACAGCCACGGGTCGGTAAACTACACCTGTGCGTGAGCGATGACGGCTGTGGACTACCGACGGAAATGCGGCTGGACAAGGTGAACAGCCTGGGGTTAAAACTGGTGCGTATCCTGGTTGTCGAGCAACTCGAAGGGACCATGCGACTGGAATCCAACCCGGGAGCCGCCTTTCACATTTACTTTCGCGTAAATCCCATGGCAGCCGTTAATTAGAGTGGGATCAGACTTGGGAGAGAGCTGCAAACGATGAGTGGATTGTTGATCGTCGATGATGAGGCCATCATTGCTACCGATCTGGAAGATCGCCTCGCGAGCAATGGTTACGAGGTTGTCGGCATCGCCACATCTGGCGAAAAGGCGGTTCGCCTGACGGCCGACCTGCGCCCCGATTTGGTCATTATGGATATCGTCATGCCGGGTCGGCTCGACGGAATCGCGGCCGCGGCGGCCATTCGCGAACAATACAGCACCCCGGTGGTGTTTCTCACGGCCCATAGTGACGAGGAGTTCATGGACCGCGCCAAAGCAGTGGGGCCGCTCGGGTATATCCTCAAACCCTTCAATGAGGCGCAAATTTACGCCACTTTGGAAATCGCACTGCACAACAGCCTCCTGGAGCGTCAACTGCGCGAAAGCGAGGCCCGCTATCGGGCCATTGTCGACCAAGTTGAAGACCTGATCTGCCGTTTCGATCCCGATTTGCAGCTGCGCTTTTGTAACCAAGCGACCCGCCAAATGTTCGCTAGCAGTGCCGCTGATTTGGCAAGGGCACGCTTTACGGACCTCCTTCCCGATGACAAGGTCGACGCATTCCGGCGATGCACCGCCGGCTTGGGACCTGAACGGCAAACGGCGCTTTTCGAGCATGCGGTGGACTCGACACAGAGTGGCCGCTGTTGGCTGCAGTGGTCTCTTCGGGTGCTCCTGGACGAGGCGGGCCGCCCAACTGAATACCAGGCCGTGGGGCGGGACATCACTGTGCGGATGGGCATTGAAGACACATTGCGCAAGAGTAACCGGGCCCTCGAACAGCAACTTGAGGTGGACAATCGCGATTTGGCGGCCAAAAACGCGCAGTTGGCGGAGTTGGAGACCACTCTCAAGGTGCTGATGCGCTATAAGGAGGCCGATCGCGACAGCGTTCAGCAAAGCGTCATCTCCAATGTACAAGGACTCATCTTACCCTTCGTGGAGCGCGTGCGCCAATGCCTGAACGATCCCAACGCACTGGCCTATCTAGAAGTGGTCGAGTCCGGCCTGGCTGACATCGTTTCGCCCTTCATGCGGCGCATGGCCTCGACCTTCGCCAATTTGACACCAGCGGAGATCCGGGTGTCCCACTTCATCAAACAGGGCCTCACCACCAAGGAGATCGCCGACCTTCTCAACCTATCCACCCGAACCATCGAGGCCTATCGCAACAGCATCCGCAAGAAGATGGGCATCGCCAACCGCAAAGTGAATTTGCGCAGCTATCTGCAACCCTTCGAGGAGTTCTAAAAAGCACAGAATTGTGTAAAAAAGCGTCTCTAAACAACAATTTTGTCGCCCACTGGTCACCCTCAACACCCGATTTGAGGGGGGCGCCCGCGGGCACGTTTTCTGCACTCATCCCTATCTTATTCGACACCAGACAGCGGCATCCGGAAGAACACCTATGCGTGAACAGGCCCATCTCAATTTGCTTCACCAAGTGGGGGCGCTGGCCTCGCTGGTTACCCAAAGCGAGGATATCGACAGCTTCCTCCAGAGCGCCGTCGAGATGGTGGCGCTCCACCTGCGGGCCGAGGTGTGCTCCATCTACCTGTACGATGAAACGACAGATGAGCTCACATTAAGTGCTACCAAAGGTCTTCATCCAGACGCGGTGGGTGTGGTGCGCATGCCATCCGGCAGCGGTTTGGTGGGACGCTCCCTGGCGTTACTCGAACCGATCTGTGAGGGGCGCGCCCCGCAACATCCAGACTTCCGCTACTTCGAGGAGGCCCGGGAGGATGGTTTCAATAGCTTTATTGGTGTTCCCATTCATCGCGGGCAATCCCGAATTGGCGTGATGACGGTGCAGCGGAAACAGACCGACGCGTTCACCGCCATGGATGTGGGTACCCTGAGGACCATGGCATCCCAGTTGGCAGGCGTGCTGGAGAACGCGCGTCTGATGATGCAGCATGAAACCCACGCGAAGCGACCCGCCGCTGCGCGGACGGTCCGGGAGACGGCCGAACTGCCGCCCATACTCAAGGGGCAAGGCGCTGCCCCGGGATATGCACATGCGCCTGCCGCGGTAGCATCTCCGAGCCATGCCCTGCTTCTCAACGGGACCGCTGATCAGAGCGATACGTATACGGCCACCGATCTCGATACCGCCCTGCAGGCGACCGCCGATCAACTGGTGGACCTGCAGGCCGAGTTGACCTCACAACTGCCTGAAAGCGCTTCGCTGATCTTCTCTGCCCATCTGATGATCTTGAAAGACCGCAGCTTCCGCAATAAAATCCATACCCGCATCGAACGGGGGACCAGTGTCCCTGCGGCGGTGCGCGAGGTGGCCGAAATCTACATCACGGCCTTTGAGCAGAGCCCCAGTGCCCACCTGCGCGAAAAAGCCCAGGACGTCCGGGATATTGCCGGCCGAATCCTCAAGAATCTCCGTGAGCCGGACACCGAAGACGGACACGCCCCTTTGGTTGGCGCAAAGATCGTCATCGCCGAAACCCTCTACCCTTCCGAAGTGCTGAAATTGGCGGCCGACCGGGTGTGCGGCGTGGTACTGGTGAGTGGTGGCCTGACGTCGCATGTGGCCATCCTGATGCGGTCGCTCGGCCTGCCGCTGCTCATTGTCGAGGAGCCGCGGCTGATGGCAGTGGCTGAGGGAACCCCTCTCATCATGGACGCCCACCTGGGCAACCTTTTCTTGGACCCTGCCGAGGCGGTTTTGGCCGAATTCCGCCGCAGCCGGGCGGCGGAGAGTGCCGGCCGCCTGAACGTTACCAACCAGCAGGCCATCACTCGCACCAGCGATGGTGAGCGGATCCATCTTCTGGCCAACATTAACCTTTTAGGGGAACTCACGACCGCCCAGACCCTCAAGGCTGAGGGTATCGGTCTTTACCGGAGCGAGTTCCCCTTTCTGGTCCGGGCCAGTTTTCCCTCCGAAGAGGAGCAGGTGGCCATTTACAAGCACCTCTGCGAGAGGGCGCGCTTCGGGCCGCTGACCTTCCGCACCCTCGATATCGGCGGCGACAAGGTGTTGCCGTACTCCCATGCCCCTCAAGAGGCCAATCCCGAGCTGGGTCTGCGGTCCATCCGATTCTCCTTGAAGTATCCGAAAACCTTTCATCAGCAACTGCGCGCCGTCCTGCGGGCCGCTGTGGATCTTTCCGACTTCCGGTTGCTCTTCCCGCTGATCTCCTCTGTGGATGAGTTCCGGCGGGCCCGCCAGGCCGTTGAGGTCAGCCTGAAGCAACTGCAGCACCACCAGGAGCCCCACCACGATGCGCCCGCCTTGGGGGTGATGGTGGAGTTACCCGCTACCCTTGGCATCATCGACGAACTGGCCGCCGAAGCAGATTTTTTCGCCATCGGCACCAATGACCTCACCCAATACCTGCTCGGCGTCGATCGCACCAACCCCCAGGTCGCCGACTACTATCGCTCCGATCATCCCGCCATACTCCGCGCCTTGCGCCGCATCGTGGAAGCGGCCGCCGCCGCCGGAATTCCTGTCTCCGTCTGCGGTGAGATGACCCATCATCCTCAGCAACTGGCCTTTTTGGTCGGCATCGGTATCCGCACCTTCAGCGTGACACCCAGCTTCCTGCCAAGGGTGCAGCGGACGCTCACCCGACTGAAGGTCAGCGACGCCGAGCGCTTTGCCAAGAAACTGCTCGCTGCCGGTAGCTTGGCGGATGTGGATGCCCTGTTGTCGGCTGCCGCCGCGCCCCACTGAGCACGTTTGCTAAGCAAGACGGCCATCACCGGTAACCCCCGGCGCCCACTTCCGCTCAACTCCCGACGCCAGCACCCATTCGACATCAGTGGCGAAGGTATCGTATCTCAAATCATTTTCGATGGTTGAAACCCGCCGTTCGGCCCCCCTGGATGGTGCCTCATCCACCTGCTGGAGGTGGCCTAACCCTCCAGGATTTTTCCTAAGGTTCGCATTCCGAGTGCCGATAGACCACATAATCGCGGTGTTACCTGACGCCACCTGCTCAGATCCATCTAACTTGCTCGGCGATTTCACATACACCGATTGTGGCTGGTTTTACTTTGGAATCAGTTTGGTTCCGAGCGTAGGTAAATCGTCGATATGCTCTCATCCCTCAAAACCAAGCTCATCTTCTTTACAACCCTGATCTTGGCCATCACAGCGGCGGCCATCATGTATTTCTCCCATCTGTATGTGGGAAACGCCATGCGATCGGCCGAAGTCTCTTCCGTTCAGAATATCCTGCGCCTGGTGGAACTCAACATACAGGGCGGCTATGACAAGCTGCTCGCCGACAAGATGGAGATGGTGCTCAATGCGACCAAACAATTGAAGCATATCTCTGCAGTATGCGCATCGGTCATCAATGAGAATGTCGGGCTTTCGAGCATGGGGCTCATCTCCGATGATGATGCCAAGCGAAAGTCGCTCAGATGGCTGGCCAACTCGACCTTCAACAAGCTCGACCTATTCGTCATCGATCAGGAGGGGCGGGTTCTGATGCACCAGGACGCCGCCTTTGTCGGCACCAGTGTGCGTCACATCGAGGATATGAAAGGGCGCAATATTTTCGATACGATGCGCGGTGATCGACTCTCTTCCAGTGGGGATCTGGCCGTTTTTTATTGGAAAAAGCCGCATGACGAGAGCAAGAACCAGAAAATGGGGTTTTTCGTCCCCATTCCCAAATGGGGGTGGTCGATCGGCGCCGTTATCGATTTCGACAAAATTGAAATAGAGGCGCAGAAAAAAGCGGACAAAATCGTTCAGGTGCTGGGGCGGACCTTCTCCAACATGACCATCGCCAAAACCGGCTCCGCCTTTCTGTTCAATGGAGATCGGCGGATGCTGATCGCACCCAAGAATGCGAAAGATTTGGCGATGCACGACCTGTTGAATGAATTGTCCGGAAACCTCGTGCTGGACGATTTGATGCAGGCCGCCCACACGGGCGACAAATCGGTCTGTTACATGAAGTCGGCCTTTCGAAACAACCAGCTCCTAGAGGCCCATATCCGCTATTTCAAGGCCTTTGACTGGTATATTGTCCTCTCCTTCCCTGTGGATGAAATCACCGAGTCCTCGAAGCGGCTGCTGGGGCGCCAAAGCCTCATTATCGCCCTGATCTTTCTGGGCAGTGTGGTGGCGGCCTACCTCTTCGTTTCCAAGATCTCCAATCCGCTAAAAGAGCTGTCTGTCTACGCCAAAAAAATCCCCCTCATCGACTTCACCGATCCGGAGAATCACGAGACCTCGATCAACGATCTATCGGTGAACTTTACCGATGAAGTGGGACAATTGGCGGAGTCCTTCTCCTTTATGGAGAAAGAGCTGAAAAAGAATGTCCTCAAGGTGATCGAAACCACGAAGATTAAAAAGGAGGCGGCCGAAGAGGCCAACCGTTTGAAGAGCGAATTCTTGGCCAACATGAGCCATGAGCTGAGAACCCCTCTAAACCATATCATCGGTTTTACGGAGTTGGTCTTGGACAATCACCTTGGCCCCTTAAATGGTGAACAGGCCGAGTATCTCTCCGATGTACACCAAAGCAGTTTGCATCTGCTGTCACTGATCAACGACATCCTCGATCTCTCGAAGGTCGAGGCCGGAAAGCTGGTGCTAGAGCCGGCCACATTCGAATTAGAGCCGCTGCTGACCAATAGCCTTGTAATGGTGAAAGAGAAGGCGCTGAAGCACTCAATCCAGCTTTCCACCAAATTCGATGCGATACCGGATACGATTGTGGCGGACGAACGCAAGTTCAAACAGGTGCTCTACAATCTGCTCTCCAATGCAGTGAAGTTTACCAACCCCGGCGGCGAGGTTTGCGTAGAAGCCAGTGTGGCCCACAGTCTGGTGGATTTTGGCAGTCAGGAAGATACGGACCCAGCGTTGCGACTCATCGGTTCTCAGCAAGAGCGCAACACTAGTAGCGACAGGCAAATGGTTGAATGTATCCAAATTGGCGTCATCGACACCGGCATCGGACTCAACGCAAAAGATCAGGAACGGGTCTTTCAACCATTCGAACAGGCCGACGGCTCTTCTAGCCGTAAATATGAAGGGACGGGCTTGGGGCTATCCTTGACCAAAAAACTGGTCCAATTGCACGGCGGCGATATCTGGGTTGAAAGTGACGGAGAAGGTAAGGGATGCGCCTTTAGATTCATCATCCCTACGGGGAACGATTCACACCATATGCACATAGAAAAGGAAGTAATCCATGAACAATCCGTCGCATAAGCGGTTTGGCGTCATCGCCATTGAGAAGGGATTTCTCAGCAAGGCGCAGTTGGTGGAGGCCTTGGAAATCCAAACTGAAGAGAACGTCAGCCTCGGGAAGCACCGCCTGATCGGGCAGATCTTACTGGACAAAGGGTACATTACAGAAGCACAGATCGAAGAGGTGCTGAAGGTCATCAACGACCAGATGGTTTACATGCTATCGGTCGGTCGCTGATATTTCCATCGGCGGTACCGTCCTTCTCAAGAGGAGATTGGTTTGCAGCTTCCCATTGTGAAATATACTTCGTGCGGAAATAATTTTGTCATCCTTGATGAAACGAAGGGAGAACGCCTCTCGGAGGAGGACAAACCCAAGTTTGCTTACAACGCTACCAATCAGAACTTCGGCGTTGGTTGTGACAACTTCCTCGTAGTGCAGGCTTGTACCGAGGAGGCCTTGACGAAGATTAATGCGGCTCACGGCTATTGGGATGAAATCCCGAACCCATCATCAGCGGATTTCGTGTTTCGAATGTTTGAGTCCGATGGTACCGAAGCCTATTCGTGCGGTAACGGCCTCATGTCCATCGCCCATCATCTATTCTGCAGCCGTGGAATGTCCGAAGCGAGCATTCTGACCGAAATCCCGACGCCAAGGCCGACTGTCATCACCATCGGAACAGAGTCAGATCGGGGGACGAACTGGGCAAACATGGCACCACCGAGACGCGTGGCAGATCGGATGGTAGATCCTGGCATACGCAGGCCGATCTCGGACACCATCGACATTATCGAAAACTTGAACGTCGGAAATGTTCGCCAATCGGATGAAATGCGCTTTTTTTTAAACCACTCCACCCTGCAATTGACCGGCTACTTGGTGTTCACCGGTGAGCCCCATCTGGTCATCCTATGCCCCAGTGGATTTGCGCCGCAGGCGATCGCCAATCAATTGTTCATTTCGTCACCTGCACAGGGAACGGCAGCCCAGCACGGCGAAAAACGGCTTGCCGTCAGTTCATCCTTTGTGGATTTCATCGGGAAATACTTCGTGCGCGAATTTTCAGACATCTTTCCCGTAGGGATCAACCTCAATTTCGTTCAATTGGCCGATGATGGGAAGTCCCTGGAACATCGCTGTTTTGAAAGGGGCATTAACCATGAAACCCTTGCCTGCGGTACGGGATCGCTGGCATCCGCGCTTGTCGCCAAGGAGTTGAATTTGATCGCGGGAGATCATGTCTTCATCCGGCCCCATCGCTGTCGCTGGACACTACCCGAGGCGGTTATCATCGCTGAGAAACAGAACGGGAACTGGCTGCTCAAGGGACACCCCAAGTTGCTGCTGGAGGGGGAATACCATTTGAACTAGTCTAAAACCCCTGTCGAGTTAATCCTGATTGACCCACGTAACCGGTGAAATTATTATGAAAACCTACATTAAGTACCGACTCATCATCTGCTCGATCATTTTATTCACCAGCGCCCTCGGGATCAACGTTGTCCTGAACTCCTCCTCTGTAGACAAGCTGTGCGAGGAGACCATCCTGGCCCAGTATCAGATTGTGGGTGAAAACCTGCAAAAAACACTCGTCAAGTTGAGTGACAGCGATGATGCCCTGCGCGACAATGCTCTGATGACGCCCATTTTGGTCAAGGCCAATTCGCAGCTTGATCGAATCGTCGAGAGCGGCCACCGCTCGTCCCAGGATGTGGACTTTGCCGAATCGATACCCGAGCGCTACACTACCATTTCCCTGATTCGGCCAGATATTGCGCTCTCCGCCAGCACCGATAAAACTGTTCTGCAGCAGGTTCTCGCGTCTCAAGGAACGGAAGTGCTAAGGTTCCTGACCAATCAAGATACTAAAGCATCGTCCCATTTCAGAGGTGAAGAAAACTATCTGCTTAAATTCCCGATCTTCAAGAGCCAGAAGCAAATCCTCTCCACGGTGATCATCACCATCCCTGAAGAGAAGGTACAGACCAAGGCCAACTTTCTTCTGAAGAAAAACTATAAGGCGCTGCTGATCATCTACCTGGGCGGGATGATTTTGCTCGCCATCGTCTTTTTTCAACTCAGAAATGCCGATTTGGACAACAAATACTTCTCCAAGACGCGTCTGTCGTTGACCTTTTTTGTAATCATCTGCGGTGCCCAAATCGCCTTCTCCAGTCTGACGATCTACACCTTCACCGATCAATACCTTGTCATGAACAAGGAGAAGGCAAGGATGCAAATCGGTCTGCTAAAAGATCAGCTGATTCACTATCAGACCGATGACAGCGATATGGCGATTCTGGAAAATGGCGAAACCATCCTAGCCAGTCTGTTGTCCGAGACGCCGGAGCTCAACGATATCTCCATCTTCGATAACAAATGGCATCCGCTATACATCGGAAATAAAGACGAAATCCTTAATTGTCAAATCGCTACCACAGCCCAAGTGGACAACATCAAGAGAACCCTCCCGGAGTGGGATCCGAAATTTAATGTTCGGCTGACACTTGAGGACAACGATCAGATTCACGGCTACATTTCGACCAATCTTTCGAAATCGATTCTCTACGACCGTCTCATTGAAATCGCCTTAGACTCCATTACGGTTTTGGTGATCTCTATCCTGTTTCTCGTCGAAATGATGATCTTCATCTTCTATGTGGTCAAGGAAAGACCCAAACGGAAAAAATTGACCACCATTATTAAAGAGAAAATTCGGCAGAACATGGAACAGGCGAAGGCGCTGGACCGTGACCGCAATGCCCCGCTGGTTCCCAAAGGGTCCCCTTCGTCCAGCATCATTCCCAATACGCCCGACGTTCATTACGGACTGATGCGACCGGCCGCATTTCTACTGCTCTTCGGATACGACATCTCGATGTCCTTTCTGCCGCTGCATACCGAAAAACTCTATGCGCCCATTTTCGGCCTATCCAAGGATATGGTCATGGGGCTCCCCATATCGGTGGAACTGCTCTTTGTTGGCATCAGCATTCTGATCTCCGGTATCTGGTTGGACAAACGGGGGTGGCATGAGCCTTTTATCGCGGGTTTATTTCTCGCAGGTACCGGCACCCTGTACTCCTGGGGAGCGCCAGATGTCATCAATTTTATCTTCTCGCGGGCCATCACCGGCACCGGCTACGGTTTGGCCCTGATGGCCTCACAGGGATTTGTGATTGAATTCAGCGACACCCGAAGCAAGGCGCAGGGGTTGGCCTACCTTTTTGCAGGTATTTATGCCGGTAGTCTCTGTGGCGGGGCTACGGGTGCAATGCTGGCCGATCGTTTCGATTACAATTCGGTCTTTTTTGCCGGGGCCCTAATTTTGTTCGGTGTCATCGGCTACTCCTTTATTTTCATGCGGGACGGCATGCGTAAACCACAGCGCTACAGCATCCCCAACCAGGTTCCGGCGGCGCCCACCAAAAAGGTGTTCCGTTTCCTCACCAATCGGATCGTCATTGCCCTCGTCTTTTTCAGCAGTCTTCCGGCGGCGATAGCCGTGGTCGGCTTTCTCAATTACTTCAGCCCGATCTATCTGCACAGAATTGGGGCCTCCCAGTCCACCATCGGCCGGATCCTCATGATTTATGGCATTTGCCTGATCTATATCGGCCCCCTGGTCAGCAAGTACGTGGACGCATCCAACAAGAAACGTCTCTACGTTTTCATGGGTTGCGCCCTGGGCAGCATGGCCTTTCTGACCTTCAACGTCATTGAGGGATTGATCGCGGCCTCCGTCTCCATGCTGCTGCTCGGGCTATCGAGCAGTTTTGTCCTTGCCTCCCAAAGCGCTTACACTTTGCGATTAAGCGTCACGGAAGAGTTGGGGGCTGGTAAATCGATCGGAATTTTCCGATCCACCAGCAGGATCGGACAGGTGCTTGGGCCCATCGTCTTCAGTTGGCTCATCCTTTCCACCAACATCGAGGCTGGTATCACCTACTTCGGTTTGGCCTACTTCGTTTTCGCCATCATTTTCCTCCTCCTGACCGTCAACGACAAGGAGCAGCTGGCCTTCTGAGCCAAACAGTATGGTTGATGATGGCACCGACCCACTGCAGATTCGTGTGGGTCCGAAGGTTGTCGCGTAGAGATAGGATGCATGTCTATGTTTACCACCTCAGTCAAACATCCCGCAGCAGGTTCCGGTGAGATCTTTAACTACCAGATTGATTTGGGGGAACCCAATCGGCTCGGTCAGGCGACGACAACCTTCACCGAGGCCTGTCTCGCCATTGCCTGCCAACATTTTGGGGTGCTGGGCGCGACCATAGAAGCACACGGTCACCAGAGTTTGAGCGCGTATTTGTCGGCAATCGCGCCGTCACCAATCGGCACTTTTCAGCCGGTTGCAGATCTTCTCGATATCGTTCATACGCAAGTGAAATCGCTCTTCGGCGCTGCCACGGCCCGCCAGTCGGCCAGCGACTTGGAACGGTCACCACTCGTGTTGACGGCCAACCACCATGGCGTCACGTATTTCACGCAGGATTTTCAAGGAAACCTGATTCTTGCGCTCAACCGAATGGGAGATGACGATGCACTGCACACCGTTCCTGTATTCGCATGCGGGACTGTGCCGCTGGACAATCTCACCTATCCACTCGGATTGCTTTGCTACGACACCCAGGCAGACGCACCCCACGATTCTCCGAAAAAAATTCCTGTTTTTTCGAACAAAATGCGCAGACAGATGGTAAGTTGCGCCAAGCCGTTCGATCCAGCAATGGTCGGCAGGGCGCAGCAGCGGGCTCAAAAATTGATAGGCGAGGGCGCGATCTCCGCAACCTTGGATAGGGCGATCCAGACGATTTTAAAGCGGGACTACAGCCATCCCGATGTCGCAGATTTGCCCAGTTACACCCTCCAATCCACCGCACTCAACCACCGGATTTGGGGCCGACTGTTCAATACCAACCGCCGCACACCAGAGCTGATTACGCTCGAACTGGAGAAAGTGGCGATCGGACTGCTCGAAAAAGATTTGATAAACAGCGATAGCCTTGCCCACTGCGTCATGTTTGACGCCAAACTGCGGCAGCATGTGTTCAACATGCTGGATGGCCAGCGTGCCTGTTGGCGAAGCCAGTTCCTGCTGCGGCGTCTGCATGCCGATCAAGCGACAGCGAATAATTGGGCGTCGGCCGCTGGATGCGGCACCATGCTCTTCTGGGGCTTGGATGACCGCGGCCGCCGGGTTCCCCTCTATCTCCGCAACGTCGGTACGGGCAGGGCGCTGCTGTGCGGGATCGATGACCGGGGTAAACTGCTCGAGATGCCCTTCACCGTTCAGTCAATCCTCGAGGGGCTTCAAAATGACCAACTGCTGCCATCCATCTTTACCAGTCTTCTGGCGATATCCCTGGCGAGGGGCGTTGTCTGTGCAGGTGGCTATTTTCAATGCGAATACCTACCAACGATGCAGCGCGGACTCGTCAAGGCACTGAAAGCTACAGGCGGTTATTCGGATGCGGCCGCCCGTGTCGCCCAGGTAAAAACCGACACCTATCTCTCCGGTATGATTGCTGTCATGCGGAGTACTGAAGCTGGCCATCTCATTCCAGCGGGTCCGTTGGAGATTATGGCCGGAGGCGGCCTTGATGATGACGCTCTTGAGCGGATGCGGGCGCTCACCGTCAGAGATGCCCACATTGGCGCCATGGGCGAAACGATTCAGGATCTGCCCAATGAGGAGAAGGAGAGACTTCCCGTGGATTGGCACTCCAAATTGGTCAAGGACGCCAAACACCTGCTCAGTGAGACGATCTCTGTGGTGTAGCCGATCAAAACTGCATCACAGCCGAGAGCCTTCTTAAAAAAGAAGACCCGTTCATTTTGAACGGGTCTTCTTTTTTGGGGCTATGTCTTAGAATGAAGCACTTATGACCCCGGCGAGGTCAGCACTGCAGGTCGAATCCAAATTTGCTCACCTCTTGCTTGACGGTCAGTTTGGCCGGTTGGCCCGCGTTCAGCGCGACCGGTGCAGGCAGGCATTGGATCGCCTGTTTCCAATGGGTTTTGGGATTATGCGGGGCGTTTGAGATGGTCGTGGTGTCATCCAAGTAGAGGTCAAACCAGAAGGCGATCGCGTGGCAGCTGCCGGTGCTGTTGGCGACGATAGGCAGGTCATATCGGCCGCCTTCCAAGGTGTCCGTCTCGAAATTGAACCGGCAAATCTCGATCGGTTCGCTCAGGAGACGATGGTTCAGCATCCCCAGCCGGACGGGATAGGCGCCTTGCGTGGCCAGTTGATTGAACCCGCTGACGTCGAAGCCCACCGCGCGCTCTACATGATTCATTTTCCGTACGGTTTCGCTCTCCAATAGCGCAGCGAATACGGTGGCACCCTGGGGAACGATTCTTGCGCCAGGTTTCAGCAAGTATTCCCGGGCATGCTTGATAATAGGGAGGATCCCCTCGCCGATGAGGGCGGAGTCAATCGTCTCAGTAATCAGGATATCCAACCGCTGGGGAATATCCACGCCGAGGATGAGTTCATCCGATTTTTTGGCAAACACTTGGATGCGGTCCTTAAAGCCGTTGGCAGCGACCACTTGTCGCGCAACCTCGGCGATGGGCGAAACCACCTCACAGGTATAAATCTTCTCTGCACCCGCTCGAGCTGCCATCATGGACAATAGCCCGGAGCCCGTGCCCACATCGAGCACGGTGGTCTGGGTGTTGACGACCCTGCGAATCACACGATCATACTGCTCATTGCGTTCTATGTCGTTCAGCATATTGAAATGATATCGCGGAACGACCATCTGGATCGTGAGGTTGTATGCTTCAGCGGCTGCCGTGTTACCGCTTTCCAGCGCCATCGCCTGTGAGAAACAATTCAATGCGTCCGAATACTGGGCCTTGTCAAAGGATCTGAAGCCCGCATGAATATAATCTTGGGCCGCCATACTGTCTTGCATCGCCGAATTACCCTTTCCTCCTGTAAAACAGGTTCTGTTTCATCTCCTCATCATTGCGGCAGCCGAACGTCGCAGACGCCGATCTTCTTCCGACTGGGTCGAAGCACTGGCCCGCGGTGCGCCACCACATCACAAAAGGCCTTCCTCTGTGCACCTGCATCAAGAAAGTTGCCGCAGGGGAAGGCCTTATGGCTCAAACGACTTGGGCTCAAAAACGCTTATTTCATTGCGACGGTTGGCTCGATCTCCTCGTAGATTTCATCCGCCGCCCCGAGCACCTCGATGGGCGGGTCATATCCGATCGCAACCGCCGTTTTCAGATTAATGGCGATCTTTTTGGGCTCTTCAAACACCTGATCCAGATCATTTGGCTTTGCCCCGTTGAAGACCTTGGCAAAGGTCTCTGCATGAAACTGGCCGACATATTTAAATCCGGCTTGGGACAGACAGGCCAAGATACCCGATTTAACCTCTTCGGAACCGGATTGTGAAAATGTCGGAATACGCTGGGCGGTAGCGGTTTCGACGATTTTGGGGATGCTTCTCGCACTGACACCGCCATGGACCGTCACATAGATCGCATCGGTCTTTTTTGAGAGCTTCTCAAAGCAGCCCAAATAAGCCGCCTCACGTTTGTCCACATCGGCAATGTCGCTGACGGCATGACACCGCTCAATACTGAAGCCGCGCTCTTTGGCAACTTTCTCTACCATATCGATGGCGGCATAGCTTCTGCCATCGACAGTATCCTCATAGACAACGCCCAGCTTCTGGAAACCGATCATGTCATGGAAAACCCGCACTTGTCGCTGGTAGCGGTAAGGGTCCACATAGGCGTGGAGGTAGTCGAAACCGGAGTCCTCGATGCTCTTGATAATACCGGCTCCGACGGCATCGCTGGCTGAAACAACCATGGTGTTGGTTGTGTGCTTGTCATTGGCCAAATCCTTTCCGGCCCATGTGCCCATGGCGATCATGAGATCGACGTCGGCGCGTTTATTGAGCCGGCTTAGTACCTGTTGGACCGTTTTAATGCGCTCATCGTCCTCCCACTGGGCACTGTAGTGGCCGTCTGGGAGGAATTCCAGATAATCGCTTTTCGCCTTGGTAGCCAGCCACTGCCACAGCCCGACGGTCTCTTCACCCTTCAGTTGTGGCAATGGTTCATCTTCGATCCAGCCCATTTTCATTAGCCCTTTGACCGTTTCGGCAAAGATCAATTGATAGTCGATGTAAGGTCCGCCTTCATAATAGGCGATCCGCCATTTTTTTCCGTGGTTGGTGTTTGGCGCCGTAGAGAAAAAGCCTTTGTCTGCAGCCATCGCCGCTATCTGCAGCATGAATACCAACGCAAGGCTGATTGTTACGACTTTTGTCATCCATTTCATTGGAAGGCCTCCTGAGGTTGTTATGGGGAGTTGAAAAATACCATGGGGGTTCATTGGAACGCATTTAGATGCCGTTTCTTTTTGTGCACGGCAACCTGCAATATCATTTTTTCTTTCGACCAACCGTTCAACCGACATCGCCACATGCGGATTGATCCCGCGCAGCGATGGGTTGGTTAGCGCAGGGAGCGGTCTCATTTAAATAGGAAGTTCGAAGTATAGATTCGGTTGTTTAGAACACGGACTTTAGTGTTTTCTGAGAGGGTCGCAACCGGTCAAACATGTCAGAGATGCGTTGTCAGTAAGTTTGAGATGTGTCATCGTATTCTGTTTCACATTCGTGCAACACTTCGATCTCTCGGATCGGCAGTCACCCCATCAAAATCACCTAAAGGCATTCTTGATGCTGCCGAAAAGAATTCTTGAGCAGCATCAACGACACCCTTTAAATTCTTGAGTAGTCGCCATGGCAACGATCCCTTTTCATCGATACCAATTCGTCACCCGTTCCCGCCCGCATTCGCTACCAGAGTTTCATCAATTCTCGCGCTACGGACTTGGATTGGGCCAGGAATGCCAGCCGTTGCGACCATCGTGGATCGTTGTGGCAGTCGTCTCGTCACGCTCATTTTGAACTGGGTCGGGATGACCCATCGGGAATATTCCCCGACGATGCATTGGCGCATCGAATTAGGGGGGATGCTGCAGGAATGTCGTCGTTGTCGTGCTGGAGAGCTGGCCCGCGTCCTTGGCGAAGCGCCAAATGGCCAGGTGAGACGACGATTGTATGCACCGAACGATAGCTGTGCAGCGCATGCGGCAACACACGGCACGGCTGTTTGCGCAGCGGTTTGCCGATCGCCGGCCACCTAACCGAAAGGCGGTGGTGGCATCTAAGCTGTGTCAAATACGATCTGCTGGTTGACCCGCCGAGTCCACCCTGGATTCCGACGGGAATCTCTACCGGTGTAACGGATCAATCATGCGTAGGTCCCATCTACATAGATATCCGGCCGTCGAGGCCAAGGGGGCCTTGGAGGAATAGCGGACAGGGGGTAGGGTTCATATGAAGACAAGCCGCGCAGACAACCGGTCATCACAAGCATCAGATGACAAGGGCAAGGTTCTCGTCATTGAGGACAATCCCAAAAATCGAAAGTTGATTAAACGCTTGCTCGAGATCCACGGCTTCGAAGTATTGGAGGCGGAGGATGCGGAAACCGGTATTCAATTGGCCGGTGATTGCCACCCCGATCTGATCTTGATGGATATTCAGTTGCCCGGAATGGATGGGTTGGAGGCGACCAAGATCATCAAGAATACGCCCGCAATTTCGCAGATCAATATCATCGCCTTAACCTCTTACGCCATGCAGGGAGACTCGGATAAGGCGAAATCGGCCGGCTGCGATGGTTATATCACCAAGCCGATCAACACCCGTGAATTTGTCGGGCAGATCAAGGGATTTATTGGTAAAAAGGAAGCGACGCAGCCCCCTGCCAAAGAGGGCCATAGCAAAGATCCCAAGATTCTGATCGTCGACGACGAACCCATGAATCTGAAATTGCTGCAAGGAAAATTGAAGAAGGAATACGACTGCATCCTAACGGCAGCCGACGGTTTTGAGGCCCTGCAGATTGCCAATGAGGACGCGCCGGACATCATCTTGCTGGATATCATGATGCCCGAAATCGATGGTTTTGAGGTCACTCGTAAGTTGAAGGCGGCACCCAATACAAAGGATATCCCCATTATTCTGGTAACCGCCCTGGATGGACACGATTACAAGGTGCTCGGATACGAGGCGGGCGCGGACGAGTTTCTGAACAAACCGATTAATACCGTCGAGCTGCTCACCCGTATGCGCTCCTTGCTGGACATGAAGAAGTGCCAGGATAAATTGGTTGCCGATGCCAGCAAGCATACGGATTCTCAAGGGCTGGAGTTGGTTGACAGCTTCCTCAATTTTCAAGATGGCCGAATTCAGCTGATGATGTCGGATTCAGACCACTGCCAGTCGGTTCAGTTGTATCTGTTTCAGCAGGCCTGCGATATCTCCATCACCAATGAGTTGGAGAGCGCCACGGCGGCAATTCTTCACCATTCGCCCGATATCCTCATCATCGATCACCAGTTGCACGAGGCCGCATACCTGGAATTTTGTGAGCACTTGAAATCGGATGAGCGCACCGGCAATTGTCAAATTCTCTATGCGGCCACCGAACAGGATTTGGAGAAGCAGTTTTCAAAGATCGAGCATTGCATCGACGATTTTCTGACCCTGCCGATCAACGTTCACGAGTTGCGGGCGCGCATCGGTGTTCTGTTGAAGAAGAAGGCGTTTCTCGACAGACTTTATGAAGGTCAGTCCAACAACATTCAGGCGATTATAACCGACCAGTTAACGGGTCTCTACAACTTTGACTATTGCAAGCATGTCCTGAAGCACGAACTGCATCGGGCCAGCCGTGAGCACACGTCGGTGGCTTTCGTTTTGATGGAGGTCAGTGATTATTTGTGCTCCAACAACGCTCTCGGGCATTTGGCTGGAGATCCGCTCTTCAGAGATCTCAGTGAACTCATCCAAAGAAGCATCCGTAAGCTCGACATCGCCTCTCGGCGATCAAAGCAGACTTACGCATTTGTGCTGCCTGAAGCGGATACCGAAAAGACCAAAGGCTTCATTCAACGGATGAAGGGGCTATTCATGTCGCAGTTAACTGCGGTGAAGGTCTCCGGGAAATCTGCCGACGAACTCTTTTTTTTCGGGTTTGCCATCTGTCCGGAAGATTCGGATCTTCTGGAAGCCCTCATCGAGAAAGCTGAATCGGAACTGCTGGCAAATCGGCGAACCGGAAGTGACGCCAACGTGGAAATGGCTGCGTTGCAAACGCCTGTAGATGGCATCGGCGACTAATGGCCTCGCCTGAGGGGTGGTTGAATGAAGCCTAATGATCTCGTCGAGTATGAACAAAGAATCGGGCCATCGATCAAGGATCCGTTGACTGGCACCTATAATCATGCCGTGTTCCAGATACTTTTCTCGCAAGAGGTCGAGCGCTTCAAACGGTATGGTAAACCTTTCGGCTTACTGCTCATCGACATCGATTGGTTCAGTTTATACAATCGTCGCCATGGGCCGATCGAGGGAGACCGCGTGCTGATCGCGGTATCTCAGGCAATCGCCGAGAACATTCGCAGTGTGGATACGGTGGCGCGGTTCTGGGCGGATCGATTTAGTGTCATCCTGCCAGAAACAGTTGATACCGCCGCCGTGGAAGTGGCGCAGCGCATCCAGAAAGCGATTTTCGAGCAGTCGGAGGATGAGATTACGGTTAGTATCGGCATTGCCGCCTGTCCCAACGACGGCATTGAGCGAGCGGCCCTGATCGCCGCCGCCGAGGAGGCCTTGCAGCAAGCCAAACGACTCGGCAAGGCCCGCACCTTTGCCAGACAGCACACTCCCGAGAAGCACAACGAGGAGCCATCCACGATTCTGGTGGTCGATGACAACCCGTTGAATCTGAAAATGATGTCGAGCATCTTGAAGATTAACGGCTACTCAGTGCTTCAGGCCGCTAGCGGCCATGAAGCCCTGCATACCTGCCAGAAATTTGAAGTGGATCTCGTTCTGCTCGACATCATGATGCCCGAGATGGATGGCTTTGAAACCTGTCGTCGCCTGAAGACCCAGGAACATACCCGTATGATACCGGTCATTTTGCTGACCGCTCTCGATGATGCTGAATCGCGGTTGCAGGGTATCGAGGCCGGCGCCGATGATTTCATCTCTCGACCGCCCAATAAAACTGAGCTTCTCGCGCGAACACGATCCCTCATCAAGGTCAGGCATCTCAACCAAAGTTTGACCAATGTCGAAAATGTGCTCTTCTCAATGGCCAGGGCCGTTGAAGCAAAGGATGAATATACGCAGGGACACATCGAACGCGTGGCCAATCTCGCCGTTTCAATTGGTCGTGCGCTTAAATTGTCGCCGAAGGAAACCAAGGCGCTGTACTATGGGGGGGCGCTGCATGACATTGGCAAACTGGGCATCCCCCATGAGATTCTCAACAAACCGGGCCCCCTCAGCAGCAGTGAGTGGGAAATCATGCGCCAGCACCCGGAGATTGGCTATAAGATCTGCCTGCCGCTCGGAGAATCCCTCGGCTTTGCGCTCGACATTATTCGCTACCACCATGAAAAGATGGACGGTAGCGGCTATCCATACGGGCTCAAGGGAAAGGAGATCCCCGCCGTCGCACGCATCATGGCGGTGGCGGACATTTACGATGCCCTGGTGACCGATCGTCCCTATCGCAGCGGCATGAGTCGGGAGAAGGCAATGGATATCATCAGATCTGAAACTGATGAAGGCAAACTGGATAGACGGATTACCCGTGCTCTGGAGGATTTACTGCCTGCCAGCGAGACCATCGCCTCATCCATAGGAGCGTAAGGTACATGCGATCGCCATCGACATATATGCTTCAATCAGCGTATGACCTCCGCAACGCGAACGCTATGACCGATACCGCTGGGCACACCAAACGCCATCCCAGCGACACGCAAGCGGACGGCGTCCGTTATCCGTCTGCGAACAAGCCGGTAAAGACCGCAGTGGTGATTGAAAACAACCCCGCCGATATGAGCCTGATGTCTGAGATTCTGACGGAGAAACAGTTCAGAATCATGATGGCGGACAACTCGGATACGGGGCTGGCGATGGCCGAAAATGCCGCACCCGAGGTCATCATCGTCAATTTGGATCTTCCGGGCATTGAAGGCCTCACATTGCCGCAACTCCTCGCCTCACGGGCCGACATCGGTCCCATTCCGATCATTGGGCTCAGTGAGGATCGCCGGCCTGAATCCGAACAAGCGGCCCACGACAATGGCTGCGCGATGTATCTCACCAAGCCGCTGGACCCGGCGCAAGTCCGAGACGCGCTCTCCTCTCTTGCCCCGCACCAAGATGACGATCAGCGGCGTCCTTCAAGTTCGACGGTGGCCAAGGCCCGCGTATTGATCGTCGATGATGAGCTGATGAATCTCAAGCTGTTCAAGGCCTACCTTTCGACCGAAAACTATGAAATAATCACCGCCGAAAGCGGGCAAGAGGCCCTGCGTCGAGTGGACCAAACGCCACCCGATGTGATCTTGCTGGATATCATGATGCCGGGGATGGATGGTTTCGAGGTCACGCGGCGCTTGAAGAAGAATCCCGCCACAGATGCGATCCCGATTATTATGGTCACTGCCCTGTCGGGCGAGAAAAACAGGGCTCGCGGCCTGGAAGCTGGGGCGGATGAGTTCCTGACAAAGCCGGTTCATAAAGCCGAACTCGTCGCCCGGGTTGGCTCCATGCTGCGGCTGAAACGCTTTCAGGATCAGCTGCGCAGCCGCCAGGCCTCTGAAAATCTCCTGGATACACCCAGCTCCAGCCCTCAAGGATTCATTGAGGGGGAGCATATTCCTTCGATATTAATCGTCGAGGATGACGATCGCGACGCAAAATTGTTGCGGGATCACCTCGAGAAGGAACCCTACTTTGTGCGGCGCGTTTCCAATGGAGAAATCGCCATACGGGATGCACTGGACGACCCCCCCGATCTCATCATTTTGGACATTATGCTACCCGGGATTGATGGATTTGAGGTCTGCCGACGCTTAAAGAGCGATGGCCGCATGAAGCATACACAGCTGCTAATGCAGACGTCGCTGCGGGAACTCGAATATCGCATACAGGGTTCCGAAGTGGGCGCGGACGACTATCTCGTCAAACCGGTTGAGCCGAGAGAATTGCTGGCACGCGTTCAGGCGCTTTTGAAGAAGAAGCGTTACATCGACAAATTGAACCACCGCTACGAGTCGGCTTTGAACCGCGCCATTCGTGATGGGCTCACCGGGCTGTATAACCACGAATACTTCAAGCGGTTTCTTCAGTTCGAAATCAATCGTTCGCTGCAGCAACGGCACCTCTTATCGCTGCTGCTGATCGATCTGGATAATTTCAAACAGGTCAATGATTGCTTAGGTCATCAGACGGGAGATCGCATATTGATCAACGTGGCCAAGGCCATCGGGGAATCTGTACGTGATGTCGATTTCGTTGCCCGCTATGGCGGGGAAGAGTTTGTGGTGATCCTGCCTTACGCAGACCATGAAGAGGCCAGGGAAATTGCTGAGTGTATCCGCATTGCGATCAAGGAAGCCGCCCAATCGGAGTTTACGACCCCGGACGAATTGCCAGTGAGCGCCAGTATCGGGGTTGCCTGTTGTCCGGAGGACGGCACCGACGTTGATCTGCTCATTCGCAAAGCAGATGAAATGATGTACTTGGCCAAGCAGTTGGGCAAAGACCAGATCTGCTTCACCTCAGATTATTGAGGGAGGATTTCGTGCAAGATATCGTCCTGACTTTTCTTCGGAGTGGGGCCGAACTACCCTCACCACCGGCCATTGCGGTCCGCATTCTAGAAGAAACGAAAAAAGACGATTGTTCGCTCGACGGTCTGGCGCGCATTATTGAAGCCGATCCGGCCTTGGCCTTGAAGATTTTGCGCTTGTCAAACTCGAGCTACTATGGCTTGGTCGCCAAGGTGAAGAGCCTTCCCCGGGCGCTTTCTGTGCTGGGGTTGAATGCCGTCAAGAATATTGTTCTCTCCTTCGTGCTAATCGATAACTTTCGCAACTCGGATGAAAATGCCTTCAATTATGATCTGTTCTGGCGACGATCTGTGACGGCGGCCGTCAGCGCCGATCTGGTGAGCGAGGTGATCGGCAAACCCAACGAGGACATTTTTCTCACGGCGCTGCTGCAGAATATTGGGGTGTTGCTGCTCTACATCTGCCGTCAAGAAGACTACCTGGGCGTATTGGAGGACACCAGATTCAATCCGTCGTCGTGGGAAGCCGTCGAAGCCGAAAGATTTGGATTCAATCATCAAGATGTTGGCACGCAAGTCCTCAAAGATTGGGGACTGCCCGAAAATATATACCGGCCCATTGGTTTTCACCACTCGCCTCAGGAGGCCCCTTCGGATTTCCGCGAAATCTCGCGAATCCTGCGAATCGCCGACAACTTGTCACTGCTCTACACCGAGGAACACTCTGCCGTCATTATCGAGACCTTGAAACGCGATTTTGACGAGCATTTCGATATTCCACCGGAACAGGTCGACGATCTCATCGATACCACTGCCAGGCGTACCGTGGAGCTGCTCTCGATATTTGATATCCCGCCCGGGGGCATGAAACCCTTTTCGCAGATCCTTCAAGACGCCAATACCGAACTGGGCCGACTGAATCTGACCTACGAACAACTCGTGCTGCAATACAAATCGGCGAAAGAGTCCGCCGAGAACCTGGCCCGTGAACTTCAAAAGGCGAACCAAAAGCTCCGGCAACTGGCCACCACCGATGGCTTGACCGGGCTTTACAACCATCGCACCTTTCAGGATCTTTTGGAAAAGCGTGTGGGCGAGGCCAATCGGCACAAGCGCCACCTGACCCTGGCGTTGCTCGATCTAGATAACTTCAAGCAGGTGAATGACGGCTACGGGCACAGCGTTGGCGACGCAGTCCTCAAGGCGGTCAGCGCGAAGATCGCCGGTATGTTGCGCCGTGAGGATATTTTCGCCCGCTATGGTGGCGAGGAATTCGCCGTGATTCTGCCGGAAACGGAGATCAAGGGTGCCATGCAGCTCGCCGATCGCTTGCGCAAAGCGGTCGCCCAGATGGTCCTGAATATCAAGGGGGCCTCTCTGAGCGTGACCGTCAGCATCGGGTTGAGTTCCAACCTTCCGCATTTGGGAAAATGTGACAAGGCCGATCTGATCGATGCATCCGACAAGGCCCTCTACATGGCCAAGAGTGCCGGGCGCAATGCAGTCCGTATCGCACTGCTCAATCCAACGATCTCAGACGAGTCGCACCCGGCGTGTAGCGCCCGATAACCATCGCGGCCATACGGTCATGCCGCGAGGCAAGCAGCCATTCTTGCTACGGTGGCTGCCAGGCAGGGCACTGCTCCTCTCTTCATCCCCGGACAAGGCACGCGCCGTACCATCCTCGCATCCCGCGTGCGCGCCCGATGTCATTGCCACGCCACCAGCAGGTCCACCCCTCTCTCGCCCCGAATGTCCATGGCGCCGATATCGGTCATTCCCGTCTAAAACCGATCAATCACCGTCACCCCGGTGGCCTCAAAGCGGTCCATTCGCATGAGAATATCGATTCCCTCTGCCAGGGAAACGGTTTTACCGATCAACTTTTCCGGTGTCAGCCGGCCGTGCGCGATCATGGCCAGGAGGGCGTCGTAACGGTGCGCCGGTATTCCGTGGCTGCCCAATATCACCAGTTCGTCGGCGATGACCTTGTCCATGGGTACGCTCGGGTGGCGGTGGTCGGCCAGCATGAGGCCCACTTGAACGTGTCGTCCGCGCTTGCGAAGATTGGCCACGGAGTTGAAACAGGTGGTCGGGCTGCCAAGACAATCCAGCGAAAGGTGCGCGCCGCCGGCCGTAACGTCTGCCACTGCGTCCACCACTGCCGGATGGTGGGCGGCGTTCACCGTAGCGACAGCCCCGATACGGCGGGCCAGTTCCAGCTTCTCTGCGGTGATGTCAACCGCCACTACCCTTGCCCCCACGGCGCAGGCGATCATGATGGCTGACAGACCTACCCCGCCGCAACCGTGGACAGCCACCCATTCCCCGGCACCTAACCGGCCCTGGTCCACCACCGCTCTAAAGGCGGTTACAAACCGGCAACCCAGGCTGGCGGCGGTGACGTCGGAGACGGTATCGGGCAAGCCCACCAGGTTGGTGTCAGCGTAGTGGATGGCCACGAACTCGGCGAAGGAGCCCCAATGGGTAAATCCCGGCTGGAACTGGTGGTCGCACACCTGATGGTTTCCCGTGGCGCACTGACGGCAACCACCGCAGCCGCAAACAAAAGGAAGGGTGACCCGGTCGCCCGATCGCCATCGGGTAACATCTTCGCCGAGTGCGACGATCCGCCCGGCCAGTTCGTGTCCCGGTACGTGGGGCAGGTTAACGTCGGCATCGTGTCCCATCCATCCATGCCAATCGCTGCGGCAGATACCCGTAGCGGTCACTTGAAGCACGACACCATGCGCGGGTGGCCTTGGGTCGGGGAGTGTGTCGATACGAATTGGCGCTTGAAATTCATGATAGATAGCGGCTTTCATACCGGCACGCCTTCCGGTTCAACGAGATTCGTGAAGATGGTCACAACGGGGCCTCCAAAACGTCGAACGCTTCGATTGTCCGCAGAATTTGATAGTAGTTGAGGAACACAGTGCTCCTGGCCGTAATGAAATTCGTCTTCGCCCGTGAGAGCAGCAAAATGGCATCGAGGACCTCGGTGGCCGTCTCCACACCCTCCTCAAAGGAGAGCTCCACCACCCGCAGGCTTTCCTCCGCCTGGTCAATACCGGTGCGTGCCACGGAGAGATTCTGCACCGCCACCCCATAATCCAACAAGGAGTTCTCCAGGGACGTTGTGAGCAGTTGCTTCAGCTCGGCCAGATCCAGGCGCGCCTTGCGCACATCGAGTTGGAAGCGTTGCACGGTATGGCCTTTGCGGAAGCCGTCAAAAAGGTTGAGGTCTACTTGGGCCTGCAGGCGCATCTCTGCTTCACCATCACTCCCCTGGCGCGTTCCCCAGACGTAATCGTCTCCATAGTGCCGATAACCGGCGGAAACGTTGAGCCTGGGATAATAGGCCGACCGTTGCGCCAAGGCCGCCTGCTCACGGGCGGCCACGACCATTTCGAGTGCTTTGATCTCGCTGCGCTGCGACATCATGATGTTGCGATACGCGTCGCGGTCTTTGAGCTCGGGGAGTCTGTTCAACTCGGCGAAGCTGATTTGCGCCGCCGCCACATCGGATCCGAGGGTGAAGGCCAGCAGGTTGATACTTTTTTCGTACTCGGCGCGGGCTTTTGCGCGCACCAGGAAGGCATCGTCCATCTCGACCTTGATTCTCAGCACGTCGTTTCGTCTGATCAGGCCCACGGAGTTCCGGTATTGGGCATCTTCGTAGCGCTTTTTCAACAGGCTGAGCTGGTCCTCTGCAACGATGAGGGCTTGCCGATTGGCAAAGATCGCCAGGTACCGTACGGCAACGGCGAGCTTGAGGTCTTCAATGACGGTCTGTAGCTCATATTCTCGCGCCAACTGAATCTGTTCGGCGGAAGCCAGCCGATAGCGATCCGCGAAACCGGCGAAGAGGTTGATGCTGAGGGCTGCGGATAATTGGCTGTTTTCTTCGTTCTCGAAGGCCGAGGATTCATCCAGCCGGTTGGCAGTGTATCCGAGGTCCAGGGACGGTAAAAAGGGGCTTTTGCCGATTTCGACGTCCAGGCGGCTCTGTGCCAAACGGGTGCGGGCGGCGGCGACCACTTCACGATTGGCCACCGCCTGCTGCATGAATCTGATCAGTTCCTCTGAACAGGCCTCGGCACTGCAGAGGCCCACCATGAGGCAGACGAGGCCGCTCACCCAATGCCGACGGCAGATGTCAAGGCGCATGGTTTTTGACCTTTTCAAAACCGATGAAGAAGGAGAGCAGACAGGGGATGACAAACAGCGTGAAGACCGTCGATACGGCCAGGCCGCCCAGCAGGATGCTGCCCAGCCCTCGATATAGTTCGCTGCCGGCACCGGTGGACAGGACCAGCGGCAGCATGCCGAAAAGACTCGTGAAGGTGCTCATGTAGATGGGACGGATACGGGTGCGAACCGACTCGGTGATCGCGGCGATGCCGGCATAGCCGCCATACCGGATGTTGTTGAGCGTTTGATGGACAATGAGAATGGCATTGTTGACAACGGTTCCCACCAGGATGATGAAGCCCAACATGGCGACGATGTCCAATGCCTGGGGCGCCACCAAAAGATCCACCAAGTGCAGCCCGACCAACCCCCCGGCGGCCGCCAGGGGCACGCTGAACATGATGATCAGGGGGTAGAAGAAGTTCTCGAATAGGGCCGACATGAGGAGATAGACGATGATGGCCGCCAGCAACAGATTGACGTTGATGGCGGAGATGGCCTGGGTGAGCTTGTCGGCATTACCGCCCATGGTCACCTGCACCCCTTTGAGCGAATCGCCGGCCACCAAAGGGCTCACCACCTCGGTTTGGAGGATCTCCATGGCTTCCTGCAGCGGCAGTGCCAATGGTGGCGTCACCTCGAGCTTGATGTTGCGTTTTCTTTCGCGGTGGTCGATCTGGGTCATTCCCTGTCCGTAGATGAGGTCGGCCACATCGCCGATGCGAATGAGACGGCCGCTGCGGCTGGAGATGATGCTGTCGGCGATATCTTCGGGGCTCTGAATCCGAGCATCTTCGCTGCGCAGAACCATGTCGATCTTCTTGAACTGCTCCGGCTTGTACTCCCCAACCTTCCGGCCGTCCATGAGGACGTCAATGAACAGGCCGATCTCTTCCTCACTGAGACCATTGGCCACGGCCTGGGCGCGTCTGGGGATGAAATTGGCTTCGGGATAGCTGTTGTCGAGGGAAGGCACCGGTCGGACCTGGGCTGTCGGCATCTTCTGGCGAACGGCGCCAAATAGGGTCCGTGCGGCCCCGATGATGGGCTCAATTCGGTCGCCGGCGATGTTGACATCGATGGTGCGACCGCGGCCCAGGCCGGTTTGGAAGATGCCAACCTGGATGCTGACGCCGAACACTCCCGGAAACGCGTTCATGACACGCCGGAAGAGGGGCATCATGCCGGCCGCCTCGGTTTCGTGGGCGCTGATGGCGCCAAAGAGCATGATACGGTCGGCCCCCACATAAAACATGCTGTCGATGCGGGGGATGCCGTCTTTGTACTCCGCCGTGTAGTAGGGTCGGGTTGTCTTGAAGATGGCATCCCCCATCTCCTGCCGTTTGGCGACCGAGTATCCCGGCGGCGGCAGCATGATGTTGAGAATCAGGTTGCGGTTGCCCTGCGGCAAATACTCGGCCTTGGGCAGCAGCGACCAGGTAACCAACAAGGATATGCTGGTGAGGAAGACCACCGTGAAGACCCGCGTGGCGCTGTTTTTCAGGGTCAAACTGGAAAGGAGAAGAATCAGCTTCACAACCGCGTTCCCCACGCCGGTGATGATGGGCAGTCGGACCTTGCGCCCCTTGGAGAGGCGGTAGAACTGATGGGTCAAAGAGGGAATGGCCGATACGGAGACAAACAGGCTGATGATGATGGCGAAGGTGATGGCGATGGCGATATCCTTAAAGAGCTGTCCCGCCTCCTCGGCCATGAAGATGACGGGCAAAAAGACGGCCACTGTCGTCGAGGTCGAGGCGAGAACGGCCCCCCACACCTCTCGTGCGCCGTCGTAGGAGGCCTCCCAAGGGCGTTTGCCCATATTGCGATGCCGGTCGATGTTCTCCAATACCACGATGGCGTTGTCCACCAGCATCCCGACGGCGAAGGAGATGCCCGCCAAGCTGACCACATTGAGACTTCGCTGAAACATCCACATGAAGATGAAGGTGCCGACGATGGAGACCGGAATGGCGATCGCGGTCACTAGGGTCGAGCTGACGCTGCGCAGGAAGAGCAGCAGGACGCAGATGGCCAGAGTGCCGCCGATGAGCACATTGCGTTGAACCAAGCGGATAGCGCGATGAATGTACGGCGTCTGCTCGTAGACCATCTCCAGGACGAGATTGTTCGCCTTGAGGAGTCCCCCGTTGAGCCGTTCCATCTGCTGTTGAACCGCCTCGGTGAGCGTGATGACGTTGGCGCCCTGTTCCTTACGCACCCCCACCACCAGGACGGGGGTGCCATCGTGCAGGACGGCGACGTCGTTGGTGGCGTGACCGATCCGTGTAGTGGCCACATCGCGCAGGTGAACGCGGTGAAGGCCGTCGTCCCGCAGCACCACGTTCAAGGGATCCGCCGCATCCTGGTACTGACTCACCGTGCGGACCCGGTAACTTTTCTTCCGCATCCCCAGAGTGCCCGCCGACACGTTGACGTTGGAGTGCGCCAGACGGGAGATCACTTCCGAAATGGTCATCTGATACTTGGCCAGATTTTGGGGAGAAACAAGGATCTCCAACTGGTCGTCGGAGCCGCCGAAAAGCAGCAGGGACCCCACGCCGGGGATGCGGTCCAGGTACTGGCGGACCTCGTTTTCGAAAAAGCTGCGGTGCGTGTTAATGCTCTCAGGGGGGCCGTCGAGGGTCTTCACTACCATCCATATGATGGGAGAACTCTGTGCGCCGGAGGCCTCGATGACGGGTTTCTCGACATTCTCGGGATATCGGCGGACCTCGTTGAGCTTGTTGGATACCTGCAGGAGGGCGGCGTCGATGTCCGTGCCCACCTCGAAGGTCATGCTCACCTCACCCCGGCTGTTGTAGGAGGCGCTCTCAAGCAGGGTTAGGCGCTGGATCCCCTTGAGAACCTCCTCCTGCTCCTCGACGATGTCCTTCTCCACTTCGTACGGGGTGGCCCCCGGCCAGAGGGTGGTCACCGTGATCTGGGGGGTCTCCACGTCCGGTGTCAATTGCACCGGGAGCCGATGGATGCCGATCAGGCCAAAGAGGACGATCAGGAAGATGCCGACGATGATGGTTACCGGTTTGGAGATGGAAAATTTGATGAAATCCATGCACAACCGCCTCTGGCGATCAGGTTCCGACTATGGGGTAGCACTGTCCTGCACCGGCGCTTTTACTATCTCGACCGGTTGGTTGGGCCGCAGACGCTCGTTGCCATCGACAACGACCGGCATGCCGGGTTTCAGGTGAGGATCTGAAAGGCCTGCCATCTCTCCGTCGTAGGCGGCCACGGTTACGGGCAGCAGCTTGGCCTTCTGCGCCTCGATGGTGTAGATGAAGATTTTGCCCTGATGTCGGACCAGTGCATCACGGCGGACCATCTTGAGGGTTGCCTCACCCCGGACAGGTATGTGGACGATGGCCGACATGTTCTGAATGAAGCCCTGCGCATAGGGGATGGCGATCTTGATTTGAACCGTCTTGCTGGTCACATCCGCCACGGGAACAATGGCATCAACCGTACCTTGCAGGGCTTTATCGAGGGCCTCGATGGTCAGGGAAACCTCTTGACCGGCCGCCACATGTCGGATGACCGTTTCCGGCACGGCGACGCGTACCACCATGTCGGCGGTCGCTGCGATGGTGTAGACCGGAGCGCCGGTATCCAGCCATTCACCGACGCTCATGTGCCGCTCGAGAACCAGTCCGTCGAAAGGCGCCCGGATCATGCTTTTCGCCACCTGAAGATCCTGGCGTTCGATTCGCTTGCGAATGACCTCCTTTTCGAGCAGCAATTCACTCAATTGGAAGGCCACGTCGTCGTAGGCCTGTTCGCTGGCGGCGTTCTTCTGGAAGAGTTTCTCAAATCGCCGGACGTTCTTACGTTTATGTTGGGCTCTCACTTCAATCTGGGCCACCTGTTTTTCGAGGATTTCGATATCTTTTGCCAGAAAATCGGTGTTCAGGTAGACGAGGGGGTCGCCCTTACGCACCCGCTCGCCTTCTCGCACCGCCAGTCGTTGAATCAATCCACTGATCTCGGCCGAGATGCCTGCCTTTGTATCAAAGTCCAGTGCACCGATCATCGGACTGGTTGGTGCCAATAGCGCTTCCTTCAGTTGGTCAACGACCACTTTGGCCGGTGGTGGGCCTTGGGCATCGGCAATGGTGATGGAGAGTAGGCTAAGCAGCAGGACACCGGAGATAGGCAGGCGGAAAGGCGGGCGTAAAATGCGCATCCGTGGCCTCGACATGGGCTGCAGCTGCTGTTTGGTGGATTTACGCGACAGCGCTGCACCGGTGATATGGCAGGGAGCGCGTGAAAACGACTGCACAGCGATTCCTGCCCCCTGGATCCCGGTGAGCGCTTCCGCGGGGCGTGTATGGCTGCACTAAATCAATATTTCAGGCAACTTGTCAAGGTTACGGTTCTGAAATGCGGTGTCGCAGCGGGCATCGGTGGCGACGCCACGGTTGGGGTGAGGACATCGCCTCTTGGATGGGGACACAGATCGATCGGTGGTATGCCGATGATTGGATGGGCGCCTGACCCTCGCTGCCAGGGGCGTGATGCGCCTGGAAGGTCTAGCGTTCACCAATAGGTGCCGATCGCTGAAAGTGTCGATCCGCCCCTTCATCGATCGGGTGCATGTCCGGGCGGTCCTGCCGAGGAAACGCGAGGACACGATAATAGGGTGGCAACACGACGGTGGCGTCCGTCCTAATTCAGACCGAGGCACGCCTGCCGTCGACCGGCGCGGATGTGCTGACCGCCGTAGCAATTGGCATTAATTGTACCAGAACCTGCGCTTGCTCATGTTGACCAGCGCCTTGCAGTAGAGTCGGTTGTACCGTTTGTCGATAATGTGCGCCGGCACCCGCTCATCCAGCGCCGCTGCCGCTGTCTGCGGGCGCGGTGAATATTTATAGAGTTCGATGGAGTTGAAGAAAACCGTATCCAGCAGCTCCAGTGTCCGTTCGAAATCTGCATCGGTTTCGCCAGGGAATCCCACCATGATCTGGGTACGAAGATGAATATGCGGATACTGCTCCTGCATTGACCGCATGGTGTCCCGGTAATCCTCGATCCTATACCCCCGCTTCATCCGACGCAGGATTTTGTTGCTGCCGGACTGGGCGGCCGAGCTCAGATGAACGATTTTCCCTGAAGAGAAGCTATCCGCTAACGCTGGCAGCATCTCCATGAAGAACCGTGGATTCACGTTGCGCAGCTTGATCGTGTAGTCCGCCTCGAATCTTACAAGTTCATTCAACAGGGTCGCCAGGTCGACGCCCATGTCCCTGCCGTACGACCCCAGGTCGGTTCCCAACAGTGCGAATTCTTGGTAGCCCATTGCCAGGCCTTGTTCGAACTCTGTCGCAATGTTTGCAATCGATTTGCTTCTGACCTCACCCCGCGAGAGTTTCACTGCGCAAAAGGAGCAGTTGTTCAAACAACCCGTCGATATTTTAATGTAGTAATCTTCTTCCGTCATCCGGTGGCTTGAATTCTCCAAATAGCGGAAATAAGGCTTCGCAAGCTTTTTGATGTAGGCGTACGGGTCGCTGAATCTGCCGAGACGAGCGCCGCCGTTCTCACTGCTGCCCATGCCGTTCGTCTCTGCTTTGTGGGGCAGCAGGTAATTTGCATACGCCGCACCGGACCCGTTGTTGATTCCGGTGACGCGGCACAGGCCTTCCACATCGTCTGAACCGAAAGTGGGACCGGCATACACCTGACGCAGCTTTTTCTGGTTGATTTTCGGGAGACACCCGCACACGATCACCTGTGCATCTGGGCCTTTGCAGGTCTGCAGTTTTTCGATCAATTGCAGCGATTTCTCCTCTTGTCGATTGGTAAGGCCGCAGACGTTGACCAGAATATGGGAGGCCTCGTCGACGGTGGACGCGGCTTCCCACCCATGTGTGATCATTAATTCCTGCATCGATGCAGTATCGATTCGGTTCTCCAGGCATCCATTGGTGATGGCGTACACTCTGTCCGTCATAGCGTCCCCCCGATTCTGCCGCTGTTGGTCCCAAATGCTGGCGTGCGGAGACCCCCAGGACGTCAAGGGTGCTGGGGTCAATCCGCGACGTATCCATAATCAGCCACTATATCAGCAAAGAGGATGCCAATTTTGGTTCTACCAGGTTTTGTTGCAATTTTCGGTAATTGTGTGGCGTGGGCGGGTATCAACAAACGGGAAAGGGAATTTTGTTACTCAGCATAAGTGGTAATTTAATTACCAGATGGAGGGAATTCTCTGGAAACAACCCCGCGGAATCGAGGCGGTTGCGAGCGCCGTTGCGCTGGGCTTCATCGAAGGCAGGGTTCATTGGTAATGAACCCTTTGCGCACGCTGCTCCGTCACTGCCGATACCAGTAGCGTCGGTCCATGCTCTTGACCCCAACTTCTGTGAACCAAACGCGGAAATCCTTTGTTTCGCCATAATGGTCGAGGGCCAGCGTCAGTGGCCCCAGACGCCGGTAGTCCTCCCAAGTTGAGACACGCGTGGGGGTGGTTGCGCCACCTTTACGATAGATCCATTCCACAATGCGGTAGCCGTCATCTATGAATAGCTCGTATGCATCTCCCGGCGTATAGCCTCCTTCCGTGGGATAGACAATCTCCACCCAGCGGCCTTGACCGTCCGTGATGGGGAGCGGCCGCATGCCGCCATCGGTCACACGGATATTTTCGTCCCAGACCAAGTGCAGGGGAAATAGCAGCCAGTACTGATCGTTGATGAACCAGGCATCGATGCGGCGCAACTCCTGGGGGGCATCGGCGATCTCGCTGCGACGGTAGGTCACGGATTTACCCTGGGCGTCGGTGAAGCGAACTTTATCCGTTTGCGGCCACCATTGCCATGCGCGCCGTACCTGTTTATCGCCCACGACGGCGTTGAAGGTGTAGGTCAGCGCTTCGACGCGGTCGAATTGACGGCTGCCGTAGGCCGCTGCGATCTGATGCCGAATGTCCTGTGGTCCCGCCAGATGATGCGCCGTACTGCAGGCAATCAGCAGGGCGAAACATAAAGCGCCGATTAGCAGTTGGGTTGGTTTCATGCTGTCATTCTCCAGTGTCGGGCCCCCTGGAACCGCGAAAAGGTTTTGGCGACAGGCAGTTGGCCACTCGTCTTTGACGCTCAGCGTTTCTGGCGAATCCCGTTTTGGTCGCTAGTTTCTGTATCCCTCGCGCGGGCGAGGCGTCCCAAGCGGTTGAAATGATAGTGTGTGCAAGGTTGCCACCGCAACGCTCGATGTCAAGCGCACAGCCGCGCACGGCGCGCTGCAGAGGTCGTCGGCATATGCCTGGTTGGTCGGCGACTGTCCGCTGATCCGATGATGCCACTGCCCCCAAAATAGAATTGGCAGGCATCGCAGTCGCCGGTAAAAATGGCGCCAGACCATACCACGAAATCCGCTTGGACTTGCAAATGGATCCCGATGCCGCGTAGGATACGCGCACACCGACCCTTCATTTCGACATCGGCACCAAGACCCTTTGCGCATTGCGGTCTGCGTGCGGCTTGCCGGTGAACCGCATCGCGCTGAGTTGCTGTGCGCGGCGGCAGCACGGCACCAGTAAATTGCGTACGCCGTTTCATGCGGTCTTGTACCGACATCCACCCGTAACGGTGCCGGATACGATTCGGCGGCTGTCGGGAGGAACCATGCCGAGATTTCTGCCCATCGTCATCGTGATGATCGCCCTGTTTGCAACCCAACTGGCCAGCGCGTGTACCGGGATCGTGGTCAGTGACCGCGATCAAGTTCTCGTGGGGAACAACGAGGACTGGTTTAACATGCGAACCAAGATCTGGTTCACGCAGCCGGCGGTCGGTCGATATGGGGGCGTGTACTTTGGCTTTGATAACCTGTCACCGCAAGGCGGCATGAACCAGCAGGGCCTGTTTTTCGATATTTTTGCGTTGCGCGAGCGGGAGGCGCCGAGGCAGACCGGCAAACCAACCGTGAAGCGTGACCTGATGCGAGAGATGATGGCGACCTGTGCCACCGTCAAAGAGGCGTTGGCACTGATCGACCAATATCAGAAAGATTTCCTCGATCGCCGACAGGTGTTCATTGCAGATGCCACCGGGGACGCTGCCATCATCGAAGGCAATGCAGTCGTCCGCAAAAATGAAGATCATTTGATTGTGACCAACTTCCGCCAGTCGAAGAACGCGTCCGGCCCAAGTGACTGCAGACGCTATCGAATCGCCCAGGATCTGTTGAAAAGCTGTACGGCGGATAGATTTACCTGCATCCGCCGCATCCTGGCAGCCACGCATCAGGAGGGGGCGTACCCGACGCTATATTCCAACATCTATGATCTTACGGCCAAAACGGTCCATGTATATTACTTCCATAATTATGAGGAACCCATCGTCATCGATCTGGAGAGGGTGTTGGAGAAATCTACCGGCGTGCGTGATCTCTCCGCATTGTTCCCGCCCAATTACGCCGCAGAAGAACAGGCCGCCCGGTACACCCGCCTGACCAAATCGTATGCGCACAGCTCTCCCCGCTTTGTGGTGCGCTACCCCGATGTTTACGACGACACCACGCCAGACGATGGCACGCTGGCCTTTCAAGCGACAAGCCGCATCGGAGCGCTCCCGGTCCTGACCATCAGTGTATCGGTTGAACCAGATGCGGTGACACTTTCACAGGTGGCGGGGGAGATAATTATGGCGCGATTGCGCCAGCTTGGAACCCATGTGCGGGTCCTCGCCAACTTTCCCGTGAAGCTGGCGGATGGCGCAGCAGCCTATGAATCGCGCTTCACGTGGAAGCACAAAGGGCGCACACGGTTGAACAGCCTCGTGCTTTCGACCTATCGAGACGGTCGACTGGTCACCGTGGGACTGCATAACATGGGAGAATTGGACTATCTAAAACATATACCTTACAGCCTGCGGTTCAATGAATAACGCCGCACTGCCAAGGTGAAGATCGGGTCGCGATCGCTACGCCGGTCGGCAGGAGAATGCCCGCCCGCCCAGTCTGCGGTGAAGCCCTTATTTAAGATGATACAAAGCCGATCTCTTCCCCGCTGCATTCGACCCACTCACCTGTATCGGATTACACGCCTTGCGGCAGGGCCGTGATGGGTATGATACGAAGAGAAATCTATAGTTTGAGGTCTTCTTCGGAGAGCGTCAAATCGTCATCCGTTAAGACCTTATCTGCAGCTTTGTGCTGGTCATTCCGATAGGTCGAAATGGATGTATCGCGAGACCCGGATCTGCTGGAAATTGGCCCAACCGCCTTGTCTTTCAGCTCCAATACATTGTCATCTTCAACCTCTTTTGCGACGGACTTTAGCTTCAAGCCTGTGGGCGTTGCCGGCGCCATGAAATGGAAGGGTGCCGTTAGGGTCGCTATGTCTGATTCATTGCCCAATTCGTCGACGGCCGTCAATCCGATTTCAAGAGATCCGGTGGTTGGTTTGAAGTTGGGTATTCCGTCCGGCAGAATTATCTCCGTTACCTGACCCAGAAATTCAGACGTTGACGCGTAGGTTACGGGACCTTCTTGCGACCAGTAGAGTTTATATCCAATGGTTTGAGGGGATGCGGATGCCTGCCAACACAGTTTCCTCTTTTTGATCTTCGCCAAGGTTCATTACCTCCAAGTGGATCCAATTTACATTCACGCTCGTTCGCCACTGTTCCATGTTTACCCGTGTGACATGGGTCATGCGGAGAACTGTTGTGGCGGCATGGAGAAAGCGGGCAACGGTGCTTCGTAATGGGCGGCACTAGGCTGGTTTTCCAGCAATTGAACAATTTCGCCGGCTAACGCTTCGATTTCATCAGCGGCTTTGCTCCGCGGGGCGTATTGTCTTACAGATACGCCGCCGATCATGGCCTCGATGTATGCCACGCGTTGCGAGAGTTCCGTTTCCAATATCTCAAGATCGAAATTGGCAATCGCCTCTCGCGCTTCGCGTGCCAGGGTTGTCCCTGTAATTTTGCGATTGATCAGCAGTTTCAACCGCGTCGCTGCCGTTGACGCACTCAAGTCGGCGAGGGCCTGCTGGAATTTCTGAAACGACCATAGGTCGAGGGGGCTGGGCGTCAGCGGGGCAACGATGAGGTCTGAGATGGAGACGATCGTCTTGGTGTGTGCATTGCTCGCGGGAGGGCCATCTATAAAGATGTGATTGTATTCGGCCGTTAGTGCGTCAATGTCGCCAGGTTGAATCGATTCTGGAAGATGCACCAGTTCAAAGGCCTGATTATCTTCGATGGATTGCCAGTGAGCTGCGCTGCCTTGGGGATCGGCATCGATAAAGAGCAATCTCAATCCACGTCGAATCAGGCTGGCAGCCAAGTTAACCGAAATAGTGGTTTTGCCAACGCCTCCTTTGGGGTTCAAAAAGCTGATCACCATTTGTTGCCACCTCTCTCTCTCGGGATCAAATCAGTTCAGATCAACATACATCCAGCGCAAAGCGAACCCTAATTCACTCATATCTTGATGGCTTTTTAAAAGATCGCCCAAACCAGAGCGATATCCGAAACGTTCTGAGCGCGAATATGGGCAAGTTTGTCGGGAATCCGTGCGATTGTCAAGTAGGGTCGCCATCCATTTTTGCAAGGATTGGGCTCCCCCCTTGAGGCTGGACAAAATCGGCCTTAGAGATCCTGCGCTCTGATGATCAGCAGGACTTGGGCGGTTTCAATGGGGTGTGACCACGCGGTGGGCGAAATGAAACCGGTATATGGCGCTGAAATAGGTGGTGCCCCCGGCAGGAATCGAACCTGCGGCACATGGATTAGGAATCCAATGCTCTATCCACTGAGCTACGGGGGCGATATGGATCGGTTTGTGGCCGCTTTGAGGGGGCCAAGCCCCCTGGACCGGCATGAAACGGCCGGCGATAGTCAAGTGTCAATCACGGGAGAGCGCCCTGAAATCCATCTGCGTTGCGGCGTTTCCCATGAAAACGTGAAAGTGTCTTAGGCCAAACAAGACCGCTTTGCAAGCCCTTTTAAAACCGCATCAAATCCCTATATCGCATCATTTCCAGCACCTATTGAGGCGTATCCTATAGAAGGTCGGCACCCCCAGTGGCCCTCCATGGCCAAGGGAACAGCCGTGTACCTTGCAATATCCCCCTTTTTTCGCGGGAAGCATACTTCCGGGTAATGCGACCCATGCCGGACGATATGTCAGTGGCACCAGTGCGCTGAATCCTATTGGTGGTATCTCTGATTCCGCGTGCGGATGCCGTCGTTTAGGCGGCCGCGTCAGGTGTGAGAAAGGTCCGATACGCAGGTGTGTTTGGTGGTAGTGTTTACCTGCCATTACCTTATTACCCTGCACTCATTGCCGCCGCGCCATGCGCAGATTACCTTAATGTTTAATTGATAGACAATTAAGTGGTTAAGCGCAGTCCCGTTCCGGAGAAGAGAGATGAAAAGAATCCAGAAAGCCCTACTGTCACCTGTACGATATACGGCCAGAAAACTAAACCACTACAGGATTTACTACTGGTCCGATGAAAGACTTCGTAAACTCAGCACGATCACGGTTATGCCACTCAGCTACTATCGCTGGCTGCACGCTATTTGCCTCAAGATGGCCGAAAGTCGGGCATTACAGAAATACGCGGACAAGCTGATCCACACCATACCGCTTAAGGTTCGCTTCGATGTGGCCTAGACGAAATCTTGTGCGATCAGCCCGCATCGCCGCACCGAAATATTATGAAGTGTTCTTCGCCTGGATTGATGTTTAATGGTTATGTCCACCTCTCCTTTAGCGCTGTTGGAGAGCCCTTTGCACAGATGGCCAACGCCAGTTGATGTCTGTAAGAACGGTTGCTCGAACCTGTTTCGCAAGACTTTTAAAGTTAAAGTTTCTGAAATATTAGCGAATTTTTGCTCCCTCGCCCTATTCAGCGGTTCTTCTTATATGCCACCGCCAGAGACTGAGATTGATCAGAAGAAATGAGCTGTACGGCTCCTGACAGCGCTTCCTCACTCCATAGAAAAGCCCGCCCGGATCAACAATACCGGGCGGGCTTTTGGTTGCTCGATGAGGGGAGCGTCTATTCGACGTTCACTTGCTGGCCGGGATAGATTTTGCTGGTTGATGTGAGATTGTTGAGACTTAGGAAACGCGCCAATGGCATCCCGTGGCGTTTGGCAATGGCAAAGGGGCTGTCGCCGCTGCGAACGCGATAGGAAGTAATCCCATTGCTGTTGGATGCTGTGGCCGTTGCGGTTGTGGAGGGTGTGGCTGTCTTGGCGCCCGGAATCAATAGACGCTGTCCGATATGCAGGTTATGCGTCTTCATGTTATTGAGATTTTGAATCTTTTTGGTGGTGGTGCCAAAACGCTTGGCCAGGATCCAAAGATTGTCGCCGCGTTTGACGCGATAGACGCCCCCACTGGGGATTGGGGTCCGTCTAATATTGCTGGAAGCGGTGGTGATAACCGTCCCCCGCTGGGGAATTTTGAGCTTTTTGCCAGCGACAATGAGGCTTGAGCGCATATTGTTGGCGCGTTTGATGCGGCTGACGCTGGTGCGATACCGTCTCGCTATGGTGGAGAGCGTCTCCCCGCGGCGTACGCGGTGATAGACATAGGCCCGCTGAGGAGGCTGGGTGATGGGGATACTCTCAAGACTGGCCAGGAGGGTTGCCCCTTGGCCGGGCGGGATTTTCAAGGCATAGCGTTCCGGCGGCAGAATACTATACCGCAATTCGGAATTGAGCGCCTTGAGCTGCTCCAGGGGAACGCCGATGGAACTGGCGACATTTTTCAGGTGCACTTGACGGTTAACCTGGATGATCTCATATTCCCGGGGAGGATCCACCGTGGGCAGGCTCAGGCCATATTTTGCGGGGTTTTTGACCAGGTGAAGGGCGGCCAGAAATCGGGGGACGTAACGGGCAGTTTCGAGTGGCAGTCGCTGGTAGAGGTCCCAGAAATTATCCAGATAGTTGATATTTTGGGTACGAATGACGCGCAAAACGCGCCCCTCTCCACAGTTGTAAGCGGCGAGGACCGTGGACCAGTCGCCGAAAATGCTGTGGAGCTCCTTCAAATAGGCGATGGCGGCCAAGGTCGCTTTTTCGGGATCGATTCGCTCATCGACGTACTGTGTTCGTTTGAGGCCGAACTTATATCCGGTGGAGGGGATGAATTGCCAGAGTCCAAGCGCCCGGGCTCGAGAGAGGGCTTTCACCTTGAAGCCGCTTTCGATCAGGGGCAGCCAGGAAAGCTCCTCCGGAAGACCGGCTTCACGGAGCTTCTCGATAATATAGGGGCGATATTTGCCGGATCGCTGGTATGACGATAGAAAGAACCGTTTCTCCCCTCTGGTAAACCGCTTGATCTCCATCTCAATATGGCGGTTCATCTCGAGTGGGATGGCGTTGTAGTGGCCATTGACGACAATGTTACGGCTGGCGTAGATCTCCAGAATGCGCTTGGAGATCAGAAAGCGCAGATCCTCTTTTTGTTGTGTCAGCTCCTCGTCAACCGTCGGCTCCACCTTAAGTATCAGCGCATAGGCCTTATCGAGAGCGTCGAGGGCGTTTTCGAGCTCCCCCTGCTGCCAGGCGTTCTGAGCTGTTTCGCAGTATCCCAAGGCCTCATCGAGATGGGATTGCCCCTTGGGCGGCGGTGGGGCATCCACGGTGCCCGCTTCCGATGGAGAACTCATCACTACCAAGCCGGGATCTTCGGTCACCGCGGGTCCCTCATCGCCCGCCGGATGGACGTCCATCAGATCTTGGGAGGCTGAGAAGGCGTCACTGCCGTCCGTTGGCGATGCTACCTCGGGGATCTCTGTGGCGCTGACCTCATTATCAGCGGAAGAAACGAGAGCGGCGGTATCCTCATTTAAAGAGGCATCCGCCCCCGGATCGGCTTGTTTGACCAAAAGGGATCCGGAGCAGCCAGTGATGAGGAGTTGGATCAGGAAAAGCGTCAGGAGGTGGCGTTTGATGGATATCAAAGTGGTCTACCTTTGGTGAAATGTGAGTTGTCTCGGCGCTACCTGGCCGACGGGCAGCCCTGGCTCTGTGATCGCAAAGATGATGTCTGTCGTCTGATACGGTGTTATGCCCGGACTGAGGCAACCCTGGGGGACTGCTGCAGAGTTAGCGGAAGCAGACCCGGGTTGTCAAGAATTATAGCCGTTTGCTCGCCTACCTTGCTGTTTTATCGGTGAATGTTTTAAATGCTTTAGCGATATCCAACGGTCTCATCAACCAACCTATATAAAGGTGGGCGGCGATTTGAACATCCAAATAGGCGATTACGCAGTGGGTGCAGAATAATAAATCAATGATAATCGACGAAAAAACGAGATTGAGCGGTTTATGTGGCCTGTATCGCCTTTTTATCCTTAAATTATTTTGATTATTGTAAAAATTTAGACTTGTTATTTTCGGCCACTCTCTTTATAAAGCGCTTTTTCGCGTTGCGCTTAACCCCCTACGTGCGAATTTTGTTTGCAATTTCAGCTTTATTGAGTTAAGCGGGGGTGTTTAGGCCAGCGTAGCTCAGCTGGTAGAGCTACTGATTTGTAATCAGTGGGTCGGGGGTTCGAGTCCCTCCGCTGGCTCCAGAAAATTAGACTATATTTGGTGGGGTTCCCGAGTGGCCAAAGGGAACAGACTGTAAATCTGTCGGCGATGCCTTCGGAGGTTCGAATCCTCCCCCCACCACCATCCCAATTGCTCTGTATGTCGCTTGTAGGAGATTGCGGTTGTATCCGGATCGTTCGGTACTACATGGCGTATCGTAGCGGGACAGCAAGGGGTGAACTTAAGGCTTGCTCCTGATTGCCGTGTACGATAAAATGGCAAAATTGTGTGATTGCGTGCGGGAGTAGCTCAGTTGGTAGAGCTTCAGCCTTCCAAGCTGAATGTCGCGAGTTCGAGCCTCGTCTCCCGCTCCATTGTTTTTAGGTGGTTTTGCCCCACTACGCCCTCTGGTGTTACGCCTGATCCTCACTTGAATAAGCCCATGTAGCTCAGTCGGTAGAGCGCTTCCTTGGTAAGGAAGAGGTTCACCGGTTCGATTCCGGTCATGGGCTCCACACTTTATTCTGCTTGAGACGCGCGCTCGGGATGGGCGCTACCTGTTTTTTCTGGCTTTCAACCAATTGGTTTTTCAGTTTACCCCGAACCCTTAGGCGCGCCCTAAGAAATCCATTGACCCTGGGGAGGACGAGACGATGGCGAAGGAAAAGTTTGAGCGGACCAAGCCGCATGTAAACGTGGGCACGATCGGGCACATCGACCATGGCAAGACGACGCTGACCGCTGCAATCA
>JAAUYD010122647.1_pt1 | contig 57079 bp, 59 predicted proteins | sample 7278101 | NCBI WGS metagenome assembly JAAUYD01 (sample SAMN14350128, study PRJNA611818) | marine sediment metagenome | isolation source: surface marine sediment (0.6m) | place: French Polynesia: Moorea | collected 2018-08
CGCGTCCTCGACCACCTGATCGTCGGCGACGGCGCCTGCTGCTCGCTGGCCCGGCACGGCATGCTGTAGCCCCGGCGGCGCTTGACCGTGGCCGTGCGTTCGGGTATAAATTGCGGCCTTTCCGTCGACCTGAACGGGCCGACGCGGTTGAAATCACAGGATTTTTCGAGGCTCTCAACGATGTCCAAAGTGTGCCAGGTCACGGGCAAACGGCCGCTCTCCGGCAACAACGTCTCGCACTCGCACCGCAAGACCCGCCGTCGCTTCCTGCCGAATCTGCACTATCACCGCTTCTGGGTGGAGAGCGAGCAGCGTTTCGTCCGTCTGCGCGTCTCGGCCGCCGGCATGCGCGTCATTGACAAGAAGGGCATCGACACCGTGCTCAACGAGCTGCGCGAGCGCGGCGAAAAAGTCTGAGGAGCTGCAACCATGGCCAAAGCCGTCCGCGAAAAGATCCGCCTGAATTCGAGTGCAGGCACCGGTCACTTCTACACGACGACCAAGAACAAGAAGACCATGACCGGCAAGATGGAGATCAAGAAGTTCGACCCGGTCGTGCGCAAGCACGTCATGTACAAGGAAGGCAAGATCAAGTAGGCGCCGATCACAGGCACAAAAAAACCGCCACTCGGCGGTTTTTTTGTGCCCGTGCCGGGCCGGCCGGCGCGAGCGTCAGGTCAGCGCAGCGCCGGCCGGTAGCTGCGCAGACTGCGCGCGAAGTCCTCGAGCGCCTGGATGCCGCTGCTCTCGGCGTCACGGCACCACTGCTGCAGCGCACCGAGCAGGGCCTCCTGGCTCGACGCCGTGCGCTCCCAGACCTGTTGCAGCTGCTGGCGCATGCTGTGCACCGTCGCCAGCACCTGGCTGCGTTCGAGTACGTCGTGCAGGCGCTGCCGGCTGTTCGCATCGAGCAGCGCCTCGTCGCGCACCAGCAGCCGCCGCACCTGGCGCGCCAGCCGCCGGCAGTCGCGCTCACTCTGGCACAGCTCGGCGTCGGCGACCGGCTTGATGACGTCGCGCGCGTAGTTGGCCAGCACGTACATGCGGTGCACGACCACGGCCTTGACCGTGTCCATGTCGATCACGCTGTTGCCGAGGTCCATGGCCGGCCGTCGCGCGACCCGCCGCACCCGCGCCAGGCGCAGGATCTCGAACAGCCGGATGTACATCCAGCCGATGTCGAACTCCCACCAGCGCGACGACAGCTTCGCCGAGCTCGGGAAGGCATGGTGGTTGTTGTGCAGCTCCTCACCGCCGATCAGGATGCCCCACGGTGCGATGTTGGTGGCAGCGTCCGGTGACTGGTAGTTGCGGTACCCCCAGAAGTGGCCGACGCCGTTGATCACGCCGGCGGCGAAGAACGGGATCCAGATCATCTGCACCGCCCACAGGGCGATGCCGGGGATGCCGAACAGCACGAAATCGATGACCAGCATCAGGCTGACGCCGTGGAAATTGAAGCGCGAGTAGAGGTTGCGCTCGATCCAGTCGTCCGGCGTGCCGTGCGCGTAGCGGTCGACGAGTGCCGGCTGCGCGGCCGCGTCGCGGTACAGCTCGGCGCCCTCCCACAGGACCTTGCGCAGACCGAGGATCTGCGGGCTGTGCGGGTCTTCCGGTGTCTCGCAGCGCGCGTGATGGCGGCGGTGGATGCCGACCCACTCGCGGGTGACCATGCCGGTGGTCAGCCACAGCCAGAAGCGGAAGAAATGCGCCAGCAGCGGGTGCATGTCGAGCGCCCGGTGCGCCTGGCAGCGGTGCAGGTAGACGGTCACGGCGACGATGGTCACGTGGGTCAGCGCCAGCGCGACGAGCACCAGCTGCCACCAGGAGAGATCAAGCAGGCCATTTAGCATCGGGTGTATCCCCACGGGATGTCGGAGTTGCCGCGCGGTGTCCCCCACCGGACCCGGCGATCGGTTTACTGGATGATAACGCGTGCCGCGACCGCGTGCGCCGATCGCGGCGCTCAGCGGCTCAGCAGCAGGTTACCGACCCTATCGACCCGCAATCGCCAGCCGGGTTCAATCCAGGTCGTCGAGACGCGCTCGTGGACCAGTGCCGGACCGGCGATCTCCTGCCCGGCCACCAGGCGGTCGCGATCGAACCGCGCGACCGGGCCGTCGACCCCGGCCAGCGACGCGTCCCCTAGCGGCGCCGCGGGCGGAGCCGCCGGCAGCCCGGGCAGGCGCAGCGCCGCGGCCGGTCCGCGCACCTGGACGCGCAGATTGACCAGCTCCACGGGCAGGTCGAGGCGGTGGCCGTAGCGGCTCTCGTGCAGTGCGTGGAACGCCGCGGCGCTCGCCGTGACGCCCTGCCACGGCAGGTTCAGCGTGTACGACTGCCCCGGGTAGCGCAGGTCGGCCGAGCGTCGCGCCTCGCACGCCGCAGCGGCGAAGCCTTCGTCGGCGAGCGCGGCCAGGCCGGCGGCCTGCAGCGTGGCGAAGTCGGCGTCGAGGTCGGCCTCGGCGACGGCATCGAGCAGCGCGATGCGGGTCCGCGACAGCTGCCGCCCAGGGCGCGCGACCAGCATGCCGAGCGCCGACAGCACGCCGCCGTGCAACGGCACGATGGCCTCGTGCATGTCGAGCAGGCCGGCCAGTGCGCAGACGTGCAGGCCGCCGGCGCCGCCGAACGACACCAGCACGTGCTCGCGCGGGTCGGCACCGCGCTTGATCGAGATCGCGCGCAACGCCTGGGCCATGTGCTCGTTGGCGATCGCGACGATGTCGCGCGCGGCCTGCGCGGCGCTCACGCCCATCGGCCCGGCGACGGCATCGAGCGCGCGCCGCGCGGCCGTGGCATCGAGCGTCATGGCGCCACCGAGGAACGCGTCGGCCTGCAGCCGGCCGAGCAGCAGATTGGCGTCGGTGACCGTCGGCAGCGCGCCGCCGCGGCCGTAGCAGGCCGGCCCCGGGTCGGCCCCGGCCGACTGTGGCCCGACCTGCAGCATGCCGCCGGCGTCGAGCCACGCGATCGAGCCGCCGCCGGCACCGATCGTGTGCATGTCGACCATCGGCACCGCGACCGGGTAGCGGCCGATGTGGCCGTCACCGGTCAGGCGCGGCTCGCCGTCGACCAGCGCGACATCGGTCGACGTGCCGCCCATGTCGAAGGTCAGCAGGCGCTCGCGCCCGGTCATGCGGCCGACGTGACGCGCCGCGACCAGGCCGCCGGCCGGCCCGGACAGCAGCATGCGCACCGCGTGATCGGCGGCCTGCGCGGCGTCTACGGTATCGCCGGAGCTCTGCATCACCGACACCGGCGCGCCGCGCAGGCCCTCGCCGAGGCGCTGCAGGTAACCGGCGACGCGCGGACCGATCCACGCGTTCAGCCAGGTCGCCATGCCGCGCTCGTACTCGCGGATCTCGGGCAGCACGCGCGACGACAGCGACACGAACAGGCCGTCCGGCAGCGCCGCGGCGATGCGCGCCTCGAGCGACGGATCGAGGTACGAGAACAGCAGGTTGACCGCGACCGCTTCCGGCGCGAGGCGCTCGACCGCGGCGACCAGCGCGGCGAGGTCGGCATCGTCGAGCGGCTCGACCAGCTCGCCGTCCGCCGCCAGCCGACCGCCGGTCTCGATGCACAGCGCCGGCGGTACCGGCGGCTCGACCGGCGCCGGCTGCAGCTCGTAGAGCGCGGCACGCTGCTGGCGGCCGATCGTCAGCAGGTCGGCGAAACCGCGGTTGGCGACGTACAGCGTGCGTACACCCTTGCCCTCGAGCGCGGCATTGGTCGCGACCGTCGAGCCATGCACCAGCTGCAGCTGCGTGCGCTCGAGGCCCATGTCGTCGATCCCCTGCAGGATCGCCAGCTCCGGCGCGTGCGGCGTCGACAGCACCTTGTGGACATGCAGCGTGCCGTCGGCGCCGAGCATGACGAAGTCCGTGAAGGTACCGCCGGTGTCGACGCCGAGTCGAATCATGACGCGCATTGTACGGCGACGACCGTGCACGACACAGGCTTCGCAACGCCGGTCCGGCACGGTAATCTGCGCGCCCATGGAACCCGTGCTGCGCGCCCGACAACTCACCTACGGCAGGCCCGCGCAACGCCGTCTGGACGCCGTCGACCTCGAGCTGCGGGGCGGCGACCGGCTCGGCCTGCTCGGCATCAACGGTGCCGGCAAGTCGACGCTGATGCAGCTGCTGGCCGGCGTGCTGGTCCCGGATGCCGGCAGCGTCCGGGTTCTCGGCCACGACCTCCACGACGACCGCGTCGACCCGCGCCGCCACCTCGGCTTCCTGCCGCAGCAGGCGCCGGCCTACGGCGAGCTGACGGTGCGCGAGAACCTGGCCTGGGCCGGGCGCCTGCGCGGCCTCGCCGGTGCGCCACTCGGGCGCGCGGTCGACAGCGCACTGCAGCGCACCGGCCTCGGCGATGTCGCCGACCGCCTCGCCGGGCGGCTGTCGGCCGGCATGCTGCAGCGCCTCGGCCTCGCCCAGGCGCTGCTGCACGAACCGCGGATCCTGGTACTCGACGAACCGACCGCCGGCCTCGACCCGCTGCACACCGAGCAGCTGCGCACGCTGCTGCGCGCGCTGCCCGGCGAGACCGCGGTCGTGCTCGCGACTCACCTGCTCGACGACGTGCAGCAGCTGTGTGACCGGGTGATCCTGCTCGACCGCGGGCGCAAGGTCGCCGAACACGCGGTCGACGCCGACAGCGACCTGCTCGCGCACTTCCGCGGCCTTGCGACGACGGGCCTGACATGACGGCGGCGATCGCGGCCCACGAGTGGCGACGGCTGCGCCACGGCCTGAGTTTCTGGCTGCTGCTGGCGCTGACCCAGCTGCTGATCGCGTGGCTGGCGTTCGCCCAGCTCGAGGCGTTCGCCGCGATCGCACCCCAGCTCAAGGCCGGCGGGTCGACGGTCGGCGCCACCGACCTGGTCGTGATGCCGACCGCGAACAGCCTGCTGCTGCTGCTGTTGCTGATCGCCCCGCTGCTGGCGATGGGCAGCCTCGCCGGCGAGAGCCACAGCGGCCGGCTGCCGCTGTGGCTGTCGTCACCGACCGGCAGCGCGGCGATCGCCCTCGGCAAGATCCTCGGCCTGTGGCTCGGCCTTCTCGCACCGCTGCTCAGCGCCTGCGCGACGCTCGCCGTGCTCGGCCTCGGCATCGACCTCGACCTGCCGCGGCTCGCGGTCGCGGTCGCCGGGCTGGCGCTGGTCGCGCTGTGGCTCGCGGCGCTGTGCGTGCTGCTGTCGGGCCTGTTCGACCACCCGGCCGCGGCACTCGCCGCCAGCTACGGCGTGCTGCTGTTGCTGTGGCTGCTCGACTCGTTCAGCACCGGCGACACGCCGTGGCAGCGCTGGGCGCTGATGCCGCACGTCGAACCGCTGCTGCGCGGCCTACTGCGCAGCGAGGACCTGCTGTACTTCGTCAGCACCGGCGCCGCCGCGGCGCTGTTGACGATCCACCGCCTCGACCGCCGCCGGGGACTCGCCTGATGGGCCTGCGGCGCGCCGCCAACCGCTGGCTGTTCTACGCGCTGCTCGCGGCCTGCGTGCTGCTGGTCGCGCGCGTCGCCGAACGCTACCCGCTGCGCGCCGATATCAGCGTACGCCAGGCCAATTCGCTGTCGGCCGTGGCCCGGCAGGCACTCGGCGCGCTGCCGGCGGCGCTCGAGATCACGGCGTGGGTGCCGGCGCTGGCGGTGCAGCGTGCCGAGGTCGAGCGGCTGCTCGCCCCGTACCTCGCCCACCCGGCGGCGCCGCGCCTGGTGTTCGTCGACCCGGTCGCCGAACCGCGCCGCGCGCGCGACGCCGGGGTCGGCCGCCACGGCGAACTGCACCTGCGGACCGGCGCGCGCCGCGAGGTCGTCACGACGGCGTCACGCGCCGCGCTGGACAGCGCGCTCAACCGTCTCGCGCGCCACGGGGAGCGCTGGATCGTGACCCTGAAGGGCCACGGTGAGGTGATCCCGGACGACCGTCCCGCTGGCCTCGGCCGCCTCGCGACCCGGCTCGAGACGCTCGGTTACCAGGTCGTCGCGCTCGACCCGCGCCAGCTCGAGAGCCTGCCCGACAATACCGCGCTGCTGCTGGTCGCGGCCCCGGCGCAGCCGTACGCCGATCGGGTCACGCAGCTGATCGGCGACTACGTCGACGGCGGCGGTGCGCTGCTGTGGCTGCTCGGCGACGCACCGGTCAGGCTGCCGGGCATGGACATCGCGCTGGACGTGCTGCCCGGGCGTGTCGTCGACGCGGCGGCGGCGCAGTACGGCCTCGCCAGCCCGGACCACGCGATCGTCACCGACTACCCGGCGCTGCTGACGCCGCCACCGGCGATGCACAGCGTGATCGGCCGGGCGCGCGCACTGGACTGGCGTGAGCGACCGGGCTGGCAGCCCGTCGGCCGTCTGCACAGCAGCCCGCGCAGCTGGAACGAGACGGGTGCGCTGACCGGGCGGGTCGCCCGCGACCCGGCGCTCGGCGAGCGGGCCGGCCCGCTGACGGTCGGCCTCGCGCTGCAGCGCCGCGCCGTTGACCGGCCACCGGCGCGCCTGCTGTTCGTCGGCGGCGCCGACTGGATCGGCAACTCGCGTATCGGCGACGCCGCCAACCTCGCGCTGGCGACCGGCCTGGTCAACTGGCTGACCGGCAATGCCGCGCTGGCCGCACCGGCGCCGGCGAATGACCTCGATATCCACTGGTCGCCGCTGTTCGGCGGCCTGGCCGCGATAATGCTGATGGCGGTGCTGCCGCTGGCCTACCTGCTGACCGGGCTGTGGCTGCGCGCGCGGCGCCGACGCGCATGAGCACGCGCTGGTCCCGCACCAACCTGGTGCTCGCGCTGGTGCTGGCCGTGCTGCTGGCGCTGTACCTGTGGCCGCCCGCCACGCCGGGCGACGGCGACCTGTTGACCGCGCTCGCGCCCGAGGCCATCGCCAGCGTGCGCGTCGAGCGCAGCCGGCGCCTGGTGCTGGCCCTGCGGCGCGACGGCGATGCCTGGGCCGTGCACCACCCGCGACCGGGACCGGCCAACCCGCGCCGCGTCGCCCAGCTGCTGGCCGTCGCGCGCGCGCCGGTGGCGTTCCGTTACCCGCTCGCCGGCGCGGCGTCACGCTACGGTCTCGACCCGCCTAAGGCGGTGCTGCAGCTCGACGACCAGCGCCTCGCGTTCGGCGACCGCGACCCGACGCAGGCTGGACGCTACGTGCAGGTCGGCGACCAGGTCGGCGTCGTCGACGACCTGTTCTTCAACCTGCTGACATTGCCGCCGTCGCACTTCGCCGCCGACTGAGCATGCCCGAGCTACCCGAGGTCGAGACCACGCGCCGCGGCATCGCGCCGCACATCGAGAACCGCCGGGTCAGCGGCACGACCGTGCGCCAGGCGCAGCTGCGCTGGCCGGTGCCGGACCTCGCGAGCCTGCTCACCGGGCACCGGGTGCGCGCGGTCGAGCGCCGCGCCAAGTACCTGCTGCTGCGCTTCGACCACGGCACGCTGCTGATCCATCTCGGCATGTCGGGCAGCCTGCGCGTGCTGTCCGGCGACACGCCGCCGCGGCCGCACGACCACGTCGACATCGCGTTCGGCCGCCGCAGCCTGCGCCTGCACGATCCGCGCCGCTTCGGCGCCGTGCTCTGGGTCGACGGCGACCCGCTGCGCCACCCGCGGCTGCGCGACCTCGGTCCCGAACCGCTGTCGGCGGCGTTCGACGGCGCCCATCTGTATGCCGTCGCGCGCAACCGCAAGGTCGCGATCAAGTCGCTGTTGATGGATGGCAGGGTCGTGGTCGGGGTCGGCAACATCTACGCCACCGAGGCGCTGTTCCATGCCGGCATCCATCCGGCGCGGCGCAGTTCGCGGATCGCACGGGCGCGCCTCGAGCGCCTCGCCGAAGAGGTCAAGCGCGTGCTCGGGTACGCGATCGAGCGCGGCGGCACGACCCTGCGCGACTTCCTCAACGAATCCGGCGAGCCCGGCTACTTCGCCCAGGAGCTGTTCGTCTACGGCCGCGCCGGTGCGCCGTGCCGGGTCTGCGGCACGCCGATCGCGACCCGTCGGATCGGCCAGCGGGCGAGTGCCTACTGCCCGCGCTGTCAGCGCTGAGGGTCGCCACCGGCCGCCAACGGCGGCACCGGGCGCACGACGCCTTGGCCGATGCCGCGCGGGTCGGAGGCCGCGCTGACCGCGCCGGAGCGCAGCTCCCAGGCGATCGCGTGCATGTTGCCGTAGTCGTCGTCGAGCCGGCGCAGCGCATGGCCGCGGCGTTCGAGCTCGGCCAGCGCCGCGGCGTCGAGCGCGCCGGGCTCGACGTCGATGCGGTCGGGCAGGTACTGGTGGTGGAAGCGCCCGCGCGCGACGATGCGTTCGACCGGCGCGCCGTCGATCGCGTCGAGCACACCGAGCAGGACCATGCTGATGATCCGCGAACCGCCCGGCGTGCCGAGGATCGTGACCCGCTCCGGCCCGTCGACGAAGGTCGGCGACATGCTCGACAGCATGCGCTTGCCCGGCGCGATCGCGTTGGCATCGGTGCCGACCAGGCCATAGGCGTTGGCGGCACCGGGCTTGGCCGAGAAGTCGTCCATCTCGTCGTTGAGCAGCACGCCGGTACCCGGCGCGACATAGCCGCTGCCGAACGGGTAGTTGATGCTCAGCGTCGCGGCGACGCGATTGCCGTCGCGGTCGAGGATCGAGAAATGCGTCGTGTCCTGGCCCTCGCCGATCGCCTGCGGCGCCGGCGCACTCGGCGTGGCCTGGCGCATGTCGATCTGCTGCGCGCGGCGCTTGGCCAGGCCGCGACTGAGCAGCCGCGCCAGCGGCACCTGCACGTGGTCGCTGTCGCCGAGGTAGCGCGCACGGTCGGCATAGGCGCGGCGCATGACCTCGACCAGCACATGGACGCGGTCGGCCGGTTCGAGGTCGCGCAGTGCGAACGCGTCGAGCATCATCAGCATCTGCGCGATCAGGATGCCGCCCGACGACGGCAGGCTTGCGCTGACCACGCGGTGGCCGCGGTGGCGCACGACGACCGGGTCGCGCTCGACGACCCGGTACCGGTGCAGGTCGTCGCGCGACCAGATCCCGCCGTCGCGGCGCACGCCGTCGACCAGGTGCTGCGCCAGCTCGCCGGCGTAGAACGCGCGTGCCGACGAACCCGCGATCGCCTCGAGCGTGTCGGCCAGCTGCGGCTGGCGCAGGCGGTGGCCCAATGGCGGCACCTCGCCGTCGACCAGGAACTGCGCCGCCGCGGCCGGTGACGCGCGCAGCGCGCCGGCACGGAAGCCGGCCATGCGCCGGTACACGGCATCGACCGGGAAGCCCTCGCGCGCGAGGATGATCGCCGGGCGCAGGCTCACGGCAAGCGGCAGGCGGCCGTAGCGCTCCGCGATGTGCGCGAGCGCGGCCGGCGTGCCGGGTATGCCGGCCGCCAGCGGCCCGTCGATCGACGCGCCGGGGATGACCTCGCCGCGTTCGTCGAGGTACATGTCCGGCGTCGCCGCCAGCGGCGCGCGCTCGCGGCCGTCGATCATGACCTCGCGACCGTCGCTGGCGCGATGCAGCAGCCAGAAGCCGCCGCCGCCGATACCGGAACCGTAGGGCTCGACGACGGCCAGCGCGGCGCTGACCGCGACCGCGGCGTCGAAGGCGTTGCCGCCGGCATCGAGGACCAGCAGACCGGCCTCGGTGGCCAGCGGATGCGCCGATGCGATCGCGTCGGCGCCAGGCTGCGGCAGCGCATGCGCGGTCGTGGCGCATAGCCAGAAAACGAAAAGGCTCCGCGCGGGAGCCTTTCGCACGATCGCCGCGGCGTGTCGTTCAGGCATTGGCGGCGGTGATCCGCTCGTACTTGGCCATCAGCTCTTCCTGGGTCTCTTCGTGCTCCGGATCGTGCGGTATGCAGTCCACCGGGCAGACCTCGACACATTGCGAGGTCTCGTAGTGGCCGACGCATTCGGTGCACAGCGCCGGGTCGATCTCGTAGATCTCATCGCCCTGCGTGATCGCACCGTTCGGACACTCCGGCTCACACACGTCACAGTTGATGCATTCGTCGGTAATAATCAGCGCCATGTCGCTAACTCCACTAACTGCTGTCGACTCGCTTCAGATGCAGCGTTTGCTGTCGAACAGACGCTGCACCTCGGGGTGGACGAATTCTGACACATCCCCGCCGAGCCGGGCGATTTCCCGCACCAGCGTCGAGGAGATAAAGGCGTACTGTTCGGCCGGTGTCAGGAACACCGTCTCGATGTCCGGGGCAAGGCGGCGGTTCATGCTCGCGAGCTGGAACTCGTACTCGAAATCGGACACCGCGCGCAGACCGCGCAGCACGATCCCGGCGCCGCTCTGGCGGCAGAACTCGACCAACAGGCCCTCGAACGGCACGACCTCGACGGCCGCGACGTCGGCCAGCGCGACTTGCGCGAGCTGGACGCGCTCGTCGATACCGCAGACCGGCGCCTTGCCGGTGTCCTTGGCCACCGCGACGATGACCTGGTCGAATAGCCTGGACGCGCGTGCGACGAGGTCGACGTGCCCGTTGGTGATCGGGTCAAACGTACCCGGATAGACGGCGGTCTTCATGATTTCTTGTTACGTGTTCAGGACGCGGTCGGCGCCCTGGCTCCGGCTGTCGTGGACCTGTCATACTAACGCAGCTTGCTGCGGCGCAACAAACGCTGCGCCGACTGCCCGGCGCGGCCCTCGCGGTACAGGGTCCAGCTCGGCGGCAGCGCCGGCCAGGCCCGGTGCGCATCCTGCTCAAGATAGACCACGGCGTCGTCGGCCAGCCAGCCGCGCGTCTCCAGGCGCGCGCACGCCGCAGCCATCAGATCGGTGGCGAACGGCGGGTCGACGAAGACGATGTCGTAGCGGCGCGCCGTCGCGGTCGCCAGCCAGCGCAGCGCGTCGGCTTGTATGACCTCGAGCGCGGCCTCCTCGTGTAACAGCGCGACATTGGCACGCAACCGCTCGGCGACAGCGCGGTGGCGCTCGACCAGCGTCAGCGCCGCGGCACCGCGCGACAGCGCCTCGAGGCCGATCGCACCACTGCCGGCGAACAGGTCGAGACAGCGCGCGCCGGCGACATCGGCGCGCAGCCAGTTGAACAGGGTCTCCCGCACCCGGTCGGGGGTCGGTCGCAGGCCGCGGACCGGGACGAACGGCAGGCGGCGACCGCGATGGCGGCCGCCGATGATGCGGACCTGGTTGGCGCCGGACGGCAAACGTCAGCCGCTGCTGTCGTCGCCCGTGGCGGCGCCTCCGACGATCACGGCGATCCCGGCCGCGTCGACGATGCGCCGGCTGAACGCATCGCGCACCTGCTCGGCCGTGACCGCGGCCAGTTTGCCCGGCAGCGTGTCGAGATGATCGAGCGGGTAGTCGTAGAAGCCCATCATCGCCAGGTACTCGACGATCTTGCCGTTGCTCGCGATGCGCAGCGGGAAACCGCCGATCAGGTTCTGCTTGGCGTCCTCGAGCTCCTTGTCGCCCGGGCCCTGTTCAACGAAGCGTTGCAGCGTCTCACGCATCACCTGCAGCGCCTTGTCGGCCTGTTCGTTCTTGGTCTGCGCGACCATCAGGAACGGACCATCGACGCGCATCGGGCTGAAGTAGCTGTACACCGAGTACGACAGGCCGCGCTTTTCGCGCACCTCGTCGCCGAGCGTCGACACCAGGCCACCGCCGCCGAGCACGTGGTTGCCGACGTACAGCGGGTAGTAGTCGGGGTCGTGGCGCGACATGCCGGCCTGGCCGACATAGATGTGGGTCTGCGAAGACGGGAACGACTCGCGCAGCTCGGCACCGCTCGCGGTCGGCACCGGCGGCAGCGGCGGCGCCTTCTGGCCGACCGCGAGGCCGCCGGTCACCTGCTCGGCGATGCGCTCGGCCGCAGCGCGATCGACCGCGCCGACGATCGCGACGACGGCGTTGGCGGCGACATAGTGCGTGGCATGGAAGCGCCGCAGGTCGTCGACGCCGATCGCGGCCAGCGACGCCTGCTCACCGCCCGGCGGATGCGCGTACGGGTGGCCGGCATACAGCGTGCGGTAGAAACGCCGCTGGGCGACGCTGCCCGGGGACTGCAGCGCGCGGCGCAGCCCGATCTGCATCTGCTGGCGGACGCGCTCGATCGCGGCGGCGTCGAAGCGCGGTGCCGCGAGCACGGTGCGCAGCGTATCCAGCGCGACGTCGAGCACGTCGGGCTCGACCAGGCTGCGCACGCTGACCCAGGCCATGTCGCGCAGCGAGCTGCTGCCGAGCTCGATGCCGCGCGACTCCAGGCGCTCGGCCAGCGTGTCGGCATCCCAGTCACCGGCGCCCTCGCTGAGCATCGCGCTGGTGAAGCGCGCCAGGCCCGCGAGCTCGCCGTCGCGCGCGCTGCCGGCGTCGACGACGACACGCACGTCGACCATCGGCAGGTCCGGTGCGTGCACATACATGACCTTGGCGCCTCCGCCGGTCTGCCACGAATCCACTTTCGGCCCGGCGACGGCGGCCGCGCCGAGTGCGAGCAGCGCGACGGCCGCGACGGCGGGCGCGAACAGGTGTTTGATCGAATTAGCTGCCATGGCGGCCTCCGGTGACGGCGGCGCGCGGCGCCTTCTGATCCATCGGTAACGGCACCAGCGTGGCGACCGTCAGGTTCTCGTTGATCAGGTAGCGCTGCGCGACGTCACGCACCTGCTCCGGCGTGACCGCCTTGAGCGCGTCGATCTCTTTCTCAATCAGGCGCCAGTCGAGGCCGACGGTCTCGAGAACGCCGATCTCCATCGCCTGGTTGAACAGCGAGTCGGCCTCGTAGACCTTGCTCGCGACCGCCTGGGTCACGACGCGCTTGAGCTCGGCCTCGTCGATCAGCTCGGTACGCAGGCGCTCGACCTCGCTGCGCAGCGCCTGTTCGACCTCGGCGACGCTGTGCTCGTCGGTAGGCGTGCCGTCGAGCAGGAACATGCCGGGCAGCCGGCCGTAGGCGCCGTAGCTGGCACCGGCCGACGCGGCGATGCCGCTGCCGCGTACCAGCTTGCGCGCCAGGCGGGCACTGCTGCCGCCGTCGAGCACGCTCGACGCGACGTACAGCGCATAGGGCTCCCATTCCTGCTCGGCCCAGCCGATCTTGGGTGTCTTGAAGCCCATCACCAGGTACGGCTGTTTGGCCGGCACCCGCACCTCGACCCGCGTCTCGCCGGTCTGCTTCGGCTCGGCGGCGGGCTTCGGCGGCGTCAGGTCTTCGCGCTCGAACGCGCCAAAGTACTTGTCGGCGAGACGCTTGACCTCGGCGGGATCGACGTCGCCGACGACGACCAGCGTCGCGTTGTTCGGTGCGTACCAGCGCCGGTACCAGTCGGCGAGGTCGTCGATGGTCATGTTGTCGAGGTCGTTCATCCAGCCGATCACCGGGTTGCGGTACGGCGATGCGCGCCACGCGACGGCGTTGAACTGCTCGTAGACCATGCCGCTGGGACGGTCCTCGGTGCGCAGGCGGCGCTCTTCCTTGACCACCTCGATCTCCTTGGCGAACTCGTCGGCGTCGAGCACCAGGTTGCGCATGCGGTCGGCCTCGAGTTCGAGCGCGGTATCGAGGTGTTCGGCGGCGAGAGTCTCGAAGTACGCGGTGTAGTCGCGGCCGGTAAAGGCGTTCTGGTTGCCGCCGAGCGCCGCGATACGCCGCGAGAACTCGCCCGGAGCGACGTCGCGCGTGCCCTTGAACATCATGTGTTCGAGCGCGTGCGAGATCCCGGTGATGCCGTCGGGCTCGTAGCTGGAGCCGACCTTGTACCAGACCTGGGTCACGACGACCGGGGCGCGGCTGTCGACCTTGACGATGACCTTCATGCCGTTGCCGAGTTCGTGCTCGCTGACCGCGGCGGCCGCGGACCCGGCGAGCAGCAACAGCCCGGTGACGTAGGAAATGAGCGGTTTGAATCCTGGCATGCTTACCCCGGCTGCGGTTGGGCGACGGCGGGTGTTTCGACACGCCGTCACAATGGCTATAGTGCGTCGACCGGGGGCCGATTCTGGCAACTCGGCCCGGGGTCATCAACCACCCGGCGGACGCTGGTTTGGCTAAATGACCGGCGACGCCATCGACAGTTCCCGCAGACACAGGGCATGTTCGGATTCGGCAAGAGCAAGCAGGCGCCGGCAGCAGCGGTCGCCGAAGAAACCGCGAAGCCCCAGGGGCTGTTCGCCCGCCTCAAGGCCGGGCTGGCGCGCACCCGGGCCAATCTCGGCGACGCCCTAGGTGACCTGCTCAGCGGCCGCCGGCAGATCGACGACGACCTGCTCGACGACATCGAGACGCTGCTGCTGACCGCCGACGTCGGCGTCGACGCGACCCGGCGGATCATCGACGAGCTGACCGCGCAGGTGCGCCGCAAGGAGCTGTCGGACCCCGACGCGCTGGGTCAGCGGCTGCGCGGCCAGCTCGCCGAGATCCTGCGCCGGGTCGACCGGCCGGCCGTCGAGTCGGCGCCGGGCCGGCCGCTGGTGATCCTGATGGTCGGCATCAACGGCGCCGGCAAGACGACCACGATCGGCAAGCTCGCGCGCCGCTTCAAGGACGACGGCAACAGCGTGATGCTGGCCGCCGGCGACACCTTCCGCGCCGCCGCGGTCGAGCAGCTGCAGACCTGGGGCGAGCGCAACGCCATCCCGGTGGTCGCGCAGGCGACCGGCGCCGATGCCGCATCGGTGATCTACGATGCGCTCGAGGCGGCGAGCGCCCGCAACGTCGACGTGCTGATCGCCGACACCGCCGGCCGCCTGCACACCAAGTCCAACCTGATGGACGAGCTGGCCAAGATCACCCGGGTCATGAAGAAGATCGACCCCGACGCACCGCACGAGGTGCTGCTCGTCGTCGACGCCGGCACCGGGCAGAACGCGCTGAACCAGGCGGTCGAGTTCGACAACGCGGTCGGCCTGACCGGCATCGCGCTGACCAAGCTCGACGGCACCGCCAAGGGCGGCATCATCTTCGCGATCGCCGAGCGCCTGGGCGTGCCGATCCGCTTCATCGGCGTCGGCGAAGGGATCGAGGACCTGCGGCCATTCGATGCAGACGAGTTCGTCAAAGCACTGTTCGAATAGCGCCTTTGGCGCTATTCGCAGGGCAGAGGGCAGAGGGCGAAGGGCCCAGGCGGCCCGGCGCCCGCCCCCGAACCCCGTTGCAACTGGGACTGCCTTGCACGCGAGGTCGGCGCACCATCAGCCTCTGCCCTCTGCCCTTCGCCCTCGGCCCTTGATCACGGTGAAACCGTGATCAGATTCGACAACGTCGCCAAGCGCTATGCGACCGGGCACGAGGGGCTGTCCGGCGTCGACCTGCACCTCGAGACCGGCGAGATGGCGTTCCTGACCGGGCACTCCGGCGCCGGCAAGAGCACGCTGCTGAAGCTGATCGGCCTGCTCGAACGCGCGACCCGCGGCCAGGTCTGGGTCAACGAGCGCAATCTCAACAAGCTCAGGGCGCGCGACGTGCCGTACCACCGTCGCGAGGTCGGCATGATCTTCCAGGATCACCGCCTGCTGCACGACCGCACCGTGTTCGACAACATCGCGCTGCCGCTGGTCGTCGCCGGCATGGGCCATGCCGAGGTCACGCGCCGGGTGCGTGCGGCGCTCGACAAGGTCGGGCTATTGAAGAAGGACAAGGTGTTCCCGATCTCGCTGTCCGGCGGCGAGCAGCAGCGCGTCGGTATCGCCCGTGCTCTGGTCAGCAAGCCGCCGGTGCTGCTCGCCGACGAGCCGACCGGCAACCTCGACCCGGAGCTGTCGCGCGAGATCATGGACCTGTTCGTGCAGTTCAACCAGGTCGGTGTGACGCTGCTGGTCGCGACCCACGATGTCGAGCTGATCAGCCGCCTCGGCAAGCGCATCATCAAGCTGCGCGACGGTCGCGTCGCCGCCGACAGCGGGGCGGACGGCTGATGGCGCGGCGTGCACGCCAGCCCGGTTTCAGGCGCAACCGCAACCCGGTCACGTGGCTGCTGCGCCACGCGCAGATGTCGCTGGCGTCGCTCGGTCGCCTGAGCCGCAGCCCGGTCAGCACGCTGATGACCGCGGCCGTGATCGGCATCGCGCTGGCGCTGCCGAGCGGCCTGCACCTGCTGGTCGACAACGTCCGCCAGCTGAGCAGCAGCTGGGACGGCAGTGCCAGCATCTCGCTGTTCCTCGCCGACGCGGTCAGCGATGAGCAGGCCGCGACGGTGCGCGAGCAGGTCGCACGCCGACCCGACGTCGCCGAGGCACAGCTGATCAGCCGCAGCGCCGCACTCGACGAGTTCCGCCGTCTGTCCGGCTTCGGCCAGGCCATCGAGCTGCTCGACCACAACCCGTTGCCCGCGGTCGTGCTGGTGCGGCCGGCGCCGACGGTGCAGGACGCCGACGCGGTCGGCCGCATGGCCGCCGAGCTGCAGAACTACCGCGAGATCGAGCTCGCCCAGGTCGACCTGCAGTGGGTCGAGCGGCTCGGCGCGATCACCGGCGCGATCGAGCGCGCGGTGCTGATCCTCGCGGTGCTGCTGGCCGGCGCGGTGCTGCTGATCGTCGGCAACACGGTGCGCCTCGAGATCCAGAACCGCCACAGCGAGATCGAGATCGTCAAGCTGGTCGGCGGTACCGACGCGTTCATCCGCCGGCCGTTCCTGTACGAGGGCCTGTGGTACGGGCTGCTCGGCGCCGCGATCGCGCTGACCCTGGTGCTGACCGCGCTGTACCTGCTCGACGGACCCGTCGAGCGCCTCGCCGGGCTGTACCAGTCGACGTTCTCGCTCGACGTGCTCGACCCGATCAGCCTGTTCGGCATGCTGATCGGCGGACCGGCGCTCGGCCTGGCCGGCGCCTGGCTCGCGGTCGGCCGTCACCTCGCGCAGGTCCAGCCGGAGTGAGCCGACGCGCGTCTCCGTCGCGGGGCCGCCGCCGGCAGCTGTCGTGAACGCGGCCGCGCGCAATCACCTCTACCATTGGCGCAGGTTTGACACCCGCGGGGTCGTGCCGATGATCCGTTGCCTGTGCCTGCTGCTCGCCACCGCGCTGTGGGTCGCGCCGCTGGCGGCCGAGCAGAACGTCAACCCGGGCATCAACGACGGCTACGTCAACCCGGACGTCAGGCGCTGGCGTGGCGTGTTCGAGCGCGACGGCCGCGAGGTCTGGGACCGCCGCGACGACATCCTGCGCCACCTGCGCCTGCGCCCCGGCCAGGTCGTCGCCGACATCGGTGCCGGCACCGGCTTCTTCGCGACCCTGTTCGCGCGCGCGGTGCAACCGGGCGGCCGCGTCTACGCCGTCGACATCGCGCGCAACTTCGTCGACGCCAGCGTGCAACGCGCCCGCGACCGCGGCCTCGAAAACGTCATCGGCGTCGTCAACGATGCGCACAGCGTGCGCCTTGCCGAGGCCAGCATCGACGTCGCGTTCACCAGCGATACCTACCATCATTTCGAGTACCCACAGTCGACGTTGCGCAGCATCCACGCGGCGCTGCGACCGGACGGCGAGCTGGTCGTCATCGATTTCAAGCGCATCCCGGGTGTCACCCACCCGTGGGTGCTCGGCCACGTGCGCGCCGGCGAGGCGGTCGTGACCGCGGAGATCGAGGCCGCCGGGTTCGAGCTCGTCGAGCGTCTCGACTTCATGCGCACGCAGTACTTCCTGCGCTTCCGCAAGCGATGAGCGACGCCGGATCGCGCCCGTGCCGGCATTGCGAGCTCGGCGACGGGCGCACGCTCGCCTACACCGAATGGGGTGCGAGCGACGGCCGACCGGTACTGTATTGCCACGGCTTCCCCGGTTCGCGGCTCGAGGCGCGGCTCGCCGACGACGCGGCCACGCGCCTCGGCATCCGCCTGATCGCGCCCGACCGGCCCGGGTTCGGCCGCTCACCGCTGCAGCCGCGGCGGCGGCTCGGCGACTGGCCGCACGACCTCGCGCGTTTCGCCGACCGGCTCGGTATCGACGGGTTCGAACTGCTCGGCGTCTCCGGCGGCGGGCCGTACGCGCTCGCGGCCGGCGAACACCTCGGTGACCGCATCGGCCGGATCGCGATCGCGTGTGGCCTGGGCCGCCTCGACACGCCCGGCGCTACTCAAGGCATGAATGCCGCGGCGGCGGCCGGCGTGCGCTTCTACCTGCACGCACCGGCGCTCGCACGGCGCGCCTATGCGCGCGCCATCGGCCCGCTGCTCGGGCGCTTTCCCGAGCATATCCTGCGCATCCTGGTCGGCGTCGCGGGCGCCGCGGATCGCGACGTGCTCGCCGACCCGCAGGTGCGCGACGCGGTCACGGCATCGTTTCGCGAGGCGTTCCAAGGCGGCGGCGACGGGCCGGCCCAGGAGCTCGGCCTGTTCACGCAGCCGTGGGACATCGACCCGAGCGCGGTCCGCGTGCCGGTGCAGCTGTGGCATGGCGACGACGATCACACGGTGCCGGTCGCGATGGGCCGGCGCCATGCGGCGCTGCTGCCCGATGTCGACGCCCACTTCATCGCCGGTGAAGGGCATTTCTCACTGCTCGTGCGCTACCTCGAACGGATCCTCGCCGCGCTGATCGCGCCACCGCGCTGACCGGCCTACAGTGACGGCGCGCCGCGCGGCGGTCGCTGCCGGAACGGCTCCCGCCTGGCTGTGGCCGCCGCAATCACGCTGCCAGTCGCACGGGTCGGCCGATCCACGTGGCGCAGCGCGACCAGGGCGCCGCAGCGATGCGCCCCGCGCGACGCCGGACGCCCGGGGTCGGGCACAGCGACGCACCGGACCGGGTGATCGGCGCCGTCGTCACCCGACGGTCGACTTGGCCGCGGCGGGCCCGCGACCGCGGTGTGCCGAACCAGACCGGCCGGCTTCCGGCCGCGGCTTGCGGCGAATCGACGGCAACCGGGCGAGGCGTCGCCGCCGCCGATGGTCACGCGACCGGCGTCGCACGACCGGCGCGCAATCAGGCCTCGACTCAAGTTCTGTGACGGCCGTCCGTCAACCCACGTCGACGGCGGCCCCGGCCGATCACCCTGCGGGCGCCCGGAATCCCGTTCTTTTTTGCTTGATTTTCAGAGGTTTTTCGGTATTCGGGAACTTCCGAACAGCATTAGCACTCTCAATTCGCGACTGCTAGACGCACCTTGGCAGTCGACCTGTCCGAGTGCTAAATTGACGGCTAGAAAAGGATTGGAACAGGCTTCATGACAAAAGAACTCGCCATCCCGGTCACGCTGCCGACCGGCAGCATGGACGCCTACGTCAGCGCCGCCTTCCAGCTGCCGATGCTGTCGGCCGAGGAGGAGCACGCGCTGGCCGTGCGCCTGCGCGAACGCCAGGACCTCGCCGCGGCCCAGGCCCTAGTGATGTCGCACCTGCGGTTCGTCGTGCGCATCGCGCGCGGCTACAGCGGGTATGGCCTGCCGCAGAGCGACCTGGTGCAGGAAGGCACTGTCGGCCTGATGAAGGCGGTACGCCGCTTCGACCCCGACATGGGCGTGCGCCTGGTGTCGTTCGCAGTGCACTGGATCAAGGCCGAGATCCACGAGTACATCCTGCGCAACTGGCGCATCGTCAAGATCGCGACGACCAAGGCGCAGCGCAAGCTGTTCTTCAACCTGCGCAGTGCGAAGAAGCGCCTCGGCTGGTTCTCGCAGCAGGAGGTCGAGGAGGTCGCCGAGGACCTCGGCGTCAAACCCGAGACCGTGCTCGAGATGGAGTCGCGCCTCGCCAACTACGACATGGCGTTCGACGGCAGCGATCACGACGACGACGATGGCCCGGCGCTGGCCCCGGCCGGTTACCTGCCGGACCTGCGCGACGAACCGGCGGCGCTGGTCGAACAGGCCGATGCCGAGGAGCAGCAGCGCGAGGGGCTGTACAGCGCCCTCGATGCGCTCGATACGCGCAGCCGCGACATCGTCACGCGGCGCTGGCTCAACGAGGGCAAGGAGACACTGCACGAACTCGCCGACGAGTACGGTGTCTCGGCCGAACGTATCCGCCAGATCGAGGCCGCGGCGATCAAGAAGCTGCGGCGCACGCTGGCCGCCTGAGCATCGCCATTCGGACGCTGCGATCGAGCCCGCCGTGTGCGGGCTCTTCGCTGTCTGGGCCCGGCGCCGCGGCGACCACCGCCCCGTCGACCGGGATCGGATCACCGACCGACAGCCCGGCGACGCGGGCGTGACCGCGATTGGCATCGCGGCGGTGTCACCCCGGGATATCGATCGCCTCTGCCAGCGGCTGCAGCGCCGCCAGCGTCAGTCGGACTTGTCGGCCGGCTTCTCCGGCGGGTCGTCGGTGTCGGCCTTGGGTCGCGCGTTGCGCGGGATCATCGGATCGTCGTCGTCCATCAGGATGCGGTGCGCCGGACCCTCGAGATCGTCGTATTGACCCGAACGCACGGTCCACAGGAAGAACACGATCGCGACGGCCATCAGGCCGACGGCCAGCGGGATCAGCAGGTACAGGATCGACATCGCCAAACGCCTCTCAGTCGCCGTCACCCTTGAGCCGCAGCGCGTTGAACACGACCACCAGCGAGCTCGCCGACATGCCGATCGCGGCCATCCACGGCGCCACGAGCCCGGCCGCCGCGAGCGGTACGGCCGATACATTGTACAGGATCGCCCAGCTCAGATTTTGCTTTATGACAGAACGGGTTGCGCGCGCCTTGCGGACCCCCGCCGGGAGCACCGCGAGGCGCTCTGACAGCACCACCATGTCGGCCGACGCGTGCGCCAGCTGCGCGCCCTGGCCCATCGCGATCGACACGTCGGCGCCGGCCAGCACCGGCGCATCGTTGACGCCGTCGCCGATCATCGCGACGTGGTGGCCGGCGGCCTGCAGCTCGCGCACCCGCGCCAGCTTGTCGTCCGGGCGCATGCCCGAGCGCGCGTGCACGATGCCGAGCTGGTCGGCGACCCGGCGTACCGGGCCGTCGGCATCACCGCTGAGCATCTCGATCACCAGGCCGAGGTCGCGCAACCGGGCGATCGCGACGTCGGCGTCGGCGCGCAATTCGTCACGCAGCGCGAAGCGCGCCAGCAGGCCGTCCTCGTCGGCGAGCATCACGATGGTCGCGTCGTCGTGCCCGTCGAGCGGCGGCGTCACGCCGGCCAGGTCGGCGGCGTAAGCCGGGTTGCCGATGCGGTATCGCCGCCCGTCGATCTCGCCCTGCATGCCGTGGCCGGGCAGCGCGGTCAGCCCTTCGACCGCACCGGCGCCGCGTTCGGCGTGCGCGGTCAGCGCCTTGGCCACCGGATGCTCCGAGCCGCTCTCGAGCGCCGCGGCCAGGGCGTGGCAGCGCGCCGCGTCGACGCGCCCGGGGGCCAGCACCGTCGTGTCCGACAGCTGCAGCATGCCGCGGGTCAGCGTGCCGGTCTTGTCGAACAGCACGTGGCTGACCTGGGCCAGCGTCTCCAGCGCATGGCCGCGGGTCGTCAGCAGGCCCATCCTGGTCAGCGCACCGGACGCCGCGGTGACCGCGGTCGGGGTCGCCAGCGACAGCGCGCACGGGCAGGTCACGACCAGCACCGCCAGCGTCACCGCGAACGCGTGCTCGGGCGCATGACCCATCCACCACAGCGCGACGCCGGTCGCGATCAGCAGCTGCACGGCGACGAACCAGCCGGCGATCCGGTCGGCGAGCCGTGCGACGCTCGGTTTCTCGGCCTGCGCGCGATCGAGCAGGCGCACGATCGCCGACACCAGGGTGTCCTCGCCGACCTTGTCGACGCGCATCGTCAGCGGGCTCTCGACGTTGACGCTGCCGCCGACCACGTCGTCGCCGGCCGCGCGCGGCCGCGGCAGGCTCTCGCCGGTCAGCAGCGACTCGTCGACCGAGCTGCGGCCGTCGAGCACGCTGCCGTCGGCCGGGACGGTCTCGCCCGGGCGCACCAGCACGCGGTCGCCCGGCGCCAGCTCGGACACCGCGACGACCTGCTCGCCGGTGTCGTCGAGCCGGGTCGCGGTCGCCGGCAGCAGCTTGACCAGCTCCTCGGCGGCCTCGCCGGCGCGGTGGCGGGCGCCCATCTCGAGGTAGCGACTGGACAGCAGGAAGAACGCGAACATGCATACCGAGTCGAAATAGACCTCGGCGCCGCCGGTTACGGTCGACCAGATGCTGGCGCCGAACGCGCCGCCGATCGCGATCGATACCGGCACCTCCATGCTCAGCTGCCGGCGCTTGAGGTCGCGCCACGCGGTGACGAAGAAGCTGCTCGCCGAGTACAGCACGACCGGCAGCGTCAGCAGCAGGCTGACCCAGCGCATGAAGGTCCGCAGCTGGTCGTCCATGCCGTAGTAGTCGCCGGCGTACATCGCGACCGCGAGCATCATGACCTGCATCGCACCGAGACCGGCGACCGCAAGGCGGCGCAGCGCCTTCGACTTCTCCTGCTTGTGCACGGCCTCCTGGCGGCCCGGGTCGAACGGGTGCGCGACATAGCCGATCTCGGTGATCGCCTTGAGGATGTCGGACAGGTGCAGCTGCTTGTCGTCCCAGGTCACGCGCGCGCGGTGGGTGCTGTAGTTGACCGAGAAATCGACGACCCCGGGCAGCGCGTTGACGTGGCGCTCGTTGAGCCATACGCAGGCGGCACAGGTAATGCCCTCGAGGATCAGCGACGCGGTCTTGTGTTCGGCGTCGTCTGCCTGCACGAAGCTCTGCTGCAGCGCCGGCTGGTCGTACAGCTCGAACCGCCGCAGCGCCTCGGGGACCAGGTCCTCGGGCTTGCGCGACGGCGTCTCGCGGTGGCGGTAGAACGACGTCAGGCCACCGTCGACGATCGCCTGCGCGACGGCCTGGCAGCCGTGACAGCACATGTCGCGCGGCTGGCCGTCGATGTCGACAGGGTAATCGGCGTCCGGCGGGACCGGCAGGCCGCAGTGGTAGCAGCTGTGCGCCGCACTCACGACGCCGGCCCCGGCCGTCGGCACGCGAGCAGGCCGCCTTTGCCCCGCGCGGCGACGCCGCGGGGCACGGTGGTGGTCGAGACGACCAGCGTGAAGACTGCGACGATCAGCGCCGGCCCCTGGGAGGGATCAGCCAATCAGCAGCATCAGGTACGGCACATAGTGGTCGACCAGGAGCAGCGCGAACAGCGCCATCAGGTAGATGATCGAGAAGCCGAACGTGCGCATCGGCATGCGCTCGTCGTCGTTACGGTAGAGCCGCACCGCGTAATACAGGAAGCCGAGACCGAGCACCATCGCACCGCCGAGGTAAAGGCCGCCGCTCATGCCGTAACCGTACGGCAGCAGCGTGACGACCAGCAGCAGTACCGTGTACAGCAGGATCTGCAGGCGCGTGAAGTCATTGCCGTGGGTGACCGGCAACATCGGCATGTCGACCTTGCGATACTCCTCGGCGCGGTGGATCGCCAGCGCCCAGAAATGTGGCGGCGTCCACGTGAAGATGATCAGGAACAGCAGCAGCGCACCCGGGTCGACGCTGCCCGTCACCGCCGTCCAGCCGAGTACCGGCGGTGCGGCACCGGCCGCACCGCCGATGACGATGTTCTGCGGCGTCGCACGTTTCAAGTACATCGTGTAGACCACGGCGTAGCCGATCAGCGACAGGAAGGTCAGCACGGCCGTCAGCGGATTGACGAACAGCCACAGCAGCGCCATCGCGATCGCACCGACCAGTAACGCGAAGGTCAGGGCGTCGCGACTGCTGACCGCGCCCTGCGGCAGCGGCCGGCCCCGGGTGCGCCCCATGATCGCGTCGATCTTGCGGTCGACGACATGGTTGATCGCCGCCGCCGATCCCGCGGCCATGCCGATTCCCAGCGTGCCGAAGACCAAGGCGTCCAGCGGCACCATGCCCGGTGCCGCGAGCAGCATGCCGACGATCGCGGTAAAGACGATCAGCAGGACGACATTCGGCTTGCACAGCTCGAGGTAGTCGCGCCAGCCGGCCTGTGTGGTTTTCAGTGCGGTCGTTGCCATAGTCGGTAGTTCAGGTAGATCAGTGAAACGAGCAGCAGCGCTGCGACGCCATTGTGCGCCGTTGCCACGCCCAGAGGAAGATGCAGCAGTACGTTGCCGATGCCGAGTGCGACCTGTACCAGCAGCAGCACGCCGACCAGCAGCGCGGCACCGGCCAGCGCGCCGGACGCGCGCATGATCGCGATCACGAGCCAGGCGAGGTAGGCGAACGTGACGACGGCGCCGATGCGGTGGGTCACGTGGATCGCCGTGCGCGCCGGATGCTCGAGCACGCCGTACTCGTAATTGACACCGAGTCCGCGCCACATCACGAACGCCTCGTCGAAGTCCATCTCCGGCACCCAGCTGCCCTGGCAGGTCGGGAAGTCGAGGCACGCCAGCGCGGCGTAGTTCGAGCTGGTCCAGCCGCCGAGCGCGATCTGCGCGATCAGGATCACGATGCCGATCATGCCGGCGGTCTGCCAGTTGTTGCGCACCAGCAGCGGCCGCTTCGGCGCGCTGCGCAGCGCGAGCAGCACCAGCAGGCTGAATGTCGCGAAGCCGCCGAGCAGATGACCCATCACGACAACCGGCTTGAGCAACAGCGTGACCGTCCACATGCCCAGCGCCGCCTGGAAGATCACCAGCGCGAGCAGGAAGGTCGGCAGGCCCACAGGCTGGTCCGGATCATCGCGCCGGCGCAGCCACGACCACACGGTGATCGCGAGGATCGCGAGCCCCAGGGCACCGGCGAAGTAGCGGTGCACCATCTCCTTCCAGCCCTTGGCGACTTCGAGCGGCCGCTGCTCGAGGTAGGCCTTGTTGGTGACCGCGGCCTCGTTGGCCGGCACCGTCAGCTGACCGTAGCAGCCCGGCCAGTCCGGGCAACCGAGACCGGCATCGGCGAGCCGCGTGTAGGCACCGAGCAGAATCACGGCGAATGCGAGGACACAGGTGGCGACGATGAAGCGATGGTAGGCCATGTCCGGATCACCCGATCTGCGAGACTTTCAGCAGTTTGCGCAGGTCCTTGATCATGCCCTTGGGCGGCACGCCGGGATCGTAGAACATCATCAGGTTGCCGAGCGGATCGACCAGGAAGCACTGCGCGCCGTCCGGCGCGAATCCGTCGCCGCGGAAGCGCTCGAGCAACGCGGCGGCCGCGTCGCCGCGCACGGCGACGACCAGGTCGGCATGCTCGCTGGCGAGTGTCTGCGCGAGATCGGCGGCGGGCGCGTCGTCGAGCACCAGCAGGCGCTGCACACGCGGCATGTCCTTGTTGACGCCGAGGCGAATCTGACGTGTCAGGTAGAGCTGTTGCGCGCAGCGCGCATCGCAGCCGTTGCTCGCGAACATCACGTAGGTCCAGCGACCGCGCAGCACGGCGTCGCCGAGTGGCTGGCCGTCGCCCGCCGACAGACCGGCGATGTCGAGCGGCCGCGCCGGTGACACCAGCGTGCCGGCGTTGGTCGTCCCCTCGACGCCGGTCGATCCGACGTATTGCCAGGTCAGCCACGCGGCGATCGGCGGCAGCAGGAACAGGCCGATGATCAGCAACAGCTTTACCCGGTTGCGCTGCGCCTGCGCGTCAGGCGTTGACATGCTTGCCTCCACCGCGGCCGTTGCGACGGGTGTTGACGCCGATGAAGATGATCAACAGCGCGACCGCGAGTCCAAACCACTGCACCGCGTAACCAAGGTGCTTCTCCGGGCCCATCTGCGGGATTGGCGACCAATCGTACTGCAGTCCGCCGGGCTGGCCATCGTCGATGACCAGGGCATAGCGCAGCAGCGACATCTGCCGCGCCGCGGCGAGCGCCTGGATGTCGAGCGCCTGCACCAGCACGCGGTCCTCGACGCTCTGCAACGGCACCTCGCCGACGACGAGCCCGACAGAGGCCGGTGAATCGAGACGGCCGCGCAACGTGACGTCGCCCTCGGGCACCGGCAGTCGCGGCAGATACTCGCGGCTCTCGCCGACCGCGATCCAGCCGCGGTTGACCAGCAGCGCCGGTGCCCGCTCGCCGTCGATGACAAACGGCGTAAAGACATGGTAACCGGCCTGGCCCCGGTACACGCGGTTGTCGAGCAGCCATTGCTGATCGTCGACGTAGCGTCCGGTGACGATTGCGGGACGGTAACGATCGTCCTCGGCGAGCGACGTGGTACCGGCGAGTGCGAGCGGCGCGGTCAACTCGCTCGCGGCACGCTGTTCGACCAGCTCCTGCTTCGCCGCGGCACGCCCCATCTGCCAGTAGCCCAGGCTGAGCAGGATCGGGAACACGATCGCGAACGCGAGCGTCGGCCACGGCGACGGCGCAAAGCGATAAGGCCCGAATTTCAGCGTGGGAAACGGCATGGCAATGGCGCTGTTATACTCGGTGCGCGCAACCCGGGGTCGTCGGCATCGTGTGGATCAAGGTCGTCATCATCGTCATTTTCATTGGCATCGTCGCAAGTCTCGCATCCGGCCTCTACTACCTCGTCAACGACAAGGGCGACTCGCGTCGCACCCTGCGCGCCCTGACGTGGCGGATCGGCCTGTCAGTAGGCCTGTTCGCGTTCCTGATGATTCTCGTCGGCTTCGGCGTCATCAAACCGCATGGCCTGTACCCCGAGCGACCGGCGCAGACGGCGCCGGTCGGCCAGCCGTCTGACTGAGCGGGACGGTCGCCGGGCCCCGTGTCCGGGGCCCGGCGCCGCGGATCAGAGTACGTAGACGAAGATAAACAGTCCCAACCACACCACGTCGACGACGTGCCAGTACCAGGCAACCCCTTCGAAAGCGAAGTGTTGCTCCGGCGAGAAGTGCCCCTTGGCGGCGCGGATCGTGATCACGATCAGCATTATCGTGCCGAGCGTCACGTGCATGCCGTGGAAACCGGTCAGCATGAAAAACGTCGAACCGTAGATTCCCGATTCCAGCGTCAGGTTCAGATCGGAGTAGGCATGCACGTACTCGTAGGCCTGGAAGCCGAGGAACACCGAACCGAGCGCGACAGTCGCGATCAACCACAGCACGGTCTTGCCCTTGTCGTTGGCCTTCAGCGCCCAGTGCGACAGCGTGATCGTCACGCCGGAGGTCAACAGCAGCAGCGTGTTGATCGCCGGGATTCCCCAGGCGCCAATGGTCTGGAAGTCGCCGCCGACGTTGCCCGGTCCGTTGGTCGGCCAGTTCTCGCCGAATGCGCTCCACAGCGTCTGGTGGGTCGACAGGTCCTCGCCGAGCAGCCACGGCACCGACAGCACCCGTGCATAGAACAGTGCGCCGAAGAACGCCGCGAAGAACATGACCTCGGAGAAGATGAACCACATCATCCCCTGGCGGAACGAGCGATCGACCTGCTCGTTGTACATGCCCTTTAGGCTCTCGTTGATGACCGTGCCGAACCAGCCGAACATCATGAAGGCAACCATCGCCAGGCCGAGGTACAGGATCGCCTGTCCCGATGCATTGCCGTTGAACCAGTTCGCCGCGCCGACGACACCGACCGTCAGCGCGACGCTGGCGACGATCGGCCAATGGCTGCCATGCGGCACGTAATAGTGGTCGTTGGTGTGTGCCATATCTCCCCCCGAGATACTCGTTTTCAAATCTTGTGTGTCTTTCGTTTGCCGACGTCGGAACCGCCCGACGCCAACGTGAAACCTATTTCATCGCCACCTGTTGGGTGACATCGAAGACGGTGTAGGCCAGCGTCAGGGTCGTCACGTCCTTGGGCAGGTTCGGGTCGACGATGAAGCGGATCGGCATGTCCTTCGACTCGCCGGCGGCCAGCGGCTGCTGATCGAAACAAAAGCATTCCGTCTTGTTGAAGTAGCGACTGGCCTTGCCGGGTGCGACGCTCGGCACCGCCTGGCCAACCATGTCCTGCGCGGTCGGATTGCGGGCCGTGAACGCGGTCTGGTAGACCTTGCCGGGATGCACGTCCATGCTCGCGACGACCGGCCCGAACTGCCACGGCATGCCGAGGTTGTTGTTGGCAACGAACTGCACGGTCACGGTACGCGACGTGTCAGGTTCGTAGCGCGCGACGACGGCCGCCTCGTCGACCCGACCGGTCTTGCCGTTGAGCCCGGTGATCTCGCAGAACACGTCGTACAAAGGCACGAGCAGGTAGCCGAAGCCGAACATCGCGACGGCCACTGCGGCGATGCGCAGGAACGAACGCTCGTTGCGTGCGCTCACGGCGTCAGTCCCCCTTGCCCGTCGACAGGTACATGCCGAGCAGGAAGAAACCAAACGCCACTACGCCGAGGATGATGGCGAGGCGGATGTTGGACTTCGATCTGTCGTCTGCGTTGTGCATAGCGAGTCTGCATGCCGCCCCCGCGCCGGCGGAGGCGGCATTGTTGGCCCTTACTTGACCTGCGGCGCTTCGGTAAAGGTGTGGTACGGCGGCGGCGACGGCAGCGTCCACTCGAGGCCGTCGGCGCCCTCCCAGACCTGGTCGCTCGCCTTCTCACCACCGCGGATCGCCTTGACGATGATCCACACGAACATCAGCTGCGAGACGCCGAACACGAAGCCACCGATCGACGACACGACGTTCCAGTCGGTGAACTGCACCGAGTAGTCCGGGATACGGCGCGGCATGCCGGCCAGGCCGAGGAAGTGCTGCGGGAAGAACAGCACGTTGACCGAGACCGTCGAGATCCAGAAGTGCAGCTTGCCGAGCTTCTCGTCGTACATGTTCCCGGTCCACTTCGGCAGCCAGTAATAGGTAGCGGCCATGATCGAGTAGATCGCACCGGTCACCAGGACATAGTGGAAGTGCGCGACGACGAAGTAAGTGTCGTGGTACTGGAAGTCGGCCGGCGCGATCGCCAGCATCAGGCCGGAGAAGCCACCGATCGTGAACATCATGATGAAGCCGACCGCGAACAGCATCGGGGTCTCGAAGGTCATCGCGCCCTTCCACATCGTCGACACCCAGTTGAACACCTTCACGCCGGTCGGCACCGCGATCATCATCGTCGCGTACATGAAGAACAGCTCGCCGACCACCGGCATGCCGACCGTGAACATGTGATGGGCCCAGACGATGAACGACAGGAACGCGATCGAAGCGGTCGCGTAGACCATCGAGCTGTAGCCGAACAGCGGCTTGCGCGCGAAGGTCGGCACGATCGCCGAGATGATGCCGAATGCCGGCAAGATCAGGATGTAGACCTCGGGGTGGCCGAAGAACCAGAAGATGTGTTGGTACATGACCGGGTCACCACCACCGGCGGCGCTGAAGAAGCTGGTGCCGGCGAACTTGTCGGTCAGCAGCATCGTCACCGCGCCGGCGAGCACCGGCATGGTCGCGATCAGCAGGTAGGCGGTGATCAGCCAGGTCCAGACGAACAGCGGCATCTTCATCAGCGTCATGCCGGGCGCGCGCATGTTCAGGATCGTGACGACGATGTTGATCGAGCCCATGATCGACGAGATACCGGCGAGGTGGATCGCGAAGATCATGAACGGGAAGCCGTCACCCATCTGCAGCGACAGCGGCGGATACAGTGTCCAGCCCGCCGCCGGCCCGCCGCCGGCCATGAAAAATGTCGACAGCAGCAGCGAGAACGCGAACGGCAGGATCCAGAACGAAAAATTGTTCATGCGCGGCAGCGCCATGTCCGGCGCGCCTATCATCATCGGGATCAGCCAGTTGGCCAGACCGGTGAACGCCGGCATGACCGCACCGAAGATCATGACCAGCGCGTGCACCGTGGTCATCGAGTTGAAGAACTGCGGATCGACGACCTGCAGGCCTGGCTGGAACAACTCGGCGCGGATGACCATGGCCATCGCACCGCCGACGAAGAACATCACCAGCGCGAACAGCAGGTAGAGCGTGCCGATGTCCTTGTGGTTGGTGGTCGTGACCCAGCGCATCAGGCCCTTGGCCGGCCCGTGATCGTGATGATCGTCGTGAGTGGCTGTGGCAGTACTCATCGTGAAGACTCTCCCAGGATATTTGACTTATCGGGCGGCCTTGACCGCGGCAGGTTGGATGGCGCTGGCGCTGTTGCCGAAGGCATTGCGCTGGTAGGTCAGCACGGCGGCCAGATCGACATCGTTGAGGACGTCGCGGTACGCGGCCATCGCGGTACCGGCCTTGCCGTTGAGCACCAGGCCAATGTGCGCGTCCGGCTCACCGGTCGCGATCGCGCTGCCGGCGATCGCTGGGAAGGTCGGCGGGAGGCCCTGGCCGTTGGCCTGATGGCACGCGGCACAGCTGGTGGTGTAGACCTGCTCGCCCTTGGCCATCAGCTCGTCCATCGTCCATTCGCGGTCGGCTGACGCGTTCGCCGCGGCGATCGAGGCCTGCTGTTCGGACACCCACTTCGCGTAGTCTTCCGGCGCCTTCGCGATCACGACGATCGGCATGAAGCCGTGGTCCTTGCCGCACAGTTCGGCGCACTGGCCACGGTAGACGCCGGGCTCGTCGACCTTGGTCCAGGCCTCGTTGACGAAGCCCGGGATCGCATCCTTCTTCCAACCGAGATCCGGTACCCACCAGGCGTGGATGACGTCGGCGGCAGTCAGCAGGAAGCGCACCTTCTGGCCGGTCGGGATGACCAGCGGGTTGTCGACGTCGAGCAGGTACTGGTCGCCGAACTGCGACAGGTCGACATCCGCCCCGAGCAGGCGCGCCTCGTTGTGTTTCGGATGCAACGAGCTGACAAACGAGACGCCGGCGGCCTCACCGTCGACGTAGTCGTACTTCCACTTCCACTGCAGCCCGGTGACCTTGATCGTCATGTCGGCGTTGCTGGTGTCTTCCATCGCCAGCAGCGTCGTCGTCGCCGGGATCGCCATGCTGACCAGGATCACGATCGGCACGACCGTCCACAGGATCTCCATCGTCGTGCTCTCGTGGAACTGGGCGGCGACGGCGCCCTTGGATTTCCGGTGGTGAATCATCGACCAGATCATCGCGCCGAACACGACCACGCCGATCGCGCAGCACACCCAGAAGATGATCATGTGCAGTTCGTAGACGCTCTTGCTGGTCTCGGTCACGCCTACACGCATGTTGAGCAGCCCGTAGTCGGCCTGCGCCGTGGTCACGGTCGCGCCCAGAAAAGCCGACGCCAGGCCAGCCAGCTCTCGCAGTTTTCTCACAGCTTCGGTCCCCCCGAAAAATTCGTCGTTATGTATCGCGTCGGCGTGCCGCACCGTCGGTCGACACGCGCAAATTCATGCGGACAGCAAGCGGTGCAGCTCCGCGGCCAGTTCCACCTTCTCGTCCTCGGCGAGGAACTCGGCAATCTCAACCCGCCTCCCCGACGCGCCGACCCACAACTTGGGTGGGTACCAGCGCCCGGTGGCCTCGGCCAGTTCGACCTTGACCCAGCCGCGGGCGAACTCGAAGCGTTCCTCCGGTCCGCCCTTGTCGCCGCAGTTGCCGCGGTCGCGCCCCTTCTCGATGGTCACGACGGCGTCGCCGATCGAGACCACCTGGCAGCGCTGCGCGGCATGCGACACCAGGTAGAGCGCGGTGAACAGGGCCGCCAGTTCCAACCCGGCGAACGGCAGCACCAGCCACAGGCCCTGGGTCGCCAGCGCCGTCGAGATCAGCAGCAGCGGCACCGCAATGGCGCCGAGAAAGATCATCGACTGTCGCCAGCTCAGGGAACGGTTCGGCCGTATGACCACCCGACGCAGCTTGCGGTCAGGGCAGTTCTCGGAAGTAACCATCGGCTTCGTAATTCCCGGCGGCAGACGCGGACGAGGCTGCAGCGTGGACCGCGTCGACTGGGCGTTTAACACCCGCGGGCGTGAGGTTATCGCGCACGCGCGCCGGGTTCAAAAAGAATTGACGCAGATCAGCAAAAAACCTGTTTATGGTATTTGACTTCTCTAATATTCGAAGTTTGGTATATTGCACTGCCCGCACAGCCCCGCCGTTCAACCTTCGCGCAACCGCGTGGCGGCAATAATCTCTTCACTTGTCAAGGACTTGACCATCACCGGCGGGCCTGTCGCCGCGTCGTCCGGCAGCACACCCAGGCACGGCGACGTCAGCCGCTCGCGCAACGCGGCGACATTGTCGTCGACGTGCGTCATCGCCGGATCGACCTGCGTCGCGATCCAGCCGGCCAGCGGCAGCCCGCTGTCGAGGATCGCCCGCTCGGTCAGCCGCGCATGGTTCAGGCAGCCCAGGCGCAAGCCCACGACCAGCAGTACCGGCAGACCGAGGTCGGCGGCGAGATCGGCGATGTCGTAGCCGTCACCCAGCGGCACCAGCCAACCGCCGGCCCCCTCGGCAATCACGACATCGCCATGGGCGCCGAGCGCGGCAAAGGCGGCGCGAATCCTGTCGCTGTCGATCGCCGCACCGACCTCGGCCGCGGCGATGTGCGGCGCGATCGGCGGCGCGAAGCAGTACGGGTTGACCAGGTCATGGGGCAGCTCGCGACCACAGGCGGCGATCAGCGCCAGGGCATCGTCATTGCGCAGATTCCCGTCATCTGACGCCGCGCCGGCGGCCACCGGTTTGAACGGCACGACGCGGATGCCCTGGTCATCGAGCAGCCTGATCAGGGCACGCGCGACGTGGGTCTTGCCGCAATCGGTGTCGGTACCGGTGACGAACAGGCCGACACTCACCGTTGCCCCCGCAACACGTCGACCGAGACCCGGGTCTCGCCGTCGACCCGCCGCTGCGCACTGCCCCAGGCGTGGCCGTGCACGACCTCGTAGCTGACCGGCAGGCGGCCGTCGCGGTCGCGGAAGCGCTCGTAGGCGTCGCAAACGGCCGCCAGCCGCTGCCGCCCGAGCAGCCCGCGCTGACGCCCGACCATCGCGTTGCTGGCACCGATCGCCTTGATCTCGCGCATCAGCTGCAGCGCATCGCCGTAGGTGAGGGTCATGCGCTCGACATCCATGACCGGGTCGGCGAGACCGGCATGCATCAGCATGTCGCCGTAGTCGTGCATGTCGACGAAGTCGTGCACGTGGGCACGCCCGTCGACCGCGGACCATGCCGCGCGCAGCTCGCGCAGCGTGTCCGGCCCGAAACTGCTGAACAGCACCAGGCCGCCGGGGCGCAGCACCCGCGCGATGCCGGCGAACGCCTGCGCCGGGTCGGCGCTCCATTGCAGCGCGGCGTTGGCAAACACCAGGTCGATGCTGTGCGCCGCCAGCGGCAGCGCGTCGAGATCGGCGCACAGGCAGCGCGGCCGCCGCAGCCAGCGGCCGCGCCGGCGCGCGTGCGCGAGCATCGGCAGGGCGAAATCGAGCGCGATGACCTCGGCCTTCGGGTAACGCTTCATCAGGCCGTCGGTGGCGACGCCGGTACCGCAGCCGATGTCGAGGATCCGGCGCGGCGCGATGCGCATCGTGTCGAGCCGCTCGATCATGCGCCTGCCGATCTCGTGCTGCAGCACCGCGGCGGCGTCGTAGGCGTCGGCGGCGCGGCCGAAGCCGCGGCGCGCCTTGGCCTTGTCGAGGCGCGGCGGTGCCGCCGGCGCGTCGCTCATGCCTGCCCCACGCGGCGCAGCAGCACGTCGATGCTGGGCTTGGGATGCGACAGGAACGGCGCATGCCCGGCACCATCGATGACGTCGACGGTCGACGCCGGCAGCAGCGTCTTCAGCGCGTCGCACAGATGCACCGGCACCAGGGTGTCGCGGCCGCCGAACAGCCAGTGGACCGGGCGGTCGAGGCCGGCCAGGCGGTCGCGCAGATCGGTCTCGAGCAACAGCTCGAGCCCCTGTGCCAGGCCCCTGGCACTCGCCTGCGGGCGCTGCTGCATCTCGAAGCGCAGCAGCTTCAGCGTGTCGCGGGCATGCTCGGCGCCGCTCACCTGCAGCGCGAGGAAGCGCATCAGCGCCGCATTCGGATCGTCGCCGAGCGTGTCAGCGAACTCGTGGAAGGTCGCGACCGGCATCGCGCACTGCCAGTCGTCGGCCTGCACGAAGCGCGGTGTCGCCGCGACCAGCATCAGGCCGTTGACCCGCCCCGGCCGGTCCAGCGCCGCCTGCAGTGCGACCTGCCCACCGAGCGACCAGCCCAGCCACCACGCATTCGGTGGCGCGTCGTCGAGCGCCAGGCGCGCCCACTCGGCGATGTCGGCGACCGCGGCCGGCGTGCTGCCGCCATGCCCGGGCAGCTCGATGACGGTGACCCGGAAGTGCCCGGCGAGCGCCGGCAGCAGCGGCTCCCAGACCGCCGCGTTCATGCCCCAGCCGTGCAGCAGCACCAGGTCGGGGCCGCTGCCGATGCGGTAGTTGTACAGGCTCATGCGGCCTCGCCCGCGGCGATCTCGCCGAGCACGCTGAGCAGCGCCTCGACGTGCGCCGCGCTGTGCGCCGCCGACAGCGTAATGCGCAGGCGTGCCGTACCCTCGGCCACGGTCGGCGGCCGAATCGTGCCGACCAGGATGCCGGCGCGCTGCAGCGCCGCGCCCCAGCGGTTGGCGGTCGCGGTGTCGCCGAGCACTACCGGCTGGATCGGCGTCGTCGAGTCGCCCAGGCGCAGGCCGAGTTGCCGGGCGCCGTGGCGAAAGCGCTGCACCAGGCCGTGCAGGCGCTCGCGGCGCCACTCCTCGTCGGTGGCGATGCGCAACGCGACGCGCGTCGCCTCGGCGATCGCCGGCGGCATCGCGGTCGTGTACACGTACGGCCGGGCCTGCTGGATCAGTGTCTCGATCAGCGCCTGCGAACCGGCGACGAACGCGCCGGCGGTGCCCAGTGCCTTGCCCAGCGTACCCATCAGCAGCGGTACCGCGGCGGCGTCGAGACCGGCGGCGGCGATGCTGCCCTGGCCGCGCGGGCCGAGCACGCCGATGCCGTGGGCATCATCGATCATCAACGCGGCATCGTGTTCGGCGGCCACGCCCGCCAGTTCAGCTAGCGGCGCGACATCGCCGTCCATGCTGAACACGCCGTCGCTGACCACCAGGGCATTACCCCTGGCCACGGCCAGCTGCGCGCGCAGCGCCGCGACGTCGGCATGCGGATAGCGCCGGAACCTCGCCCGGGTCAACAGGCAGCCGTCGTTCAGCGAGGCGTGGTTGCGGCGGTCGCCGAACACGCTGTCGCCGCGCCCGGTCAGTGCGCTGATGACGCCGAGGTTGGCCATGTAGCCGGTCGAGAACAGCAGCGCGCGTTCGCGCCCGGTGAACGCGGCGAGTTCTTCCTCGAGGGCATCGTGGGCCGCGCTGTGACCGCTGATCAGGTGCGCCGCGCCGGCACCGACGCCGTAGCGCACGACCGCGCGCTTGACCGCGTCGGCAAGGCGCGCGTCGGCGGCCAGGCCGAGGTAGTCGTTGGAGCAGAACGTCAGCATGCGGCGGCCGTCGACCAGCAGCTCGGGGCCCTGCGGCCCGTCGGTCACGCGCCGGCTGCGGTACAGGCCGTCGGCCTGGCGCTTGTCGAGTTGTTGCTGGAGTGACCACATGTTGTTTTTGGGACGCAGAGTTCGCAGAGGGGCGCAGAGTGCGCAAAGCTGTCTGAGTGCTGGTATTCCCGCAACCGGGTGCCAAACGATCAGGTTGCCGCCGGATCGACGGTAAGACTACCCGTCGCCCTGACCACCTCTGCGTTCTCTGCGCTCCTCTGCGCGCTCTGCGTCCACAAGGCGTCAACCACCCGACCCGCAACACGTCGCCCTGTCAGCCCCGAGCTCGGCGTGCTCCATGTTGATGCCGAGGCGCTCGAACAGCGCGCGGTCGTGGTCGGCGCCGGGATTGTCGGTGGTCAGCAGGCGCTCGCCGTAGAACACCGAGTTGGCACCGGCGAGGAAGCACAGCGCCTGCATCTCGTCGCTCATGTCGGTGCGCCCGGCCGACAGGCGCACATAGCTCTGTGGCATCAGGATGCGCGCGACCGCGATCGTGCGCACGAACTCAAGCGCATCGAGCCTGTCGGTGCCGTGCAGCGGCGTGCCCTCGACCTGGACCAGCATGTTGATCGGCACCGACTCCGGGTGACGCGGCAGGTTGGCCAGCTCCTGCAGCAGGCGCGCGCGGTCGCCGCCGCTCTCGCCCATGCCGAGGATCCCGCCCGAGCAGACGTTGATGCCGGCGTCACGGACATGCTGCAGCGTATCGAGCCGATCCTGGAAGGTCCGCGTCGTGATCACGTTGCCGTAGAACTCCGGCGAGGTGTCGAGGTTGTGGTTGTAGTAGTCGAGACCGGCGTCGCGCAGGCGCAGCGCCTGGGCTTCGGTCAGCATGCCCAGGGTCACGCAGGTCTGCATGCCGAGATCGCGCACCGCGCGGATCATCTCGATGACCTTGTCGAGATTCCTGTCGGTCGGGTTGCGCCACGCCGCGCCCATGCAGAAACGCGTCGAGCCCTTGTCCTTGGCGGCCTGCGCGGCGGCGACGACGTCGTCGAGCGGCAGCAGGCGCTCGCGCTCCAGCCCGGTGTCGTGCTTGGCGCTCTGCGAGCAGTACGCGCAATCCTCGGCACAGGCGCCGGTCTTGATCGACAGCAGCGTACTGACCTGTACGGTATTGGCCTCGAAGTTCGCACGGTGCGCCGTTTGCGCGCGAAACAGCAGGTCGTTGAACGGCAGTGCGAACAGCGCACGGATCTCGTCGATCGTCCAGTCGTTGCGAATCGGACCGGCCTTGCCATTCATGACGGGCACTCCTCGGATATCGTCGCGTCGACCGCGACGGCGATGTCGGGCCCGGCCACGTGCCGGACGCGGACGACCGCAGCCGCGCCGGCGTGGCCACGGTGTGCGGCGGGCTGCGCACGCCGGTCGATGCCGGGCCCCGGGTGGACAGGGCGTGGCACCCGTGGCGGCACCGGGCCGCCGAAACGCGGCAGCGGCCGCGCGCTGGTATGCTGGGCTGGCCCGGTCTGGATCGCGCCACAGGGCGAAGGCCGCCCGGTAGCGCGTCGCGTCGCGGCTGTGCTGTCGGCATCCATCGGTGTCGGCCCGGCCCGTTGCGGCAAAAACTGCCATGGTAGGCGCACGCGTCCGGCTGTCAACCGAAAGGGAATTCGATGGTTAACATCTGGCCAATTATCGACCAATTGATCGGCGCCCGCTGCCCGCTGTGCAACGGCCCTGGTGACGGCCTGTGCGCGGCGTGCCGGGAAACCCTGCCGCGCAATTCGCCGAGCTGCCGGCGTTGCGCGCTCCCGCTCGCCGCCGCCACGCCGGGCGGTACGCTGTGCGCGGACTGCCAGCGGCGACCGCCGCCGTTCGCGCGCGTCATAGCACCGCTGCGCTACGAGCCGCCGGTCGACGACCTGGTCGCGGCGTTCAAGTACCACGCACGGCTGTCCGACGGGAGGCTGCTCGCGGGATTGCTCGGCGACGTGCTGCGGCAGCGGACGGCACCGCTGCCGGCGCTGCTGCTGCCGGTGCCGATGCACGCGCGCGGCCTGCGCGAACGCGGCTTCAACCAGGCCGCCGAGCTGGCGCGCGTGCTCGCCGAACAACTCGGCCTGGCGTGGTCGACAGGCGCGCTGCGACGCGTCCGCGACGCCGATCACCAGCGCGGACTCGACCGCCGTCAGCGCCGGCGCAATCTGCGCGGCGCCTTCGCCTGCACCGCCACGCTGCCGGCACACGTCGCCGTGGTCGACGACGTGGTCACGACCGCCGCGACGGTCGACGAGATCAGCCGAGTGCTGCGCGCTGCCGGCGTCGCCGACATCGAGGTCTGGGCGGTGGCGCGGACCCCCCGGGTCTGAGGGGCCGCGACGGATCACAAACCGCCGGCCGGGCGCCGGCGGTCGAGACACGGGCGTCAGCGGTCGGCCAACACCCGCTCTTTCATCTCGCGACGCTCCTGGGCGTCGATCGTCAGCGTCGCGATCGGGCGTGCCTTCAGGCGCGCCACGCCGATCGGTTCGCCGGTGTCTTCGCAGTAGCCGTAGCTGCCGTCCTCGATACGCTCGAGGGCCTGCTCGATCTTGCGCTGCAGCTTGCGGTAACGGTCGCGGGTGCGCAGTTCCAGGCCGTGCTCGCTCTCGCGGTTGGCCCGGTCGGCCTCGTCGCCGACCTCCTGGTACGACTTGTCGCGCAGGTTGTCCAGGGTCTCCTGCGCCTCGGTCATCAGCTCCTCACGCCAGCGAATCAGCTGTTGGCGGAAATACTCCAACTGCTGAGGATTCATGTAGTCCTCGTCCGGGCTAGGCTCGTAGCCCTTCGGCAGTTTCACTGTCATGTCTGTCTGACTCCGAACAGTTGCTAAGGCCGCGGGTTTTTAGCCTACCCGGCGCCGGGAATCAAGCCCCGGCAGCGATCCGCCGTCCCGGGCTGTACAGAAAAACTACAGTCGGTCCAGGCATTTGGGCACGGCAGGCGCGACCGGACGGGCCAGGAAGGCGCGCACCAGGTCGGCCGCACAGACATGGCTGTCGAGGACACCGTGACCGACCGCCGGGAACACGAACAGGCGACCGCGGGGCAGGTCGCGCAGCGCCAGCTCGGCCCACTCCGCCGGCGTCACCGGGTCGAACTCGCCGGCCAGCAGCAGCGTCGGCACGTCGGACGCGACCGGGGTGCGGAAGCTGGCCGGGGCGGCGCCGGATTCCCAGTAGCGGCACGCGTGGTAGGCCCAGTCGAAGCGCTTGATCGCAGCGACCCGCGGGTGCAACGCGAGCTGGCGTTCGGCGGCATGCTGCGCGACCGGCCCGGCGTCGTGGCAGTCGACCGAGCTGGCCACGGCATCGCTGAGCGCGTCGTCGAGCAGGTTGTCGACGCTGTCCTGGATCAGGCTGCGCATCGCGCTGTCGAGCCGGCCCTCGCCGAGTGCGCGTACGCTCTCGGGCAGCGCCGCCAGCACGTCCCACTGGTACAGCGCCTCGAACAGCAGCCACGCCAGGTCCTCGTGATCGTAGACCACGGCGAGATCGCTGCCGTCCAGCGGGTCGCGCACGGTCAGGCGGATCTTCTCGCGGGCGACCCGTTCGAACGCGCGCTCGAGCAGCGCGTCGAGCTGCTGCGGGGTCTGCGGACAGTCGTCGGCGAGTTCGCAGATCCGGCTGAACAGGCCGAAGGCGCGCTGCAGCAGCCAGGCGTCGGCGAGCTCGGGGTTGACCTGCGGCGGGTACGGCGAGTCGAGTACCACGGCCGCGAGCCGTTCCGGCACATCGCGCATCATCTGCAGCGCGACGCGGGTGCCGTAGGACACACCGTAGACCGTCCATTGCTCGACGTCGAGCGTGCGCATCAGGTCGGCCGCATCGGCGGCATTGTCGGCGGTCGTGAAGCGCGCCAGGTCGACGCCGTCGGCCTGGAGCCGGTCGTGGCACGCGCGGGTAGCGTCGCGCACGCGTTGGTAGGCCTCCTCGGTCGGCAGCGGCAGCGGCAGCAGCGCGCGGCGCAGGGCCTGCAGCTCGGGACAGCCGACCGCCGGATCCGACAGGCCGACCCCGCGCTGGTCGTACAGCACCAGGTCGCCGGGCCAGTCGGCGACATCGAACCAGTCGAACCAGAAATCGACCTCGTCGGCCTCGAGCCACGATGAGCCGCCCGGTCCGCCGGCGATGTACAGGGTCGGCGGTCGCTCGCGCCGCCACGGTCGCTGCGCCAGGTAGACGACCGGCAGCGCGAACCGCTCGGGCTGGGCACCGGTCTCGGGCGCGGTGTGGAAGCGCCCACAGTGCACCGGGCGCAGCCACGAGGTCTCGAACCAGCAGTCGCCCCACTCCAGGTAGGCGCCGTTGTCCAGGGTCAGCGCCGGCGGCGCCGGGTGCAGCGCCTGCCACCCGAACCAGGCCCCCGGCAGCAACAGCAGCGGCCAGACCAGCAGGCGCAGGCCGGTCATGCCGGGTCGGTCAGCAGGTAGTCGGCGAACAGTCCGGCGAACACCAGCATGCCGACATAGTGGTTGTTGAGGAATGCGCCGAAGCAGGCGGTGCGCTCGCGCCCACGGATCAGCCACTGCTGGTAGACAAAGAATGCCGCGGCACCGCCCAGCGCCAGTCCGTACACGGCGCCACGCCCGGCCATCTGCCCGACCTGCCAGAGCAGCGCCAGCATCGCGATCTGCAGCACGCCGATGACCGCGCGATCATGGCGGCCGAACAGGATCGCGGTCGACTTGATGCCGATCCGCAGGTCGTCGTCGCGGTCGACCATCGCGTACATCGTGTCGTAGATCAGCGCCCAGACCACGGTTGCCGCGAACAGCACCCAGGCGACCGCCGGGATCTGGTTCTGCACCGCCGTGAACGCCATCGGCACCGCCCAGCCGAACGCGATCCCGAGCACCAGCTGCGGCACCTGCGTGTAGCGCTTCATGAACGGGTAGACGGCGGCCAGCGCGACCGCGACGAAGGCGTGCGCGACGGTCTTGGCATTCAGTGTCAGCACCAGCGCGAACGCCAGCAGGCTGAGCACGACGAACACGCCGAGCGCCTCGCGCGGCGACACCTGGCCGGTCGCCAGCGGCCGCTGCGCGGTGCGCGCGACGTGGCCGTCGAGCGCGCGGTCGGCGAAGTCGTTGATCGCGCAGCCGGCCGAGCGCATCAACGCGGTACCGACTACGAACACCAGCAGGATCGGCCACGGCGGCAACCCGTCGGCGGCGACCCACAGCGCCCACAGCGCCGGCCACAGCAGCAGGTAGACGCCGATCGGCCGGTCGGCGCGGATCAGCCGCCAATAGTGGCCGACGCGGACCCGCCACGCCGCTGGCGGCGCGGTCTGCGGCAGCCCGCTCACCGCTTGAGCTCCCCGATATCGGGCAGGAACAGTTCGTTGACAAGGATCGGCTGGCCGCCGTAGTCGAACAGCGTCCTCCGCCCCCAGACCAGGTCGGGGGCGTGCCTGAGGTGCGCGGTCGCGCGCGCGTGCAGGCGGTGGCGCGGCGTGATCCGCGCGACCTCGACGGTCAGGCGCCGCGTCGTCGGATCGGAGAACAGCACCTCGCCGAGCGGGCGGCGACCGAGCCGGGTCAGCGCCCGCGCCGGCCCGCGGAGATGACACAGCGGTATCAGCGTGCGCGCGAACACCCAGACCTCGCGGCCACAGTGCAGGCGCACCTCGCGCACCAACGTCGCCTGCGCCGGCCCGGATGCCAGCAGCGCGGCCTCGCTCGGCAGCGCATCGGCGCGCCCTTGGGCGACGACATCGACGCGGAAGCGCTTGCGACAGCTCGCGATCATCGCGCGCGTCAGCGAGCCGCTGTCACCGAGCCAGGCGTGCATGCGCGGATCGGCCCCCGGCAGGCGGCGCGCCGACAGCGCCGTCCAGCGCGGCTCGCGGACGACGCTACGGTGGGACTTGGGACGTCTGAACATCTCGCTGACAGGGTTGGGACGGGCGGCGATTATCGCACGGGCCGCCGCACCGGCGGCAGGCACGGGTCAGCGCAGCAGGCCACGCAGGCGCGCGTGCAGGTGAAACGGCCCGGTGTAGACCGGCTCGCGGATCTGCACCGACGCGACCCGCGCATCGTCACCGTCACCGTCGAAGCGCACCTCGACGCCACTGGCGTGGTGGCGGCCGATCCACGTGCAGCGCACGGCATGGCGTGCCGCCAGCCACTCGCACTGGCGATCGGCGAGGCCGCTGTCGCGCAGCCGCGCGCGCACCTGGGCGTGGCTGTCACCGATGTCGACCGCCTGCCAGGCGGCGGGCGGGTCGGCATCCTCGAACCAGGACAGCAGGTACAGCGGCGCGAGCAGCACGGCGACGAGCAGCAGGAAGCGGCGCACGACCCTCATCGTCGGTCGTCGTTCGGACGTGCCGGCCGCGGTTGTCCGCGGCCGGCATCGCGGCAGCGGTCGTCGTCGCGCAACGCGCCGGTCATGCCGCCAGCGCGTCGAGCAGGCGCTGGTGGATGCCCTCAAAGCCGCCGTTGCTCATAACCAGCACCTGGTCGTCGGCCTGCGCGAGCGCGCTGACATCGTCGACGATCGCCTGCGTCGACGTGCTGACGACCAGGCGCGGACCGAGTTCACGCAGCACGCGGCGCGCGTCCCAGCCGAGGTCGTCCGGCGCGTACACCCAGACCCGGTCGGCCTTGGCCAGCGACGCGGCCAGCAGTCCGGCGTGCACGCCCATGCGCATCGTGTTCGAGCGCGGTTCGAGCACGGCCAGGATGCGCCGTTCGCCGACGTGCTGGCGCAGGCCGTCCAGCGTCAGGCGGATCGCGGTCGGGTGGTGGGCGAAGTCGTCGTAGACGCGCACGCCGCGCACCTCGCCGCGCAGTTCCATGCGCCGCTTGACGTTGCGGAACTCGGCCAGCGCCGCGATACCGAGCGCCGGCGCCACGCCGGCATGGCGCGCGGCGGCCAGCGCCGCGAGCGCGTTGCTGACGTTGTGCGTGCCGGTCAGCGACCATTCGACCCGCCCGGCGACCTCGCCGTCGCAGACGACGTCGAAGGCGCCGCCGTCTGCGGTCGCGTTGCGCACATGCCAGCCGGCCTCGAACTCGGGGTCGAAGTGCTCAAGCGGCGTCCAGCAACCCCTATCGAGCACGTCGTGCAGGTTGCCGTCGTTGAGCGGCGAGATGATCAGCCCATTGCCCGGCACGGTGCGCACCAGGTGGTGGAACTGGCGCTGGATCGCCTCCAGGTCGTCGAAGATGTCGGCATGGTCGAACTCGAGGTTGTTCAACACCAGCGTGCATGGCCGGTAGTGCACGAACTTCGAGCGCTTGTCGAAGAACGCGGTGTCGTACTCGTCGGCCTCGACGACGAAGAACGGCGCGTCACCGGCGCGCGCCGAGACGCCGAAGTTCTCCGGCACGCCGCCGATCAGGAACCCGGGCGCCAGGCCGGCGTGCTCGAGTATCCAAGCCAGCATGCTCGCGGTCGTGGTCTTGCCGTGCGTCCCGGCCACGCCGAGCACCCAGCGATCCTGCAGCACGTTCTCGGCCAGCCACTGCGGGCCCGAGGTGTAGCGCAGGCCGCGTTCGAGCATCGCCTCGATCGCCGGGTTGCCGCGCGACATCGCGTTGCCGACGACCACCTGGTCCGGCGCGGGGTCGAGGTGTGCCGCGTCATAGCCCTCGCGCAGCGTGATCCCGGCCGCCTCCAGTTGGGTGCTCATCGGCGGGTAGACGTTGGCGTCGGAACCCGAGACTTCATGGCCGAGCGTGCGCGCGATCAGCGCCAGGCCGCCCATGAAGGTGCCGCAGATGCCGAGGATATGGATCTTCATCTACGGGCCGTTCCCAGCGCACGCGGCGCCGCGACGCTGGCCGATCCGTCGGCCAACAAAGCGCTGCGAACGTAATCTTCCGGCCGTGTACGAGCGAACAGCAACGCCGTTGGCCGGCCCGCTGTCTGAACTGATGGCGGCCCGGTCCGTTCGGGTTGCGCCGCACGATGCACCACGCGGCATGGCTGGTCATTCATTCGGGTCCACCAAACCTGTCTCCTCGCGCCCGGTGTGGCGCACCCTGCGGCAGCAACGCTACGCCTCAATATAGTGTGAACAGGCCCTAGTTCGAGCCCACCAGCGGAAAGATCCGCGCGATCACGGCGAACGCGATCATCGTGTAGCTCAGCACGATCAGCACACCGGCGAGCAGCGGTACGTCGAGGGCGTGACGCAGCACGTTGCCGAGGGCGACGTGCAACCAGATCGCCAGTACCAGGTCGATCAGCAGCGCGACGTCGGTGATGCCGAATGCCTGCGCCGGCGCGCGCACCAGCAGCATGATCAGGCCGGCGAGCACGCCGAGACCAAGGAACGCGGTCGCGGTCTGCAACCAGCGCGCCGCGTGACCGGTGAAGCGCAGCAACACGAACAACAGGACCAGGGTCAGCAGCAGGTCGAGCAGGTTGGCACCGAGCGCGGCGCCGGCACCGCCGAACATCTGCACGCCGTTGGCGGTGCCGAGGACGACGCCGGTCAGCGCGAGCAGCGCGAGCAGCGCGGTCGACGCCGGCAGGTCCTGCGGGCCGCGCCGCAGGCGCGCGAGATCGATGAAGAACAGTAACAGCGCCTGCATGAGACGGCGAATTCCGCGTGGACCCGGGAGCGCTAGTTTACCCTGCGTGCAGCGCCGCGCACGCAGTGCCGATGCTATGCTTGCGCAGTCCGCGCGGAATTCCCGATGCAAGAACGCTACGTCGATACCCAGCAACAACTCAACGATCTGTGCGCGCTGCTCACTGGCAGCGAATGGCTCGCGATCGACACCGAGTTCATTCGCGAGAAGACCTATTACCCGCGGCTGTGCCTGATCCAGGTCTGCAACGGCGAGGTCGCGGCCTGCATCGACCCGCTGCAGGTCGCCGACCTCGGCCCGCTGCTCGACGTGCTGTACGACAGCGGCACGCTCAAGGTGCTGCACGCCGCACGTCAGGACCTGGAGATCTTCCTGCACGACTATGGCCGCCTGCCGATGCCGGTGTTCGACACCCAGCCGGCCGCGGCGCTGCTCGGCCACGGCGACCAGATCGGCTACGCCAACCTGGTAAAGCTGCTGCTCGACGTCGACCTGCCGAAAGACCAGTCGCGCACCGACTGGTCGCAGCGCCCGCTCGACGCACAACAGCTGCGCTACGCGCTCGACGACGTCGTCTACCTAGGGCGCTTGTACCTGCACATGCGCGGCCGCCTGTTCGACCGCGAACGCCTGCAGTGGCTGGCCGCGGATTTCGCGACCCTGGCCGACCCGGCGACCTACTACCCCGATCCGCAGCGCATGTGGCAACGCACCAAAGGCCGCCAGGCGCTGCGCGGACGCCAGCTCGCAGTGCTGCAGGCGCTGGCGGCGTGGCGCGAGAGCCAGGCCCGCGAACGCGATCTGCCGCGCAAGTGGGTGCTCAAGGACGACGCGCTGATCGAGCTCAGCCGGCGCCTGCCGCGCGACGTCGCCGGCCTAGCCAAGATCCGCGGTCTCGAGCCCGGCCAGATCCGCCGCGAGGGCGACACCCTGATCCGCCTGATCGGCGATGCCGCGGCGCTGCCACGCGAGCAATGGCCGCACGACAAGGCGCGGCCGAAGCCGCTGGCGCCGACGCAGGAGGCGATGGTCGACCTGCTCGGCGCGGCGCTGCGCCTGATCGCCGCCGAGCACCAGCTGTCGCCGCTGGCGATCGCGTCGCGCAAGGACCTCGAACAGCTCGTGCGCGGCGAGCCCGACGGCGCGCTCGACGACGGCTGGCGACGCTCGGTCGCGGGCGAGATCCTGCGCGACGTGATGCACGGCAGGCGCCGACTCGCGGTCGTCGACGGCCAGCCGCGGCTGTTGATCGAGTCGCAGACCGCCGACGTCTGATCGCGGATTCGCCCGGGCCGTCGCTCGGCCAGGCAACCGCGGGCCGCGGTACGGCGGCGGCGAACGCGGTCGCTGCCGACGGCCTGCCGCGTCCGACGCCACCCGGGCAGTCGACCCGATCGGCAGGCGAACCGCACACCCGCTGGGCATCGTCGCGCACGGGTCACGGTGCAGCCGTGGCTTTCGCAGCACGGCCGGTATCGCGGCTCGGCCGCCGGCCGGGTTGCGGTCTGCACGTGGTCTGGCGAGCGCCGGTCGCGCACGCCGTGCGGCCAACCGGATATTCAGCCGATGACGCGTGCCACGCGCAGCACGAACGGCACGTTCTTCAGCCGCCTGATGATGCTGGCGAGGTGCTTGCGGTTGCGCACCGAGACGACGAAGCGCAGGCTGGTGCTGAGTCCGTCGCGTTCCTCGCTGCGAACGTCCTCGATGTTCGAGCCCTCTTCGGCGATCAGCGACGCGATCGTCGCCAGCATGCCGCGCTGGTTGCCGGCGTCGAGCCGGATCGCGGTCGAGAACTCGCCGTCGACCTCGTCGGCCCACTGCACGTCGAGCCAGCTCTGTCCCTGGCGGCGGAAGTCGCCGAGGTTCGGGCAGTCGTGATGGTGCACGACCAGGCCGCGCCCCGGGCTGAAGATCGCGATCACCGGGTCGCCGGGGATCGGGCCGCAGCACTTGGCGAAGCTGACGACCATGCCCTCGGTACCCTTGATCGTCAGCGAACCCGCCGCGCCGTCGTCGGGCGCCGGCTCGTCGTTGCGGACCAGCAGCATGCGCGCGACCAGCTTGGCCATGCGGTTGCCGAGGCCGATCTGTTCGAGCAGCGCGTCGAAGCTGTCGAGGTTGATCTCGCCGAGCAGCGCGTTGCGCTCGTCGCTGCCGACGTCGCCCAGCGGGCGACCGAGCGACTCCATCTCACGCTCGAGCAGGCGGCGACCGAGTTCGACCGCCTCCTTGTGTTCGAGGCGCTTGAGGAACGAGCGGATCGTCGCGCGCGCTTTGCCGGTGACGACGAAGTCGAGCCAGGCCGGGTTGGGCCGGTTGTTCGGCTTGGTGATGATCTCGACCGTCTGGCCGTTGCGCAGCTGCGAGCGCAGCGGCGCGAGGCGGCGGTCGACGCGCGCCGCGACGCACTGGTTGCCGACGTCCGAATGCACGGCATAGGCGAAATCGATCACGGTCGCCCCTTTCGGCAGCACGAAGATCTGGCCGCGCGGCGTGAACACGTAGACCTCGTCGGGGAACAGGTCGACCTTGACGTGCTCGAGGAACTCCATCGAGTTGCCCGAGTCCTTCTGCACCTCGAGCAGGTTGCGCAACCAGTCGGCCGCGGCGTCCGGAGTCAGCGCGCCGGCGTTGCTGCCGGAATCCTTGTACTGCCAGTGCGCCGCGATGCCCTCCTCGGCGACGCGGTGCATCTCGCGGGTGCGGATCTGGATCTCGATCGGCAGGCCGTGCGGACCGAACAGCACCGTGTGCAGCGACTGGTAGCCGTTGGCCTTGGGGATCGCGATGTAGTCCTTGAACTTGCCCGGCACCGGGCGGTACAGGTTGTGGACGACGCCGAGCACGCGATAACAGGTGTCGACCGAGTCGACGATGATACGGAAGGCGTAGACGTCGGCGAGCTCGGTCAGCGACAGTTTCTTCTCGAGCATCTTGCGGTAGATGCTGTAGACGTGCTTCTCGCGGCCGTAGATCTCGCCGTCGAAGCCCTCCTGCTGCAGGCGCCCGCGCAGCACCTCCTCGATACTCCGAACCACCTCCTTGCGGTTGCCACGGCGCCGGCGCAGCGCAGCGCGCAGAATGCCGTAGCGCCACGGCCAGTGCGCCGCCATGCCGAGTTCCTGGAGCTCGTGGCGGATGCTGTTGATACCCAGGCGATTGGCGATCGGCGCATAGATGTCGAGCGTTTCGCGGGCGATGCGGCGCGCCTTGCCCGGCGCCATGACACCGAGCGTGCGCATGTTGTGCAGGCGGTCGGCGAGCTTGATCATGATGACCCGGATATCCTTGGTCATCGCCAACATCATCTTGCGGAAGTTCTCGGCCTGGGCCTCGGCGCGCGAACGGAACTTGATCTGCGTGAGCTTGCTGACGCCGTCGACCAGCTCGGCGATCTCGGGGCCGAACTCCTGCTCCAGCTGTTCCTTGGCGGTCTCGGTGTCTTCGATGACGTCGTGCAGGATCGCCGCCATCAGGCACTGGTGATCCATGCCCATGCCGGCCAGGATGCGGGCCACGGCGACCGGGTGATAGATGTAGGGCTCGCCGGACAGGCGATTCTGGCCCTCGTGGGCCTCGGCCCCGAACAGGTAGGCGCGGTAGACCTCGCTGACCTGCTCAGTCGGGAGATAGCGCTCGAGGTAACCGCACAGGTCGCTGATCAGGAAGCGGTGACCGCCGTCACCCTGGGCGACGATGTCGGCGACCGAGGTCGACGGCGTCGCGGTCGCGGGCTCTGGACGCGGCACATCCACATCGGCCCTCAGTCGTCCTCATTCCCCATGTCGACGACACCGAGTTCGCCGGCCAGCGCGGCGGCCAGCTCTTCGTCGATCGAATCCTTGCTCTCCTCGGGCTCGGCGACGGTCTCTTCGCTGATCAGGCCCTCGGCGATCTCGCGCAGCGCGACCACGGTCGCCTTGTCGTTTTCCCACGGCACCAGGGGATCGACGCCGTTGACCAGTTGGCGGGCACGGCGCGCGGCCAGCAGGACCAGGTCGAATCGGTTGTCGACGTTGGCGAGGCAGTCTTCTACGGTGATACGGGCCATGGCGGGTCAAGCACTCCGGGAAAAATCGTTTGCGAACGGGGAATTATATGATCTCCGGCAGACCGTGCCAAGCACTCAGCCGAGCATCGTCGACAGCGCGGCGGCGTGGCGTGCCGCCTGCCGCGGCTCGCGCAGCCGTTCGGCGCTGACGATCGCGCGCAGTTCGGCCAGCGCGGTCGCGAAGTCGTCGTTGATCACCAGGTAGTCGTACTCCGGGTAGTGCGACAGCTCGCTGCGCGCGTCGCGCATGCGCCGCTCGACGACCGCGTCGCTGTCCTGGCCGCGCCCCGCCAGGCGCTCGCGCAGCGCCGTGATGTCCGGCGGCGCGATGAATACCGACACGGCGTCGGCGAACCGCCGGCGCACCTGGCGCGCACCCTGCCAGTCGATCTCGAGCACGACGTCGAGGCCGTCGCCGAGCTGGGCGCGGACCCCGGCCTCGGCGGTGCCGTAGTAGTTGTCGAACACCCGCGCGTGTTCGAGAAACGCGCCGTCGCCGACCAGCTGTTCGAAACGCTCGACGCTGACGAAGTGGTAATGCACGCCGTCTTCCTCGCCCGGGCGCATCGCGCGCGTCGCGTGCGACACCGACATGACCAGGCGGGGATCGGCGGGCACCAGTTCGCGCAGCAGGCTGGTCTTGCCGGCGCCCGACGGCGCCGAGACGATGAACAGGATTCCGGGTTGTGCGCTCACGCGTATCGACTCCAACGGCGGGCACGCGGCATGGTCGTGCCGCGCCAAGATTCACTCGATGTTCTGCACCTGCTCGCGCATCTGCTCGATCAGCACCTTCATCTCGACCGATACCGCGGTGGTCTCGCTGTCGGCCGACTTCGAGCCGAGCGTGTTGGCCTCGCGGTTGAGTTCCTGCATCAGGAAGTCGAGACGCCGTCCGACCGGCTCGTTCTGATCGAGCACGCGCGTGACCTCGTCGAGGTGGGTGCGCAGGCGATCCATCTCCTCGTCGATGTCGAGGCGCTGTGCGAGCAGCGCCATCTCCTGTTCGACGCGATCGCTGTCGAGGTTCTCGGCGACCTCCTGCAGGCGTGCGCGCAGCCGCTCGCGTACCGCATCGATGACCGCGGGCATGCGCTCACGGGCGACGTCGACCTGTCCGCGCATCGCGTCGACGCGCTGCGTGATCAGGCCGCGCAGGCGTTCGCCCTCGCGCTCGCGGGTTGCAACCAGCGTGTCCAGCGCCTCGTCGAACAGCGCCAACGCCGCGCCCTGCACCGGCGTGAAGTCCTGCTCGGCCGTCTCCATCACCCCGGGCCAGCGCAGGATGTCCATCACGCTGGGATTGTGCGAGCTGTGCAGGCGGTGGGCCATCTGGTCGGCGGCGGCGAGTACCTGGTCGACCAGCCGGGTGTTGATCTGCAGCTCCGAACCCGCGCTGCTCACGGCCTTGAAGCGCAGGTTGCATTCGACCTTGCCGCGACCGAGCCGAGCAGTCACGCGCTCGCGCACCTGTGGTTCGATCGCGCGCAGGTCTTCGGGCAGGCGCACCGTCGCCTCGAGGTAGCGATGGTTGACCGAGCGCACCTCCCAGGTCAGTTCGCCGTGCTCGCCGTGTCCCTGCTGGCGCGCAAACGCCGTCATACTTCTGATCATGCTGTCCCCGGGTCAGTCATCTGCATCCCATTGATCGCAGATATTGCGTGTATCATAAGGTGCATCGCACTCCAGCGCACCGTGACGCCGACGCTCCCATGTCTCCCCAGCCGCGTGACAGTCTACCGATCGGCACCGTACTCGACTGTTACCGCGTCACCAGACTGATCGGCAGCGGCGGCTTTTCGCTGATCTACCTCGCCGAAGACGAGGACAACCACGACGAGGTCGCGATCAAGGAGTACCTGCCGAAACGCTTCGGCGCGCGCACCCAGGGGCTCGCCGTGTCGGCGATCAAGGAAGAAAAATACGAGAGCTTCCAGCGCGGACGGCGCCTGTTCTACCAGGAGGCGCGGGTGCTGGCGATGCTGCGCCATCCCAACATCGTCAACGTGCGCAACTGCTTCCTCGCCAACAACACCGCGTACCTGGTCATGAACTACGAGCCGGGCAAGAACCTCGGCCGTTACATCAAGAAGCGCCAGGGCGGGCTCAGCACCAATTTCCTGATGACGGTGTTTCCACCGCTGCTCGACGCACTCGAACTGATCCACAGCCGCCAGCACCTGCATCTCGACATCAAGCCGAGCAATATCCACCTGCGTCCCGGCGGCAACCCGCTGCTGCTCGACTTCGGCGCCGTTTATCACCTCGACGATGTCGGCCACAAGAAGGCCCAGGTGGTCACGCCGGGCTTTTCGCCGATCGAACAGTACTACGCGTCGGCCAAGGTCGGCCCGTTCACCGACGTCTATGCGATCGGTTCGACGATGCGCGCCTGCATCGAGGGTAAGCCGCCGCCGTCGGCGGTCGAACGGCATGCCCAGGACACGCTGCTGCCGGCGATCGAGGCGTTCGGTGGCAAGTACCCGCGCGAAGTCCTCGAATCGATCGACTGGGCGATGCAGATCGATTCGGCCAACCGCCCGCAGAGCGCCGGACAGATGCGCGACGCGCTGCTCGGGCGCATCCCGATTCCGAAGCCGCAGGCGGCATCGGCCTAGGTGCGGTCATGGACGACGCCAGGCTACGCTTCGAGGCCGCCAAGGCGACCGCCACCGGCGACCGCCCCGAGAACCAGGACCGCTGCCTGTTCCTCAGCAGCGCAGACAGCACGCTGCTGTGTCTGGCCGACGGCCTCGGCGGCCACCCGCGCGGCGAGGTCGCCGCACAGCTGCTGCTCGACGTGTCGGAGGCAGCGTTCCGCAGCGCCGCGAAACCACTCGCCGATCCCGAGAACTTCATGCTGTACTGCATCGGCAAGGCGCACAACGCTATCCTGCGCTTCGGCCAGCGCCAGACACCGCCGATCGCACCGCGCACGACGGCGGTTATCGCGGTCGTGCAGAACGGCGTCGCGCATTGGGCGCACGTCGGCGACAGCCGGCTGTACCTGTTCCGCGACGGTGCCGTGATCGCGCAGACCCGCGACCACTCCCAGGTGCGCTTCGTCCGCCAGAGCGCGACCGAGATACCGCGACCGCAGGCCAGCCTGACGCGCTGCCTCGGCGGCCTGCCGCAACCGCCGACCGTGACCTGCGGCGCACCGACTCGCCTGCAGCACGGCGACGCGCTGCTGCTGTGCTCCGACGGCCTGTGGGGCCAGGTACCGAAACAGGCCCTGATCAACGCCTTCGACCCGTGCGACGCAGCGATGAACGAGCGCCTGCGCGCCCTCCTCGATCTCGCCGCGACCGTGCCCCACAGCGACAACATCTCGGCGGTGGCGCTGCGCTGGCTGGTCGACGACGCCGACACGGTGGCGACGAGCGAGATTGCCGAGCTGGTCGACGATCCGGCGCTCGACCGCGCCATCGAGCAGCTCGAGGGCGTATTGAAGAAGAGCGGCAAGAATTCCCAGGACTGACAACCCGACACGAGGCTGACATGCGACCCAGCGGACGAAACCCGGAGCAGATGCGACCGATAAGCTTCACCCCCGATTACACGATGCACGCGGAAGGATCGGTCCTGGTCGCGTTCGGCAACACCAAGGTGATCTGTACCGCGTCGGTCGAAGACCGCCAGCCGCGCTGGCTCAGGGACGAGGAACAGGGCTGGGTGACGGCCGAGTACGGCATGTTGCCGCGTTCGACGCACAGCCGCATGGGCCGCGAAGCGGCGCGCGGCAGACAGGGCGGGCGCACGATGGAGATCCAGCGCCTGATCGGCCGCGCGCTGCGCGCCGCGGTCGACCTGAGAAAGCTCGGCCCGCGCACCGTGACGCTCGACTGCGACGTGATCCAGGCCGATGGCGGCACCCGCACGGCTTCGATCTCCGGGGCCTTCGTCGCGCTCAGTCAGGCGCTCGAGAAGCTGCGCCTCGACGGGCTCATCGAACAGGACCCGATCGTCGGCAATGTCGCATCGGTCTCGGTCGGCATCTACGACGGCGTTCCTGTCCTCGACCTGGATTATGCCGAGGACGCCAGCGCCGAGACCGACATGAACGTCGTCATGGACGATCACGGCCGTTTTCTCGAGGTCCAGGGCACCGCCGAGGGTGCGCCGTTCAGCAGCGACGAGATGAACGCGATGCTCGATCTCGCCCGCAACGGCATCGATCAGATCGTCAGCGCACAGAACGCGGTGCTGGTGCGCGCCTGAGCACACCTCGGCCAGGAGATTCACGCATGACGCAACGCATCGTTCTGGCGTCCGGCAATCCGGGCAAGGTCAGGGAGTTCAGCGAGCTGCTCGCCGCGCACGACGTGACGATCGTGCCACAATCCGATTTCGCCGTGCCCGAAGCCGACGAGAACGGTCTGACCTTTGTCGAGAACGCGATCATCAAGGCACGCAATGCCGCCGCGCATACCGGCATGCCGGCAATCGCCGACGACTCCGGCATCGAGGTCGACTTCCTCAACGGCGCCCCGGGCATCTACTCGGCACGCTACGCCGGGGATGGCGGCAGCGCGGCCAACAACGCCAAGCTGCTCGACGCCTTGCACGGCGTTCCCGAGGCGCAGCGCACGGCGCGCTTCCAGTGCGTGCTGGTCCACCTGCGTCATGCCGACGACCCGACGCCGGTCATCTGTCAGGGGACCTGGGAGGGCAGGATCCTGACCGGCCAGCGCGGTGACGCCGGTTTCGGTTACGACCCGCTGTTCTACGTGCCGGACGAGGGCTGCAGCGCCGCCGAACTGACCGCCGAACGCAAGAACCAGCTCAGCCACCGCGGCCAGGCGCTGCGCTGCCTGTTGGCGGCGTTCAGCTGAACCGCCTGCGCCTTACCAGCGGAACAGGATCCACTGGTTGATCGTGTTCGGCGCCGGCTCGCCCGGGCGGTAATCGAGCTGACCGTCGCCGTCGACATCGACGAAATGGTACGGCGGCCCGACCCGCGGCTGCACGCGCACCAGGAACAGCTGTCCGTTGCGCCGGTACTCGTAGACCGTCTCCTGCGGCGTGCGCCGGATCGTCACCTCGGGTTCGAGCGGCTCACCCGACGTCAGCGGCGGCGGCGGAGGCGGTGCGTCGATGACCTGATCCTCGGCAGCCACCACGCCAGCGACCAGCAGCAGCCCGCCCGCCAACAGGCGCTTCACTAACGGCTTGATGAGTTCGGGCACCGGCCACACTCCCTGCGTCTTGCGCATTCCACGTCGTCTTCCAGTCTGCCACGTCGGCGCGCCGCTTGACGAGTGCGCAACGGCGTTTCCCGTCACAATTCGAGCAGGATCTCCTGCTCGGCCTCGGACGGCTCGAGGCTGCGCGTCTCGTAGTGCTCGAAGATCGCGCGCACGATCTCCTCGGGTTCGTCGCAGACCTGGAGCAGATCGAGATCGGCGGCGTCGATCATGCCCCCGGGTATCAGCGTCTGACGGAACCAGTCCAACAACGCCGACCAGAACTCGGAGCCGACCAGCACGATCGGGATGCGACGCGTCTTGCCGGTCTGTACCAGGGTCAGGATCTCGGCCAGCTCGTCGAGCGTACCGAAGCCGCCGGGCAGCACGACATAGGCCGACGCGTACTTGACGAACATGACCTTGCGCGCAAAGAAATGGCGGAAGTGCAGCGAGATGTCCTGGTACGGGTTGGGCTGCTGCTCGCGCGGCAGCTCGATGTTGACGCCGATGCTCGGCGACTTGCCGGCGTGGGCGCCCTTGTTCGCCGCCTCCATGATCCCGGGACCACCGCCACTGACGACCGAGAAACCGGCATCCGACAGCAGGCGCGCGGTTCGTTCGGCGGTGTCGTACCACGGGTCGTCAGGCGTTGCGCGTGCCGAACCGAACACGCTAATCGACGGCCGGATCAGGCACAGCTTCTCGAAGCCCTCGACGAACTCGGCCATGATCTGAAAGATCCGCCAAGATTCGCGCTGCAGCTGCGCGTCGGCGACCCGCTTGTCGATGCGTTTTCCGAACACCTCTGTCATCGGCTAACGATGCCTCCCATCGGTTGCGCGGCAGGTCGCCGCGGCGGCGCGGCAGGCGAACACGCCGCCGCGCATGCTGTTGTTAGCGGCAGCCGGCAGGCAATGGTTTATCGCATCACGGCAACCGCGACGGCTTGGCCGGTCCGGCGACCGCCGGTAGGATTGTAGCCGTTCGCGTGGCCAGCCCCGCATCCTTTCGACAGAGGCGACTCAGATGAAAACCACCGTCATCGGTCTCGGCGCCATGGGCGCCGGCATGGCCGGCAACCTGTTTCGCGCCGGCCACCTGGCACAGGCGTGGAACCGATCTCCGGAACGTGCGCAGGCCGCGGCCGCGCAGCATGGCTTCGCGCTGGCCGACTCCATCGAGCAGGCCACGGCACAGGCCGACCTCGTCATCACGTCGGTATCGGCCGACAGCGACCTGATCGAGGTCACGGAGCGCATCGCGGCGGCGATGACCGCCGGCAGTATCGTCCTCGACACGTCGACGGTGAGCATCGACAGCGCGCGCCGCGTCGCCGAGCGTCTCGACGCGCACGGCATCCACTTCCTCGACGCGCCGGTCTCCGGCGGCAAGGAAGGCGCCGAGAAGGCGACGATGGTCATGATGGTCGGCGGCGACCTCGCCGTGCTCGAGCAGATCCAGCCGATCCTCGCCAGCATCAGCCGCAAGGTCGTGCACATGGGGCCGGTGGGCAGTGGCCAGGCGACCAAGGCGGTCAACCAGATCATGTGCGCCGGCATCAACCAGGCGGTCACCGAGGCGCTGGCATTCGGCCAGCACCAGGGACTCGACATGGACAAGGTCGTCGACGTCGTCAGCAGCGGCGCGGCCGGCAACTGGTTCGTCGAGCACCGCGGCCGCAGCATGTGCAACGGCACATTCGCTCCCGGTTTCCGCGTCGCGCTGCACCACAAGGATCTGAAGATCTGCCAGACGATGCTCGCGGCCGACGACGTGCAGCTGCCGACGGTCGAGATGACGCTGGTGCACTACGAACGCCTGATGGCCGACGGCCACGGCGACGAGGACATCTCGGCGCTGTACCGGGTCAAGCGCCCGCTGTTCGGCGACGACGCCTGATTCGAGACCGGTCGCCACGTGCCGGTCCGCGCCGCCGGCGGACCGGCACGCGGAGACCGAATGCGCCACCGCATGAAAGATCTCAACCCGCGCCAGCACGAGGCCGTACGCTACGTCGACGGTCCGCTGCTGGTGCTCGCCGGCGCCGGCTCGGGCAAGACCCGCGTGATCACCGCGAAGATCGCCCGCCTGATCGAGGTCGCCGGGATCGAGCCGCGACACATCACCGCGGTCACGTTCACCAACAAGGCCGCACGCGAGATGAAGGAGCGCGTCGGCCGGCTGCTGCACGGCGATGCCGGCAGCGCCGTCAACATCTCGACCTTCCACACGCTCGGCTTGAACATCCTGCGCCGCGAACTGAAGGCCGCCGGGCTGCGGCGCGGCTTCAGCATCTTCGACGAGCAGGACGTCGACCAGTTGCTGCGCGAGCTGGCGAAGAAGAACGACGCCGACAGGGACACGCTACAGCGCGCACGCTGGCAGATCTCGGCGTGGAAGAACGACCTGGTCGACCCGGACGCGGCAATGGCCGCCGCCGACGACGACTTCGACGCCTTCTTCGCCGCGCTGTACGCGGCCTACCAGCGTGCGCTGCGCGCCTACAACGCGGTCGACTTCGACGACCTGATCCTGCTGCCCGTGAGCCTGCTGCGCGCCGACCCGGCGCTGCGCGAACGTTGGCAAAACCGCATCCGCTACCTGCTGGTCGACGAGTACCAGGACACCAACGGCGCACAGTACGAGATGGTGCGCCTGCTGGTCGGCGTGCGCGGCGCGCTGACCGTGGTCGGCGACGACGACCAGTCGATCTACGCGTGGCGCGGCGCCCGACCCGAGAACCTCGCGCGCCTGCGCGACGACTTCGCCAGGCTCAAGCTGATCAAGCTGGAGCAGAACTACCGCTCGACCGGGCGCATCCTGCGCGCCGCCAACCAGCTGATCGCGAACAACGAGCACGTGTTCGACAAGCGCCTGTGGAGCGAACTCGGCCCCGGCGAGCCGCTGCGCGTCGTGACCTGCCGCGACGAGGAGGACGAGGCCGAACGCGTCGTCAGCGAGATCGTGCAGCAGCGCTTCAACAGCGGCGCGCCGTATGGCAGCTTCGCGATCCTGTACCGCGGCAACCACCAGGCGCGGCTGTTCGAGCAGGCGCTGCGCATGCAGAACGTGCCCTATTTCCTCAGCGGCGGGACGTCGTTCTTCGCCCGCGGCGAGGTCAAGGACGTCATGGCCTACCTGCGCCTGATCGCCAACCCGGACGACGACAGCGCCTTCCTGCGCATCATCAACACACCGCGGCGCGAGATCGGCAGCGGCACGCTCGAGGCGCTGTCCGCCTATGCCGGCCGCCGCCAGTGCCCGCTGTACGCGGCGATCGGCGAACTGGCGCTCGCCGAGCACCTGAATGCGCGCGCCATGAGCCGCCTGCGCGAGTTCGCCGACTGGCGTGACGGGCTGGCCCGCCTCGCCGAATCGCAATCGCCGGCCGAGGTCGTGCGCCAGCTGCTCGACGACCTCGACTACCGCGACTGGCTGGCGCAAACGAGCGCCAGCGACAAGGCCGCCGAGCGGCGCTGGCAGAACGTCGAGGAACTGCGGGCCTGGCTGGAGAAACTGCAGCAAGACGAGCGTCGCGGCGACGGCCTGGCCGCGCTGCTCAATCACCTCGCGCTGATGGATATCCTCGAACGCCAGGACGAGGAATCCGGCGACGACCGGGTCGCGCTGATGACGCTGCACGCCGCCAAGGGGCTGGAGTTCCCGCACGTCTACCTGGTCGGCATGGAGGAGGAGCTGCTGCCGCACCGCAGCAGCATCGAGGAGGACAACATCGCCGAGGAACGCCGCCTCGCCTACGTCGGCCTGACCCGCGCGCAGCGCACGCTGGTCATGACGTGCGCGCAGCGGCGGCGGCGCGGCGGCGAACGCGTGCGCTGCGAGCCGAGCCGTTTCCTCGCCGAGCTGCCGGACGACGAGCTGCGCTGGGAGGGGCGCGGCGCGAAGCTGTCCGCCGAGGAGAAGCAGGCGCGCGGCCGCGCCAGCCTGGCCGGGCTGAAGGCGCTGCTGGAGGGTTAGGGCAGAGGGCAGAGGGCAGAGGGCCTCGGGCCTCGGGCCTCGGGCCTCGGGCCTCGGGCCTCGGGCCTCGGGCCTCGGGCCTCGGGCCTCGGGCCTCGGGCCTCGGGCCTCGGGCCTTC